>Ga0209202_1000157_pt1 | contig 76464 bp, 40 predicted proteins | sample AD_UKC032_MetaG_FD_184416 | JGI IMG/M metagenome (GOLD analysis project Ga0209202, IMG submission 184416) | Active sludge microbial communities of municipal wastewater-treating anaerobic digesters from USA - AD_UKC032_MetaG (SPAdes) (version 2) | ecosystem: Engineered > Bioreactor > Anaerobic >... | reverse complement strand
GAGTGCAATGCTTGCCGGCTGGGCAGTGGCGAATGCGTTGGTAAAGGTTTGCATGATGCAGTTTTGTCCGACTGTCAAGGGAATTGCGTTCTCACAATCATTGTTGGGTGGTATCGGGGGCTCCCACAGGCAGAGGGTGAAGGGTCCTCCGTCCTCATTGCTGTAGGAGAAGGCACGGATATAAATTGTTTCACCGCCCAGGTCGGGTCTGAGAATGGTTTTTTCCGGGTTGAGCTGGAGGCAGACGATCTCTGTAAATGCACCGCAGCTGCCATGGTATATGGCTGCCTGGGCCGGTGAGATTTCCACCCGCAGCGCTCCGGAAGCCGGCATGGTAGCGGTAAACCAAACGTCGCCTCCTGCATAGAACCCGCAGGTGGGATTCGGGGCTATGGAAAGCGGCTCATGCGAGGCATAGGCATTGGTGAAGTTTTCCGGGACGCAACTGTCGCCGACATTCAATACTATTGCATCTGCACAGTTATTATTGACCGGAACCGGAGGTTCCCATACGCAGAGCCGGAATACCCCTCCTGCTGCGCTGGAATAATTAAAGATTCTGAAATAGAGGGTTTCACCTGCCAGGGTGGGATCAATCAGGGTCTTATTTCCGTCTAACTGCATACAAAGAAGCTGGGTCATCGCCCCGCAACTGCCGGTGTAAATCGCAGTCTGGGGATTGATGCCTGATATGCCGGCTATCTCGTAACGGAGGGCGCCTGAGGCCGGCATGACTGCCGTAAACCACACGTCGCCGCCGGAATAGAAACCACAAGTGGGATTTGGAGCAACACCGGGTTCGGCGGTTGCACCCACGCTGCTGAAGGTGTCCATTTCACAGCTGTAGCCGACCGTCAGGGGGATGGCGTTGATACAGCTGTCATTGACCTGGGCCCGGAGGAACCCGGTGGTGAGGATCATGATTAGCGGGAGGAGGATGCTGTTTTTCATGGGTGAGATATTTGATGTAAAGAAATACTAACCGTATGTTTTGATAAAAGGCCGGGTAAATATATGAAATGATAGCCTGATTGCAAGCGGGTGACTGAGAGGAAATGACAGATCAGGGGGAGAAACTGCCGTTGACATCGCCGAAACATAGTCCGTAAAGATTGATGAGCACGATATCCTCCGGGCCTATCGTAAAACCGGGTTCATCGAAAACCCAATCGCCGGCGGGGAAGGTGGTGATCAGTTCCACAAAATGCCGTTGCACGAGCAGGGCATCAGAGGCGTTGACGTAATTGCTGGCATTGACGTCGGCTGCCAGAAGCCTCAAACCGGTGAGATTTTGCAAACCCGTGAAATGCTGCAGGATCAGCAGGGCGTCGATGCTGTTGATACCGCCTGAAGCGTTGTCTGTTTGCACCCTGAGGGTGTATGTACCGGGCTGCATTCCGCAGAAGCGGTAGGCCCCGTTCTGATCTGTAAGGGTACTGTCGACCGCAATATTTCCTGCCGACATCAGGCAGATTTTCTGTCCGGGCAGTGGTGTCTGGGCCTGGTTCAGGTAACGCAGTGTTCCTGAGACAGAAGGCTGCGGGAGCGTTACAAGGCAGGAATCAGTGCCTGGTCCTTCGAAACAGCCGGTGACAGTAACGAAGTACATTCCCGGCTGTGTAAGGGTGATCACCTGAGTATGCTGGCCGGTATTCCAGTGGTAGGAATCATAGCCTGGGCCGGCATCCAGTTGCAGGGAGAAGGTTTCGCAGGGAAGGGCAATTTGTTGCGGCAGGTTCAGTGCAGGCAGAAGTGGTCTGACATGGAGGTGGGTGATGACAAGGCTGTCGCAGGAAAGTGCATTCACGAGAACCGTGGTATCGGTCAGACTTTCAGTAATACCGGACACCACTGATCCGTCGGGGAAGGTATAGCTTCCGCCATGGCAAATGGTGTCATAGTACACGAAGGTGCCTACATGGTTACAAGTAGTGTCATATATGCACAGTGAGAATTCTCCTCCTTCTTCACTATTATAATTGAAAACTCTGATATGTAAGGTGTTGCCTGACAAGGCCGGGTTTACAATACTTTGGCTGTTGATGAGCTGAGCACAGGCTACCTGGGTAAGATTGCCGCAGCCTCCCGAGTACACGGCCCATTGGGCATCTACATTTGCCAGGTTATGACGGTTAATGATCATTTTGCCTGTTGGTGGCATGATGGCAGTAAACCATACATCGCCTCCTTTGTAAAATCCACAGGAGGGATTAGGGGCAACAGAAACAGGCTGTGCCGTTGCATAGCGGTTTGTAAAAGGAAGCATTTCACAATTGGCAGGAACCTGGAGCGGGATGGCATTTTCGCAGTTGTCATTCACGGGAATAGGTGGTTCCCATACACAGAGCCTGAAAAGACCGCCTGTGGCACTGTTGTAGTTGAAGATTCTGAAATACAGGGTATCACCTGCCAGGGAGGGATAGAGCAGGGTCTTATTCCCGTCTAACTGCATGCAAAGAAGCTGGGTCATTGCTCCGCAGGTACCTGTATATATTGCCGTTTGAGGATTGATGCCCGAAATTCCGGCAACCTCATATCGCAGAGCTCCGGAAGCCGGCAATACCGCAGTAAACCAAACATCACCTCCCTTGTAAAACCCGCAACTCGGATTAGGGGCAACATTGGCCTCAGCGGTTGCTCCAAGGCTGCTGAAAGTATCCATTTCACAGCTGTAACCCACTGTCAGGGGGATGGCGTTGATACAGCTGTCATTGACCTGGGCCCGGAGGAACCCGGTGGTGAGGATCATGATTAGCGGGAGGAGGATGCTGTTTTTCATGGGTGAGATATTTGATGTAAAGAAATACTAACCGTATGTTTTGATAAAAGGCCGGGTAAATATATGAAATGATAGCCTGATTGCAAGCGGGTGACTGAGAGGAAATGACAGATCAGGGGGAGAAGCTGCCATTGGCATCGCCTTTACAGAGTCCGAAAATATGGATAATGAGGGTTTGCTGGGGATCGATGGTGAATGAAGCTTGTTCGAATATCCAATCACCGGCGGGGAAGGTATTGATCAGCTCGACATAACGGCGTTGCACCATCAGTGCATCAAGGGAATTCACATAACCACTGCCGTTGACATCGGAAGCCTGAAAATTCAGGCCTGTTAGCGGTTGAATTTCTGCAAAATGCCTGAGTATCACCAATGCGTCTATGTTGTTTATCCCACCTGTTGCAGCAGTGCAGGCAATCTTCAGGCTGTACGGGCCTTCCTGGAGACCGCAGAAGCGATAGTGTCCATCCGGCAGCGTGTTGGTACTGTCGAGAACGATATCATCAGCTGAACAGAGGTAAACCTTCACATCAGACAGCGCTGTATGGGCATTGTTGAGGTATTGCACCTGTCCGGACACTGAAGGGGGCGACAAGGTTACGAGGCAGGAATCCGTATCCGGTCCTTCGAAACAGCCGGTGATGGACACGATATACAGTCCGGGACGCGTGAGCGGGACAGCACTGCTTTGCTCCCCCGTATTCCAGAGATAGGAATCATAGCCTGGGCCGGCATCCAGCTGGAGATTAAAACACTCACACGGAATGACCAGGGTGGAAGGCAGGTTCAGTGCCGGCTGCAGGGGTCTTACACAGAGATGGGTGATCACCAGGGAGTCGCAATACAGCTCATTGATCAGGATACTGGTATCTGTGAGACTTTCTGTAATGTCATTCATGAAATCCCCATCGGGAAAGGTATAGCTCTCCCCGTAACAGATGCTATCGAAAAGGACGCTTGTTTGCACATGATTGCAGGTAGTATCAAAGACACAGAAGGTGAATTCTCCGCCCTCTTCATTGTTGTAATTAAAGAATCTGATATAAAGGATGGTTTCTGCAAGGGTCAGGTTATTAATATTCAATGTGTTTACCAATTGTGCGCAGGCGATTTGGGTCATGTTGCCACAGTTGCCGGTATACACGGCCCACTGTGCGTTCATTCCGGAGATATTGGTCCGGTTCATGATGATTTTACCTGTACGGGGCATGACGGCAGTAAACCAGACATCGCCCCCCTTATAATGACCGCAGCTAGGATTTGGACAAACTGAAGCCGGTTGCGCGGTGGCAAAGCGGTTGGTGAAAGGCAGGGGAGCGCAGCTGTTCCCTACTGCAAGGGGGAAAGCATTTTCACAATGGTCGTTGTCCGGGACAGGGGGTTCATACACACAAAGGCTGAAAGGGGCTCCTTCTTCATTGTTGTAGGTATAAACCCTCAGGTACATGGTTTCACCTGCCAGGGAGGTATCGTGGATGGTACGCAGCCCGTCCAGCTGCATGCAATCCACTTTGGTAAATGCCCCGCAACTCCCTTTATAGAGCGTAGCCTGGGCAGGGGTCAGTTCGATCCGCAATTTGCCTGAGGCCGGCATGGTGAAGGTGAACCAGACATCACCGCCTTTATAGTGGCCACAGGCGGGATCCGGCGCGATTGAATCGGGCTGGGCCGTTGCCAGCGCATTGGTAAAGGTCTGTACTGCGCATACCGTACCGATGGAAAGGATGATTGCCTGCCCGCAGTTGTCATTCAGGGGTATCGGCGGCTCATAGACGCAGAGCGTGAAAGGGGCTCCTTCTTCATTATTATAGGAATAAACCCTCAGGTACATGGTTTCACCTGCCAGGGAGGTATCGTGGATGGTACGCAGCCCGTCCAGCTGCATGCAATCCACTTTGGTAAATGCCCCGCAACTCCCTTTATAGAGTGTAGCCTGGGCGGGGGAAAGTTCTATCCGCAGTTTGCCTGAGGCCGGCATGGTGAAGGTGAACCAGACATCACCGCCTTTATAGTGGCCACAGGCGGGATCCGGCGCGATTGAGTCGGGCTGGGCCGTTGCCAGGGCATTGGTAAAGGTCTGTATTGTGCATACCGTACCGATGGCAAGGATGATTGCCTGCTCGCAGTTGTCATTCAGGGGTATCGGCGGCTCATAGACGCAGAGTGTGAAGGGGGCTCCTTCTTCATTGTTGTAAGTATAAACCCTCAGGTACATGGTTTCACCTGCCAGGGAGGTGTCGCAGATGGTACGCAGCCCGTCCAGCTGCATGCAATCCACTTTGGTAAAAGCGCCGCAACTCCCTTTATAGAGCGTAGCCTGTGCAGGGGTCAGTTCGATCCGCAATTTGCCTGAAGCCGGCATGGTAAAGGTGAACCAGACGTCACCGCCTTTATAGTGGCCGCAGTCGGGATCCGGCGCGATTGAATCGGGCTGGGCTGTGGCATAGGCATTGGACCAGTTTTGCGGGTTGCAGAGGGTATCGATGGAAAGGAGGCTGGCATCCTCACAGTTGTTGTTGGGCGGCACGGGAGGATCCCAGACACAAAGGCGGAAGATTCCTCCGCCCGCGCTGTTGTAGTTGAACACCCGGATATAGATTGTTTCTCCGGCAATGGAAGGATCGACGATGGTTACAGCATCCTTCAGGTGGAGACAAAGGTACTCGGTAAACGCGCCGCAGTTTCCCCTGTAGAATGCGGTTTGCGGATTAATGCCCGAAATGCCTTCAATTTCGTAGCGCAATTCACCGGATACGGGCATGACTACAGTGAACCAAACATCGCCTCCCTTGTAATAGCCGCAGGAGGGATTGGGTGCGACTCCCGCTTCGGCGCTTGCTCCGATGCTGCTGAAGATGTTCATCTGACATGATGAACCGACAGTCAGCGGAATGGCGTTGCTGCAATTGTCGTTCACCTGGGCCTGAAGCGGGCCTGACATTCCTGCCAGGACTACGAGCCATGTGGGGATAGCGCTTTTCTTCATGATCATGGTATATGTGAAGCATTTACATCACCTGCGCAGATGGTTTCTATGGGGAGATCCACGATCCCGATGACAGGGACTTCAACCGACTGTACATCCACGATCCAGTCCGGAAGGTCGAAACTGCTGATCATTCCGACAAAACGCTGAATCACCATCATGGCATCGATGCTGTTGACAGTTCCGGACAGGTTCACGTCTGCCGCGGTCAATGGAAAACCGCTAAGCACCTGTAAGCCGGCAAAGTGTTTCAGGATGGTCATTCCGTCGATGGCGTTGACGCCGGTCCAGGGGTAGGGGATTACTGTTTGAATCTCATAGGTTCCTGGAGGCAGGTTGTCCAGGCTGAATTGTCCGTTTGCATCGGTAACAGAACCTGATACCGGAATTCCACCCTGGGTAAATGTGATTTCAGCGCCTTCAACAGGTGATGAAAAGGCATTGGCGTAGCTGAGGCTGCCCTGAACCGTGGTGATCGCATTGACTTCCAGGATGGCGGGCTGACTTGTATCTATTGTGCATCCTTCAATGATGCAACGGTATTGGTAAAGATCGAAGATCTCAGGTACCGGGTCAATGATCAGCAGGTCAGAATGGACTCCTTCATAGGGAGGATTTTCACTGAGATTGCTCCAGGCAGTTCCATCGGTGTTGACCTGCCATTGAAAGTCTAATCCAAAATCGTTGGATGTAGTGACAAAGAATGAAGCTGTTGAACCCGGAGATGTAATCGTTGAAACGGGTTGATTCAATATTTCAACTTCTGCCGATGAAACCCGGCTGTTATTGAAAATGCCTGCGGGAATCGTACCAGGTATCACCTCGACGAAGCCTTCACCACCCAGGTAAATAAATGTCAACTCAACCAGAGTGGCTCCACCTGTAAGTTGAAGAGCAGGGAAACACTGTCCGGACAAGTGAATGGTGTCAAAATCACTCACAACGGATTGTGTCACTCCTCCCATAATAAAACCGGGACCGGCAAAATTCTGCCAACCGGCAGATGCAAGCACATTATGATTGAATTTAATCTTTAATTTCCAGTTCATAGCATAGTAATTGTAAACCTTCACCGGCAGGATCAATGCACCGCCCTCACATCCGGCAACTGAATCGATCGTATAGATTGTCTGGGCATCTGACAAGGGAAAAAGTAATCCGTTGAGACAAATCAGCATCATGATCTTTTTCATATTACGTGTCGTTTATTTGAATAATGTATTTTATGCTGTGATAAAATCAATGAGAATACCCACACGGAATGGGTTTGCGGAAAAATTGCGATCCGTGGGTGTATGGCATTGCTCATACTCAAACAGCTTTGCTTTCACAAACCTGCATGTATGCGTATAAATGTACTGCTTTTTATCAGAACTGACAAACAATGATTTGAAAATGTGATTTGGCAAGGCGGGATGTCAGGGCCATATTGCCCGGATACATGGCCACGATTAGGCAAAGTCAGGGGCATGATCTACCTGGAGTTATAGTACAGAATCTGTATTCTTCTCTCGAGGGCTGCTGCACGGCTGTAAACCGACTTCCGCTTGTCGCTGGGATTGTCGCTGACCAGGGGGCTGGCCTGTTCTTCGCCAATGGGTTCTTCGATGAACTGAAGGCTTCCGCCTGATGGATGCGTCCCGGTCAGGAAAGGAATCAGGATTCCGTTGTCGTATTCCCTGAAATAATTGATCAGGCTGCTGATCCTTCTGCGGGCAAGGCTTTTGTTGTATTCGGCAGTGTTGAGCGGGCTGGTGAATCCTTTCAGCGTGATCATGATCTTGTTCCCCTGCCGCAGATCCTGCAGGAGAAGTCCGGTAAAGGTTTCCAGGTTTTGTAGTCCTTTCAGCACGTAATCCTCAAAAAAATCCGCGATCTCCTGCACGGCCTTTGCTGCTGCCTGTCCTTTCAGTCCACGGCTGTACTCTTCCTGATAGGACTTTTTCAGCAGGTAATAATCGGCTACGGTGGTCCGGAAGTTTTTATCCGTACTTTCCTTTGTGGTGGCAGGGTCGGGTTCGTCATTATGGAAGTAAAGGCTGAGGGGAAGCAGTTTCCTGATCACCACGGGAATGGGCTCTTCCGGCAGGCTGGTGTCTGCTGTATCTTCTTTTGTGGTTTTCTTACCCGGGTACACCTGGTAAATATCGTTGCAGCAGGTTTCTTTTTTTATGAAGTAGGAACCGGGGCGGTTAGAGGTCAGGTAGCCGCTGCTGTCGGTTTCGTTGATGGTGTAATACAGGTCGTTATAACTGGTATTCAGGGGATGACCGACATTTTCGGGCATGCTCCAGGTATTGTAACTTCCTTTGGACCGGAAAATATCATAACCGCCGAATCCTTTATGACCGTCGGAGCTGAAGTAAAGGGTTCCGGTTTTGTTATCGTAGAAGGGGGTGATTTCATTACCGGGAGTATTGACCGGGGGGCCGAGGTTGGCCGGGGGGAATACTTTTCCTTTGCGTACCACGGAGAACCAGATGTCTTTACCGCCGAGGCCGCCGGGACGGTCTGACACGAAGAAGAGGATATCTTCTTTTGCACCGTGCGCCATGGCAGGCTGGGTGGCGGTATATCCGGATTTGTTGATGGTATTTGGCAATGCGACAGGTCTGGTGAATTTTCCGTTTTTCAGTTTTGACAGATACAGTTCACAGCGCAATTCGGGCCGGCGTTCATCGGCACAGCGCGAGAAAAAGAAAAGCTGGTGATTTGACGAAAAACAAAGATTGGCATTGTGGGTGCTTTTGTCGTTGATCCTGGTTTCAAGTGCCCGGGCTTCGGAGAATCCCGCCGGAGTGATGCGGGATTGAAAGATCCTGGTGAGGAACATGCCAGGCAGCAGGCTTTCGTAAGGCGCATCGTATTCAAACTGCAGGGAGGAGAAAAAGAGCAGGCTGTCGCCCATCTGAACCGCACCGAAATCTGCATAGGCTGAGTTGATATCCGAACCCGGATGCACAACGGTAAAGGGCAGGGTATCCAGGATGGCTTCCGCTGCCCATTTACAGGCCAGGGACTCGCTTATGGCGCGCTGGTAAAACTCAGCCTTGCCACCCTGATCTTTGATATATTCTTCAAAATGCTGAATGGCAGCCTGATAATCTCCCGTGTTCTTAAGCATCATTGCCAGCCAGAAGCGGGCGTCGGGGAAACGGCGGCTTTCCGGGCTGCGCAGGATAAAACGGTACCAACGGGTCGCCTCCCTGTATTCATTGAAAAGCCTGCTGGATTCTGCATAACGGTAAGCGATTTTGTACCTGGTGGAGTCCTGTGTCAGGACCTGGTAATAATATGCGGAAGCACCGAAGTAATCGCCTTCATCGTATAATTCATCCCCTTTGCTGATCAGCTCCGCGATTCCCTGGCCGTGGCCGTGATTCGCCAGCATCACAAACAAGAGGATGACAGTCAGATAGAAAGGAAACAGTTTTTTTGACGCTTGCTTCATCATCAGAAGATCGGGCAGGTTACTTCCCTTTTCAGCGTCCCGTCCGGTTTAAGGAAGGTGTACTGAAGGGAAAGCTCCAATCCTCCGCGAAGATACGAAGCCTTTTTAAGTCCCGAGTAATTGATGTCGTAGCTGATGTTATATGACATTGCGCCCAGATCTGCACCCAGCAGGATGATGAGGGCATCACCCAGCCTGCTGTGAATGCCTGCCCGGAGGGTGGCGGCCAGGTCAGACCTATCCCAGCGGCTCCAGCTGACATTGCTGCCGATGAGCAATTCTCTGTGCCTGTCCTGGATGTTGAAAAGCATGGAAGGACACAGATGCCATTCTTCACTGAGTTTTTGCCTGGCGGATGCCTGTGCCGACCAGCGGACACTGAGTTTCTCTGCGCTGCTTTCGAGCAATCCCCATTTTGGCCGGTTCAGGTGGAAGGCGCTGAATCCGAGCTGAACCTCCTGTTGTCCTGTTTGGGTCAGCAGCCAGACCAGGCCGGCGGCCAGATCGGGATAATAACGCCATTCCCTGCCGATGCTTTCGCCATGCGGGATATTGGGATTGAACATATTGCCGTCGTACTGGTCGGGAAAGCGCAGGCGGTTGAAATTCACGCTTACTTCAGTGGGTGCAGCACTGATCCCTGCTCCCAGGTAATTCCTGCCCTTGCGGTCGAGTGGCTGGAACCATGAGAGGGAAAGCGCTGCCTGGGTGATCCCGTATGCGCCGTCTCCGGCCCTGTCGCCGAGGATCATCAGGCCTGCCCCGGCATAGCCCCTTCCGGGTTTCTTCCTGATGATCATCATGTCGCCCGCTGCCATCAGGGTTTTAAAGGGTGTGGTAACCGCATTCCACTGGTTGCGGTATTGTAATCCCATGCGGTACTTTCCCTCAAATAAGCCTGTATTGGCCGGATTGGTGAATACCGGAGTGAAGTAATGCTGGGAAAAATGAATATCCTGCGACAGAGAACTGAGCCACAAAGAAATGAAAAACATGATCAGTACTGTGATGCGCATATGCTTTTGTATACCGGCATCAGGTTTTTACCTGATCAGTGTTATATTGCCTTTTTTCTTAAAAGTTTCCTTGTTGAAGCAACCGGCTTCAATATAATAGACGTACACCCCCTGTTCACAGGCTTTTCCCTGCCAGGTACCGTCCCAGCCCACGGCCGGATCCCTTGTCTCGAAGACTTTGTTACCCCAGCGGTCATAAATAAACAATTGCATGCTTTCAATATAAGGACTTTGAACCAGCAAAAGGTCATTTTTCCTGTCGTTGTTGGGGGAGAAGGCATTGGGCACGTATATGTAGGGCTCCCTGCAAAACACTTCCAGCACCACCACTTTTACGGAATCAGTAAAAACACAGCCCCACGGATCAGTGATGGTAACGGTAAAAGTGGTGCTCAGGGGCGGAAGTGCGACAGGGTCGGGTATATCGTTCCGGCTCAGGTATTGTGATGGCTGCCATGCGTAAGTACAACCCGGAAGAAGCGTTGCCGTGAGTTGTACGGGGACACCCTGGTAAACCGTATCGGGACTGGCAGCAAGGCTGACCTGGTCGAAGCTGCTTTCGACGCTGACGGTAAAATCTGCATTATAGGGGCAGAGGAGGCTGTCGGTAAGCAACAGCTGGTAATTACCGGCGCAGAGGTTTTCGATGTTTTGAGTTTGCTGGCCATTGTTCCAGGCCCAGGTGTATGGTGGTGTTCCTCCTGCGGCAGTGATTGAAATGCTGCCATTGCAGACTGCATCGCAGGGAACGTGTGTGATTTCAGGGGTGATACTGAAGGGTGGGGGTTCGGTGAGGACAATGCCGGCGATGCTGATGCATGCTGCCGAGTCTGTGATGGTAACTGTATAACTGCCTGCGCAAAGGTTGCCAATGGAATCGAGGGTCTGGCCGTTGCTCCATAAAAACTGGTAAGGCGGACTGCCGCCGTTGACCTCCACCATGGCAATACCGTTGCAGGAATCGGGGCACAGGGGATTCTGCCCCCCTGCAGGGCTGACCAGGATTGAAAAGGAGATGTTTACACTGTCGATGGCGTTGCAGTAATCGTCGAAGGCCATCAGGTAGAACCAGTTCGACTGGCCGGTAAGTGTTACCTGTGCTACCGGATTATTGATACCTGCGTTGAGTGTGTCGAGGAAGGCGGAGCTGGAAGACCAGATAAACGAAAGCGAATCAGGGACGCCGTGTGCCGTCAGGGTGATATCGGCCTGGCAGACCACTGTATCATTGCCGGCATGGGCTTCAATTTCGTGAACAAAGACGGTTTGTTCAGCGGTGTCTGAACATAATCCGTTGGTAATTAACAAGGTATAGGTGATGGTCGCGGATGGTGACGCAATGGGGTTAGGCAGGAATGGATTATTCAGGTTGAAGGCCGGGCCCCAGTAATAGGTGATAGATGGATCCGGTATGGGATTGATACCGATCTGTACACTTTCGCCCGGGCAGATATTCGCCGGTGTCAGGGTAAAGGAAGGATTTCCGAGGACATGCACCATTTGTTGTATGGTGTCGGCCTGGTTGCAGCTTTCGGAATCGGAAATGATGAGGCTTACCAGGTAGGACCCGGGCTGGGTGAACGTATGCACCGGATCTTTGAGGGTTGAGGTTGTGGCGTCGCCGAAATCCCAGAAATACTGGACATTGCCGGAGGTAGTAGCCTGGCTGGTATTTACGAAACTGACGGTATAGGGAGCACAGCCGGAAGGAGGGCTGATGAAATCAGCCACGGCAAGCGGTATATTGAAGTTGTATTTGATGACGGCATTGTTGCAGTTGGTGCTGCCATTTACATTTGACCAGGCGCCGGGTGTGGTGGGGAAATCGTCGTAACCGCCGCAGCCTGCACAAACAGATTGGTATATTCTTCCTTTTTTATCGAAGCGGGAGGTGCCGCCGTCCACGTGTTCGGCCGCGCTGCCGCCGAAGTAGGTGGCATAGATGAGTCCGCTCGCATCTCCTTCGAGCACGAGGAAATAGTAGTCGTTATTATCGGTGGTGGTCTGGAAGGCATTGGCGGTTACGGGGAGCCCGGCCGTTCCGCCGAAGCCGTTCAGGCCGGCGCTGCCCCAGCCCGACACATAGATATAATTGCAGTAATCCACCATGAAGGCCGTGGGTGAGATGTCCGGTCCTCCGTTACCAGTACCGAATGCAGTCGACAGCAGCCTGGTACTGAGGGATGAATTGAATTTGGATATGATCTGCCCTCCGCCCGGCGTGGCCCAGGAAACATTGAAGATGTAATACATTCCTGAGATGGCAGTTTGGCCGAGTACATAAACGTTGCCGTTCTTGTCCTGGTCGACGAAGTACAACTGGTCGTAGGCTGCTGATCCGTAATATGTTGAATGGACCAGTGCGGATGCCTGATCGGACAGGCAGGCAATGAAGCCGTCGCAGCCTCCGCCCGTAAAAGCCTGCTGATATGAAGGAGCGACCACCGGAAAATCCGGGGAGGCTGTTCCACCGGCAAGGTAGACTTCCCCCTCATCATTGATCACGAGGCTGTAGCCGGCATCGGCAGCCGACCCGCCGAGGTAGGTCGACCAGACGAGGTAGGTGAGGGTAGGGTCGAACCTGGCGATACAGGCATCCTGCACTCCTCCGAAGACGGTTTGGTAACTGCCCTGGCTGACGGGGAAATCCGGTGACAGGGTACTGCTGCATACGTAGATATACTGATCGTTGTCTGTCTTGATCTCACCGCGTGCATCATCCGCATAGTTGTGCTTGAGCGGGGCGGTGGTGTTCAATCCGTCGTTGAGGCTGCCGCCCAGGTAGGTGGAGGACAAAAGGGCGTCGCCGCCGGAAGAAAGGCGGCTGATCGCGATGTCGGAACCCGCCTGGAAATTGAGAATGAAGGTGAGCACATAAGGCGTTCCCCCGTTGAAAGTCTGGTCGTAAGCCTGGGAAGTCACGGGAAAATCTGCAGAGCCCGTGCTTGCCATGACAAGCAATTCGTTGTTGTTGTTCACCACCAGGGATGCCGGGACTTCGGTCCCGCTGCCGCCGAGGTAGGTGGAATAAATCATGAACGAACCTGTGGTGTCATATTTGCTGATGGCGATATCCGCACTACCGCCTCCGAAATTCACCTGGTAAGCCCCCGTGGTGGTGGGGTATCCCTGTAAAAAGGCCGCTCCGCCTGCGTACAGGAAACCGTCCTTGTCGTAGGTGGCGGTATATCCCCAGTTATCCACCACAGAACCGGAGTAAGTGGAGAAGATCAGCACCGGATCGATCACCAGGGGGAGGGAAGGGTCAATGGCATCATCAAAGGAAAAGCCGACCACATTGTTCCTGAGCCGGAAACGGCAGGACAACATGTGCCTCTTCCCTTCACTGTCCTGCTGCCAGGCAAGGGGCCTGAGTTCTTCGACAGTATTTACGGAAGTTACCACGACCAGCCTGCCGTTCCTGATCCGGATTTTCTCCACGCCTAAGTATTCGAGGGAGATAAGAGCGGGATCAGTTCCCGGTTCCAGCAGGAAATTATACTTCAATTGTCCTTCCTCCTGGGTCATGAGCAGGTCGATGTTTTGGTATATGTTCTTGTAAATGACTTCTTTATAATGTGACACATGGGAGGCCCAGCGTTCGGGATCATTCCCGAGGAAGTAGTTTTTATAGTCGGGATAAGGATAATGTGCCTCACACAGATTCAGGGGATTGGCGTTTTTGAACCGTACTTTGTAAGCGTGGGCGGGTATCAGAAAGCCGGGATGGGGATTGGCTTTACGCCAGGCCTCATCCTTCAGTTTATAAGCCAGGAGCTTTTGCAGGCTTTCTTTGTTTAAAAAACTGAAAGTCAATCCATTATTCTCAAGGTAAAGGTCCCCGTGCGGCAGATGGGCATGGTAACGAACCTGGGAGGGCAGTTGTCCTTTGTTTTCGATAAATGAATAATGAAAATGGCCGGCCGGTATTTCACCTGCAACACTGATTATGGTCAGGTTGAGCAAAATCCAGAATGCCGGCCACTTTTTCATCTGTTCATATTTTTTACATTAAGGTCAGATGGAATACCCATGTAATAATATCATAACGGTAGGTGAGTTCAGACTCATGGGAATTTCATCGGGTTTTAATTGGGTATAAGCCCGGTTGCTGAACCGGGAAACATAAAGGGATTGTCAATGTCTTCAGTTTCTCCGCTTTTATAGGTAATGTGAAGTTTCGGTTTCTTTAAAGACAACATTATATTTTCGGGGGTTGTCTTTTCAGGCAGGTAATATATGTACAGGAATGGATTGTTTTCTTCCCATCGTGTTGAGAATCGGACGGTTCCCTTATCATTCATCAGGTGGTTACGCAGGAAGCCGATCATGGTTTTTTTTGCAGGTTCAAGGGCTTCCGGAAACGGAATCCGGAGTGTTGCGAGGGAAGCAGAATCGCAGGTTTCGTAATCATTGAAAGTTCTGTCATAGGGTTCAAAGAGTCCCTGCAGGAATTCCTGCCTGCTGCTGGCAAGATGGGAGTCTTTGACCCAGGCCACTGCAAAACCGGGTTTCACCATGGTGGTTTGATCTCCGTCTTTGATGCCGAATTCTTTTGTTTCTATCAGGGCTTTGATCTCAGCGGGCCTGATTTTATTTTCATCATAAAAGATGGTAGTTTCCACCGGTTCCCCGTAATGCGTCTCGAAACCGTAAATGCCTTCCCTGCTGCCGAAAATCTCAGCCAGCAGGGCTGCATCGTTGGGATCGAAAAAGTGATCAATGCCTGTGTTCAGGAAGAAGATCTGGTTCACATCTTCACCGGGCAGGGCGATGATTTCCTTGACAGGAGTGAACATGGCCTCCTTGATGCCATCGGTTGTGATCACTGAGGGATCGAAATAGATTTTCACGGTTTTGGTTTTCACATAGGTCTGAACCCCGAGGATGCCAGGCACGTCCTTGATATGGTTGGCAAAGGCCATGGAGCTGCCGAAGCACTTCACGTTCTTCAGTCCTGACTGGGTATATATACTGGCGTTCTTCATTTGTTCGGGACTTCCCCATTGCTGGTCGATGGTGGGCACCTGGTTGTTGGCGGAGATCAGGATGCCTGCCACCACCAGGACGATGATGGCTGCCGGGGGCAACCAGTTCAATTTACGACCGTTATATTTCAGGGCTCCGGCTTCAGGGCATTTCACCACACAATCGCCGCAGAGGTGGCAGTCGATATGTGTAACTTTATCTGCTTCACTGATGTTCAGGTTGTAGGGACAGACCTTATCACAAATCTTGCAGTGGGTACAGAGTTCATCGTGGCGGGTAATCTTCACCAACGGAAAGAAACAGGTATGCTGTTTGAAGGCTTCCACCAGGAATCCTGCCAGGCACAAAGCGCCGAGATACCATATCCAACCAATGGAAAGTCCGAAGGCCCAGATGAGCAGTGCGTAGATTGCCGTGATCACGATAAAGACCACCGTAAAGGCGAAGAGGTTGGTGGCAGCGCCGAGAGGGCAGAGGTATTTACACCAGAACTGCCTGACAAAGAGTGAACCCAGTATGGTCACGGCCAGGGCAAGGAGGGCCATCCAGATCACCACATCACTGCCAAAGCCGGTGAAAATGGCGTAGAAAGGGTCGTACTGTTTGCAGAATAATTCGCTGGAGTTGATGGTGAAGTAAAAAGTGATAAACAGGAGGGCATACTTCAGCAGGCGGAGCAGACGGTCGGCCCATCCGGTAATGGTATAGCGGATTTTCCATTTTTCACCGAGGCGACCGAGCCATTCCGTAAAGGTACCGACCGGACAGATAAAACTGCAGAATAGTTTAGCAAACAGGATGACTCCTGCGATGAGTGCAAATCCCATGGCGATCTGCAGGGTGGTCATGGAACAGGCCAGGCTGTTGTTGACCAGGAAACTGGAGTAGGCCTGCATGCCGCCGATGGGGCAGTAGGCTTCAAAATCGGCGAAATAGGCCGGATCGACCCAGGCCCTTACGACCATGTACCCCAGTAACAGCAGGATGATCCATTGGAAGGTCACCCTGTAATAATTCCACTTTTTCTTTCTTTTGCCCATAATGTAAAGTATAGCAGGTTAAACATTGATGTCGAAGTCGCGTAAAGCCTCATTCAGTGATATCTTCAGGTCGGTGGAAGGCTTTCTTTTTCCGATAATGAGCGCACAGGGTACCTGGTAGGTGCCTGCAGGGAAGGTTTTAGGGACGGAACCGGGGATCACCACCGATCGTTCCGGGATCATTCCCCGGTATTCAATGGGTTCAGGTCCGCTTACGTCGATGATGCGTGTCGATCCGGTAAGCACCACATTGGCTCCGAGTACGGCTTCCTTTTTCACATAGGCCCCTTCCACGATGATACAGCGGGAACCGATAAAAGCGCCGTCTTCGATGATGACGGGAGCGGCCTGCAGAGGCTCCAGCACTCCGCCCACGCCCACGCCGCCGCTGAGATGTACATTTTTGCCGATCTGGGCACAGGAACCCACGGTAGCCCAGGTATCCACCATGGTGCCACTGTCGACATAGGCGCCTATGTTTACATAGGAAGGCATCAGGATCACCCCGGGGGCAACATAAGCCCCATATCGTGCAAGTGCATGTGGTACAACCCTGATTCCCAGTTTTTTGTAATTACCTTTCAGGGGGATTTTATCATGAAACTCCAGGGGGCCTGCAAGGGTGGTTTCCATTTCCCTGATCAGAAAGTAGAGGATGACGGCTTTTTTAGCGGTTTCATTTACTTTCCAGCCTTGCGCTTCAGGTTCGGCCACCCTCACCAATCCTTTGTCAAGGGCTTCCATGATTGATTCAACAGCTTGGATATAAGCCTTTTGTTCGAGAAGCAGACGATTCTGCCAGCATTGGTCGATCAGTGGAAAAAGTGCTTCAGGCCTCATGGTTATCGGTTTTCAAACTTACGTTTAATTCTCTTAGGATTCTGAAAAACCACCGGTTTTTAAACTTTATCGTACCTTTGTTGTTGCAAATGTAAGGAATGGGACGCATTTTAGCCATCGATTACGGAACAAAACGGACAGGCCTGGCGGTTACTGACCCGGAATGCCTCATTGCCGGGCCGCTGGACTCCGTTCCGACGCACAAGCTGATGGATTACCTGCGCGAATACTGCCGGCAGGAGATCGTGGATTGCATTGTGGTGGGGGAGCCCAAACGCTGGAATGGAACGGATACCCAGTCTTCTCAACCCATCAGGCAGTTTATCACGGTGCTTGAGAAGGTGTTTCCGGGGATCCGGGTGGCGCGTGCCGATGAACGCTTTACTTCCCTGCTGGCTTCCCGTGCCATCCTGGAGGCAGGCATCAGCAGGAGCGGCAGGCGAGACAAGGCCCTGGTCGACAGGGTGAGTGCGGTCATCATTCTGCAGGGTTATATGGACAGTCTAATTCAAAGTACATGATCCTTCCAATTGTATCATACGGCAATGCCATTTTGAAAAGCCGGGCCAGGGATATCACGGCTGATTATCCCGGTTTGCAGGCACTTATCAGCGATATGTTCGAAACCATGCAGTCGGCTTCCGGTGTGGGACTGGCTGCCCCCCAGGTGAACCTGGGAATCAGGTTGTTTGTGGTGGATGCCACGCCTTTTGCCGATGAAGATCCCAGGGCTAAGAATTTTCAGAAGGTATTTATCAATCCCAGGATCACCGAAAGAAGCGGGGAGGATGTCCTTTATGAGGAAGGCTGCCTGAGTTTTCCCGGTATCCGCGAAGAGGTCAGTAGAAAGAGCAGCATCCGCATCACCTACCAGGATGCGCAATTTCAGTCGCATGATGAAGTGTATGACGGTATTATCGCCAGGATCATCCAGCATGAGTATGATCATATCGAAGGCCTGCTGATCGTGGATCACCTGAGTTCCCTCAGGAAGATGCTGTTGAAAAGAAGATTGAAAGAGCTGACCCTGGGGCAGGTTAAAGTGGCTTACCGCATGATCTTTCCCGGACAGCGAAGGCAGGCTGCCACTGCGAACTGAGCTTTGTGCGACATCTAATCAAATTATTATGAGAATATTCAGCATCAGCATGGTACTGCTAACCGTCCTTTTCCTGGCAGCCTGTACCGGCAAACAGGAAAGGATGTCGGCTAAGATCAGCAAACTGGAGCAGTCCCTGGTGGACTCAGTCAGCCGCACATTCGACAAAAACAAGGCCGTAGCGCTGATCAAGCTTTACGATGCCTATGCAGGCAGTTATCCCGGGGATACACTGTCAGCCCAGTACCTTTTTAAGATGTCGGAGTTGCAGACCCATGCGGAAACACCCCAGGCAGCCATTCAGACCCTGGACCGTATCATCCGGGAATACCCCGATTTCAGACGCACTCCCGAGTGCATGTTCCTGAAAGGATTCATCTACGACAACAACCTGGCTGATTTTGAGAAGGCAAAGGTCTGTTACATGGAATTCATCCGCAGCCACCCTGAGCATTATTTTGCTGATGACGCCCAGGTATTGCTGGATAATCTCGGGAAGTCGCCGGAGGAGCTTATCCGGCAGTTTGAGGAAAAAGGACAGTGATGCTTCAGTATGCTCATTGTGTCGTTCCATTTCAATCATTGTCAGAAAAAAATCCGCGTGAATCTGTGTCCGCCGTGGCGGATCCGCGGATAAAAAATCACACCTTCTTCATAGGCAAAGAATAAAAACTTCACGCCCGGCTTTTAAAACCACGGAGTTACACGGAGTTACACGGAGTTATACACGGAGTAGTCAAAAATTATTATATTTCACGACCCATGGTTCATTAAACTTTGGACCTGACCTTAAACTTTATTCAACATAAGCGAGGTCTCCTTGTGTATTGAGAACCATGTTTTATAGTGCCAGAATGCAAGAATGCCGGAATGCCGGAATGCAAGAATGCAAGGATGATTGATGCTACTCAAATTCCCCGTGGAGGAATTCTGCCAGGTCGATGTCGCTGATGTCTTTGCGGAGAATACCGTTCATGGCCAGGGAAATGCTGCCGCTTTGTTCAGATACTACGATGGCGATGGCGTCGCTTTGTTCGGTGATCCCCAGGGCTGCACGGTGGCGCAGGCCAAGTTCTGCAGGCAGTTCCTGCTGTTCGCTGACCGGAAGGATGCACTTTGCGGCGCGGATGCGGTTCTCGAAAATAATCACGGCTCCGTCGTGCAGTGGACTGTTTTTGAAGAAAATGTTTTCCAGGAGGCGGGCTTTGACCCGGGCATCAATTTCTTCGCCGGTCATGATGAACTGTTTTAATTGATTGTTGCGTGCAAGAATGATCAGGGCACCGGTCCGGACTTCGGACATATGAACACAGGCTTCAATGATCTCTCTGATGTCAAGCCTTGCCGGGTTATGGAGGTTGAACTTCCAGAACAGGAAGCGCCTGGGTTTATTGGAAATGAAGTTGGGCGTGCCCAGGTGAAACAGGAAGCGCCTGATTTCCGGCTGAAATACCACGATCACTGCGATGAAACCCACGCTGATAAAGCCTCCGAGGATCTCACTCAGCAGTTCCATGTGCAAGGCCCGTACGACTTTCCAGACGATGTAGAATGCGATGATCCCGAGAAAGATGTTGATGGCTCCGGTACCCTTGATCAGGTTATAGAACTGGTAAAGCAGCAGGGCAACCAGCAGGATGTCGATCACATCGATCAGCTTCAGGTTCACCAGGTCGTTCAGAAATAAAAGAATCATGATGTCGGCTTCAGCCTGCAAAGGTATAAAATCAGGCGGAATTCGTTTTTTCGTGAAGGATGACGGCTTCCCTCGCCTCCTTCGGGTCGTGAACCCTCAGGATATCTGCTCCCTTCATCAGTGCAATGGTGTTCAATACCGTGGTACCATTGAGGCATGCGGTGGCTTCACAATTCAGGACCTTCTGTATCATTGACTTGCGCGACAGACCCACCATGAGTGGGCGGCCCAGTACCTGAAATTCTTCCAGACGGCTGAGCAATTCATAATTGTGTTCCACGGTTTTCCCGAATCCGAAGCCGGGATCAAGGATGATGTCGCCAATTCCTTTTCGTGTCAGTTTTTCTATACCTTCAGCAAAATACAGGATGATCTCCTTCACCACGTCGCCGTAAACCGGATCTTTCTGCATGTTTTCCGGCGTTCCCCTGATATGGGATAAGACATATGGCACTTTTCCTCCAGCCACCACCTCATGCAGTTCACTATCCATGCTTCCCCCCGAAATGTCGTTAACCATCACGGCGCCTGCTTCCAGTGCCATGCCCGCGGCAGAAGCACGAAAGGTGTCGACCGAGACCGGCAGATCCGGAAAAACCGGAACCAATACCGCCAGGGCATGCCCTAACCTTCGTATCTCTTCTTCTTCCGGAACGGGCCGGCTGCCCGGACGCGTGGATACCGCTCCGATATCAAGGATATCAATATAAGCCCGGATGCCCTCAACCCAGGCTGTCAGACTGTCTGCATCAGTCGTATCAGGATTGCTTCCTGGATAATAAAAAGATTCCGGACTCAGATTTAATATCCCCATTACCAAGGGTTTGCCAGGAAAAAACAGCTTTTGTCCCAGCCTGAAACCTGGTTTTTCCAAAAAAGCTTTACTTTTAGCCTTGCTTTTCTGCACGGATATTAAGAATTAACTTACTGTTTTGCAGTTCCTTAGGAATGGCTGATCTTTTTTTTGGCCATTTCGGGATACAAAGATAAGGGAAACACACGTTACGGACGATATGGACAAGACCAACCTGGAATTTGATGCTGTTACCGAATACTGCCGCGCCATCTTCTGCCAGAAACTGAAAGATTACGGGGCTTCGTGGAGGGTGCTCAGGCCATCCTCCCTTACCGACCAGTTATATATTAAAGTCCAAAGGATCAGAGGTATCCTTGATAAAGGGGTCCACAGGATTGCAGAAGGGATCAAACCTGAATTCGCCGGTCTGGTGAATTATTCCCTGATCGCTCTGATCCAGATTGAACAGGGTTGGGAGGATCACCTCAGTCCACCGGATGAAACAGTAACTGCCTGGTACGATGCCCAGCTTGCTGCAGCCAGGGAACTGATGCAGAATAAAAATCACGATTACGGGGAAGCCTGGCGCGACATGCGCATCAGTTCGCTGGCCGATATCATCCTGATGAAACTGATGCGGATTAAACAGATAGAGGATAACCGGGGCAGGACATTCGTATCCGAAGGTGTGGAGGCCAATTATCTTGATATTGTCAACTATGCTGCTTTTGCCCTGATCATGATCCTTGATGAAGAAAAAGCCTGAAGCCAATCAACAGAAAAAAACGCTGCACTATGAAATGGATGGTACATGTATTCAGGATTTTGCTCGGACTGACTTTTATCTTTTCAGGATTTGTCAAAGGAGTGGATCCGCTCGGCACTGCCTATAAGATTGAAGATTATTTTATTGCTTACGGTATGCCCTGGGCCATGCCCCTGGCGCTAAGCCTTTCGATACTGCTCTGTGCCTTTGAGTTCTCGCTGGGCGTTTTCCTTTTGCTCAGCGTCCGCATCCGGCCGGTATCCCTGCTTACCCTCTTGCTGATGGCTTATTTCACCGTACTGACTTTCTTTGATGCAATCTACAATCCCGTTCCTGATTGCGGGTGTTTCGGGGATGCGATCAAACTGACCAATTGGGAGACTTTTTATAAAAATGTGGTGCTTATCCTGCTGGCTGTCTTTGTTTATGTGTACCGCAAGCGACTCGGAAGGGTATGGCCGCCGGCGGCAGCGAACACCATCCTGGCAGCCGTTCCGGTATTGTTTATCCTGTTTTCCCTCTATAATTACAGGAACCTTCCCATGGTAGACTTCACGGCCTGGAAAACGGGCAATAAAATGATACCGGATAGCCTGAAACCCGCGCAGTATTACCTGGTTTACCAAAACAAGCAGACGGGTGAGATCAAGGAATACCTGAGTAATGAACTGCCCTGGCAGGACAGTGTGTGGCTTGCGTCATGGGAATTCAGGAACCAGCGTATCGATGATCCCAACCATTACCCCGCACCGAATTTCAAAATCCTTGACACCTTAGGCAATGATCTTACAATCAATTACCTGAGAGAGCCCGGCTATTTGTTCTGTCTGGTAAGCAACGATCTGAACAGCCTGAGTCCGGAAGCGATCAGCAAAATAGAACAACTGTCGGAGCAACTTTCGGCAGATGGATATTCCGTGATCGGGCTCAGCGGCTCATCCGGGGAGGACATCAGCAGGCTTTTCGGCCACGGTGACTCACACATCAACTGGTTTCAGTCCGATGACACGGAGTTGAAGACCATGGTCCGTTCCAATCCGGGGCTGGTGGTGATGAAAGATGCCGTTGTGATGAAGAAGTGGCATTACCGGAACATTCCCGACGGGGAGGAGTTGAAGCAGCTATTTCCGCAATCCGGGGTTCCTTCCGGAGAATGAAGAGCGAGGATGATCCGTTTCCTGCTGCATCGGTTGTTTTACGGTATCCTGGTGATGTTTGGCGTGGTGACGGTGGTATTCCTTCTTTTCAACGTATTGCCGGGCGATCCGGCCCGGATGATGTTAGGCCAGCGGGCCGACATCAGTTCGGTGGAGGCCATTAACAGGGATCTTGGCAGAGACAAACCCCTGCTGACCCAATACCTGAATTTTCTGAACGACCTGAGCCCGTTGTCCCTGCATCATTCCAGGGACAGTGCAAGTTACTGGTATTTTGACCGCAGCAAGTACGGGTCACATTTCCCGGTGCTTCGCATGCAGGACAAGGTGCTGGTTCTGAAGGAACCTTATCTGCGCCGGAGTTACCAGAGCAAGCGGGAGGTGGCGGAGATCATCCGGACTGCTTTTCCCGCCACGGCTTTGCTGGCGGTGGTTTCCATGTTGTTTGCGGGTTTACTCGGGATCGTCATGGGTATCGTGGCTGCGTTGAAACGCAATTCGTTCTGGGACCGGCTGATCATCGTACTTTCCGTGGGAGGCATGTCGCTTCCTTCCTTTTTTGCCGCCATTCTGATCGCCTGGCTGTTTGCCTGGGTTCTTGGCGACCTTACGGGCCTGAACATGGTGGGAAGCATGTTTGAGGTGGATGATTTCGGCCGGGGGGAAAGCCTTTCCCTTCAAAACCTGATCCTCCCGGCGCTTACCCTCGGGATCCGCCCGCTGGCGGTGATTGCCGAACTGAGTCGCAGTGCGATGCTCGATGTGATGAGCCAGGATTATATCCGGACAGCCAGGGCCAAGGGCCTGAGTCAGTGGCAGACCATCACCCGCCATGCCCTGCGGAATGTCATGAATCCCGTGGTGACGGCTGTCTCAGGCTGGTTTGCATCCCTGATGGCCGGAGCCGTCTTTGTTGAATATGTGTTTGATTGGAAAGGCCTCGGCGTGGTGATGGTGGAAGCACTCGAAAAATACGATTTTCCTGTGGTGATGGGCCTGGTGCTTTTTGTTTCTCTTTTGCTGGTGGTAATCAACATCCTGGTCGACCTTGTCTACGCATGGCTGGATCCCAGGATCAGGCTGGTCTGAAAAATTTTCCGGCATGGAGATTCCTTCGTATTTTTGGCATTCGTTAAGACTGTAACTAATGGTTGTTAAATAAATTGAAACTGAATAATGAGAAAGAAAATTGTTGCTGCCAACTGGAAGATGAATCTTGATTTTAATATGGCGGAGGATTTGATGGCTGAATTGTCGGAAAAGCTCGCCGAAAGAGAGGAGGACGGGCCGGAAATTGTGATTTGTCCACCCTTCCCTTACCTGGAAATGGCGATAGATTTTTCAGAAGACGGGGCATTTCTGACCGGAGCCCAGAACATCCATCCGCTTGATGCAGGACCCTATACGGGAGAAGTCAGTGCAGCCATGCTGGCATCCATGCTGGTGGATTACTGTATCATCGGCCATTCGGAAAGGCGCTTGCATTTTGGAGAAAGTGATGCTTTTCTTGCCGAGAAAGTGAAGGCTGCCCTGAAATGGGATCTGACACCCATTTTTTGTTGCGGTGAAACCCTCGATCAGCGCAATGAGAAGCGGCATTTTGAGGTAGTTTCAGACCAGCTGGCTGCCGGTCTTTTTCACCTTCCGGAATCCGAATTCAGGAGGGTAGTGATCGCCTATGAACCCGTCTGGGCCATCGGAACCGGCGTAAATGCCACCAATGAGCAGGCACAGGAGATGCATGCCTGGATCCGTAAACTGATTGCCGAAAAATACAATCCGGCGACAGCTGCTGTTACCTCCATCCTTTACGGGGGATCCTGCAATGCCGGCAATGCCCCCGGCCTGTTTGCGCAGCCGGATGTGGACGGCGGCCTCATCGGGGGCGCTTCGCTGAAAGCGGATGAGTTCATCAGCATCACCCGCTCTTTTCCGGCAAGGCAATGAGGCTCCTGCAGTTTATTTTCCGGTTCACGGACGAAGCGAATCCTGATCTGCTGACTGCATACCTTTTCACTCAGGGTTTTAGCTCCTTTGAGGAACAGGAAGGCAGGCTGCTGGCATATCCCGATGAAGCAGTCAGACCGGATGCTGTCCGCAAAGCCCTGCACCAGCGTTTTGGCAGCGCAGTGACTTTGGAAGCCGTCCATGAACTGAAAGACAGGAACTGGAATGAGGAATGGGAAAAACATTATTCTTCCGTCCTGATCGCCGGCAAGATCTGTGTCAGGGCTCCTTTTCATCCTGCTGCCGATCCGCATCTGATTGAAATCGTGGTAGAACCTAAAATGTCGTTTGGAACGGCGCATCACGAGACTACTTCCCAGGTCATGGAACTGATGCTCGACATAGATTTCCGCGGACGCAGGGTGCTGGATATGGGTTGCGGTACGGCAATCCTTGCCATACTCGCCGTGAAACTCGGTGCTGACGGGGTTCTGGCGATAGACAACGACCGCTGGGCATATGAGAATGCACTTGAGAATGCCGAACGGAACGGCCTTGCCGGGCAGGTCCGGGTGATACAGGCAGATGCCGGCGGCATACCGGATGAGCAATATCATATCATTCTTGCCAATATCAACAGGAATATCCTGATGGCAGATATGAATAGCTATGCCGCTCATCTCCTGTCGGGGGGCCTGCTGGTGCTTTCGGGTTTCTATGAGGATGATCTGCCGGCCATCGAAGCCGGATGCAGCAGACTAAACCTGGCAAGGATTCGTTATCTAGAGCGGAACCGCTGGGTGGCCGCGGTTTTTCAGGCATCAAGTCAGGCTCAAAAATGAAAAAAACGACCCTCCTGCTCCTGCTTCTCATTACTGCTGCTGTTACCGGAATCCGGTCGCAGAACATCCCGAAAAGTTTTTCCACCGAACCTGCAGGCTTCCTTGCGGATATCGGCATATACTTCGAAAGCCTGTATGAGAAAGACAAACGCAGGGAGGGCAGGGAACTGATGGAGGTTTTCAGTGCAGCCTGGACAGACGGATCCATTTCCTCCGGGCGGCAGGCTATGATCATGAAGATGGCCAATACCATGCTGCGCTACAAAATGCGTCCCATCCCGCATTACTTTCAGTACCTCAGCGCCCTGCTGAGTTTTCAGAAGACAGGGCCCGACGAGCCTTCTTACAATGCATGGTTTGCCATCCTTGAGAAAAGCCTTGACGTTTCGAGCAGCAGAAAGTTCCTGGCCTTTCTGGAAATTTCCAACAGCCTTTTCAGCGAGAATATCCTTTACAGCAGCAGCGCCACCACCTGGAAATCCAGCAGCGACAACTACACCTTTGAATATGACTCGGTACCGCGGGTGGTCTTCCCCGGCCTTGATCTGATCTGCTACGCCAACCGTGACAGCAGCATCATTTACCGCACTTCGGGAGTGTATTACCCGACCCGCTATCTTTGGGAAGGCAGTGGAGGCCGTATCGACTGGATAAGGGCCGGATTGTCGCCGGACCAGGTATGGGCGGAACTGGACCAGTACCGCCTGAATGTTCGTTTTTCAAGGTTTGAAGCGGATTCGGTCAGGTTCTTCAACAGGGAATACTTCGATGCTCCGATGCTGGGAAGGCTGGAGGAAAAGGTTCTGGCCGGCAGTTCGGAGGAAAAGGCCACCTATCCCAGGTTTACTTCCTATTTCAACCGCCTCAGGATTGAGGAATTGTTTACAGACATCGATTACGAAGGGGGGTTTTCCATGCACGGCGCCCGCCTGATCGGTTCGGGAAGCAAACTGCAGGATGCCACCCTGATCTTCTCCAGGGAGGGCAAACCTTTCGTGAAGGTTTCCAGCCGGGCCTTCATCATGAGAAAAGACCGGATCACCTCGGCCAGGGCATCCATTACCATCTTCTGGGATAAGGATTCCATCTATCATCCGGGGCTCGAAATGAAGTACATCGACAAGAACAGGGAATTGTCCATGATCCGGGCTGATGAGGGACTGGCCATGAGCCCTTATTACAATTCCTACCACATGGTGGATATGTACTGCGAGGCCGTTTACTGGCGAATGGATGAGCCCAAGATAGATTTTACCATGATCAAAGGGGCCGGCGTTGAAGGGAATGCCCAGTTTGAATCAAGCAATTATTACCGGGACTCAAGGTATTTCAAGCTCCAGGGAATCGATGATGCCAATCCCCTCGATCTGGTGCTTTCATATAGCAAGAAGTTTAATACCAGGGAGTTCTACCTGGAGGAATATTTCAATTATCTCAGGAAACCTCCCGAACAGGTGAAAGCCTCCCTGCTGCGCCTGGCTGTGGGTGGGTATCTGATCTATGACCTGGATGAGGACAAGGTGTATATCCAGGACCGCTTATTTCAGTACCTCAACGCAAGAGCCAAAAAAACCGATTATGATGTGCTTCAGTTCCAGTCTACCATCACTGCCGAACCCAATGCCACACTAAGCCTGCTGAATTTCGACCTGAAGCTGAGGGGGGTCCCCATGGTTTACCTGAGCGATTCGCAGAAAGTCTATATCTATCCGACAAACCAGGAACTCATTCTGAAGAAGAACAGGGATTTCCTGTTTGCCGGACGTGTCCATGCCGGTTTGTTCGACTTTTATGCCCATGACTGTTCGTTTGATTACACCAAGTTCAGGATCAACCTGCCGATCGTGGACTCCATGAGTTTCATGGTCAGGGCCTGGGAGAAGGACCGCTTCGGGGAATATCCCCTGGTCAGGGTGAAGTCTGTGATCTGTAACCTGAGCGGCGATATCCTGATCGACCATCCGAATAATAAGTCGGGAGCTGTTTCCTATCCCGAGTACCCGATCTTCAACAGCAGGAATGATGCGTATGTCTATTATGACAAACCTTCCATACAGCGGGGTGTGTACCGGCGCGACAAGTTCTTTTTTCATGTCTATCCTTTCACCATTTCCAACCTGGATAATTTCGCCACGGACGATATCCGTTTCGACGGTTATCTGGTTTCGGCGGGTATCTTCCCCGATCTGGAGCAACCGCTGGTGGTTCAAAAAGACTATTCCCTGGGTTTTACCCGCCTGACACCTCCCTCAGGCTATCCTGTTTACGGAGGCGCGGGATCGTACAACAATGTGATCGACCTCAGCCACCGGGGACTCAAGGGCAATGGTACACTGAAGTACCTGACCTCCACTTCTGAATCTGTGGATTTCAACTTCTACCCGGATTCTCTCAGTGCGGAAGTACAGCAATTCACGCTCCTTGAGCAAAGCTCCGGGGTGGAGTATCCTCCCGTAAAAGCCGCAGATGCCGGGCAGCTATGGCGTCCATACAGGGATCTGATGATACTCACCAGCAGGGAGAAACCGATTGACCTGTATAACGGGCAGACCCTGCTTCGCGGGAAGATGCACCTGACTTCCGGTTCTCTTACAGGGGCCGGGACAGTCATGGTGGAAGATGCCGAACTTGATGCCCTGCTGTTCAAATTCAGAAATAAGGTGTTCGATTCAGATACGGCCGATTTCCGCCTGAAGACCTATGATCTGAAACAACTTGCTTTTTCCACGCATAATTACAAGTCACATATCGATTTCACGGAGCGGAAAGGCGAATTTAAATCCAACGGCGGCGGTTCCAAAGTGGAATTTCCACTAAATCAGTACATATGCTATATGGATGAATTTGAATGGTATATGGATAAAGAGGAAATTGCGCTTGCCAATACCAAAACGACTGCCATTCCCACCTCCGACCAGGGAGATATCCGTGAACTGGTGGATATCGACATCAGCGGATCAGAATTTGTTTCCGTGCATCCGAAGCAGGATTCGTTGCGTTTTCTTTCTCCCAAGGCCAGGTACAACCTGAGAGACAATATTATTTATGCCGAGCAGGTGAGTTATATCCGGGTTGCCGATGCGGCTGTGTTTCCGGACAGGGGACTGGTAACCATCTTTAAGGAAGCCCGCATGAAGACCCTTTCCAATGCAAGGATACTGGCCAACACGACCACCAAATACCATTCAATAGAGAATGCAAAGGTGGACATCACTTCCAGAAAGCGTTACACAGGGGAAGGTTCCTATTTCTACATTGACGACAAGAAGGAAAAGCAGGAAATTTATTTCAGCACCATCGGTGTCGACAGCACTTTCCAGACCTTTGCCACAGGCGCTGTCGGAGATTCGCTGAATTTTAAACTGAACCCGCACTTTGCGTTCACCGGCGATGTCAGGCTGAATGCCAGCAGGGAATATCTCACGTTCAGAGGGGGGTACAGGATCAGTCACGACTGCGACACCCTTGCCCGCTCCTGGGTGAAATTCGAATGTGAGATTAACCCCATGGAGATTTATCTGCCGGTGGCTGAGGATCTGAGGGATATCGGCGGGAAGAACCTGTCGGCAGCCGTGGGATTCAGCCAGAAAAACAACCATATCTATGCGGCTTTCCTGGGACGCAAGGAGAATTACAGTGATCAGGAACTGTTGTCGGCGGGAGGCTGGGTTCATTATTCGGAAGCAGCGGACGAATACCAGATCGGAAGCAGGGAAAAAATCGTGACTCCTTCGCTGCCGGGAAGATATCTGAGTCTGAATACCGAAAATTGTATATTGCACGGGGAGGGCGTGATGAACATGGGCGCCGTTTTCGGGCAGTTTAAAATGAACAGTTTCGGATCAGTGGATTATTACATGATACCCGATTCTGCCAGCTTCGACCTGGTCATGCTCCTTGATTTCTATTTTGCAGGTGATGCCATGAAAATGCTAACCGAAGCCCTGAAGGAGGCCAATTTAATGGCGGCAGACCTTGGTAAAGACAAATTCAGGAGGGTTCTCGGTGAGTTGATGGAGCAGAAAGAAGCCGACGAACTCTCCACTGAGATCAGTCTTTATGGCAGTATCCGGAGGATCCCTTCAGAACTGAATAAAACCATCGTGCTTTCCGATATCATGTTTAAGTGGAACCCGCTAACCAGTTCCTTTGTCAGCCAGGGTCCCATCGGTATCGGCAATATGGAGAAGAACCAGATTCACAAATACGTAAAGGGATATATCGAGATCAGCAAGAAACGCAGCGGCGATGTGTTTGATATGTATCTGGAAATTAATGAGAATCATTGGTATTATTTCAATTACAGCCGGAACCTGATGCAGGCGATCTCTTCCAATGCCGACTTCAATAAAGTCATCACGGAACTTAAGCCTGAAAAGCGCACCCATAAAGGGGAAAAGGGAGAGGATACCTATCGTTTCAATATCTCCACCCTGAAGAAGAAGAAGGATTTTATCAGGAAAATGGAAGGGTTTTCGGACTAATTTTGATAATTTTGCCGAAAGAGGTCTGTTTCATGTTGTTTGTATTGCTGGTTTTATCACTTATTCTTGCCTACCTTCTCGGATCAATCCCCTCTGCGGTTTGGATCGGCAGGTTTTTTTTCGGGGTGGATGTCAGGGAAAGCGGCAGCCGTAATGCCGGCGCCACCAACAGTATCAGGGTGCTTGGTACCAGAGCCGGGATTGCCGTGCTTGTCCTCGACATGCTGAAGGGCTATTTTGCAGTCAGTCTGACCCTTTTCTTTTCCGGCATCTTATCCCCTGAGTTTCTTTCGTTTCTGAGGGTGGGGCTTGCGGTTTCCGCCATTCTTGGCCATGTGTTTCCGGTGTTTGCGGGTTTCAGGGGCGGCAAGGGTGTCGCAACGCTGGCCGGTGTGATGATTGCGATGCTCCCGGCCTCGCTCCTTGTGGCACTCGGGGTATTTGTCCTGGTGTTCGTTTTATCTCATTATGTATCCCTGGCCTCGATTACGGCAGCCCTGGCATTTCCGTTTATCGTGATGCTTGTGTTTGGTGTCAATGAATTGTCGCTCCAGTTGTTCTCGATACTGACAGCACTGTTCGTGCCCCTGACACACCTTAAGAATATCCGGCGGCTGCTAATTGGCAATGAGAACAAATTTCAGTTGAGAAAGCGCAAAAACATATAAAGCAAGGACTTCGAACTATGATGGTTCAGCTGACTTGCCGCCGTATGATTGAAATGTGTAAATTACCATACCGTCGTATTCCATGCCGAACCCTGTGAATGCTGTCATGAATAAATTGCTCCCGGGGTGTTATTCCTTGCGAACCTCGGTGTTTTTCATGATGCATTTGCTTTATGTAGAATGTCCTGCGCAGGTGCTTCCGATCGTTCAGGAGAAATCATCACAGCAAAGTTTTATTCTTGCCAGGCAATTGTATGATGACGGGCGGTACGCCGATGCCCTTGTGATCTTTCAGGAACTGCTCGGTGCCGACCCTGAAAATGCCAACCTGAATTTTCTGGTTGGTGACTGCTATCTTCTTCAGGGCGGTTTTGAGCAGGAAGCCAGGCCATTTCTCGAAAAGGCAGTACGCAACATTGTGGTTGACTACCAGAATCATTCTTTGCAGCGCAGTGCCCCGGTTTTCGCTTTTGAGAAACTGGGAGACGTGTATTATCATGACTACCGTTTCGATGATGCGCTTGTCAACTATCGTGTTCTGAAAACCTATCTTGACGGGAAGCGGGACAAAGTGCTGCAGGAGGCCATCGATGCAAAGATAGCCAGGGCCATGGAAGCCGGCAGGATACTGGATGCCCCTTTGAAAATGGTTCTGACCGAGATTCCATTTGTGAACGTGATCTCATTTTCCGACTTCGGTGCCATCATGGTTGAAAATGGCGGGCTTATCTTTTTTAACCGCAGAAGGGAAGAAACAGGGGCAACGAACCAGGGCAGCGATATCTACATGATGAGGAAAACAGAACAGAAATGGGGAAGACCCCTTCGCATGTCCTTTGTCAACAGTGAAGCTGACGATATGGTCTGCTGGGCCTCAAAGGATGGCGACATGATGTTGATTGCTTCCGACAGGGATGGCTCATTTGATTTGTATCTTTCTGAACGTAAGGGTAAATCCATGTGGACCATGCCCGCCAGACTGAACTCAACTGTCAACAGCCGCGCGGATGAAACTTCCGGATGGTTATCCGGTGACCATACCACGCTTTATTTTGTGAGCAACCGCAAAGACGGATTTGGCGGAAAGGACATTTACCGCACTGCCAGGCAGGCCGACGGTACATGGGGTCCTGCCCTGAACCTGGGAGCTGGTATCAACACTGTTCTGGATGAAGAATCCCCATTCCTGACGCAGGACGGCCAAAGGCTTTATTTCAGCAGCAGGGGTAGGGGAGGTATGGGCGGTTATGATGTGTTTTCGGTCACCATGCCTGCCGGTGATGCCCTCAGCGCACCGGTAAATGCGGGATATCCCGTGAATACCGTGGGGGATGACCTGTTTTACCGCTCTTTCCTGACGGCAAAACCCAACTATCTCATCACCAGGGCAAGGGTGAACAGCAGTGCAAGCCTGATCAATGCCCTGAATGATTCTGAGAATGTTGCCACAAACAACGAAGTCAGGGAAAAAAAGCCGGCCGCGGAGAAACCCAAGCTGAAACTTGTACCTAAGACATTGAAGTACTGATTAATATTTAATATTTACATACATGAAGCTTGTAATTACTGCATTTTTCCTGTTTATTGCATTTCATTGCCATGCCGGCCGAAGCATCCAAGCCGACAGCCTGATTGCAGTACTTCCCGACCTGAAAGGGGAGCAGAAATTGTCGGCCCTCAATCAGCTCTCGCAGTATTATCTGAGTTCCAACCTGTCAAGATCACAGGAATATGCCCGCCAGGCCATCCTGCTTGCAGGACCGGAAAAACAGGTAAAATATCTTTCCCAGGCTTACCTGAATATGGGAAATGTGTTTATGAACCTGAAGGATTATGAGCTTTGTCAGAAGTACTATGATTCTGCCATGATGGTGGCCAGGCAGGCTGGCGACCAGGCCGGACTTGCTGCTGCTTACACCAATCTCGGAGCATTAAGCGAGAGCAGGGCAAAATATCAGAAAGCGCTCGAATATTTCCTGGAGGCGATGAAGCTTCATACCGGCCTGAACGACAGCACCGGGCTGGGGAAAGCCAATAATAATGTCGGTAATATATATTATTACCTGGAACAACCGGAGAAAGCGCTGGAGCATTATACTGCAGCCCTCGGAATATTCAAAAAGCTCGGAGACGCCGGATTGATGAGCGTAATGGTGAACAATATCGGCATGATATACAGTGTGGTGGGTAAGCCGGATGAAGCCCTGCGGGCATTTAGGGAATTTCTTGCATTTTGCGACAGTACGGGCGATCTGGAAGGAAAGGCTCTCGCACTGAATAATATCGGAAGCCTGTATTTCGATAATGAAATGTATCATGATGCCTTGTCCTACTTCCTTCAATCGGTCAGAATATCGGAAGAGCTCGGTACCACCGATCCCAATACCCTGAATTATGTAGGAAGTACATATAAAAAACTTGGTAAATTGTCTGAGGCGCTGAGTTATTTCGGCAAGGCAGTGAGCATTGCATACAGTACCCGGCAAAACGAACCCCTTCGCACTGCCTATGAAAACCTCCATCAGACATATGCCGGCATGGGTAAATACCGTGAAGCCTATGAGTATTTCAGCTTATTCCAGCAGGTGAACGACAGTCTGAATAAGGAGAAATATAACCGGCAGTTGCTTGAAGTCCAGACCAAATATGAAACGGAAAAGAAAGAGAAGGAGATTGAAATGCTAACCGACAAAAGCCGGATTCAAAGTCTGGAACTCAAGCGGCAGAAAGCCATGACCCTGATCTTTGTGCTTGGTTTTATCTTTCTCGCTTTGGTGGTGGGCCTGGTCGTGTATTCACTCCAACTGAAAATCAGGTCAAACAAACTTCTTAAGATTCAGAGAGATATCGCTGACAGGGCCAACAAAGCCAAGAGCGTATTTCTCTCCAATATGTCGCACGAGATCCGGACCCCCATGAATGGGATAGTAGGTATGGCCGAGATTCTCCAATCCACCGCCCTGAATGAGGAACAGAAGGAATATACGGGTGTGATCCTGGCATCATCCGGCAAGCTGCTTTCGGTGATTAACAATGTACTCGACTTCACCCTGATTGAGACGGGTAAAATAGAGCTGTCACAGAAACCTTTTGAACTGAGGCAGGTCTTTGATGAACTTTGCCTGGATTATTCCCGGAAAGCCCGTGAAAAGAACCTGACGCTGCATTGTTTCTTTGACAGCGGGATTCCCCGTGTTGTTAGCGGTGATTCCATGAGGCTCAGGCAGGTTTTGATGAACCTCCTCGACAATGCGGTGAAGTTTACCACTGAAGGGGAAATCCTGATCACTGCGGAGATGTTGGGAAGGGACGAGAAGCAACTCAGGCTGCAGTTTCAGGTCAGGGACAGCGGTATCGGCATTGCTGCGGAAGACAGGGCACTTTTATTCAAACCCTTTACCCAGGTCGATCCTTCCGTTACCCGGCGGTTCACCGGTTCAGGCCTTGGCCTGGTCATCAGCAGACACCTGGTGGCGCTGATGGGTGGGGAGATTCATGTCGGGAGCGATGCAGGCCCGGGTTCAACATTCACATGTACCGTGTTGCTGGGCGTCCCCCCTGAACAGAGCCTGCCGGATTCGCAGCAGGCCGGCCTGGAAGGAAGAAAATGCCTGGTCATTGACGAAAATTCCAACAGCCGGACGATACTGAAGAAATACCTCGAAACATGGCATTGCTCCTGTACGGAAGCCCTTCATGGGCAGGAAGGACTGAAAACGATTGAAGAAGCCGGAAAGTCGGGGAATCCTTTCGATTTTATCCTGGTTGATCACCAGATGACCGCTGCGGATGCGCTGAGCCTTGGCCGGGAAATCCGCAACCTCAGCAGGGCCGCCGGCATTCCCGCATTTCTCCTTACTTCCAGGTCTGACCTGATCACGGCGCAGGATGTTCAGGAAGCCGGCTTTCAGGGATTTCTAAGCAAACCCGTGCTGAAAGCTGAACTGGCAGCCATGTTGGGTGATTTTTTCAGTGAAACAGGAACATTGTCCGGAGGAGCGCAAGCAAGTCAAATCCCTGCAGAGGATGTTACCGGTACCCGTCCGAAAATTCTGCTGGTCGAAGATAATAAGGTAAATCAACAGGTGATAGCACTCACCTTCAGGAAATTCAGTTCCCTGATCGATTTTGCCGTCAATGGTGAACAGGCCATGGAAATGGTAATGAAGGGTGATTATGATCTCGTGCTGATGGATGTGCAAATGCCTGATCATGACGGTATCACTGCTACAAGGGTGATCAGGGAGTGGGAAGAGAAATCCGCAGTGAAGAAAAGACTTAAAATATTTGCGGTGACTGCAGATGCAACGGACGAAAACAGGGAGAATTGCCTTGCGGCCGGCATGGACGGCTACCTGGTGAAACCTTTCTCGCTGGCTGACTTTTTAAAGCTGTATAAAGAAAATGATATCACGGCTTGATAATGTGCCGCTCATTCCGGATATTTGAAAGTTGAATGATGGTTTGCCTGATGACAGGACATCATGGCGTGTTTTGTAATTATTATATTGAATCACTGGAAATTAGAATAAATACCGGGTTTGTATTGCCGGGCGGCTCATGGCTGCGCCCGGGGCTGTTTATCCTCCTGTTATCTCTGGTGGGACAAAGTGTATTTGCCTCAGAAACAGGCTATCAGTCGCAGCTGTCTGCGAACTCTACCTCGTTTTTCGCAGCCTTACCGGCAGCTGCGGATTTTAAAACGGATTTTCTCACCGCCAGGGAACATATCGACAATGGACAGTATCAGGAAGCATTGCAGATATTGCTGAGGCTGGTGAAAGATGATCCGGAGAATGCGAATCTCAACTTTCTGACCGGCTATTGCATTTACAATATCGGCCGGGAGATCAGCAAAGCCGTTCCTTATCTCGAAAAGGCGGTTACCAATACGGTAGGGGCATACAGGGATAACTCGGTGAAGGAAAGGAGCGCTCCTGTTTATGCTTTCTATTACCTCGGATTGTGCTATCATCATGCCGGCAGCCTGGAAGCCGCCAGAGACAATCTGGAGAAATTCAGGGCACGCCTGGTCGACAGGAACGGAAAGCTTGCAAGCCAAAGAAACCTTGAGATTTTCAATGATGTGAACAGGCGGATCGAACAGGTCAGTACGGCTGTGCTGATGGGGACTGCCCCGGTCAGGGTGGCGTTTCTGCAGGTTCCGCTTGCCAATATGAGGAATTTTTCTGCCTACGGTGCCCAGTTTGCGCACAATTTCACCCAGATGTTCTATACACGTGAAAGGGCGGGTGAAAGAGGCAAATCAAACAGCGAAATTTACATCCTGAAAAAGACAGTGGATGTTTGGCTGAGGAATGAAGCCATCGGCCAGAACCTGAACGGGCCTTACAATGAATTGTTTTGTTCCCTCTCTTCGGATAACCGCTTTCTTTTATTCGCCTCCGACCGGCAGGGGGATTTCAACATCTTTTATTCCATGAGTGATCAGAACCGCTGGACTGATCCCCAGGACAACCTGAGCATTAATTCGGCATTCAACGAGACCTGTGCCATCCTGTCCTACAAAGGGGATAAAATCGTGTTTGTCAGCGACAGGCCCGGGGGGTTCGGCGGGAAGGATCTTTACATGGTTGAAAAAAAGGATGACGGGTCATGGTCGGCCCCGGCCAATATGGGATTTGTCATCAATACGGCAGGCGATGAGGACACTCCCTGGTTGTCGGAAGACGGTCAGCGGTTGTGGTTCAGTTCAACCTCCCACAGCACATCAGGGGGCTATGATATTTTTTACAGCGATTTCAGGAACAGCAGCTGGCAGGCACCGGTCAACCTGGGTTATCCCATCAACAGCGTGGCCGACGACCTGAATTACAAATACTTCAGTGCTGTTCACCTCATGTTGTTCTCTTCCAACAGGAATACTGCTTCCCTGCGGCAGGAGATCATGGCTGCCCGTTACCTTGATTCTGCGATGGTCGCCGAGGTGTTTCCTCCGGCAGTGCCGGGCATGGCAGGTGACACCCTTGCAATCAGTGCAGCGGAGTCCAAGGAAGAAGTGGCACTTCCGCGGCAGGACCCCATGGTGTTCAGACCACCCGGAGTAACGCGGCTGTCTTTTGCCACCGACACCCTGCCTGACCGTCCTGCCGGAACAGATGAAAGCCGGGATATGCCGGATTTCAGCATTGAAGTCCGGGAACCCTCAAAAGACAGCACAGTGCAGAAAGCGCCACAGGAAGCGGTTCGGGATAGTCTTCAGGATCAGGGAAAGCCACCCGGGGCTGCGCCCGTGATGAAAGAGGATTCTGCAGGATTTACCGGACTGAAGGCAGCAATGGATACTGCTGACAGGGTTCAGCCTGAACAGGCCGGCCTGGAAAGAACGCAGCGGCAAATCATCAGTCCGGATCAGCCTGATACGGTGTCGCAGCCGCCTGATGCAGACACCTTGGAAATTGTGCAGAATGACAGGCAATCAGCCGAAGAAGCCGTGATCAGGCAAGCCTTGCAGGAAGCTGAACGGAAGGCAAAACTGGACAGTGTCACGAAAGTGAGGCAGAAAGTATTGTCCGACAGCCTCGCTGCTGTCAGGATGGCTATCCTGAAAGCAAGTGAAAAACAAGTTCAGCAGCTGCGGGATCCACAGAGAATACAAACTGCCGATACAGGCCGAAAGGCAGAAACGCCCGTTCCCGTGAAAGTGGCGGAAAAGCCTCTGAAGCCGGAGGCGCAGCCGGCTGAAAAAAAACAGGAGACCTCTTTGGTGAAGCCACAGGAACATAAGCCCGTGATACCTTCTGCTGTGACTGTTGCCGGGAAAAAAAGCCGGCCGGGAAAGGAAGAAAAGGGACCAGGCCTGCCTGATTGTGAGCCGGGTGATGGGATCAGCGGCCGCTATACCGTGCAGGTCGGGGCGGGATGGATGAAAGTCAGATACTTCAATCATATCAGGGATAAAAAGATCTGTTATGGTCCCGACGGCCTTGCCCGCTTTGTGGTCGGAGATTTTCAGACGAAGGAAGAGGCCGCACAACTCGCTGCGGAACTCAGGCTGCTGGGTTTTAAGGATGCCTGGGTGGCATCCGTGGATGAAAACCGCTGCACCTGTCATCCCAGGACCCTTCTGGAGGGGGCCGGCGTGTTGCGGGCAGGAACAGGGCTGACGGATGCCTCCGGCTCGGTCAGATATACGGTTCAGGTTGGGGCGGGAAACATGAGAATCAGGTATTTCAGCCGGCTGAAGCAGGTTCGTTTGTGTACCGGCACGGACGGGATGAACCGTTTCCTTTTCGGGGAATATCCTTCCCTTGATGAAGCCAGGCTCGTAAGGGATAAGCTGGTGGAACTGGGCTATCGTGATGCCTGGATCCCGCTGATAGACGAGAATCGCTGTAGCGCCCGCTGACCCGTGTCAGCGGCTTAACCCTCCCTTCCTAACGGTGCATATCTCTGAGCAGATCGTTGATGGTTTTTACCGGATTGAAGGTGGCAACCGGCACCTCCACAAACAGGGTGATCCAGTCGGCCATGGCCCCGTTCCACAGTCCGGGAAGTTCCTGCGCCTTCAGCATGCGGCCGTCCTTTGATTTCACCGAAATGAAGCCTGTTTCTTCATCCACAAAGCGATGGAGATCATATTTGTTGCCCATGTAGTCATGAATATTGCAGACAATATCCACGGGATTGAAATGTGTGGCCTGCGAGAAAATCGCTTTCTGTGCCGGATCCTCCATGTCAACCTGCGATGACTCCACGATCTGAAGCGACACTTCGCCTTTGCGGTTCATCGTCCAGTAGGGCCCTCCGCCGGGCTCCCCTTCGTTTCTGACCATACCGCAGACCCGGATGGGACGGTCGAGGAGCCTCATAAGCAGTGCGTTACGCTCAGACTGGGAAAGCGAATCCCATTTGTTCCCCGTGCTGATGTTCAGCTCCGTCTCCATCATGGTTCTGATCTGTTCCGTCCTTTCCGCTCCTGCCTGGTCTTTCAGCTCCGGGATCATGTCATGCACCTGTTGTCTGACATGCTGAAGATAAGCCGCCAGGACTTTCTTATAGATGACGGTTGCCTGTTTATGATGATCAGGCACCACATTGTCGATATTCTTGATAAAGATCAGGCCCGCATCCAGGTCGTTCAGGTTTTCGATCAATGCCCCATGGCCTCCCGGTCTGAACACCAGGCTTCCGTCTGCTTCCCTGAAAGCCTGGTTGTGCATGTCTACGGCCAAGGTATCGGTGGAAGGTTTCTGAATGCTGTGCGTCACGGTGATGTGCACGCCATAGGTCATTTCAAGTGCCGGGACTGACTGGCGGATGTGTTCCTGAAAGCGGCTGACATGTTCCGGCGACAGGGTAAAATGCAATTGAACCTGGTCTGAAGCATCACGGCAATAAAGGATTCCTTCCATCAGGTGCTCTTCAATGGCGGTTCTGCTGCTTCCGTCAGGGTAAAGATGAAACTTCAGCAAGCCTTTCGGAAGACTGCCGTAATTCAATCCTTCGGTTTCAAGCAGTCCTTCGATGAAGGGGAGGTAATTACCCGACTTCATATCCTCTTCCGGATGCCGTCCTTTTTCAGTCAGTCTGGCGGCCAGCTCGCTGTAAAAAGCGAAATGCCTCAGATTTGAAAGAAAGTAGGACAAGGATTGAAAATGCTGGTCTTTTTGCAGATGCTCATCACCCAGAACCGGATCCTGCAGGTATTCATACAGGTGTTTGAACATCCTGCTGGCTGCACCAGAGGCAGGCACGAACTTCAGCATGCTTTGCCTGCGACACTCCTTCTCAAAATTATTGAGGTAGGTTGCAAGCTGCGATTCATCAAAACATCGAATGCCGTCGCCCGGAATAGCCGGTCTGACAAGTTTCATGAAGGGAAAACCGGACTGAAAATGATGGATCTGGTTTTCTATGGTCTGGAGTGTAATGCCCCGTTGGCGGAGCTGTTCAAAGTCCTGATCTGAAAACATCCTTGCAGGGTGTTGGTGTCTGGCAAAGGTAAATCGAATCTTGATAGCATCGGGCAGGACTTTCATCAGAAAAGGGTCAGCTTTTTGTTGCCGGCCGGCCCGTTTTCTCATGTTTCAAACGGCTTATCCGGAAACGGTCCGGCAGTTTAGCCTGATTACAATACCCAGCGCAAGCCTGCGTAGAAGCTTCTGCCCATCACGGGCCCCCATACCATAGACGTGTCGAAATGCGGGTGGTAGGGGGCATGCGGTTCAGTGATGGGATCCTGCTGGACAAAGTCGGTCAGGTTTTCTGCCCCGGCATACACTTCAAGTCGTTTAAATTTTCTGCTGAGTTGTGCCATCAGAATGAAATAGGCCGGTGACTGTTCGTCACGCTGCAGTTCTACCGGGAGTTTCCTGGTGTCTGGTATCCGCGAAGGCCCGTTCAGCTGCCCGGTGATATCGGCTTTCCATTTATCATGTTTAGCGGCATATGCCACCGATACCAGTCCCTTATAACGGTTTACCAAAGCTTTCCGCTGAAGCTCACCGGCCGTGGAAGTCCGGACGTCGCTGATCCTGTATGCCATCAGCACACTGAGACGGGGAATGACTTCCCATGAAAACTGTGCCTGGAAGCTGTTGGAATATGACTTACCGTCAAGGGCATAAAAGAAAGCCGCGGTAGGAACGGAGTCCAGATCAGCAATCACCTGATTCAGGAAACCAGTATGGTAAAATTCCAGGTCAAACTGCGCTTTTCGCCCTTTGATCAGAAAGTCACGGGTCATATTCAGCCCGTAGTTCCAGGCTTCATCAATGGGAAGTCCCGACTGGAAGAACAATGCTCTTTGTCCGGCCATCAGGGAGAAATTCTCCGACAGCAGGTTGGGCGTGTGATATCCCTTGCCGGCGCTGGCTCTGAGAGTGAACTGGTCGTTCAGAAGATACCTCAGGTGAAGCCTTGGTGTGAACAGGGTTCCGTAGCGGTTGTGACGGTCGAGCCGCCATCCGCTGATGACAGAAAGCTTGTGGTCGATATGGTAGGTGTATTCCAGGAATATTCCGGGGATACGGTCAGTCCGGTCGAAATTGTAAGGGGCGACACTGGTACTGTGTAATTTCCAAAGGGTGCTGTCGCTGATGGTGCCCGTCACCTGGTAAAGGTAAGTCAGCCCTGTTCGCATGAAGGCTTCCCTGTAATCGCTGAACTGGAAGCTGAGGCCTGTGGTAACTTTGTGATGCTCGTTAAACAGTTCTGAAGAGAACAAGAGGTTGGCATGCAGGCTTCTTTCGTTGCCATGGTAACGGTTTAAGCCCAGGTACCCCCCCTGGTCGTGATAAATACCCGACAGAATAAGGGCCAGAGAGCGGTAAGGATGTCCTCCGAAAATCAGACCGTTCTTCCAGAATGCTTCCGCCCTTTCTGTGTTCAAATGTAATCCGTAGGTTTTAGTACGACTCGAAATGCCGCTTGTGTCCGAGCTAAATGATTCGCGATCGAATGCCATCATCCCTGCAGTCCTGTCTTCTCTCATATACCTGATCCCGAAACGTGAGTCGTACTTGCCCGGTATGATGTAATCCCAGCGGTTGAACACATTGATGTTCTCCAATTGCGGGATGTCCATGAAATGATCATGGTTATGGTCGATCTTTTTGTCCTGCCCCGAATAATGTCCGAATATCATGGTACTCAGTCGCTCACTGAAGATGTGGCGGGTGTTGAAGTTGATCTCCCGCCTGAACTGATCGTCAAGGAAAAGGTTCAGATAAAGTGCCTCGCTGGTGGCGGGCTTTTTGTATTCCACGTTGATCTGCCCGGTAATGGATTCAAATCCGTTGATCACCGATGAAGTGCCTTTTGAGACCTGGATGGATTCCATCCACGGACCGGGGATGTAGTTCAGCCCGAAGGAAGTGCCCAGGCCGCGGATCAGGGGGGTGTTCTCCGAGATGATCTGGCTGTAAACACCCGATAAGCCGAGCAGCTGTATTTGTTTGGCGCCCGTTACGGCATCACTGTAACTGACATCCACGGAAGCATTGGTCTCAAAACTTTCCGACAGGTTGCAACAGGCGGCCCGGGCCAGTTCTTTTCCCGTGATCATCTCCACTTTCAGGGGATTGACCTTCGATACGTAAGTACCATGCGTATGATCGCGGATGACGACTTCCTGAAGTTGCTTGTTGTCCGGTTCAAGCACGATCCTGATTTCCCGCCGGGATCCGGTTTCTATGGTGTCGGTCTTATATCCCATAAAACTGAATACCAGTTTGTTGTTCCCCTGGTCGACCTGCTCAATATGGAATTTACCCTCCTGATCGGTCGTGGTGCCCCGGGTCGTTCCCGCCCAGTAAACATTCACACCCGGCAGCAGGCTCTTTTCCTTGCCGGATTCAAGTCCGTAAACAGTCCCATGGTAATGCTGAGCCTTAAGGGGATGAGAAAATGCTATTAATAGGATTATGTATATGAATGATATATGTATGGTTTTCATCGGATTGTATGTTAACTTATTCAATTGTCAGCCTGATTGTAATGCGGGGATTGCAGACAGCGGGATTTTCATTTACGCTGAAACCCCCGTGGTACTTTGGATAAAATGCCTGATAATCCGTGTAATAACCTGTCCGGATGCTGACCTGTAACATCTTGATTCAAGTCAGTCTTTGAAAGGTATTGTTAAGCGGACAGTTGCCAGGCTTTGTTTTCAGGCAGAGGGATACGGATCTGGCTGATGCGCAGATACAACGGTCTGTCGGGATGGATCAGGCCGGGGGGATCGGTATTCAATCCCGCAAGCATGTCGGGTGCCTGATAATTTACACCCGGGCAGGAAATGCGGAAATCGCCCGGACCGGGGAGGGTGGCGGTGAATCCGGGGATTAGGTTCTTGATTTCCTTGGAGGAGAATTCAGGCAATTTAAAGAAATACTCCTGTTCTTCGCAGCAGGGAGCTTTTGTAATCAGTCCCTGCGGAGGCAGTACTGTCGCCTCAGTGCTGCATGCGTGTCCGCAACACGATTCCTGCGCTGATGCAGGCAGAACCAGGATTTTGAGGCGGTCTTTTTTGCTTGCGTTGCAGTGATGCCAGAGCAGATTCATCCCGGCGGAGCCGGCAAGGAAGGTGGTCAGCAGCAGGAGGATTCCTGCCTTATATAAATGATCACGCCACATACTGCACAGAATTCCATGCAAAGTTAGGAATTCTGATATGATAAGCGTCTTAGCGGGTGTGTTAAATAAGTGTTAATCAGAGCAGGAAGTCGAGGTTGCTTCCGCTGGGTATTTCAGAGGCTTCCTGTCCGGAGCGGAACAGGCGCATGGAATGGGCTCCTTTCAGCAGGAGTTGGTTCTCCCGGTATTCCAGCAGGCATGATTCCCTGAGTCCGGCCACAAACATGCCGGGATTTGCCTCGAGGAATTCGGCGATTCGTTGTTCCCTGGTTTCGCCTCCGTGCCCTTCGGGATGTGCATCGAGGTAATGCGGATTGATCTGGAAAGGGATCAGGTTCATGCATTCAAAACTGTCGGGTTGCACGATTGGCATGTCATTGGTGGTTCTGAGGCTCGGGCAGGTGATATTGGAACCGGCACTCCAGCCGAGATAGGGGATTCCCTGCATGCACCTTTCGCGGATGGCATGCATGAGCCCGCTTCTCTGGAGCTCTCTCACCAGGCTGAAGGTATTGCCTCCGCCCACCACGATCGCTTCAGCCCGGTGCACTTCATGAAGGGGTTCCCTGCTCTGGTGTAACGAATGCAGTTCGTACCCGAGTCCGGCAAACACCTTGCGCACACGTTCTGTATAGTCATCCCAGCTGATGGTTACTCCGGCAAAAGGAACAAACAGGAGTTTCTTCACGGGGAAAGCCTGAAGGAAGTCTTTCATATAAGGCCGCGGCCATCCGAGGTATTCCTCACCCGGGTTGGTCGAATTGCTGATCAGGAGCAGGTTAAGGTTCATGACTTGGCTGTTTTGCCCTGCTAAGATAGGCTTTTTTTATCACAGAAAACTGTCTGCCTCCTTTTTTTAACCGGTCCAGCCAGATGGTATCGCCTGTCTGGCCGTCTGTCGCGGCCATGAGCCTTCCGGTGGCGGCCAGAACTCCTGACGGCAGGCTGCTGAGGTATTTCCGGTCGGCTGCGAACCGGATCAACTCCCAGCAAGCATCGGTTTGCCCCTGTTCTGAAAGAAGCAGGATGTAGGCTGCCAGCAATGCGGTATCTCCTCTTTCTTTCACAAAATCCGCCGGCGGGGAGAATCGCAGCTTGTCCGACAGTTTATTGGCCTCTGTGATATCCCATGCCTTCAGATAATGACCCAGAAATTCCCTGTGATTCTTTCTTTCAAGGCTTTGCCTGGCGTTTGTCCATTCCTGCTGCCAGGCAATGTAAGGCCGGTATTTTTGTTCTGTCAGCCTGAGCAGGGAATCCGAGCGGATACAGGATGCATGGCCGCTGAGCAGCCTGGCGGCTTTTTCAAGGTGATCATTTCCGGAGAGATAATTTCCGGTCATACATAGTGCGATGGCGCGATAAACCTCGCTTTCATAAGCTGCCTGTACATTGTCACAGTCCTTTTCGCGGATGCGCTGCTCGAGCGAAGCCAGCGCCTTGTTTATTTCGCTGTCATTTTGGAGGCACCAGGGCTGCAGCCTGGCTTTCGCGTTTTCCAGCACCTTTCCGGCTTCCTGCAGTTGGTTTTTCCAAACGGTGAAATAAGCGCTGCGGATGGTGTCCAGCATGGGTCTGACCGCTGCCCGGCGGTAGCAGGAGCAAATCCGGGCGTCGGGCATAGCCGCGACAGTGTCATGGTAGCTGGCGGCAGCATCACAGTGGCGGATTGCATCTGCGTATTGGCCGGCTTCTGAGGCAAGGGCCGATTGTCCAAGGTAGTAAGACATCATGGTATCTGGAGGAGGCAGCAGCGCTGGCTTTGTTGTTTTGATCTTTCCCGCGGCGGTTTTGCCTTTGACCTTGCCGGGTCGCTGTCTTCCCTTTTTCTTGCGGACTTTTGCGACGGGATCAGGGGGTGGTGGTTTGGAAGCGGCGGCAAGCCCTGCTTCCCAGCGTGTATCAGTACCGGCCAGGGCGGCATGGGTCCTGAGGTATTCTCCGGCCCGGCTGTAGTAGCTTGCCGCGAGTTCCTGTTTCCTGTTCTGCAGGGCTTTGTCTGCGATTCGGAGGTAGGATTCGTACATGGCCCGGTGGACGGCAGTGTAGCTTGCCCTTATTTTTGCGTCAGCTCCCCCGATACGGTGCCTTTGTGCGAAACTGTCGGCAAAAGCTACAAGTTGCACGGCATCATAGGGAAGGTCCGTGTCGCCCAGTTTCCCGGCCTGCCTGAGGAGGCTGTCGAGTACCTGTGAGGCCAGGATCCGAAAGAGATTCCGGTAATATTCATTCTCTTGCACACCCGCAGTTTTCGCGTACTGTTCGTATAAAGCGGCAGCCTTTTCCGCTTTCTCCGGCGTATTATAAAGTGAAATCAGGCTGTATGCTGACGGGGCGAAGGCATTGTTGTAATTCAGCGACATTTCAAACTGCCTTGCTGCCGCAGCGGAATCATGTTCCCTGAAATACGCAAGTCCATCCTCGTACAGGGCCAGCTCTATCCTTGCCATTCCGGCAATGATCAGGGGGCTGATTGAATCGAATGTCTGCTGAAGCCGCTTCAGCCTGCGATTCCTTTCTGAATCACCCGTCGCTTCATCAGGCTTGATGTTGCCGGCGAGCCGGTTTAACTGCTCCCGTATCAGGTCCAGCTGAATATATCCCACCGGGATATTTTCCGCTTTTTCGACGCTGAGCCCGGCTACCATTTTTTCCAGCATCTCCAGGCTGTCCGGCGGATTTGACTGTACAGCCCGGGCGCCGGTGACAACCGTAAGACAAAGGAAAATGACGGTGAGGCCTGTCAGGATTAGGGTTTTCATAAAAAAAAAGCTTCCGGGAGGGCCAGGAAGCAGGAGAAAGAAAGTGCCCAAGACAAGACTCGAACTTGCACGACCGTACGGTCACTAGTCCCTGAAACTAGCGCGTCTACCGATTCCGCCACTTGGGCTGCGGGTTGAGAGGTGCCCAGGACAAGATTCGAACTTGCACACCCTTGCAGGCGCCAGCCCCTCAAGCTGGTGTGTCTACCAATTCCACCACCTGGGCAACAGGGGTGCAAAGATACACTTTTTTTTAAATTCCGTATGGGTGGCGGATTATTTTGTCAAAATCATCCACTGCCAGGGGCCAAGCGTCCAGCGGGCTCCCTGTGCCGCATGGATGCTTTCCAGGCTGATTGCTTCCGTATAAAGCCCGTCCGAAAGATAATTCTCCAGGCTAAAGCTTCTTTCCTGCCATGACAGGTTCAGCATCACCAGCACCCTGTTCCCGTTTCTTTCCCTGCAGAAAGTAAACACATCGTGGCCGGCCGAGTTGGGAATCCTCCTGAATGCAGATCCCGGCCACAAGGCCGGATGCTCCAGCCGGAGCTGCGCAAGCCTGGTAATGAGCTTTTCCAGTTTGTCCTCCTTCCAGGGAATGAGATCCTTGTCGAAGAACAGCAGCCTTTTATTCAGTCCGGCTTCCTGACCCCCGTAAACCAGGGGAACGCCGGGCAGGGTGAAACAAAGGCTGATGCAGGCTTCCAGGGAGGCTCCGAGACGTTCCACGGCGCTCCCTTTCCATGAATTTTCATCATGGTTGCTGGTAAACAGCAGGAAGGATTTTCCGGAAGGGACGCTGCTGAGTTCTCCCACCACTTCCCGGTCGAGCCGGGCTGCATTCCCTTCCGTGTGGATGAACCCGTCCATGGCATGCAGCAGTTTCCAGTGATACAGCAGGTGAAAGCCTGCTTCCAGCAGGCCTGGATCTTCGGCTTCGGCCAGCCAGAACAAGGTTTTGTTTTCTCCAAGCCTGCGGATCGCTTCCTTCCAGAATGCCGTGGGGACAAGGTTTGCCATATCGCAGCGAAAACCGTCGATGCCGGCTTTATCGGGCCAAAACTGCATGGCCCGGATCATTTCCTCCCACAGCCCGGGATTGTTGTAATCAAGCTGGGCAACATCCTCCCATTCCGGGAAGGGCGCCCTGATGTTCCCTGATGCATCACGGCTGTAGAAATCAGGCCGGGCATGGATCCAGGCATGGTCCCAGGCCGTATGATTGGCCACCCAGTCGAGGATCACCTTCATCCCCAGGGCATGTGCCTGCTCCGTCAGCCTGATCAGATCCGCCATGCTGCCATAAGCCGGGTCGATGCTGAGGTAATCCTGAACGCTGTAATAGCTGCCAAGGCTGCCTTTACGCCCGGCTTTGCCGATCGGGTACAGGGGCATCAGCCAGAGGACGCCGGTATGCATCTCCGCCAGGCGGGGAAGGTGTCCGATAAGAGCCTGCAAATGCCCGGAGGCACTGTATTGCCTGGTATTCACTTCATAAATGAACGAACCGGACTGCACAAAAGGGATGGATTCGGATGACATCTTTCGGTTTAAAGGAAATGAAGCCGGAACGTTGCGTCGATAAGGATATTCGCTTTTGGTTTCAAAGCCCTGACTGCCCTGTGCTCAGCTTCCAGCACCTTCATCCTGTTCATGTCCGGCTGTTCCTTGCCTCTGAGCAATTGTGCCTTTTTGGTGTCGTGGTAGGTCAGATCAATGAAGATACGGAGGTCGAAGCCGGGTGCCTTAATGGCATAAAGCCCGTCGAGGATCAGGACGGAGATGTCGCTGAAATCCGTGAACAGGGTATCCACCTGGTTGGTGAGCAGATCCACGCAGGGCATGGCCACCGTTTTCCGCTTTCTGAAGGCCTGCAACACCTTCCTGATGGATTCCCAGTCATATTCACCCGGTCCGACGCTTTTCTCTATTCCTCTTTCCAGGCGGATCCTGAGCCTGTCATCCGGATGTGTCACATAGAAGTTGTCGCTGTGAATAATCTTGGCTTTCAGTCCGTTGTCTTTCAACCTGCGGGCAATGGCATAGGATAGTTCCGATTTTCCCGAGCCCGATTCCCCGGAGATGGCAATCATCCACCGTTTCTTCGCCGCGGCCCGGAGTTTCTCCGTGATCTCTGCGGCCAGCCTGTGGTGGGTGTCTGTCAGAAGCAGGATATCTCCTGTCATAATAGGTCAGATTGTTTTTGCAGGCAGCAAAAATATCCATTTCAACAGGAATCCGCATACCTTTGTAAGAAAAATAGCATTGGAGAGGATACTGAAAGCCGTGGAAAGTGTGGTATTGCGGACGGGAGCATTTATTCTGGAATCATCCGGGAAATTCCAGAGGCAGCAAATTGAGGAGAAAAGCGAAAACAATTTCGTCACCTGGGTCGACCGGGCAGCGGAGGAGATGCTGGCTGAGGGTTTGAACGCCATCCTGCCGGATGCCGGCTTCATCCTTGAGGAGAACAGCAGGGCTCCGGAGATCAGGGAGTTCACCTGGGTGGTTGATCCGCTCGACGGAACCACCAATTTCATTCACGGGATTCCGCTGGTTTGTATCAGTGTTTCGCTGCTGCGGGGGAATGAACCTGAAATTGGCGTAGTTTACGAAGTGTTCGGCCGGGAGATGTTTACGGCGCAACGCGGTCAGGGGGCTCATCTCAACGGAAAGAAAATCCGGGTCTCCTCCAACGCATCCCTGCAGCATGCCCTGCTTGCCACCGGCTTCCCTTATTACGATTATGAGCGCCTTGATGAATACCTGGCACTGTTCAGGCATCTGATGCAGGCTTCGCACGGCATCAGAAGACTGGGCTCTGCGGCTGCCGACCTTGCCTGGGTTGCCTGCGGCCGTTTCGACGGCTTTTACGAATACGGTCTGAGTCCCTGGGATGTGGCTGCCGGCGCCCTGCTGGTGAAGGAGGCCGGCGGATGTGTGGCCGACTTTGGCGGGGGCAGGCATTACCTCTTCGGCAAAGAGATCGTTGCTGGCAATGATGCGATATTTCCTGAGTTATTGTCAACCATGAAGAATTTCTTTAAATCGAAACCATGAATAAGCGAATCGTTCTGCCATTATTGCTGCTGTTTTTTTCTCTTCTTTCGGTTCCCTGCCTTCCTGAAGCGGGCGGGGGAGGTCCGGCGAAAGTGCTGGTATTCCCGGTGAAGGAGATGATAGCCCCTCCCATCTGGCATAAGACAAAAAAAGCCTGGGCTTATGCAAAGGAGGAGGGTGTCGACCTCATCCTCATTCACATGAACACCTATGGTGGCATGCTGGAGTCGGCGGATTCCCTTCGCACCCTTTTCCTTCAGTCCGATATCCCTGTCTGGGTGTTTATCGACAACAACGCCGCCTCTGCCGGAGCCCTCATATCCATTGCCTGTGAACGTATCTATATGCGGCAGGGCGCCAGCATCGGCGCCGCCACGGTGGTGAACCAGGAAGGGGAGAAGATGCCGGACAAGTACCAGTCGTATATGCGATCCATGATGCGGGCTACGGCCGAAGCCAGGAACAGGGATCCCGACATCGCCGAAGCCATGGTCGATCCCTCGCGCAAGGTCACGCACCTCGTGGATTCCGGGAAAGTGCTTACCCTGACGGCCTCAGAGGCCATGAAGCTGGGATTCTGCGACGATATTGGCGAAAATGTGGATGAGGTGCTGAAGAAGGGCGGCATTCCCCGCTACGAGATCAGGACTTTCCGGCTCACCGCCCTCGACAAGCTCATCGCATTCCTGGTGCATCCCGCGGTCAGCGGCCTGCTGATCCTCATCATCGTGGCCGGGATCTATTTCGAATTCCAGTCGCCCGGTGCCATTTTCCCCATTGTGGCAGCCCTGATCGCGGTGGCCCTTTACTTTGCCCCCCTCTACCTGGAAGGACTGGCGGCGCACTGGGAGATCATCGTCTTCTTCATCGGACTGATACTGATAGCGGTTGAGATTTTTGTGATCCCCGGCTTCGGTGTAGCCGGTATCAGCGGTATCTTTCTGGTGATCGCCAGCCTGACCCTGGCCATGATCAACAACCTGGTCTTCGATTTCTCACCCGTCGACGGAAATGCATTCCTGCGCTCCTTCTTCATCGTGGTCATCGCCATGTTCACATCCATCGTGGGATCCCTGCTGTTGAGCAGAAAGTTGTTCACATCGAACCTTTTCGGCGGCCTGGCCCTGAATACGACCGAAGACAGCGCGGATGGCTATATCGCCGCCGACAGTGCGCTGGCACGGCTGGTGGGTGCGGAAGGCAAAGCCCGCAGCATCCTCCGGCCGGGAGGCAAGGTGATCGTGGAGGGCGAAATCTATGATGCCGTGGCCGAGACCGGCTATATCGACCCGGGCGAAAGCATTGTCGTGCTGCGTTACGATAAGACCCAACTGGTGGTAAGAAAGCTTTGAGCGTTTACTGTTCAGCTAAGAACCCGGAAGGGATATAATTTTCTTCACTTGCACAAACGGCTTTTGCAAAAGCCATCCCGCTGCGGATACAGCCCTCCCATTGGCTCCGGTCCCATGTTTCAATACATTCCCTGCCTTTGTACATGCCCCGGAGCGCATGGATAAAGCCGGCATTGAAGCCGTCGCCTGCACCCACCGTGCTCAGCGGTCTGATTTTCTCCACCGGCAGCGTCAGCCTGATGTCCCGGTACAGGAAATCTACCTGCCTGTCGCCTGCGGTCACCACCAGCACTTTTTCCGTCCCTCCGGGGATGAGTACCCGTATTGCTTCCGGTGAATCATGTCCGAATACGAGCCTGAAATCTTCCTCCGATCCTTTGATGATGCCGGCAGCCTGCAGGTTGGCACGTAAGTGGGGCATGACTTCCCCGAGCCTGTCCAGGTGGTTCTTCCTGAAGTTGAGATCGTAGTAAAACAGGCAGCGGCAGTCCGCCAGCTGCCGGCGAAGTGTTTCCATCAGGGGCTGACGCAGCGGATCCACGGCAAAGAAGGAACCGGCCGCGAGGAGATCGTTGCTGCGGAGTGCCGGGATGGCGGGTTGGACGGCCGGGGAGGGCAGGGGAGGCTTATGAAAAGTGTAGGCAGCATTGTTGTGATCATCGAGCCAGCCCAGGGTCACAGGGGTAAGCTGTCCGGGAATCTGCCGGATCAGTGCGGTCTTTACACCTTGGGATTCAAGGAAGTCTTTGATATACCGGCCGGCTTCATCCTGACCGGTAACTCCGCAGAACTGCGGTGCATTCCCGGCTCTGGCCAGGGAGACCGCGGTGTTGAGCATCGATCCTCCCGGCAGTGCTTTTATTACCAACTTGTTTTTAAACAGGATATCGAGGACAATCTCACCGGTGAGGACTAGCTGCGGCATGGTTGACTGAAAGCGCAAAGGTAGGGAAAAATGAAAGGGCTCGTACGTGTGCACGTGTGCGCGTGTGCGCGTGTGCACGTTTGTTCGTGTGCACGTGTGCGCGTGGCGTGGATTGTGAAGACATGGAACCAATGAAAACCGAACCTGTAGAGATTGAACCTATTCAAAAACTGCTTATCTTTGACTGATGTTTATCACAGAAGCGATATCTGATAGGCACTTTGAGTTTCAATCATTGTGTAAAGCCCATAGTGTCAAATATTTATATGCGTTTGGCTCTTCTGTCACCATGAGATTCGATATGGAGAAAAGCGATATTGACCTGCTTGTAGATATTGATTTACCCGATCCTGTTGAAAGGGGTGAGACGCTTCTTTCGTTATGGGATACTTTTGAAATGTTCTTCAAAAGGAAGGTTGATCTGCTTACGGAATCATCGATTCATAACCCATATCTGAGACGTAGCATTGATTCGACAAAGGTTTTAATTTATGACGGAACAAGGCAGGAAGTACTTGTCTGATATTGTACCCCGCTCAGGCCGCGGGGCCCCGGATTGGCGCCGAAACTGGGAAGCTCCCTCGGTCGTTCGCCTGTGGCTCACAACCTCAGTCCGCTCCCCTAGGTTTCTCTGCCAATCCTGGAATCGTTTCTTTCCTGTTATTTGAAATGTTTTTCCCATTTATAATAGGTCCGGTTGAACCTGCCGGGTCAAAACCGCGATTCCAGAATCAATTTCCAAACAAAAAACCAGCACACTAACATCAGCAAACCAGCACATTAGCAAATCTCCACACCAAAAAACTGAGCACTTCCTTTTTCCTTCAACCCTTCACTTATACCTTCAACTTTCTACCTTTTACCTTCTCCTCCGCCTCCGCTCTGATTCTGTTCCTCATTCTCCGCTCTGTGTCCGTTCCTTACCCTCTCCGCTCTGTGTCTGTTCCTCATTCTCCGCTCTGTTTCTGTTCCTCATTCTCCACTCTGTGTCCGTTCCTTACCCTCTCCGCTCTATTTCTGTTCCTCATTCTCCACTCTGTGTCCGTTCCTTACCCTCTCCGCTCTGTTTCTGTTCCTCATTCTCCACTCTGTGTCCGTTCCTTACCCTCTCCGCTCTGTTTCTGTTCCTCATTCTCCGCTCTGTGTCCGTTCCTTACCCTCTCCGCTCTGATTCTGTTCATCATTCTCCGCTCTGTGTCCGTTCCTCATTCTAAGTGTTGACAGCGAGAATGAGAATGAGAATGAGAATGAGAAAGAGAGTGGAGTAACCTCCGGCCGGATAAGCTGCTTTATTATCCCGTGACCCCGAAGGTCAAATGTGGTCACGGGGGAATCTGCCTTGAGCGCTGTATGTGAGAACATGAAAAACATAAACCTTTCCGCTCAGGCCGCGGGGCCCCGGATTGGCGCCGAAACTGGGAAGCTCCCTCGGTCGTTCGCCTGTGGCTCACAACCTCAGTCCGCTCCCCTAGGTTTCTCTGCCAATCCTGGAATCGGGTTTTCTTTGCAGACTTTCCGTTTTCTCTTGAAAGCAGGAAACATTGAGCTGCGTGGCAAAGAGTGAGAATCAGAATCAGAATGAGAGCGGGAATGTCCTGACCCCGAAGGGGTCATATGTTTATAGCAGGAATGTCCGGTTGATTTCCTGACCCCGAAGGGGTCAAATGTGGTTACGGGGGAATCTGCCTTGAGCGCGGTATGTGAGAACGTGAAAAACATAAACCTTTCCGCTCAGGCCGCGGGGCCTCGGATTGGCGCCGAAACTGGGAAGCTCCCTCGGTCGTTCGCCTGTGGCTCACAACCTCAGTCCGCTCCCCTAGGTTTCTCTGCCAATCCTGGAATCGTTTCTTTCCTGCTATTTGAAATATTTTTCCGATTTATAATAGGTCCGGTTGAACCTGCCGGGTCAAAACCGCCATTCCAGAATCAATTTCCAAACAAAAAACCAGCACACTAACCTCAGCAAACCAGCACATTAGCAAATCTCCACACCAAAAAACTGAACACTTCCTTTTTCCTTCAACCCTTCACTTATACCTTCAACTTTCTACCTTTTACCTTCTCCTCCGCCTCCGCTCTGTTTCTGTTCCTCATTCTCCACTATGTGTCCGTTCCTCATTCTAAGTGTTGACAGCGAGAATGAGAATGAGAATGAGAATGAGAAAGAGAGTGGAGTAACCTCCGGCCGGATAAGCTGCTTTATTATCCCGTGATCCCGAAGGTCAAATGTGGTCACGGGGAATCTGCCTTGAGCGCGATATGAACGTGAAAAACTTATACCTTCAATTTTCTACCTTTTACCTTCTCCATCCCCCCCGCCCGGGAGTGAGCAGCAGGCCGGTCATTTTCGCTATATATATAATATGGTATGCCGCAAAAGCATGACCACCCCGGATGGAAGCCGGAGGGGAGGCTTCGCTCCCCTCCGGGGAGCGAAAGCCGGGAGCGGGCAAGCCTTCCCCGGAACTTATCAACATTTTTTCTTTTTTTATCAGCATCCCTTGAATCTTCCCGGAGGATTCTTCGTATCTTTATTTGCTTTTTCAGGGATACTGTGTATGCATTGGCTGTGATTGCATGTTTTTTTTCAGGGGATGTAACCAAAAGTACCGTGTTTGCGTATGATTGCCTGTGAAAGTGTTGAGAAAGCCACGGCCGGCCTGCCCGGAATGCAGCCACCAGGGCTTCTTAATGTTTGTTAATTATTTTTGAAAAAAAACAAAAATTGTTGCATATAGGACGTTTTTTTTATTATTTTGCGCTTGTAAAATAGATGTTTACCCTGTACAGCAAGGAAAAAGCAATCAAAACATACCTGATAATCAGTGGGTTAATTCCCATTGATCACTTTTTTTTTAGTCATTAATGATTCAAATAAACAATAACCAAAAATGTACATTATGAAAACAAAACTGCTACACAAGTTTATCGGAACCCTGCTGGTGTTCCTGGTAAGTAGTACCTTCCTCGTGGCCCAAACCACCATGGCGTTGTTTCAGTTTAACAACAACACCAATCCTGACCCCGGTGCCATTGGTTCACCAACCCTGACAACCTATGCTGGTTCATGGGATTATTCCTCGATACATTCGGGGAATCCTATTCCTGCTTATTACACTGATAATAACGGGGACCTTCGGATTGTCATATCCACGACAGGTTACACAAACATCCAGATATCCTGGGATGCATCAAGGTATTTATGTATTTGGGGGTGTTCAAACCCTACGTTTGTCCTTACTGGAGATCCGGCTGGAGGTACAACCTGGGGAAGCACTTTGCACACCCAGACTATTCCAGGAACCTCATGGTACAGTACAGGCTGGATCACCTTGGGTGCCGCCTATGACAACCAGGCTCTCATATCGTTACGTATAGACGGAACTGACGGAAACTGGTACCAATATATTGATAATATCTCTATTAGGGGTACTTTAGCTTCTACTCCCCCTACCGCCGGTCCCATCACCGGAGCCTATCCTTATTTATGTGGTGCTTCTACCTTTACCAATGTCAACGGCAATCCCGCCGACGGGCTTCCTCCCTTCCTCCATGCATGGACACAAAGTGGTGCAGGATCAGTGTCATTCAGCGCTGCCGGCAACCAGAACACCAACGTCACCGGGCTCACTGCAGGCAGTGTGACCATCACTTATACGGTTACCGATGCCAATCTGGCCACTGCTACTGCAACATACGATATCGAAGTGCTGGATTGCGGCGGAGCCGTCAATCTTGTAAATAATTATCTGCCCACCGACCCCTGTGCCTGTAACAATGACCAAACCGCCAACGGTTCCCAGGACGGCAGCTTTGCGGAAACCGCCAGCGTAACCGGTACCCTTGCCGGCGAAACCTGGACGGTCACCGGCATCACCAGCCTGAGCGGAGGTGCCATCCTTCCGACCGGCATAGCCGTGGGAGACCCGCTCGTATGGGACGGCGTGAATGCCCACCGCATTACTTTCACCCATTATGACGATGCCGGGTATGACCTGGACGTGGAAGGTCCGAATGCCGTCGGAACTCCCGGCAATGTCACCTTTACCATTACCAACCTCTGCGAGTATCCGGTGGCAGCATTCCTTCCTGCCATTGCTCCGGGTTATGCCGTGGCTGATCCTCCACAACTTTTAAATTTGGTAGAGCTGAACGCAAACCCCGGCACCGATGCCTTTACCATCGATCTCGCCGCAGCCACCCAGATTGATCCGGGTGTGCTGGCCATTGGCGGACATACGGTGGAAGGAACCTTTACCGGTACCTTCGTGGATGACCAGTTCGGTACGGTCGCCAACCCGGCTTACCCCGGTTGTATCACAACAGTGGATGCAAACTTCACCGTGTATAGTTCCGTCCCTGTGGCTGATGCCGGTGACGATCAGAACCTCTGCTTCCTTACCGGAACCACCCTTACGGGTTTTGATCCCAACCCCCCGGCCGGATGGTCCAAAACCATCACCTGGTCGCTGTTCAGCACCACAGATCCCAATGGAGCCATCATCTCCAATCCCAGCTCGGCTGTGACCAACATCACCTTTGGTGACGGTATCGTATGGCCTCCCGCCGGTGATTATACCTATACCTTTGAGATCGAAGTCGAATTCACCGACGGTGTTACTACCAATACAGTCACCGATCAGGTCGTAGTAACCAACTACCGTCCGGCTCCCCCGGCCAATGCCGGCCCGGATATCGACCTGTGCTATGTTGGCGCACCCGTGTCGACCAATATGGCCGCCATTCCGGTGGCTTACGGTGCAGGCGTATGGTCGTGCATCGCCGATCCGGGAACCGCACCCACCATCACCACCCCCGCTTCGGCCACCACCAACGTGGATTTCTCCGTTCCGGGTTCCTATACCATGCGGTGGACGACCAGCAATTCAGTGTATTGTGTGGAAAATTACGCCGACATGGTGGTGTATGTTTGGGAACAGCCCGTGATCACCGGTGTGACCATGACCTCTCCCTGGCCCAACCCGGGTGCCGATCCTTATGAGATCTGCCTCGGCACACTCAATGCCACCTTCGCCACCACCTATACGGGCGATGTGTCGGGATTCCTCTGGCAGAGTTTCGGAGACGGGACCTTTACCACCCCCTTCAACGACAATACCACTTATAATATAGGGATCCTCGACCAGATCCTTCAGGAGGCTACCATCACCTTCAGCGTGAACGGCGTGGCTCCCTGTGCAAGCGATAACTTTACGTTCCGCCTGTTCTACGATGAAACTCCTCCCGTTCCTTCCTGTAATAACCTGACCCTGCCCCTGGATGCCACCGGCAATGCCAGCATCGTATGGAACGATATTGAGGATGGCGGTTCAACCGACAATTGCACGCCCTATTCTGATTATGTGGGACCCTTCCCCGGCGGTGTGATTTATTTCGATGCTTCGCCTTCCACCTTCACCTGTGCCGATATTGACTTCACCGGTGGGATTTTCAACCCGATGAATGTCACCCTCTATGCCGAAGATGAGAATTTCAACAACGCTACTTGTATTTCACAAGTTACAGTAATCGACAACCTGGCTCCAACAGCTACTGATCCCGACCCGGTGAATGTGCAGTGTATTGCCGATATTCCCGCACCGGATATCACCGTGGTGGATGATGAGGCCGACAATTGCGATCCGGCTCCCGTAGTGGCATGGGTTGGTGATGTGAACAATGGTGCTACCGGTTGCCCCGGAGATGCATATGTTGTTACAAGAACCTACAGTGTTACTGACCTTTATGGCAACTCCATGACCGTGACTCAGACCCTGACCGCCCTCGATGATACCCCACCGACAGCTACCGATCCTGATCCCGTGGATGTACAGTGTATTGTTGATATTCCGGCACCGGATATCACCGTGGTGGATGATGAGGCCGACAACTGTACCGCCGCTCCGGTGGTGGCACATGTTGGTGATACTGATAACGGTGGTTTGGGTTGCCCCTCAAGCCCCTATATTGTCACCAGGGAATACAGTGTCACCGATGATTGCGGTAACAGCATTTCTGTTTACCAGACCCTGACCGCCGTCGACAATACCAATCCTACCTTTACGGTTCCCGGTACCTTTACAGTTTATACCGATGCATTGTGCAATTATGATGCTTCCTCAGCCATCACCGGAGTGCCTACTTTTGTTTCTGACAATTGTGACCTTGCACCAACTGTTTCCGAAAGTGATGTAATCGATCCTGGTACCTGTCCCGGCGAATATATTATCACCCGTACCTGGAAAGTTGAAGATTTCTGTGGTAATTTCCTCGAGCAGGATCAGATCATTTATGTGGAAGACAACACTCCTCCCACCTTTACTGCTCCTTTAGATGCCGTCATTTACAAGGATGATTTCTGTCTTGCTGATATTTTACCCTCCAACCCCCTGGTAGGTGATGTGACCGATGAGGCCGACAACTGCACCCCTGTATTGGATGCTACTTATTCTGATGTGCCATTCCCCGACTTCTTTTGTACCGGATCAGATCTTTACATTCGTACCTGGAGCCTGGTGGATGACTGCGGCAACGCAGCGGCTGATCAGGTTCAGTTTATAGAGGTTCTTGATAACACCGCTCCTTATTGGTTGACTCCAGTTGGTTCGCTGGATGCAGATGTTTCCTGCGATGATCCCGGCGCCCTTGCCGCTGCACAGGCGCTGTTTCCCACCGCTGCCGATAACTGTGACCCGGATGTGACCAATATCGTGCTTGTTACCGATATCTATACTGCCGATCCTGTCTGTACCTATACAGGTGTTTATTACAGGGAATGGGAAGTGACGGATGACTGCGGTAATACCAGCGTTCTTTTTGCACAGACGATTACTGTATATGACAATACAAATCCTTACTGGACAACCCTGGCCGGTGCACTTGATGTGACACTGGACTGTGCTGATGCTGCTGGCCTTGCCGCTGCATACCTGCTCTTCCCGACGGCTGCCGACAACTGCGATCCCGCTCCCTTTGTGGGATACAATGGCGAGGATATCTATCCGCTTTCCTGTCCCGGCAGCTGGTTGATCGCACGCCAGTGGGTGGCCACCGACCTTTGCGGGAACTGGAACAACTACTTCCAGTTTATTACCATCACTGATTTGATTGCTCCCACATGGGTAACTCCTGCCGGAGACCTCGACAGAACCGTTGATTGTGACGATCCCGGCGCTTATGCCGCCGCACAGTTACTCTTCCCTGTCGCCATTGACAATTGTGACCCGGATGTCACCAATATCGTTAAGGTGAGCGGACCCTTCGTGGCCAACCCCGGCTGTACCTGGACAGGTACCTATACCAATACCTGGACGGTGACCGACTGGTGCGACAACACCAGCCTTGTCTATACCCAGGTTATCACTGTGGTGGATAATGATCCTCCGGTTTGGACAACCGGTGCCGGCGATCTCGACATCAGTGTTTCCTGTGACGATCCTGGCGCACTGGCAGCTGCTCAGGCCCTGTTCCCCGTGGCTTCCGACAACTGCGACCTGGATGTTACCAATATCGTGAAAGTTCCCGGTACACTGGTGCCTGGTGCCTGCCTGTGGGCCGGAACCATTACCAACACCTGGACTGTAACAGACGATTGCGGCAATGTAAGTGCTGTGTATACACAGGTAATTACCGTGTATGACAACGCAGCTCCTACCTGGACCACCCCTGCCGGTGACCTTGACAGGACCCTCTCCTGCGAAGATGCCGGCGGTCTCACTACCGCACAGGCTCTCTTCCCTGCAGCCACAGACAATTGCGATCCCGATGTGACCGATATCGTGAAGATCAGCGGTCCTTTCGTACCTTCAGGCTGCCCGTTCTCGGGAACCTATACCAATACCTGGACAGTGTACGATGATTGTGGCAACCTGAGTGGGGTTTACACCCAGGTGATCACCATCACCGACCTGATTCTCCCGACTGCTGTTTGTCAGAACCATACTGTTTACCTCGATGCAGCCGGAACTGCCACCATGGTAGCCGCTGATATTGACGGAGGCAGCTTTGATAATTGCGGTACCGTCAGCCTCAGTGCATCCCAGACATCATTTGACTGTGCAGATATGCCTTCCGTTACCGTTACGCTGACTGTTACAGATGAGTGCGGTAATTTCAGCCAGTGCGATGCCACTGTGTTTGTTGTGGATGACCTTCCCCCGACGGCCCTCTGCCAGAATGTGACGATTTACCTGGATGCCAGCGGCACTGCTTCTACGACGGCAGCCGATGTGAACGACGGCAGCTTCGACAACTGCACTGCTCCGGCTAACCTCATTCTCTCTCTCGATCAGACCGACTTCACCTGCGCCGATATCGGACCCAATCCGGTTACGCTGTCAGTGGAAGATGAAAGCGGTAATGTGGGTACCTGTGGTGCCACGGTAACCGTTGTGGATGCCATTCCGCCCACCATTACCTGTCCTGCCGATGTACTGATGTGCCTGCTGCCAGGCGTGCCCAGCACAACTGTCAGCGGTCTCGATCCCGTGATCTGGGATAACTGCTCCTACGTGCTTACTTATTCACTTGCCGGTGCAAGCGGTCCGGGAGGCGGAATTGGTTCTGTCAGCGATGTGGTCAGTTTCCTCCCGGGTCTCACGATCGTAACCTATACCGTTACCGATGCCGGTGGCAATGTGGTCAATTGCGACTTCAGGGTGAATGTTATCAATATCGCCAACCCCGACGGTGGAGAGAATCAGAACCTCTGCGAACTGAGTACCGCAACCCTGATCGGCAATCCGTCTGCTTTACCTCCGGGAATTTCAATCGTGTCCGTGAACTGGAGCTATGTTGGACCTTCGGTACCTGCCGGTGCACCGGCTCCCATCCTGAATCCCGCAAGTGGCGCCAGCAACGTGAACGTCTTCTTTACCAATATCCCGCCGGATGATGATTATACTTACAACTTCCTCTATGAGGTGGTTTATACTGACGGTTTTGCAACCTGCACCGGATCAGATGCAGTATTTATCAAGAACTGGAGGGCTCCGTTCATCCCGAATGCCGGTCCCGACCAGGATATCTGCCACAATGCACCCGTTGTTTCCACTTTCATGGCTGCTATCCCTGTGGATTACGGTCTGGGTACCTGGAGCAATGTGACTTATCCTGCAGGCCATATGGCTTCGATCGTAGATCCGACCGATCCCTTCACACAGGTATTATTCGATTATCCCGGTGTGTATGAGTTCAACTGGACCACGACCAATAGCATTTACTGTCCGCCTTCCAATGCCAGCATGCTGATCTACGTATGGGATCCCCCGGTGGCTTCCATCCCCTCAGGTGACATTGAACTTTGCCTCACCCAGACAGCTGTGCCCCTGGTAGGTACATGGACTGGTGATGCTGCAGGCTTCCAGTGGCAGAAGAGCCCGGGCGCCGATGGTACCTTCGCCAATCCTTTCGATCCTGTTACCATATATTATATGGGACCCAACGATTACCTGACACAGGAAGTCTTCCTGACCTTCAGCGTCCAGGGTGTTGCTCCCTGCGGTAACAGCCAGGCCACCATCAGGGTATTCTACGATGAAACCCCGCCGGTGATCTCAAGCTGTGCCCCGGATGCCAATATCAATATCAACAGTACCTTATACAGCTGTGAAGCTACCATTCCTGATCTCACAGGACTTGTGATTGCTACCGACAATTGTACCAACTTCACCGTAACACAGGATCCCATTGCCGGAAGCCTCTATGCTACCAGCCACAATGGCCTGATTCCGGTAACCCTTACCGTAACGGATGACAACGGCAATTGGGATGATTGTATTACCACCCTCACTGCCAAGGATGTAACTCCTCCGGTATGGCTGACCGCCGCCGGCACCCTCGACCGTACGCTCTCATGCAGCGATCTGATCGGTCTTGCCGATGCCCAGGCGCTGGAACCTGTTGTTGGTGACAACTGTGATGCCGCACCCGTGATCACCAAGATCGCAGGCGCCTTCGTACCTGGCCCCCTCTGTGATCAGGCCGGTACCTACACCAATACCTTCACCGCTCAGGATGCCGCCGGAAATGTCAGCGCCATCTATACCCAGGTGATCACCATTTATGACAATGAAGCTCCCACCTGGTTAACTGCAGCCGGTGACCTGGATGTCAGCGTAAGCTGTGACGATCTGCCCGGACTGGCTCTCGCTCAGGGATTCTTCCCTGTGGCTGATGACAACTGTGATGCAGATGTCACAGACATCGTGAAGAATGCAGGTGCTTTTGTACCCGGACTCTGCCCGCAGGCCGGTACTTATACCAACACGTGGACCGTTGCCGACGACTGTGGCAATGTAAGTGCCGTGTACACCCAGGTGATCACCATTTACGATAACACTGCTCCTGTCTGGCTAACCGCTACAGGTGCGCTGGATGTAAGCCTGAGCTGCGACGATCTTTCCGGATTGGCCGCTGCACAGTTACTCTTCCCCGAAGCCAGCGACAACTGCGACGGCGATGTCAGCAATATCGTGAAGTCGGCCGGTGCCTTCGTACCCGGTGTCCTTTGCCCGCAGGCCGGTACCTATACCAATACCTGGACGGTAACCGACGATTGTGGCAACACCAGTGGTGTTTATACCCAGGTGATCACGATCTATGACAATACTGCTCCTGTCTGGTTAACCGCTACAGGTGCGCTGAATGTTTCCGTATCCTGCGACGATCCCGGTGCCCTTGCCGCCGCTCAGGCCCTGTATCCTGTTGCCAACGACAATTGCGACGGTGATGTGACCGATATCGTGAAGGTTGCCGGTACTTTTGTTGCCGGACCGCTTTGTCCCGAAGCCGGTACCATTACCAATACATGGACCGTTGCTGACGACTGCGGAAATGTGAGTGCCGTTTACACCCAGGTAATTACTGTGTATGACAATACTGCTCCCACCTGGACAACAACAGCCGGTGCCCTCGACATGATCCTCTCCTGCGACGATGTGGCAGGACTGGCCGCAGCCCAGGCCCTTATGCCTGAAGCAATGGATAACTGCGACATTGATCCGGTCGTATCGAAAGTTGCCGGACCCTTTGTACCCGGTGCAAGCTGTGCACAGGCCGGAACCTATACCAATACCTTTACCGCGGTTGACGACTGTGGCAATGTAAGTACAGTGTTTACACAGATCATTACCATTTATGATAACACAAAACCATACTGGACTTATTTCCCTGCTGATATCACCATCAACTGTGATGAGCCGCTGCCTGCTCCTGCCTCTCCTACCGCCGCAGATAACTGCGACCCGGCTCCATTCGTAGGTTATGCCGGCCAGGTGATTGTTCCCGGCGCTTGCCCGAATGAGTACTATGTGGTACGTGAATGGAACGCCGTGGATGCCTGCGGTAACTATGAAAATGGTTACCAGCAGATCCATGTTGTTGACGTGACTGCTCCTACCTGGACCACCGCCGCCGGTGCACTCGATGCAACTGTTTCCTGTGAGGATGCAGGCGCACTTGCTACCGCCCAGGCACTCTTCCCCATTGCTGCCGACAACTGCGACGCTGATGTCAGCGATATCGTGAAGAATGCCGGTTCCTATGTACCCGGTGCCCTTTGCTCACAGGGTGGTACCATTACCAACACATGGACGGTTACCGATGATTGTGGCAATGTCAGCAATGTATTCACCCAGGTCATTACCATTACGGATAATATCGCACCTGTTTGGACAACTCTTGCAGGAGACCTTGATATCAGCCTCTCATGTGAGGATGCTTCCGGACTCGCTGCTGCCCAGGCTCTGATGCCGGCTGCTGACGACAACTGCGATGTGGATCCCGTGGTTTCCAAGACCGCTGGTGCCTTTGTGGCCGGTTCATGCCCGCAGGCCGGAACCTATACCAATACCTTCACTGCCATCGACGACTGTGGCAATGTCAGTGCCGTGTTCACCCAGGTGATCACCATCTATGACAATACCGCTCCTGTTTGGACGAATGTTGCCGGTGATCTCGATGTGACCGTTTCCTGCAGCGATGCCGGCGCACTGGCTACCGCACAGGCTATGGAACCCATGGCTACCGACCTCTGCGACCTTACCCTCACTCCGGTGAAGGTTGCAGGTCCATTCGTACCCGGCGTTTACTGCCCGCAGGAAGGTACCTATACCAATACCTGGACTGTTACTGATGATTGTGGCAATGTCAGCAATGTATTCACCCAGGTGATTACCGTCGAGGACAATAATGCTCCTACCGCTGCCTGCCAGAACATTACGATCTATCTGGATGCTACCGGATATGCTTCCATCGCTGCTGCCGATGTGGACAATGGCAGCTATGATGACTGCGGTGCCGTGAACCTGAGTGTATCCCCCTGGGAATTCACTTGTGCCAATGTTGGTCCGAATGCCGTTGTACTCACAGTGACCGACCTCTGTGGCAATGTTTCACAATGTGACGCTACGGTTACCGTGGTTGACAACATGCTTCCGGTTGCTATTTGCATGGACGCTACCGTTTACCTCGATGCTAATGGTCAGGCCGGTATCACCGTGCTTGATGTGGATAACGGAAGCTGGGACAACTGCGGTATTGCCAATATGACCGTGGCTCCCGACGCCTTCACCTGTGCCAATATCGGTGCCAATACCGTGGTGCTGACCGTCACCGACGTGAACGGAAATGTGGCTACCTGCGCTGCCGTCGTGACTGTGCTTGATAATACTCCGCCCAGCCTCGCTTGCCCGTACGACCAGATCGTATGTTCACTGCCCGGATTCAGCTATACCCCGGTGGCCAATATCGATCCGGTTATCACTGATAACTGCAGCTATACCTACGGATACACCCTCAGCGGTGCAACCACCGTCCCGCCCGCAGGCTTCGGTTCTGCAAGCGATGTCGTGAACTTCAACGTGGGTGTAACAACCGTTACCTATTGGGTGCTCGATGAAGGTGGCAATTTCGTGGATTGCTCCTTCACTGTCGATGTACACCAGTTCCAGTATGCCGACGCCGGTCCTGATCAGGAGTGGTGCAACAACGAAAATGCATACCTGCTCGGTAACTTCGCCAATCCCGGATACATCCCGACCTGGGCTCAGGTTTCAGGTCCTCCGGCCGTGATCTTCCAGGTTGACAATGAAGCTATTGTTGATGATCTCATTCCGGGTGAAACCTATGTGTTCTCCTATACCCTGGATGATGGCATCTGCAACCATACCGATTACATGACCCTGACCAACTGGGCTCCGCCGACACCTGCCCTCGCAGGCTTCGACCAGGAACTCTGCAATGTGGCCAGCTTCCAGCTCGACGCTAACGTACCTGCCGTCGGAACCGGATCATGGACACTGCTCAGCGGTCCCAATGTGCCCACCTTCAACCCGGCTGATCCTGCCGCTGTTGTTACTAACATTGTAACGGGCCAGTACGGCTTTATCTGGACCATTGAGAATGGCGTATGCCCGCCGAATTCTGACGAGGTTCTGATCACCAACTACCCGATGGTGGTGGTGAATGCGGGCCCGAACGATATCGTTTGTCCGAACTTCGGTGAATATACCATTGCCGGTGCATCCGCAACGGATCAGTACAGCCTCTTCTGGAGTGCCAGCGGTACCGGTTACTTCAACAATGTAACCACCGTGAACCCGACCTATTACTTCAGCCCTGCCGATATCCTGGCCGGTCAGGTCACCCTGACCCTTACAGGATACGGACTCGGACCCTGCCCCTCAGCACAGAGCCAGATGGTGCTCACCATCGATGACTTCGAAAATCCGGTGATCGCCACCTGCCCTGCAGATATGGACGTGAACCTGGATGCTGATTGTGGTCTCCTCGTACCCGATATGACCGGTGATCTGGTGGCTACCGACAACTGTGTGGTGTTCGCCATTGCACAGGATCCTCCCGCAGGAACTGTACTGGCCTCAGCTCACAATATGGTACATACCGTGATCTTCACCGTGACTGACCTTGTAGGCAATGCCGTGACTTGTTCAGCTGAACTTACCGGTATTGATGTGGATGCTCCTGTGATCGTTACCTGTCCTGCTCCCAGGAATGTTGATCTGAATGGCACCTGCCAGGTGATCGTACCCGATCTGCTGGTTGACCTTGTGGCTGAAGATAACTGTACCTGGACTGCCGTTCAGAATCCGGCCGCCGGAACTGCACTTGCTTCTTCACACAATGCAACTCACAATGTCACCATCACCGTAACCGACGGTGCCGGACTGACAGATGTCTGCACAGTGGTACTCACTGCAAAGGACGTGACTGCCCCCGTGATCAGCGTATGTGCTCCCAACCAGAACATCAACCTGGGTGCCAACTGCAGCTTTGTTGTTCCCAACCTGCTGCCCGCCGTGACTGCTTCCGACAACTGTACCTTCGCCCTCAGCCAGTCGCCTGTGGCCGGAACAACCATCAGTTCAGGACATAACTTTACGCACAACGTAACGATTACTGCCACTGATGCTGCCGGTAACTTTGCCACCTGCGTAGCAGTGCTGACTGCCAAGGATGTCACTCCGCCCAGCTTCCTCACCTGCGCCATCGGCGTCACGAGGAACAGCGATCCCGGCCAGTGCGGTGCTGTTGTGAACTATCCGTTACCCACCTTTACGGATAACTGTATCGGTGCTACCATGACCCTCATTTCCGGTTATGCTCCAGGTTCGTTCTTCCCGGTTGGTGTAACGCCTGTATTGTACCGGGTAACTGATCTCGCCGGATTGATTGCAAATTGCTCGTTCAATGTTACTGTCAACGATATCGAGAATCCCGAGATTACCTGTCCGGCTAATGTCGTACAGAGCACTGATCCCGGTTCATGCGATGCCGTTGTGTATGGCCTTGAACCGCTTGCTACCGACAACTGTCCTGGCGTAACATATGCCTATACTACAACTGGTGTAACCCCCGGACTTGTTGGTACCGGCAGTGCCAGCGGTCAGACCTTCAACAAGGGTGTAACCACAGTTACCTACACGGCAACGGATGCATACGGCCGTACCGATGTCTGCAGCTTCACCATCACCATCAATGATACCGAAGCTCCCGTCATCGAGTGCCCGCCGCTCGCTATCTATCCCAATACACCGGGCGCCTGCGGTGCCATCGGACTGGTACTCAACCAGCCTGTTGTCAGCGATAACTGCAGCGATGTGATCAATATCACTGTCAGCAACAACGCCCCCAGTTTCTATATCCTCGGAAGTACAGAGGTTATCTGGACCGCCGTTGACCAGCTCGGCAATGTGAGCACCTGCCTGCAGGTGGTTGAAGTGATCGATACTGAAGATCCCACCATCACCTGTCCGCCGGATGTCACTGTCTTCGCTGATGCTGGTGAAACCTTCGCCACCAACGTGGAACTCGGTGTTCCGACTACCAATGATAACTGCTGGGTGGCCACCATCAGCAATGATGCTCCGGCTGTCTTCAATGAAGGCCAGACTGTGGTTACCTGGACAGTGATCGACGGTGTCTTCAATGAAGCTACCTGTACCCAGACAGTGACCGTACTGCCGAACAACCAGCCGGTGTACAACCTTGGCGGACGTCTTTCCTACATGAATGCAGGAGAAACCCCGCTCACCAACTCCACCGTGCAGCTCAGAACCAATGGCAGTGTGGTTGCCACCACTGTTACCAACAGCAATGGTGATTACCTCTTCAACGATGTACAGGCTGGAACCTATACCGTTACTCCTGCCATCACCAAGCCCTGGGGCGGTGCAAACGCCACTGACGCTCTGATCGTGATGAGGCACTTCACCCAGCTGCTCGAACTCGACGGTCTGCCCAAGATTGCTGCCGACGTGAATGGTAATGGTTACATCAACTCGCTCGATGCACTCTTTGTTGCCAAGCGGTTCATCAACCAGATCAACAGCTTCCCCGCCGGCGACTGGGCTTCAGAGAACCCGCTGGTTGTCCTCAACAACAACACAACGATTGATGTATCTGCACTTTGCATGGGTGATGTGAACGGTTCACATACGCCCGCCCTGAAGATGCCGGCTACCGTCAGCCTGAACACCTCCGGAACCCTCTACGTGAAGTCACACGAAACGGTGAATGTACCTGTAAGGACATTCAACCAGCTGACCACCGGAGCTGTTTCCATGGTGATCAACTACCCGGCCGATCTGTTCGAAGTAAGTGGCGTGGCCATGGCCGATCGCAACATCGACAACATGATCTACAATGTAGAGAATGGCACGATCCGCATCGCATGGTACACCACCAGCAAACTTACCCTCAACCCGGATGAAACACTGCTCACCCTCTCACTGAGAGCCAAAGACCTCAGCAGTGTGGATAACCTGGATCTCACCCTCGACGGTATCACGGAAATCGCTGATGAAACCGGTATCGTACAGTGGGTCGACCTGACCATGCCGAAACTGGCTGTGGCTCAGCAGCACAACAGCGTGAGCATCTATCCGAACCCGTTCAGGAACCGGACAGAGTTCAGCTACATCCTGACTGAAGAAGCCCAGGTCAATATCCAGGTGTTTGATATGCTCGGTAATGTCGTCTCCAACCTCGTAAATGAAAAGCAGGCCGCCAACGCCTACACCTTCACTTACGATGCTTCCAGCCTGCTGCCAGGCGTTTACACCTACAAAGTGGTGTTCAACAATGGCAGGAGCGAAGAAGTGAAGACCGGACGACTGGTCATCACCAGATAGTCAAACCCGCTTTGAACCGAAAAAGAGGCTGCCTCACAAGGGCAGCCTCTTTTTTTATGTCTTGCGGGAAATTTGTTCTGCAGGGGCATGCCATGGCATGCCCCTGCACTGTTATATACGACCTCAGTTATCCCGATGACTCTGGATGCACACATCGCATTCCTGTGTTCTTTCGGTATATTCGAATTGTGCGATAAAGGATGAAGCAGCTAAGTCTCCTCAGATAGCCACAGGAGTCCTTATTTCGGTATTTCTGACAGGGACAGGGGTATTGACTGATTGATATAGATCAATGATAAATTGATCAAGTTCAACCGTAATGATGTTGTATTTAACCGTTTTTGAAATCTACTGATATAGTTTCTTTTATATGTTTACATTCGGAAAAGAAAGGTGTCGATAACCACTAAATAAAGGAATCATTTTAATTCAATAATTCACTAAAACCAATCAAAACTTATGAAAAAGCGTACCTTTTCATTTTTACTGGCAATAGGGGTGGCAATTACAGCCACAAGTCTTTTCCTTGCCGGTTGTACCAAGGAGGGCCCGATGGGTCCCGCCGGTCAGGATGGCCAGGACGGTCAGGATGCCAATGCAACCTGTACTGTTTGTCATACCGGTGATGCCAAGATCGTGATTGCCGAAACACAGTTGATGGAATCACCGCATGGTGCTGAGTTTGTCCTGGAGAACGGATCCAGTTGTGGTTCCTGCCACACCCACCAGGGCTTCATTCAGAAACTGGCGCTGCCTGATACCACGATTGTGCTTTCTGCAGCAGTTAACAATGGTGTACATCTGAACTGCTACACCTGCCACAAAATCCATCAGACCTATACTGGTACTGACTGGGGTCTGACAGCTTCCGGTGCTTTCACGATGAAGGTTCCCAATGCCACTGTCAACAATGGCAAGGGAGGACTTTGCATCCGCTGCCACCAGACCCGTCCGAGGACTCCCTGGCCGGCCACTTTCCCGCCTGCCGCCACCGATTCCATGAACATTACCTCAGGCCACTGGGGCCCCCATTACGGCACACAGGGAGTGATCTACAACGGCTTGTCACCCTTTGAATTCGGCACAGGCTATCCGACCGGAAATGCCCATGTCAGCGGTATCGCCGACGGTTGTGTGGGTTGTCACATGAAACCGGGTGCTGTGGAAGTGGGAGGTCATACCTTCTCCATGCGGAATATCGAGGGAGGTATCAATGCCACCAATTCCTGCAACGGCACCGGATGTCATACAGGATTAAATACCTATGACAAAGACGGAAAGCAAACTGAAATCGCCGGCCTGCTCCACCAGTTGGAGGTTAAACTCGCCCAATTGAATGCATTTGATACTGTGAATCATGCCATTAAGACTGGCAAGAAGCCGACAACTGTTGTTTGTGCAGTTTATAATTATCTGCTTGTTGACAATGACGGCAGTTTAGGCGTTCACAACTATCAGTACACAAAAACCCTGCTTACCAACACCCTGGCTGTGCTGCCATAAAGGATCTGAACTTCTGTGCAAAGGGGGATGCTTCCGTTGGAGGCATCCCCTTTTTAGTTCAAAGCGAGATGATACGGTTGGCTTATGCCGTGGGGTAGGGTCATGCCATGGCATGACCCTACAGAATTTTGATGACCCTGCAGATTCCTTATGCCCCTGCAGATTCTTATTGCCCTGCAGAATTTCAATGACCCTTCAGATTCTCAATGTCCAACAGAAACAATGACAGGCTTGCCTTGCAATAATGTGAATGGTAAAGCCCTTGCTTCCCCTTACGGGAAGATTGTTATCACCAGGGGTTGAAATGAAGGCTGCCATCCGCTGCTATACCGAAAGAACACAGGAATGCGATGTGTGCATCCAGAGTTATCGGTATAAAGAATCCTTACTCATACTTGACAGGTTTGCATTTGCAAAGCTGTTTAGTATGAGTAATGCCGTACACCGCCGTAGTCCATATTTTCGGAAAACCATTCTGTGTCGGCATAAACGAAAATTACTTCGCATTTTCATTAAGATTCAGTATAAATCAAGATATACTGCTGAAGCTGAGTAATTCTGCCTCGCAGGCTTCAGGCCGTAGGGTCATGCCATGGCATGACCCTACAGAATCTTTTCGATCCTACAGATTCTTAATGACCCTGCAGACTCTTCCTGACCCTGCAGATTAAACAACGGTACATCTATTGAGAATCAACCCTGAAAGGGCACTATTGTGTGCTTACGATAAACGTGCGTGATGATGCAGGGGCACGATATATCGTGCCCCTGCATCATCACGCCTCAGATTCTTATTATTTCACCACAACCACCCTGCCTCCGGGCTGCCGGATTCCGTTGCGGTCGCGAATGACCAGGCGGTAAGAATACGTGCCGGCAGGAATGAGCTGGGCATCCAGGACGAGCTGTTGTTTTCCGGCCTGCATTTCCTGCTGTCCCTCGATGGCAAGTACCTGCCGTCCGGTGGGATCGAAGAGGTAGAGGCTGACCAGGGCGTTTTCATCCAGTTCAAAGGAGAAGGTGGTGCTTTCGCTGAAGGGGTTGGGGTAAACCGTCAGGTCGGCATCCTGCAGCAGCCACTTCAGTTTGGGCATGGACAGGCTTACGCTTAGAACGGCAGCGTCCGGACTGGCAATTTCGCTAACTGCATCAAGGGTCATATCCGGTGCAATGAAATCATGCAATGGTTTGTCTTTCATCCGGATATGCAATTTGAACAGGTTTTCACCTTTCTGCAGGCTGATGGCTTCCGTACTGTACCATCCGAGTCGCAACTGATTCCCTGTGATGTTGTATACCAGTTTCTGAAGCTGGTCTTTCTCCACTTCCACACCGGTGATCTCCATGATCTCCTGTGGGAAGACCATTACAAGGGAAATGGCTCCGGTGGTCAGTTGGTGCTCGACCGTGACAGGCAAGGTCAGACTTTCACCATCCTGAACCACTTTTGTTCCTTTGTAACCCAAACTGACAGTTGGTTCTGTCTTGAGTGAAGAAGGTGTGAACGAGCCGTTTACATCGCCGAAGCAGAGTGCTTTGATGTTTTGTGTTACCGGGGTATTCCCGAGTGTCAGGTTCACGGCTTCAAAGGCCCAGTCACCCGTCGGGAAGCTGTTGATAAGGTTTACGAAGCGTCTGACTGCATAAAGGGCGTCCACAGAGTTCACCATGCCGTTGGGATTCAGGTCGGCAACCTCCAGGTTGAGTCCGGTCAGTTGGATAATCTGGGTGAAGTGTTTCAGCATGATCATAGCGTCTGTGGCATTGACACCGCCCCAGGTCTTGTTGGTAACAGCCGTGATCTGGTAGTTGTCGGGCAGGAGGTTGTTGAACTGGTACTGACCGGATGAAGCGGTGGTGGTGGTGGCAACAACCACATTATTCTTGCGCAATTGCAACTGAACATTACCCATTGGGCTTTGCAGATCGTTGCCATAGTATACCGTTCCCGAGATGGCCGAAACGGGCTGTGCCACGCAGGTGTCGATGCTTACCAGTGTATTGCCCAGTCCGAGGTTACCACAGTTGTTGATGTCGTTGACGAAGGTCAGGGTGTAAAGGGTGGTATCCGTGGGGTAGACGGTCAGGTTGAGGATGGGATTCATGATGTTGTCGTATGTTGTCTCAACATTTCCGTCGGAGATGGTGGCAGACCATGGTGGTGTTCCGCTGGTAAATTCAATGGTGAGTTGTGCGGATTCTCCAAGACAGATGGTCTGGTCCGCTGAGGTCATGGTGGCAGCAGCTCTTGGCAGCAGCGTCACTGTGGCCGAGCCTGTCATGGTCGTGGTACAGCCATAAGCATTGGTGGCGGTAATGGTATAGGTGCCACCCTGGGTCATATAGCCGAAGTCGAGGTACTGTCCCGTTCCCCAGAGGGATTTCACATACCCGGTGCCGTTCAGCCAGAGGGTGTAATATGTTCCCTGTACAGAGCCATCCAGGTATACGAATACATCTGTACAGCCCAGGCAACATTCGCCTCCGCCGGTCACATTAAAGGGTTCGGGAGCAGGATAAGGATTGGCGATGGCCAGGCCTGCCATTTGTTTGTTGCATCCCGATACCGGGTTGAGCGCCACTACCTGGTACACGCCCGGCTGATCGTAATAACCGAAGTTCAGTACCTGTCCGGTTCCGGTGAGAGGCGGACCCCAGGGTACATTGTTTCTGAGCAGCTGGTAGCTGACACCCGCTTCTGATCCGCTGAGGCCGATAGGAACACCCTGGCTTCCCGGACAGAAGGCTCCGCCGCCTGTCACCACAAAGGTTTGCAGGAGGTTCACCGTAATGACCGCACTTCCTGTAACTATCCCAGGCAAACCGGTCTGGTCTTCCACGGAAAGTAAGGTATACGTGGTAGTTTGCGATGGCTGCACGGTGATGGGGAAGATGTTGGCCATGATGCCTGTGTAGGTCATGGTGTTGGTACCATTAGTCAACTGGAAGCTGAAAGGAGGTGTACCGTTGAGCAATACCAGCATGGTGGCGCTGCCGCCTTCGCAGATGGTGGCACTGCCTGTAAGGGAGGCCGTCGGTGGAGGCAGTACGGTGATAAATACCCAGGCGGTATCACATACGATGTAGGTTTCTAAAGTGCCTTTGGAATCAGGGATCGTTACCTCGCAGCAAACGACATACTCGATACTGTCGGTACCAATGAAATTAGGCACCGGGATACAGATCAACTGGCCTGAAACGGTATCAACCTGAACTATGATGTTAAAGGACTGGGTGATCACCACCACATCATTGCATTCCACACCCGTACCACACATGGTGTCATTGATCAGGATGGTAACCTGGGTGTTGGCGTTGATGGGGATAATCACGGTATCATTCTGTGCGATAAGCTCACAGGTGATGACCACTTCAAAGGCACAGGTAGACCAGTTGCCGTTAATATCGGTTACTGTATAAACCACTTCGGTGGTACCCAGCGGATAAACACCGCTGGCATTGTCGGTGCCGTTAAAGTCGTTGACGATGCTGGCAATGCCGCAGTTATCGTTTACGATCAAAGGATCCACCACGATATAGGTGTTGGCCATGGCGCTGACATCCGGCGGACAGTTGAAGGTAGGTACCTGGGTGTCTTGTACGGTGACTTGCTGGTTGCAGGTGACCTGGTTTCCGAGGTGATCTGTGGCCGTCCAGGTGACGGTGGTGGTTCCGATGGGGAAGCTGGCCGGGGCATCGTTGGTGACAGCATAACCCAGACAATTGTCTGTGATGACGGGTAATCCCAGGTTCACCTGGCTGGCACTGCACTGACCGGAGTCGGCAGCGATAATCAGATCCGCCGGACAGCTCATGCTGATGGGTTCATTGTCGGTGACGAGAATTTCCTGGGTGCAGACAACGCTGTTTCCGGAAGCATCGGTAATGGTCCAGGTCACGATAGTCAGTCCGAGCGGGAATACTGCAGGTGCATCGTTGACGATGGTGACTATACTGCAATTATCGGATGCGGGCGGATCGGGCAATGTGAGCGTGGCATGGCATACTCCCGGATCAGTGTTGACTGCTATATCGGCAGGACATTCCACGAAGGGGACTTCGTCATCCACCACAGTCACTGTTTGTGTCACGGTGGTGATGTTGCCGTGGATATCGGTCACTGTCCAGGTTACGGTCGTTGTACCGGCAGGATACACCAGGGGCGCATCACTGGTAATACTTCCAACCTGGCAATTATCCTGTGCGGGCGGTGCAGCAAGCACCAGGCCGGTGGCTTCACAACTGCCGGGATCGGCAGCGATCACCACGGCAGCAGGTGTCGTGACAACAGGGGCCTGATTGTCAGTCACTGTGACCGTCATGGAACATGTAGCCGTGTTGCCATGGGTATCGGTTACGGTGAAGGTCACCGTAGTTGTTCCTACAGGGAAGAAGGATGGAGCATTGCTGACTACCGAGGCGATACCGCAATTGTCGGATGTTGCCGGGGCAGGGATAATGACTGCATCTGAACCGCAAAGGCCGGGTGAACTGTAAACAACCATATTCATCGGACAATTGATAACAGGAGCCTGATTATCAGACACAGTTACACTTTGTGAGCAGGTGGCGGTATTGCCGGAGGCATCCGTAACTGTCCAGATTACCCAGTTTTGTCCTACCGGGTAGGTGGCAGGTGCGTTGTTGGTGACAACGAGGGTACCGGGACAGTTGTCACTGACCACGGGGGTGCCGATACTGAGATTGGAAGCCTGGCAGCTGCCGGCATCAGCATTGACCACGATGGCAGGAGGACAGGTAATGGCAGGCGGTTGATTGTCGATCACCGTGACAGTCTGAGTACAAGCAGCTGTATTCCCTGAGGCGTCGGTTACCGTCCAGGTCACCACCGTTGTCCCCTTACCGAAGCTGGCCGGTGCATTGTTGCTTACGCTTACAACGGAGCAATTGTCAGTTACAACCGGATTGCCAAGGTTTACATTGCCGGCGCTGCAGAGTCCGGGATCAGTATTGACCACCACATTCGGCGGACAAGTGATGCTGGGAGGCTGATTGTCGGTGACAGTCACAGTTTGCGTACAGCTTGCGGTATTCCCGTGGATGTCGGTAACAGTCCACACCACGGTAGTAGTGCCGGCCTGGAATAGGGCGGGGGCGTTGTTGGTGACGGATGCCACACCGCAGTTATCAGCCACAGCGGGAGTTCCCAATTGTACACCGGATGCTTCACATGAACCGGAATTGGCATTCACGGTCAGGGGCAGGGGACAGCTGATCTGAGGCGGCTGGCCGTCCGTTACCGTGATCAGCTGGGTACAGCTTGCAGTGCGTCCGTGGATATCGGTGACGGTCCAAACCACCATGGTGGTGCCGACAGGATACACTCCAGAAGCATTGCCGGTGTTGTTGTAGCTGTTCACAATACCCAGCACCCCGCAGTTGTCGCTGACGATTGGCGCTGGTACGCTGATGTTTGCATTGCACTGGCCGGGATCTGCCACCGTATTGATATCGGGCGGACAACTGATCAGCGGGTTCTGGTTATCCACAACGCTTACATTCATGGAGCAGCTAGCCGTGTTTCCGTTCAGGTCGGTGACGACCCAGATCACCGTGGTGGTTCCTACCGGGTAGGTTCCGCTGGCGTTGGAGGTGCCGTTGAAGCTGTTTACCTTGCTGAGGATACCGCAGTTATCGGCGGTAATCGGCCCGGGCACAGCCACGTAGGCATTGCACTGGCCCGGATCGGCATTTCTGCTGAAGGAGGGAGGACAAGTGATCGAAGGAGCCTGGTTATCAGTCACAGTGACTTGCATGCTGCAAGAGGATGAGTTGCCGTGAATGTCGTAAACCGTCCAGGTAACTGTTGTAGTCCCCACGTTGTAGTTACCGGAAGCATTGGACGTTCCGGTGATATTGTTGGCCAACAGGCTGATTCCGCAGTTATCAGAGTAGGTGGGTTGCGGAATGCTGACATTAGCCCAGCACTTGCCGGGATCGGCGTTCACTGCAATATTCGGGGGACAATTGATCACGGGTGCCGTCTGGTCAACGACGGTCACGTTCATTACACAATAAGATGTGTTTCCGTGGATGTCAGTGACAGTCCATGTCACCTGGGTGGTTCCGACCGGGTATGTGCCTGAAGCGCTGATGGTTCCGGTATAGGAATTCAGGGTAAGTAACACGCCGCAGTTGTCGGAAACCACCGGGGCGGGCACATTGACGAAGGCATTACAGCTGTTGGGGCTGCTTGCCTGGACGATGTTCGCCGGGCAGGTAATCTGTGGTGCCTGGTTGTCGATGACGGTGATGGTGATGGAGCAAGTTGAAGTATTACCTGCAATGTCGGTTACAGTCCAGATAAGGGTTGTTGTGCCAACGGGGAAATTACCTGAAGCGTCCGGCAAGCCTGTGATATTGTTTGAAAGCGTATAGTTGCCGCAGTTATCAAGCACTACTGGCTGAGGCACCGGCACGTAAGCACTGCAATGATCCGGATCAGCAACTGTAGTAATGTCTGAAGTACAGAAAATCTGCGGGGGTTGGTTGTCAACTACCGTGATTATGTGGCTGCATGTCGACACATTCCCGTAAATGTCAGTGGCAGTCCAGGTAACTGTCGTATTGCCTACCGGGTAAATTCCGGTAGCATCGGCTGTGTTGTTAATGGAGTTGCTGATGCTGACAAGTCCGCAATTGTCCGTCACGTATGGAGCCGGAACGAAGATCAGTGCATCGCACAAGTGCGGGAAAGCATTGGAAGTAATGTCAACAGGGCAGGTAAGTGTGGGTGGTTCATTATCGGTCACAGTTACCGTGAAGGAGCAGGAAGCGCTGAGTCCGAAGATATTCGTTACAGTATAGGTGATGGTGGTAGTTCCAGAATTAAAGGTATAGCTGCTCAGATTGTTGATGCCTGTTAAGGGTGATGCAGCGCTTGTTGCACCATTCATTTTCCAGGTCAGGGTGCTGATCCCGAAGATGTCGCTGTAAGTTGCTTCAATGTTAAAGGCAGTTCCGGTGCAGTCACCCGGATCGTTTGATATCAGTTGGGGTAAAGGACAGCTGATAATGGGTGCGCTGACTTGAATTACATTGAGGTACACAGTAGCCAGATCACATGCCTGTGGCGAACCGTCGTCACAGACCTGGTAGATGAACTGGTCGGTACCATAGTAACCGGGATCGGGGGTATAGACGAATGAACCGTCGGCATTGAGCAGCAGGCTTCCATGTGACACATCAAGGACAGGGGTGGTGTTGACAACCTGGTTGTCGCCCTGCGGGTCGTAGTCATTGTCGAGGACATTGCCGGAGATGGGCAGGTCTTGCTGTCCGAAGTAAGAGTCGTCGGTAGCGAAGGTGGAGTTGCCTGTGGGATCGGGCAGGATGTCGATGGTGACTGTTGCGATGTCACAATACACGGGCATTCCGAGGTCACAGACCTGGTAGTCGAAGAAGACAAGTCCGGTGAACCCGGGATCGGGTGTAAAGGTGAATGTTCCGTCGGGGTTGAGTACCAATGTTCCGTTAGCCGGTGGCGGACCCATCAAAGTGACACTTGATGGATCGAGGTTGCCGTCGGGATCGA
>Ga0209202_1000154_pt1 | contig 76864 bp, 102 predicted proteins | sample AD_UKC032_MetaG_FD_184416 | JGI IMG/M metagenome (GOLD analysis project Ga0209202, IMG submission 184416) | Active sludge microbial communities of municipal wastewater-treating anaerobic digesters from USA - AD_UKC032_MetaG (SPAdes) (version 2) | ecosystem: Engineered > Bioreactor > Anaerobic >... | reverse complement strand
ATCCTGTTTAATGAACTCTTCGGCTTCAGGCCAACGACCTTCAATGACATTCAAACTATACCGATAAGCCCATTCAGGATCCTGTTTAATGAACTCTTCGGCTTCAGGCCAACGGCTTTTAAGAACATTGTATGAGTACCAATACAACCAGTATGGACACTCTTTGTGATTAAAGAATTCTTCAACGGAGGATAGTTGTACTAGTGTTTCAATTTCCTCCCGACATGCTTCAAAATCTTTAGCTTTTTGAATACAAGATTGAAGTTCATCAAAACTAATAAACATTTTATTGGTCACTTTAAATCCTCTTCGGGGATAACTCTACCTTAGAGATAAGGTAGAGTGGTTGCTTAGGTGGTTAAATCATCACTTCCAATAATCCATCCCTACCTGCTTGATATGATCAATAGCAGATTCCAGTTCATTAAGATCTGCGATTGATGTCTGTGAAGTTATCTTCATGTACCTTCCAGAAACCGTATAGCCATGGTTTTCTTTCCGAATCCGAATTTCAATATCTTCTGATTGTTGTTCAGGTGTGCTCATTCATTACCTCCGAGTTTTGTCCTCTTGGCATAGCCAACCCACTTCATCGACTGATAGAAGTCGTAACTGATGAAATCCAGATAGTCAAAGACACTATCTGGTTTAATATCATGAAGAGCCGGAACTGGCTCTACATCAACTTCAATATCTGATAGGGGAACAACCCACCCAGGAAGTTCCATATCCACTTCGTTGATACTTTCTAGCTTACCTTTAATGGTTTCAACCTCATCATACAGTTTATTGTCCAACACTTTCAACTTATATCGTTGTGGAATGGTCTTAAAGAATACCGATTCGTTACTGATTAGGGAATTCTCTTTCAGAAACTTCACAGTCACAAACTGTTTGCCTTGATATTTCATAGAGTTCTCCAAGTTAGCCCTACATGGGTTCTTCAATAAGACATGCTAATTTAGTCATGTCCTGAGTTGAAATTACAATAGCATCAGGAAATAACTCCAATGGAAGCATAGGTAGTTGAACATCAACCTCTTCTTCAAGGAGGGTGCTAATCTTCTCCACAAAGGTTTCTCGATTCTCATCTGGAACTTCAATCTGTCCCGACTCTTTCTCGACTCCTAAAGTTCGAACCAACTTAATTCGTTCATTTTCAAAGAACGTCTGTTCTCGGTTACACTTGTCTAGGATCCTAGACACCCGGTAGGCTAACTTCACTGGGAGTTTCTGGTCTTTAAGATTGGTTAGAACATCAACAATCTCCAACATCTGTGCTCTTTTCATAGTTTCCTCAGCTAAAACACTTGGTCTAAAGTTTGAGTCATCAATTCATCATTATTCCTGGTCACTTCAGCAAGAACTTCGGGTAATGATATTGGTTTCAGGTTATGATAATCTACTCCTACATCCAGTCTATTCTTAAGTTGTCTAGGCTTTAACCCTTGCTCCCTATTAGAATGACAATGACCATGAAGATGGATAGACCCATGGTACCTGTGATTCCAACATTCAATCGGGAAGTGGCACAAGACTAAAAACAACTCTTTAAGGTCTAACTCCAATAAAGGTCCGGTAATATGCCTCCAGAACGATTTAAACTCGGGTGACTTTAGATTCTTAGCATCATGATTGCCTGGAACTAGAATCTTCTTCCCTGACAGTTTAGGAAGAATGGAGCAAGCCTTTCCTGGGTTGCCAAAAGCAAAGTCTCCTAGATGGATTATAATGGAGTCTGGGGAAACAACCTCATTCCACAATTCAACCAACTTCTCATTATGATCCTCTAAGGAGACGAACTCTCTATTCTTACAGTAAGCTAAAATATTGGTATGGTAAAAATGGGTCTACGTGTCCGAGGTGAAATACAGCTGTTCACCTCGGACATTGTCTCCTCCTATGGCAATAGTTATCATTTACTCACTCTCTTCTGAAGAATCTAACTTTTCTTTAGCGTTCTTCACGGCTTCATTGATCATGGTTTCCAAAAACTTAGTCACTTCTTCCCTGAATAGGGGATTGTCTAACACATGTTCTTGATCAGGATCCTTAGTTGAAATTGAAATTTCAACATCTTCTTCTTTATCGGCAATATCAGCAATATAGAAGGGGACGTCGGGAAAAGAATCTAGGCGAAAACAAACGGGTTCTGACATGGTAAGGTTCCTTAAAGTGATTTTTGCAGGAAGTGTAGCAACGGGATTATTGAATCTACTGAAATATCGTGTTGTTCAAGATATTGGTGAATCTTACTGCAACAACGAATTAGATCTGACTCTGGTTTGTGAACGTGTTCGGTATACTTAAATTTCACATAGAAGTCATCCATGTCCCGTTCGAACTCTCCAGATTTGATAAAGAGTTCAGTCCTATTCCTAATGCCTTGATTATTCAGATAAGTCACTAAGAGAAGAAGGGGGAGAACTCGACGATGAATAGGCAGATCTGAAAGTTTGTCATTAAGAACTATCCAGGTTTCAGTCTCTTTCAACTCTCGAACGGTTAAGGCCATAAAGATTCCTTAAAGAGTGTGAATCAGATTTGGTGAATACTGTAAATTCTCAGTACCATATCCTAATGGATTACATAATATTCCGTACGAATTACGTTTGATAGAGTAACTGACATGGGTGTGGCCATGAATGAATAGTTCTGGTTTATCCGAACAATCATCTAATGCCCCAGTAATGAAGTATGAGTTCACTAAGCTGCCGATAAACTTATTAGGGACAGGAAGTGATAGTTGTCCAAAATGAGTAACGACTACCTTAGGAGTCTCTGTCATTATCAAGGTTGACCGTAACCACTCCATACTTTCATCGTGAAGTTCCTGACACCTGTGGGTATGGGTCTTAAAATCCTTTATCCAAGAAAAATCATTGATAAATCGTTCTATGTTAGGAATTTGTTTGGTGGGTGCCCAGCCTATGGCTCCAATGAAGGTTATTCCGTCAATCTCAACCGTTGCTTTATCAAGGATACTTACATTTGAATAGTTACTGGCTGAAGTCTTCATACTGTCAAGTCCTTCAGCAATAGACCACCCATAAAACTCATGATTTCCTGGAACTATAATGATATGCCGCCACAATGGACTTAATACATCTAACAACTGCGAATAAAATCTAGGATTACAGATATCTCCAGCTAGGATTAGGACTGTATCTGATTTTCCCCTAGAATTTAGAATAGATGAATGAATGCTCTTATACGAGCAAATTCCAGAAATAGTACCATTGATATCAAGGTGAAGGTCTGAGGCTACCTGAATCTGCACAACATTACCCCTTATCAATTTTCAAATTATAGTAGATCGGGTCGGATTTGTCAAGCACTTTTTGGGGAGATCGTTTTTGGTTACTTTCGTCTTTCCTCTGTGACAGCTCAGCCCATTGGTTTCGTTGACCATTCAAACTTGAATAATGACTTCTCTTAGACAGTAAAGAACGTTGTGGCTTCATGGGCTATTCTCCTAATTTGACGTTTTTGATTATGGTTTTTAATTGAGGTTCATCGAATGTCAGAAAAGAATTGTATTTCAATACCAATTTGGAAACTGTAGAAACAATAGGATCTTCATGGTCCAATGAGAATGGGTATTGACACCTATAGAGACCTACTAAGGTCTCTGGACTTATCATAGAGGAGCAGTACGCCTGAACAATATTCTCCAGTTCTAAAGAGGTGTACTTAGCATAATGGGTTTTAAGTTGTCTAGAGAACAACCAATACTTATTCCTTATTCTAAAATCCCAAAACTCCCAAACTTCTTTGGCTTTAGCATCTAGGAGTTGAATTGGGATTATCCCTGGGGTTTCGATCAAGTTAGCCAGAATCCGACCAAACAGTTCTACTTTAGGCAGAGAAGATAATGTTGAACATACCCGTTCATCTGAAGATTCTGGCTTTAATGGTTTAATCTTAGTCTTTGAAGTGTAAAAGTCAAATGAAGTTGTTCTAAAATGCTTCTTTAGTTTGCTGTACAGTTCCCACACTTCATTTGCAGTCATTCAAACATAACCTCAAAGTTACTTTGAAACTTAGAATGTTTCAATTGTCTAGTCTTTAACAGTTCATTTTCCAACTTTAGCTTCAAGAGAGGACTGATGTATTCATTGGCATCCAAGAAATCTATATTCTGTTCTTCAAGAAGAGTTACAATAGTATCCATATAGGAATCTTTATATTTCTGCCTGAATAACTCTACTTGTAGTTCAAACGTTTCTGGGGTAAAGAAACCAAGATCGTTGGCAGTTTCTTCCATGACTACACCTTGATGGCATCTGAGTTGTAGCCTTTCTTAGTGTAATGTTTCTTAATGGGTTCTAAGACCCCTTGTTTGAAATCAGTAGGGATTTTCTGGCGTCCAAAAAGGGTATTGCATCTCACTATAGCTGGAGTTGGGAATTGAATTTCAGTGTGTTCTGACATACAATGAGGACAAACCTGAACTTCATGGACATCCCACTTAGCAATCCGTTCAAAGACGGTATCACATTCTTTACATTTAAAATCGAAGATAGGCATTGGATTATTCCTGGGGGTGGTTCATGGTGAAGAATTGTTGAACACGAGACTGGAATGTTTCCATATAGGCAGAGGGATCTACATAGAACTTATTGGTACTACCATCTGGAAGAACTACTAAGTTAAGACCTAGTTCACAGTCAACCTTAAATCGTTCATAGAGACATACTGCATAGGCAGTAAGTTGTAAGAAGTAATCTTCAATGTATTCACGTTTTTTTGCTGTTCTGGAAGTCTTTAGATCAGCTACTACGATTCTATCTTGGGTATCCCGGTAGACTAGATCGGTAGTACCGGCAATCCCTAAGGTTTCTGAGTACAACGGCAATTCAGAACCCATCAATTCTTTGATGTCATCTTCCAGAAACGACTTTACCTTTTGGAACCTGAATAGAAGTTCGGGGTCTTCCTTTACCTCAGCCCACTTATTTTCAAGCAACGTTTCCATCAATGAATGTAACCGAGTTCCAATGGTTGTTGCTTCTTTAGAAATCCTGGAAGCTTCATGTTCACCGACACGTTTCCTCCACTCTGTCAATCCGGACTTATCAGAAGTCTTAGAAAGAACCGTAGTTACCGAATACAATTTCTTTGATGAGTTTGGTAGACTGTAATATCTTCCATCGGGATGGTCATTCCTGATCAAGGTGTAGTCTGAAATAAGACTTGGGGAGTTAAATTCTCTAATAGAGTGTGACATGGAGTTCGGTTCCTAGTTTTTTACAGTTTACAATAGTTTCAAGGAAATGTCAAGGGAAACTTTTTGGGAATTCCCCTGTAATAAATAACATTGGGTGAACACTGTGTCACTCAATGATTGGGTTCATTCTAATCTACTTAAAGGGATCGCCACCAGGTGGGATCCACAACTTTCATTCAGGTACTCGCTAATTAGGAGAATGCTATGGCTTACAACATGCTTCAGAGAAGTCCATTTTCTAACGCTAATGAACTAGAGATTCCATCCAGTCTGTGGAATGCTCTTCTAAACTTCGATACGGTCTATGAGAGACCACTTTCTAATTATCCTCCCTTTAACCTTATCCAGATAGGGGATGATGACTATAAAATTGAAATAGGGATCGCAGGATTTACCCCCTCAGAGGTTGACATTACCACAGAAGGTCAACGGCTTACTATTTCATCCAACGCAGATAAAAAAGAGGATTCAACAGTCAAGTATTTAAGAAGGAAACTCGCCAAGCGGGCTTTTAAACTAGACTTCACACTGGGGAATCACATCAAAGTCACTAAAGCAGAAATCGAAAATGGCATTTTGACTATTGAGTTAAATCGAGTAGTTCCTGAAGAGATGAAACCTAAACGGATTGAAATTTTTACCAAAAATGAAAATCAACCAGTCTTAGAATCATCGTAGCCAGTGTAACCGTTAAGCCCCCGAAAGGGGGCTTTTTCATGGAATTGAACTTTCCTTGATCAACTCCAAGAGATCTTTAGAAGTTCCCTTAAATGCAATGTTGTTCTGAATATTAGTCTGATTTACTGGTGAGTTAGCCTGATTGGTTTTCTCTTTAAGCCTATGTAGTTTTTCATGAAGTTCTAAGAGATCTTTAGATGAATTAGAGATAGTAGCAATCAAAGTAGCTGCTACTTCAAATGCCCTAGGGGAATCAGTATCCTTTACCACATCCATTAACCTATCTAAAGCAACCTCAGACGTTTTTAAGATAGAGTTGATTGAACTTCGGGCCTTTGAAAAATCAGAAGTAAGAGTGTCCTGATATTCATCAATCTCCTTATCATCAGGTTCGAGTGAAACTAATGGAGAATCAGTTTGGGGAAAGAATAATTTAGCTATCTGATCACTGGATTCAAGTTCTATCATTGGGCAACCTGGGCAGACACAGAATATCTAGGTGGGGCTAAATCACAGGGTACTTCGAGTGATTTTAAGGGGATATAACCAATGATCTCTTGATTGGTAAAGGTAGAACACACCTTTAAATCAATACTGTTAGTGATTCTTGAAAATACCTGAGAAGAAATCTGATTAGAATCATTTATAATAGCAAGCTGATCCTGAATAAGTGCCCATATCTCATCAAACTTTTGTTGATCGGTATAATCTGAGAAGATAACTCCTTTCAAGTTAGACACAAAAATCTCATAAGGCTCAGAGGTAAAGGTTACTACTGGTTCATTATCAAGATCCTGCCAGGATTCCTTAAGAATGTGAACTTCTTCTGGCTGGGCTTCCTTGGGAACTACCTCTAACGTATATTCGAACAACTCTTCCTGTACTTCAAAATCTGATATCCCATTCAAAATAATCTTCTTAATCTGTTTGGCTTCCATGACAGGATAGTACAGATTAAGCTGACAGTTGAACAGTAGTGTCTGAATAATCAACCGCCTATCATCAAAGGTACCATCATAGGTATCTAATTCTTCACTAACAGATTCTAATGAGAAAACATAATCGGTATTCAGTTCTAACTCAGGAACATCTTGAATGGTAACTACAAACTCTGGAGAGAAGAAAGGCACTATCTGTTCTACTAACTGAAGAATCTCATCAAAATTCTTAGCCATTATAGACAAACTAAAAGGTACAGTATAAGGAATGGAGTTAAAGGAGTAGTATTGTCGAGTCTTTGTCTGAACAGGCGTTATCTTATTCAGCCGATTTAGTTGTCGACTTTTATCCAGTTGTGGATCACCCATTATAAAACCAATTCTAGGCAACGTTATATTGGCTTCATGGGGGGAATCACCGGTAAGATACTGATTGTACTTCTGGACTATCTTATCCTTCTTTGCATAGGTAACAGGGACTGCATAGTACTCAACCCCCTTCTTTACTTTTAAATCTGAGAATATCTTTCCGAAGAGTTTTATGGCATTCTTTAAGGTAGAGTGATAAAAATAGGTGTCTATCATGGCCTTCTATCCTTAATAGTCACCCCAAAGATGTTGGTGTCAATGATTTTATCATTCCCAAAGTCATTAAACTCATCATTGTCAGAGAGAATAGGAGTGGTCTCTTTTTTATCTGTAACAAACTTATTCAGTCTAGCCTCTTCTGTTTCTACTTTTTCTTGTCCATAATACCAAGATTGAGTAGCCAGTTTAAAGATATAGTTTCTCCCTAATTCGAAGAAAGGTATGTTGTCCTCAACGAAGAGGATTTCAAAGAAGGATTGAGTCAATGGGAGCCAAAGAAGATCACCCTCCATGGGACGGTCAATCTTTACTTCCTCTTTAAACCTCTTCACTGCTACTGAGAAGTCTAGCCGGTTCTTTACTTCTATCCCAAACTTGGAGACAATCTGCCCTTCCCCCCCATATCCCTCAAAGGAATCCAGGTAGAATTCTAGAAGATAGGCATCTGAAAACTTCATCAAATTATCTTCACCCAGTATCTGATCAATGTCTTGAAATGTCTTTCTAACATAGAAACAGTTGATTCCAGATATCTGGATGGATTCAATAATAATGTCCTCCAATAGATCACTGTCTATTGAGGCTCTATTCTCATAGAAGAACGGATTGGTAGCGATGGAACTACTCCTTCATCATGAAGGTTTCTTGTGAGTTTTCAGGAAACTGGCAAATGACGGGAGTTTAACCCCCTTCTTGTCAGTCTTAACCTTAATCCAAGGATGTTTTGCTGATCTACTGGGTTTAGAAGTTTTTAACAGGAAATCAAACTTTAGGGGAAGATCTGGATTTTCTACATTGTCAACTCCTGTCTTAGGAGTTTCTTCTTCTGATTCTTCTTGGGGAAGTTCTTGCTCGCTCATAACTGTGTCAACCTAAGGTTTGGCGGATTAGTATATCAATTTCTGGATTTGTGGTTATTTCCAACCACTCATCACACTCCATAAAGTTTATCTGTATCATACAGGTTTTTAGAATAGATCTCTCAAAATTTTCTGAGAAGTTCTCATACAACAATCGTTTTACTGTGCCTGGAGTGAAACAGTTGAACAATAAAATGATGTTGTTCAGTAACAACCTAATATTCAGCATTCGGCGTGTCTTATATTTAGTAAGTTGTTTTTTAATTATGTAAACTCGGTTGACATCCTTTACCAACGATGTAGTAAATTTACCACGAAGATACCCTTCTTTCAGATAGGTTAATGTCTCTAAGTCCAACATGTTTATGCAGCAATAACTCCGGCATAGACTTGAAAGTATTCTCCAACCTTGGTAATGTCTAAATGGAGTAACCAGAATCGTTTAAAGTTCTTATCGAACAATTCTATATCATAGAGTTCTCTAGAGGTTTCTAAAAATGGGGTAACTGGGGGTAAGATTAGGTCATAACTAAGCAAGGTATCCCTTATCTGGCTGATAGTTTCCTGAACATCCTTTGTGGTGAATGCAAAGCTATCAGAAAGGGAAAAGTTTATATCAAGAATACCCTCGGGGATATCTTCATCATCTTCATCATCTTCATCCTCTACCAAAGTAAGAGTTGGGTTTACTGAATCCACTACACTGTCATCAATCCACCCCAAGTAAGAGGCACTCACATTTTTCTTATCTTTAGGATCTGCAATATCCCAAACATCTCGGTTGGTGTATTGGTCGAACAACTTAAGATAGTAGGTTGTAACCCCATCAATTGTATCTTGGACAACATTAGTCTTTAGTTCCATGGGTTTGCCTTTTAATCGGTAATGATCAGTTCTACTTTTGTCTTACTCTTACTTAGCCACTGTTCAGTTTTAGCTGTAATTCTTTCTTTAAACTTAGTCTTTAAGTTATCAGTATCGTTAGAGAACTTAATTGTGAAAATTTTGGTGAAATCTCTAAAGTCCTTCTCAAGAGTTAGTTCGTTAATAGGAGTATAATTAAGTTCTATCTTGACCAGGAGATCTTTGTTCCTAGAAATATCAAAATCGAACTTGTCTGGGGACATTGAGTATTCTGGAGGTAGTTCCTCTTCAGGGTCTTCTACGGTATCTTCTGGGGCTTCCAAAGGTTCCTCTGGAACTTCTGTGGGTTCCTCTTCGGGTTCCCCAACCTCTTCGCCTGGGTCTAGGGCTTCTTTAAGTTCACCTTTATCTTCTTTTTTATCAATAAAATATTTAAAGGTTTCTTTATCAAAATAAAGAGTAACCGGATAATCAAAAATGTTATTAAAGTCAGACTTTGATGAACTTTGTTCTGAAACAAATACCAGTTGTCTTCCCTTAGTCAATTTGGGATTGAATTCACCATTTTCAATGAAATATAAATAGTTAATAAAATCTACATTTAACCAGTACAAATCCTTTTCGACATTCTCTTTAAGAAGTCGGGACGATACTGAAATGGACTTCTCTAGAAGAAAGTCTTTAAAAGAACGCATTTGTTTTTCCTCTCTTTCGGAGCATCAATGAGTAAAGGATCTTGTTCCATAGCCGCCTTCAAATCTAAGTTTACTTCGGTTAGACCCAATAGGTTTCGAGTAGATTTTCCTCAAATTTGGGAATCTAAGCTCTATAAGAACACTTGGATCCCTAAAGATAAAACTACTGACATCTTTATTTATTGTAAATCTGCTACCCTACCTGCATCAAAAATAACACCTCTTCAGATACCCTACCTAGGGCGAATGTATTACGATTCTGGAGATCGTGAATTTGATACTCTAACCTTGGAGTTCTATAACTCACAAGATTTTGCTATTCGTAACTTCTTTGAAGAATGGATGAATAACATCAATCTCAATGAGAAGAACTATCAGATAGAAACTAATTCCTCCACAGTGACCACGGCTTTTGACATATTTATGGATGAGCTAACCGTTACTCAGTTGGATAGGCGAGAGAATCCGTTAAAGAAGTACAAGTTCTTTGGGGTGTTTCCCCTAGAGTGCAGTGATATTAAATTGGATTACGATGAAAATGATAGCATAGAAACCTTTACAGTTTCATTGCAGTACCAGTGGTGGGAGACCGATGAGCTTAACGCGGGTATTCCTGGGACTGGTGGAAGTTCAGAAGGACAAGGGGGACCAGCAGATTCTGAAATATGGCGTGGAGGTGGGGGTGGCAATGGTTGGACTATTATCTCGCCTACTTGGACTCCTGGGGGAATTACTAGAGGTGGGTCGACGAGAACTTAGAAAGGTTCTTAAAACTAAATAGTCAAAAGGTTTAATCTTTCAATAAAGGACTTAATAACATGGCAACATCATATCGGGGATTGTCTGGAATCAATGAATTCAAAAACAACTTCACTTCTGTTAGACCCACTCTGTTTAGGGTGTCTATGCAGAAGGAACAGGCAGAACCCTTTATCACTAAGAAGTATCTTGGCGGTAAAGAAAACCTGTTCTACTTCTATTGCAAAGGGGCAAGTCTTCCTGGCTCAAATCTAGGGGAAATCGCCGTCCCTTTCATGGGGCGCAAGTTCTATGAGTATGGGGATCGGGAGTTTGATCCTTGGGAAATTACCTGTTTCAACTCACAAGACTTCGGGGTAAGGTCATTCTTCGAACACTGGATGAATGGCATGAATCTCCATGAAGAGAACCGTGAAACTTACAATGGTAAAGTAAATGGGGGTCATTTCCAAGGTGGGGCCGGAGATTACTTCAACTACTTTATTGACTTTAAAGTAGAACAGTTAGACAGGAGAAACAATGTTCTCTACACCTATGAGATGGTGAATTCATTCCCAACTCGACTAGGTGAAATCGCCCTAGCCTATGACCAGAACGATTCCATTGAAGAGTTCCCAGTTACCTTAAGATACCAATATTGGACTTCTAAGGATGTGAATGGGGAGAATGTTACTTCTGGGTCTGATACTGAATTTACTGGAACTGAAGTAGGCCTAGTAGCTGAAGTTTAAGTCTTAGGTTAGACCGTTTAGATATTCCAGGTAGGACATCATATTCCTAATCAAATAGGAACGTTGTCCTACCTGTTTTAGTGCCTCAGAGATATAGCTTATGTCTGATTCTAATTCATTTAATGCCTGCTTTAAACTTGACAATTCTGTATCAGAGTTCAAATAGATGTCTATATCCCCTTTAAGAATCCGAAATGGAAACGGGCATTGCTTATACACTTCTGAGGATGCCTTTCCAGTATAGTATTCCCACTTCTCTCGATACTTCTGGAAGTATTCACGTTGAGTTGCAGCACGTCTCCGTTGTAACTCCAATACCAAGACATTTAATTTGTTATGTAGGTTAGGAGTTCTTTGTGACTCCTTAAACAGATCACTTCCAATCTTTAACTCTTCGTCAATCTCTTTTTTGTCAAACAACAAGTGAGTTTCCATGAATTTAGCACCTCATACCGTTATGAATAAAGGGTATCTTATTAAGACACCCTCTGGATTTAAACCATTCACTGCCCTTAAAAAGACTTATTCAAACTGCTTAATCTCCCTTAGTTTATCTTCAGGAAGAACTATTACAGGATCTCACGATCACGTTCTCTTAGACTCTTCGGGGACTGAAAAAACACTTGCTGACCTACTGGTTGGCGACTTTATTACTTCCTCTGAACAGGTGGTAAAGAAAACACATACGTTAGGCATCACCCCTCTTTATTCGATTCAAGGTGTAGAAGGTGAGGTGTTCTATCTAGAGGGTAATATTGCTTCTAAGAATTGTGCGTTTATCCCCAATAACATCTTTAATGAGTTTTATTCATCAGTCTACCCTACTATTGCCTCAGGTAAGGAGACTCAAATTATCATGGTTTCTTCAGCAAAGGATCTTAATCACTTCTATGAACTTTGGTCTTCCGCTAAAAAGAATGAGAATACGTTTGCCCCCTTTGAAGTAAACTGGCAGTCCGTTCCTGGACGTGATGAACAGTGGGTTAAATCTACTATCATGGATATAGGTGAAGCCAGATTCAATCGTGAGTTTAAGAATGAATTTTTTGGGTTCGTAGATTCCGTAATCCCCTCAGAGTTGATTAAACATCTTGAGTATACTAACCCTCTTCACCAAAGTCAAGAGTATAAGATCTTTGAAGAGCCTAAACCTAAAGAGGTCTATATCGGGGTGGTAGATATTGCTGAGGGAATAGGGGAAGACTATTCAGTTATGACCATCTTTAGGGTAGGAAAACAAGAGAATGAGCAGCAACAACCTCATACTGTAGTATTTACCTTAAGAAGTAATAAAACTAATCTGTTTCAGTTTACTGAACTGGTCTGGCGTTTTGCCAAGATGTATCATGAAGCCTGGTTACTTATTGAAGTCAATATTCATGATATTGCTTCACCGTTATATCGAGACTATGAATATGAAAACATAATTAAGACCTCCATTAAAAAACAGAAGGTAAGTTCAGCCTTCTTTAAAGAAGGGACTAAGTTTGGAGTAAAGACGACAGTCCCGGTCAAGAAGTTAGGTCTTGAAATGCTCATAGACCTTCTTAAGAAGAACTGGATCGTTCTTAATGATATTGAAATTGTCAAAGAGATGTCTACTTTGGTACGGAAAAAGAAGTCATTTGAAGCCAGTACTGGCCAGCATGATGATCTAGTAATGACCTTGGTGTTGTTTTCCTGGCTCCTTACCAATGAAGGGTTTAAAGAACTGGTAGACTTAGAAACACCCAGATCCGACTTTCACGATGCCTATGTGAACTCTATTTGGGATTCTCTTCCTAGAATCTTTATTGAAGATGGAATCCACTACAACCTTTAAGGGTCTCAAAAAGAGCTTCAAAGGTCAGCGTAAGGGGCTCTGAGTCCTCGGTTCTCTTTACTGACAGTGGTGTATCCCCCCCTAAACACTTCCCACTTTGCCTGGAAGACAGAACAATACAGTTCCTGTTTTCTTTAAAGTGGGATAGAAGCTCCTGTTGGTAATCATAGAGTTTGATGGGAATGAGACCCCTATCTGGATGAACTACTTTGACAAAATTAGAAGCAAAGTAGTTTACATCCTTAGCACACTTAACAAACTCTTGGACTTGTTCTTCAGTAAACTCAAAATCCTCATACGCCTTCTTTAACGACTTATTCCCTTTATATGCGGTGTCGTCAGACATAGAGCTTCCTTTCCAGAAGGAGTTTAGGGTTTTTTTGCCCTACCTCCTTTTCATTCTTAATATAGTCAGAGATAGATCTGGCATAGGCTCTACACAGTTCCAAGTTCAATTCACTGACATCCTTGTCCCTTAGTTCACGTTCAATAATGATCTTCAACATCTGAATATAGGTTTTATCGGTCTTTTTTGGCAATGGTCTGGTATCCTCGTGCGAAGTTAAACTCTGTTGGTGAATCATCCATGTGCTGAAACAGCATAGGATATCTAGGTTTCAAAATAGATCCTATAGACACTATAAGTTGACGTAAAGTAAAGTGGACAGATTGAGACGATCTTAATTCTAAAATGTAGACAAGTTGTGGAATTGTCAGGATCAACTTTGCATTCACCATGTTTCCTAAGGGAAGATAGTATTGAACGTTATTAGGATCCATAAAGACGTTGACTAATTCTTCAATTGACCTATACTGTTCATTGACCTCATGGAGTACCCAAGGCTTAAAGTCTGGGGGAATATGCTTGAGATACTCAGGGCTAAAAACTCTAGAACTGGATACTGAAGTTGCTTTATTATATACGGCGTTTCGATGACGTTGAATATCTCTCCATGACCCATAATCAAGGGCATACTCTATCGTGACTGTTCCCATCGAGGCAAAGTATGCAGGTACTTCAGTTCCCTTAGGTCTACTGTTTAATAGATCTACATACTCATAAATTTCAGATGAAATATTGTCTGTAACGCTTAACGGTTGAATAAACTTAGTGGAGGTATGGGGAGTTAGATGGTTATTGAATTTACAACTGTCAGCATTGAAGGATAAGGATTCAGGTGAATCTTTTCTAGCAAACACATAGGGGAACTTCTCTTTAAGGTACTGAAGAGTTTTAGCAACAATCTCTCTAACTTCGAACTCATTAACCGAACTTAACCTATGGAGGTGTTTGTTAAGTGGGCCCATTCCCATATGAAGGGCAACAGACGTTTTCATTCCAACAGGTAAGAATGCCCTGGTTATGTCTAGGGTTTTAGCCGTAATTGCCCTCTTCCAGACAGTTTCAGATTGAAACTTAGTTTTTGGATTCAAATCTTCAAGATGTTCTTTAACTGGGCCTTGAAGTGTCATATACATATCTAACCATCTTTCTTGAATCAACTTCGATTCTGGAGTGGCAAAGGGATCTACAACTCCTTGTGAAGAGAAGTCTATATACCTAGTTGAACATTCCTGACCATTAAAGAGAGGGGTGGCTTCCAAATACTTAGCTGCAAGTAGAGATATTCCCTCAAAGAATAGGGATACACTTGAACAATCTGCAATAGAGTCATGTCCATACCCAATATAATACTTCTTTAAGGCTTCTTTAATCTTTAACTCATTCTCTCCCAGTGTTTCTAGCCTATCATGAATAGGCTTGGTAGACCTAGAGTAAAAAGCCATGAGCATGGCTAGAACTTCTGGATCTGAAATCTGCTTAGGATCAATCAGTGTAATATTCATTGAGTAACTCTTCAAGTTGAATTGGAGAAGACAATGGCTTTCCATCAAAGGTAGGACAACCGTTGTTCCATGAAATTCTATGTTCCGAAAAGGCCCTAATGACTAAAGGATAGAGGAGGTGCTCCACTCTTAAAACCTGATCACCTAGGACTTCTGTATTCCATTTTGGATCTACCTGAAGTTTTGCTTGGGCAATGAGGGGACCACCATCCAATTCAGGGGAAACAAAATGAACTGAAGCCCCATGTTCGACTTCCTTAGCAGCTAAAGCTCTTCGGTGAGTGTGAAGTCCTTTAAATTTTGGCAGCAAAGAGGGGTGAATGTTGATCATTTTCCCCAGGTACAGTTCAGTGAACTCTTTAGACAAAACCCGCATGAATCCTGCTAGGACTATTAGATCCGGAGAGAGGGAATCAATCACATGAGCTAAAGCCTGCTCAAAGGTAGTCCTAGAGACAAAGGTAGTGTGATCAAGGACAAAGGGTGGAATCTGGAACTCTTTTGCGATCTTTAGCCCTTTTGCTTCTGGACGGTTAGAAATGAGACCAACACAGGATACAGGCAACTCATGAGTTCTGAAATAGCTGGCTATCTTAAGAAAATTACTCCCACCCCCTGAGATAAGGACTACCACTTTAAACATGCTCATTCCCCCAGGAAAAACTAAATAGTTGAAACCACTTTGGCGAGGACACCTACCCAATGCTTCCTTTTAAAGAATTTAAACAAACTCAGTTCCAGAAAACCTTAAATCCTAAGATTTGGAATCCAGATCAAACCATCAAACCAGAAGTTTCTGATCATCTACTAAGAATCGCCTCACAGTTTATTGAGTCTCAGTCTCTTCCCCCGGATTCAGTATCTGATATAGTACTTACTGGCTCTAATGCCAACTTTAACTGGACAACTAACTCAGATTTAGATGTACATCTACTCATCAATCCCGACTACTTTGCCAAAGAAGGGGCGTGTGAACTGATCTCCATTGAAGATGTCATCCAGACCAAAAAGGCTCTTTGGAATGACAAACATTCTATTTCTATCTATGGCATTCCAGTAGAAGTCTATGCTACTACCCAAAAGGAATCCATTGTTGAGAATGCCGGAGTCTATTCATTAACTAACCAAGAATGGCTTTCAGTACCTCAACCAGTACAAATTTCAATTGATTCAGGACAAGTTCAGGCTAAAGCCAACGAACTCATCTCTGAGATTCAAGATATTGTAGAAACTCACTGCACAGATTTAACCCAGGTAGAAAGTCTTTTAGATAGAATTGCTGAGATGCGACAAACAGGACTTCAAACTGGTGGTGAATACTCAGTAGAGAACTTAGCCTTTAAGGTGATTAGAAACTCTGGAGATCTCGATTCTATCAGAAACTACTACAACGATCTTCAGGATGAAGAACTCTCTTTAGATTAGTTTAGTAGGTAGGAATAAGGTCACAATAGGTGACTCCGGATCTGAAGCCTCTAACAGTTGAAGTACAGATTCAACAAAGCCATTTTTTTGGATGATAAAGGACTCATCTGGGTATGCCTTTGCCATTTCCTTTACTTCCTCTTTATAACCATTCCAGGCAGACTCTAAATTAGCAGCTAGAGTAGAGTAATCTTTAATGAACTGATTCTTCTCTTCTTTATTACCATTAGCGAAGTACCCTTCCAATTCAGCTAAAGACTTAATGATAGGAGTTTTACCTACTTTAGTGTTTACTGACTTAAAGATTGGACTACCAGAGAAAAATTCTACAAAGATATCTATGTTCGGAACAGATTTTTCATTGATATTTAAAAACTTTAGTTCCCCAATATTGTCTTCAACTTCTCTGTAGAAGTAGTCATAATTGCTAGAGTTTGGAGTTAACCTTCCCTGAGTCAAAGTGCAGAATAGAATCTTCTTGAATTTTTCCTTCTTATCTGTTGATATCGCTTCACTTAAATCGTGTTTTGTGGTGACAAATGACTTAAATGTTTTCATGACGTTTCCTATGCGCAAGTAGGTGGAGGTAGATCATAATCATCGAAATAGTACCGAAATCATATAAATTCATATAACTTCTAGACGTTTCACGAAGGATGCTAAGTGATGACGAGCATCAAATAGACTTACAACCTCTCCACGTCTGTATTCGACACACTCTGCCGAAGCTAGTTTAGGGAAACTAGCAAACTCCTGACCAGTTATGATTCTAAAGCCTTCCTGGAGAATGTTCTTTGCAGCGTTATGATCTCTATGGTGTCTTGACCCACAAGAAGGACAGATCCATTCTCGAATAGACAAAGGCATCTTGACCATCTTGAAGCCACAGGAAGAACAAGTCTTAGAGGAAGGAAAGAACCGATCAACCTTTACCAAGGTTTTTCCATACCAATCACACTTGTAGGTCAACATGGATACAAAAGAAGACCATGAAGCGTTCTGGATGGCCTTAGAGAGACAGTGGTTCTTGACCATTCCAGAGACGTTCAAATCTTCAAGACAGATAAGATCATAATTGGTCACTAAGGAAGAAGAGATGTTGTGAAGGAAGTAGTTTCTCTGGTTCTTTATCTTCTCATAGACCTTAGCTACCTTGATTCGCTGCTTTTCATACCGTTTACTACCTTTAACCTTTCTATCTAACCGTTGTTGAGCCTTCTTCAGCACCACTTGGTTTTCATGGTACCACTTCGGGTTTTCAACAACTTGACCATCTGAAAGAATGTAAAGATCTTTGATGCCTAAATCTATACCAACCATCTGACCGGTCAATGGTTTAGGTTCTATAGTAACTTCTAGAAGAATAGAACAAAAACACTTCCCAGAAGGGTCTTTAGAGATGGTGATAGACTTGCAAGTCTCTAAAGGTAAAATTGATAAATCATAACCAACAAGATTTAGTTTACCTATTTTAGAGACCACTACTTGATTATCTTTAAAGGAAAATCCATTCACAGATAACCTAAAAGATTGACGTCCTCTACGACTTCTAAAGCTTGGTCTTCCTAATTTCTTTTTCCTTTTCTTGTTGAAGAATTGGGACTTAAATGACCGCCAATCGTTGAGTTTCTGTTCTAATGCGTTGTAAGGAACTTCAGACAACCAAGGATAGATAACCTTTAACTCCTTGATGGTAGGTTCTACTGTGTCAGTTCCTGGACTCCAATTATTGAAGCTATAGACTCTTTGATTCCAGATGGCCCGGACACAACCAAAAGTCTTGTTCAACAAGACTGTTTGTTCTGGTGTGGGATCTAGTCTAAGTTTAAAGGCTTTATGGCTCACGTGGAATTTACCGTTTTAGATGAATTTTTACCTATTTATATCATTTATAGGGGGTTGAAACATGTTAAACTCTGCATTCAACGCAGGTGGTCTTGGAAACCCCACCCAGGTAAATCTAGTTAAAGTAGGTGTTCCACTAGAAGGAGTACCACCCTTCCTGGAAACTACTTTACCTTTCTTAAGGTTAGATTTCTTGCCTGGAAATTGAAATATTTTTCCCATCTTAGTTCACCTTAACGTGATTGTGTGTTGATCAAGTGTCACTAGTTTCAAAAGTTTCTGAATAAGGATTAGTAAGTCTACTGGATCATAATTAAGTTGTTCTTTAAAACCTCGCCAATCTCCAGAATCAATGTACTTTCTGAATGGGTAGATAAAGGGATCCGAAAGTGGGATTACCGGAACACAGAATCTAGGATCCTCATATAACTTATTTAATAGATGACCATAGACAAACTTTTCAGGAAAAGATAATCTTCCTTGCCAGAAAGGTCTGATTCGATTATGGTGGTCTAAGAAAGAACTTACTAACTCTTCTTCCCAGTCAGAGAGTTGGGAAAGAGCCGAAAAGGATAAAGTTGGCATCGCCATGGTGTTCTCCTTGAATGAATGAAGAATGCCCCGTTCGGGGCATTCTATGCTAGGCCGCAGTTTTGTTCAACTGGGAAAGGAGACTCTTGTCAGTGACAAGAATGTAGGAGGACTTGTGAAGTGGCACGACCGTCCAGGCAGACCGTTGTCGTTTAGCCATTTCTTCCCCACAGGTCAGACAGATCCAATACCCTAACTTTAGTCTACCTTGGGAAATCTCTTCCTCCTGACAGGATGGACAAATCACAATTCGTCTCCTTGAAAGTTCTTTTCTCCCATAACTGCTCCATCAATCCATTTATGTGAAAATCCCATATTCTTTCCTAAGGTCAACATTTTCTGATTTTCTGGCATCGTTGAGTAGGAAACTCCGTTAAACCCATCTCCTTTAGCAATATCAACCAATGTTCCTAGTAACCACTTATTGATCTTGGTGCCATCCTGTGTGCTTTCTAGTTCATTAGGGATATCTGTAGTGGTAACCAGTAGTTTCCGTACCTCAGGGGATACCGATAATGCTAACTCAGCAACATTCTTGGGGGTGCTGTACGCTATATCTCCAGCAGCTACAACTTCATCCTCATCGAAGATAAGCACTATAATATGCTTAGAGTCAGAGGAAGTAGTAATTTTATTAATCCAGAAGTCTACATTGGCTTTAGATACTCCAAAGAATCTAAAGTTCCTATCTTCCGGAGGTAGATCCATGAGATGTTTCTCAATGGCATGTTTAAACGGAGCCACCTGAGAGGGGGAAGAGAGAACTTGAAAGGTTAATTTCATAAAAGACTTCCTTTTAGAGTTTAGGTTTCTGCCAAGACTTCTCGATGTATTGGTTTCCGATAGCGAACACCGGAACATTGATAGATTGCCACATCCTGACTACTTTAGGGGTATCCTCAATAGCAAAAACCACATTGAACGAATTTGCAATCTTAGACCAAAACAACTCTTCCTTTACTATATCTCCTCGTCTATTGTCTGAAATCTCTCGCATTATCAAGATATCAAAGGGGATATCATGTTTTTTCAACCAGAGTTCAGTTTGGTCTTTAGCGAGGGCTTCTCTCCCGGTTAGAATGACAATGCAGTGATCCCCACTATACCGCCGAACAAGATCTACTACAACAGGATTAGGCTCATCATTTCCTACTAAGTTCCAAGCAAAAGGAGACCTCTTAGAATTGATGTGGGTTAAAGTCCCATCTATATCAACTATGATCGCCTTTGGTAGTTCTGGATCTGAACTGTACTGTTGTTTAACAAATTTATCCCACTGAATGAACTGTTGGGCAATAACCTGATAGCCTACTGGGTAAAGACGTTCCTGATCTCGTTCTACCGCCTCGGCAAAGGAAATATCAAAGAGTTTCAAGGTTACTTCATAGCCAGCAGATTGGAATTGAGACACCGTCCATTCCCGGGTCTTCTTATTTAAGTGGGTGTTGGAGATGATTACATTCTGTTGCTTCTGAATGGCATCTGCTATTTTAGCTTTTAGGATCCTATAGACTTCCTTTTCCAAGTGGATACATCGTCTCCATCCATGCCAGGAGAATGGGATGTCATAAAGACTGTACCAGAAATCTTGTCGAATAGTATCGCTATTCAGATTGATATAGTCTGGATGCTCTTGAACAAAGGTCTCTGCCCACTGACTTTTCCCAGAAGCAGATACTCCTACGGTTAAGATTGCTTTCATAATCTCTTCTTTTTTAGGTGATTCCCTATTTAAATTAGTAGTAACTCGTGTAGTGGGTGTACCTGTATATTGCATCTTCCGCTTCTGCCCACCGTCCTTTGATGATACGGGTTGCATAGTCATATGCCCATTTAGGTGCATTTTTAATCACATCTTCGGCTTCTGGCCAGCGACCTTTAATGACGTTCAAAGCGTATAGGTAGGCTGTCCCCGCATCTTTTTGAATGAATTCTTCTGCTGCTGGCCAACGACCTTTAATGATATCCTTAGCATACCAATAAGCCCAGGGAGGATTAGATTTCAGCACATTTTCAAAGGGAATCCATCGTTCTCCAATGAAATCACGGACGTACCAATAAGCGCTTTCTGCATTGGTTCCAATTATCTCTTCTGCTTCTGGCCACCGTCCATCAATGACGAAAAAGGCATACCGGTAAGCTATCAACGGTTCTTTCCTGATTATTTCTTCTGCCTCTGGCCAGCGACATCTCATAACTTTAGCAGCATACCAGCACAACCAGAAAGCACATTTTGGATGATCAAAGAACTCTTCAATAGAGGTTAAATCTTTTAAGATAGAAAGATCAGTAGAACAAACATTATGCTCTTTAGCCTTTCTGATACAGTCTTGTAATTCTTCAAAAGTCATAAACATTGTCATTCAACTCCTAGTAAATAGTACTCTGAAGCCCACTCTGGATCATTCATAATAACCTCTTCAGCTTCTGGCCAACGGCCTTTGATTACCTCTTTAGCATACCAATAAGCCCAGTTAGGATACTGTTTAATCACCTCTTCGGCTTCAGTCCAACGACCTTTAACGACATCTAAACTATACCAAAAAGCCCATTTAGGATCCCGTTTTATAACCTCTTCGGCGTCTGGCCACCTACATTTCATGATTTTAGCAGCATAATTAAAAGAGCTAAATGAATATTGTTTTATAACTTCTTCCGCTTCTGGCCAACGGCCTTTAATGACATCTAAACTATACCGGTAAGCCCAGTAAGGATCTTGTTTAATGACCTCTTCTGCTTCATTCCAACGTCCTTTAATGACATTAAAACTATATTCGAATGCCCACTTTGGATCATTCCTGATAATCTCTTCTGCCTCTGGCCAACGGCATCTCATAACGTTAGCAACATACCAGCACAGCCAGAAAGCACATTTTGGATGATCAAAGAACTCTTCAATAGAGGTTAAATCTTTTAACTTAGAAAGATCATCAGAACAAGCATTATGATCATTAGCCTTCCCGATACAGTCTTGAAGTTCTGAGAAAGTTAAGAATGCTTTCATTTCAGTATCCTTAGATGACATCTATTTGGTAGATTTCAAACCACCAAGGATCAGTCTTAAGGTAGTCCTCAGCTTCTGTCCAACGACCTTTGATTACATCTTTAGCATAAAAGTAAGCCCATTTTGGATCTCTTTTTATGACCTCTTCTGCTTCTAGCCAACGGGCGTTGATAACATGTCTGGCATAAAAGTAAACACACTCGGGATTATTTTTAATAACATCCTCTACCTCTTCCCACCTACATTTGAGTACAGATCTTGCGTACATATAAGAACATCGTGCATCTTTTTTAATGATTTCCTCTGCTGGTATCCACCTTCCCCTAATAACATCCTTAGCATATATGAATGATAATTCTAAATCACTTAATATTCTATCTTCAATTTCTGGCCATCTTCCATTGATAACATCTCTAGCGTATTGAACAGCTGTAGTTATGTCATTTTTAGAAATAATGTATTCTACTTCTGGCCATCTACCTTTTATCACATATCTAGCATATCTGTAAGCCCAATCAGGATAGGTTCTAATAACAGTTTCTGCTTCTACCCATCTCCCCTTAATTACCCATCTCGCATACCAATAAGAATATTCAACATTTTTATTGATAAATGGTTCTGCTTCCAGCCAACGACCGTTGATAATATTTCTTGCGTACCAATAAAGCCAGAAAGCACACTTTGGATGGTCAAAGAACTCTTCGATGGATGTTAAATCTTTTAAGATAGAAAGATCATCAGAACAAGCACCATTTTCTTCAGCCTTCTTGATACATTCTTGTAATTCTGGAAAAGTTAGAAACATTTTTCACTCCTAATCATTAAACTTCAACAGGTACTTATTATTGATGGACTTAAAGGAGAACTGACCATCTAAACTCTTGAATATTGTTTAGAAATTTTATGATTCTTCTTAATAACGTCTTCTGCTTCTGGCCAACGACCTTTAATGACAGTTTTAGCATAACGGTAAGCACACCATGGAGATTTACTAATAACTTCTTCAGCTTCTGGCCAACGTCCTTTAATGATATCAATAGCATATAAACATGAACATATGCTATCTTTTTTAATTACTCCTTCTGCTTCCGCCCAACGTCCTTTAATTACAGTTTTAGCATAACTATATGCAAAATAAGGATCCTGCATAATAACGTCCTCTGCTTCCGGCCAACGTCCTTTAATGACATCAATAGCATACCAATAAGCATAAAAATAATCTTGTTTTATAACTTCCTCTGCTGCTCTAAACCTACCCCGTATGACATTGAAACTATACTCGAATGCCCACTTTGAATCATTCTTGATAATCTCTTCCGCTGCTAGCCACCTATTCTTCATTACTTTTGCTGCATACCAGTACAACCAATATGCACATTTAGGATGAGAAAAGAACTCTTCAATGAAGTTCAATGATTTTAATGTATCTAATTCATCAGAACACGCACACTGTTCTTCAGCCTTCTTGATACACTCTTGAAGCTCTGGAAAAGTTAGAAACATTTTTCACTCCTAATCAGTAAACTTCAACAGGTACTTATTATTGATTGACTTAAAGGAGAACTGACCATCGATACTCTTAAAGACACACCCTTCTGCAATAGAACTATTTAAGGAAGGACGGTCTACATATACCTTAGAAGAGGGTACATCACTTATTCCCAGTTCTAAAAGAGTTTTGCCTGTGTCAATCAAAGGGACATGTGCCCCAGAAAAGCCATGTTTAGTCAACTGGGAAACAACTCGAAATCGTTCTTGAGAACCTAAGTAGGCCTGGGCATCGATATCCCAAATATCAAATACAAAGAGATCTAACTTGTTTAACTTCTCCCGATTCCCCTGAATCCCAGGACCCATCAGTTCTGCAGCAACAGCTATATTTCGGTGTAGACCTTTCAAGGCAGCAAGGAGACCTGTTTCTGTGGCGGTCTTGACAAAGGCGTTAGTCTCATTCTCTTCGGCTAACTTCAGCTCTAAATTCCTGGAACAGACCCCCACTTCTCCATCTTTAAAGTAGGTGGTACATGAACTGCCATCCAATTTCAAAGTAACCTCAAACAAGGTTTCTTGATAGTCAGTAAAGACAGTACCTGAACAATTTTCGATTCTTTCCTGGTCACTCTTTCGGAGAAACGAAGGAAAGTTTCCTTTTACAAACCCCTGAAGTTGGGTAGGAATGACCGGTTCCCACTTCTTGATATTCAGGAACTCAGTTACATCTAAATTTTCTTCTAGGCCAGGTAAACTGTCTGGGAGAAGATGTTCAATCTTAGTAAAGGGAATAAGCAAACCTTGAGAGATAACTCCCCTAAGTTTCTGAGTTTTCAGTTTAAAGCCAGACCCCAACTCCGGATGAGTCCTAAACGAGGAGTTTCGCAGAAATTCAAACTCTGGAATCTCTGGAAGGAATGAATCAATCTCAAAGTAGATAACCCAATCACCGGGCTTTACTTCGTCACGTCCAGTAACGACAGTCCACCCTTTAATCTTGGCTAAATCAAGCCGATCAGCATTAGGATGATTGATAACTTCAAAAACTTTCTGAATAGTAGCAAGAGTACGAGTCATTTTGTTTCCTCTAATCAACCCAGACGTAGCCTTGAACAGGGATTTCACCTTCTCGTTCTTCGGGGGTGATATCATCTGCGAAGATTATCAGGACATTTTCATTTTTCAGGTAGTCTTCGACTGATTGGTACTCTTTGTACCCAGACTCAATGTTTTCCAGATAGCACTTGTTTTCACCATCGTAAGCACACCCTCGGTCAAAAGCAGTTGCCTCTTTAAGACTCTGATATTCGCAGATGTCATAATCTTCACCACAACAGGTACAGGACACCCGGTTAGGATTGTGTTTAAACCTATTGAAGAAGATGATTTTAGCCTCTTCCTCCACAGATTCGATATAGATGTGGTCCCACTTTTCTTTGTGGCTACCACCAGATGCCATGTCCCAGAATTTAGTCCACATGATAGTTACCTCAAGGAAGGGGGCTCTAAGACCCCCGTCAATATCAATAAGATGTAGGAGGTACCGGAACTTCATAAGTGTCCCAACAACGTAGACTATTGACATAATGAGCTGGCTTCACCCACTCCTGTTGTCCTTCATGCCAGAGCCGAGTCCGTTCCAGGGCAACATAAGCGGAACGTCCATCTTCATCCCTAATCCCGACGGTCTTTTCTCCATTGAACTTAGAGTCCCCGATCCAGAAGATCTCACCTTCAAGATCTTTGGCTTTACCCTTAGTGGTAATTGACTTAGCCAGTTTACCTTTTTCTGGAACATAGGCAGCGACTTCTTTATGGTACGCATCCCAAACCAGCTTATGATTAGCTTCCCACTCGGAGTAGGTAGCTTTAATTTCTGGAGTGGCATCTACAACTGCCCCACAAGGATAACTCCAGGCACGGGTTGTCGCATAAATGATTTTACGGGGTTGACCAATACTTGAATCCCAGACTATTGCATAAAAGTCGGAATCGTCATAGTAATTATGTTCACCGATTGCCAGGACACAGCCGTGGAGAATGTCCTCCATAACCATTTCACTTTCCCCTTGGTTGTACTGTTTATGTACCACCAAACAAAAAGCACCTTCCGGGTAGGAGCCGTCTTCGAACTTCTGGGTAAACTGGCGTATCATCGTTTTTCCTCCGTTTCAAACTATGAAAGAAGTATAACTTGGCTAAGCCAGGAAAACAACCCCTCCTTGAAAAATAAATTCACTGATTTGTGACATCGCACAGGAGAACCATCCAAAAAGTTCACTAGGAACTACCAAATTTAAACCCGGTTGGGACATTAGGATGTAAAGTTGATGAACTTAATTCAAGTTTTCAAAACTTCTAAGTTCAACTGAAACCAATTGATTCGAAATATCGTTTAGAAATTTTATGATTCTTCTTAATAACGTCCTCTGCTTCCGGCCAACGTCCTTTAATGACAGTTTTAGCATAACTATATGCAAAATAAGGATCCTGCATAATAACGTCCTCTGCTTCCGGCCAACGTCCTTTAATGACATCAATAGCATATAAACATGAACACATAGTATCTTTTTTAATTACTCCTTCTGCTTCTGGCCAACGACCTTTAATAACTTTGAAGCTATAATAGAAAGCCCAAATCTTATTCTTCTTAATTATATGTTCTGCTTCTGGCCACCTATTCTTCATTACTTTTGCCGAATACCAGTACAACCAATATGCACAGTTAGGATGGTCAAAGAACTCTTCGATAGAAGACAATGTTTCCAAAATGTCTAGTTCTCCAACACACGCACTATGTTTTTCAGCTTTTTTAATGGACTCTTGCAATTCTTTAAACGTCATAAACATTTTCATTAAACTCCTAGAAAAATAAATTCAGAGATCTGTGACACTTTGTTCAGGAAAGTAGGTCATCTCCACCCACGCTGCTGAAATAGGTAAGGAATGAAATCGATACCAGGTAGGTTTCTGTAGGATTCGTTCTACTATTCGGGCCTTACTGAGTAGAATATCAGGTAAGGAAGGAAGCCAAGAGTAATAGAGACCATGTTGTTTAGCTAGAGTTATTTCCAAGGTTAACGAGGTGTCTGGGGAAAACCCCCTAAACTTCATCTCTTTAGTTAGGGCATTAAACCTACCTTCCAGAAATTTAAACTTATCCAACCAGAACAGCATGTGACCTTTCCCTAAGGTAAACTGGGATGGGATCTTTCTCCTAAGTTCTGACCTAATGTTTTTTCCTAAGATAGACACCTGTTTCTCCAATAACGGAGGAATCATTCTTAACTCACGACGTTCTGCCATTAGATGTTGATCGGTCAATATTCTAGGATCTACCAGGTTACATCTCATCGACGTTCCTCTGCTGGAAAACTGAAGTTTAACACACCCTTCCTTAAAGTTCAAGAACAAAAAAGGGACCTTTAAGGTCCCTTTTCATTTAGACCAACCTCACTGCTTAGAGGTCACCCCCGAGTAAGCTCCCTTCTCGATATAAGAGAATGCGGTAACTGTATCATTAGGTGGCCAAGGAAGATTAAACTGTACTGCTTTTGGCACATCAATGAGAGGGAATGGCGACTCTTCTGGAGTGAAGAAGGTAGGATTCACCGGGAGTTGGGTACCCGTCAAATTATCCTTCGTAACCGATTCTCGATTTCCTTCCCTAAGCCAGATTGCATTGTTCACTGATCCTACTCCTAGGGGAACACCAGCAAACTCTGGGGAGTCGTTGTATTCGAGCTTAAAGACAATAGCCTGGCCTGAAGTAGGTTTCACTGAAGTCCAGCCTCCTAGATCTTGAAGATATTGTTTAGTGGCTTCAGAGAGAAGTGACCCTACATCAACTCGACCTACACAGGTGACTTGTTTATCTTGAACTCCGGAGAAAGGATTTTCATCTCGATCGAACATGACTCCAGTAGCTAACCCATTCTCCTCTGGAATCCTAAGCCCTAAGGTGGTCGATGTAGACCCACTAAGCTGGAATGGACTGGTAGTAGCAATAGGAGTGACTAAAAATGCTGTTTCAGTTCCAGCCTCAAAAGGTAGAATAGAAGTGGTTACCCCTTTAGAGTTCTGAGTAAGAACTTCTCCAGTCCGTTCAACTCGGTCTGAAAAATCAAATGGATTACCGACAACCACACTCCTGTTTGCAGTTACCCCATTGATAGGTAACGCATTCATGGCAATATAACCCCAGAAAGACCCGTTTGTGAAATCAATCACTAAGGCTTCCCCACTTAGACTCTGGTCGGGATGTGGAGTCTGTGAATCATTAGAGTCTACCATTGCGAAAGCCCTGACTGGTTTAACTGATTTAAACGGGGAAAAAGGTCGGTAGGTAATTGAAGTTGTAGGTTCAAACAAAACTCCAGTAGAATCACCAAAGACTCCACTGACATCAAAGGTGACTAGATCATTTGGACTCGAAGGTTGTTTAAAGTTGACTTCTTCACATGCATCTTGAGTTTCTAAAGTCTTATAGTAGAAACGGTAATGAAGTGTCTCAGTTGATCCTGAGTTCACTACCGACAATAGTGTGGTTACAGTATTTGATGAAATCACCATTGGGAAAAGGATGTCATCCGAATGAGAAGGAAGGGACATAATTCCCATGGATAGACCTACGGCTAACGGCAGTTTCCTAATTGAAAATTTTGGCATTTTGCTCTCCTGTTTGGGCTTGAACATCTATTTAGTCTGGGGTGAAGTGACCTCCCACACTTCAGGTAAGTGTCTCCACTTTAACGAAAGATCCATTCCATACCCGAAGATATAGGTATCTTCGATCTCTGATCCAACAAAATCTGGTTTGTAGGTGATACCCCTAACCTTCTTCTTATTGAAGAGGACTAGACTGTAGACATGCCGTTCTGGGGCATTAAGTTGTAATGACTTTACCACTTCATAAAGAGTTACCCCTTCGTCAAAGACGTCGTCAATTACTAAGAGGGGTCTTCCATCCTTAGCCAGAAGTGGGATATGGATGTTTGACAAACATCCCGTTGGTTTATCGTCTTTATATCTTGAAACTCTAACAAAGTTCATGATTGAAGGAACTGTTAGCCACTTTGATAGGTCCGACACCAACTGGTAAGCACCATTCATTAACACAATACATTCTAATTTTGAGAAGAAGAACTGTTTGTCTACTTCTAATGCTAAGGTCTTTACCATAGCATCAAGTTGACGGGTAGTTATCAGTTTTTTAGCAAATACTTGAAGATCTGAAAAGTTCTCGATCATGGGATTACTCTAAGAACTAAAAACTTTCAACCACAGAACAGCCAATCAAAGGACTTGTTGACTTTGACCACGGGGCAATCTCAAAATGTTCAGTTTTTACAACTTGGAACGACCCAAAAATAGGGAATTGATAGAGCAGTAACAACTCTGAAATTGGAAGATCTTTATGTTCTTCCAATATCAAGAAGTAGTCCGTTTTGCCTTCAGACTCAATCCATATTTTATAGAGAGGAAAGGGCAATTCTTCGAAGTATTCAGGGATATTCCAATACTCAAATCGTTTCTCTGTTACTGGTTTGTGGATGGTAGTAAATGATACTGGGGAAGATGAAAAAATCCCGGTATACTTGAACTTAAGAACCCGAAATACCAAAAACAACTTTATGAAAAAGTTGGTTGCTCCCATTCTTTTTATATCACAAAGAACAACTTTGTCCCATAATTTCAATTCAGTGACCGCAGTAGAGAATGCCACTTTATAGGCCAATGGGGTAAGAATAGCAAAGATGTTCTTTATCTTAAACTCCGTGAATGCCCTAGTCAATCCTTCTTTTAACCCTTCAATGAGAATGTTTATATCAAAGCAAGGATTTTTACCGTTGTAACACGAAAACTTTGAAGATGCAGGCATACCAAAATCGTTGTTTGACTTTACCCTGTCATTCTCATGTTCAAATACCAGTGATCCTCCAGTTGGATCGAAGTGGTAGGCTACTGAAGAACATGCAGCAAACAGGATATCTTTTCTAAACTTTCTAAACTGGAAGTCTGCTGTTCTCCATGAACAGGGACTTGAGTAGGAGCTTCCATGAAAGTAGTCCCCGTATCTAGCCCCTCCAGTACACGGGAGAACAAAAAGAATAGCTTCATCAGAGACTGAATCCTTCTTGATGTAGTAGTTCTTTTCTACATTCCACGTCGGACTATTCCTATAAACAATTTTTTGTTCCATTTTCACCCACCTAAAGCTAATGCTAACGTGTCTTCCATGGCTGTTTTTGACAACCTTGGTGATAGTGGTCCTGGGTGTCGAGTCAGGGTATCAATATTTAACACCACACTTAACCGCTTATACCGTGACAGCCTTGTTTGAAGATATCTACATATCTTACTTTCTACGGCCGCCCTCTTATTTCTGAGGATAAACCTATTCAATTCAGAAGTTAGCGCACGGTTCAGTGCTGGAATGTCTGAGTTCAATAGAGGTACATTGTTTAGGAATCCAGCAATAGAATTTAACCCATTCTGAGTTGAATGGCCAAATATATCAATCTGAACGTGCTTAGGTTCCTGAAAGAAAGTGATTTCTGTCCTAGCAATAGGCCTATTTCCCCAGGTATATAACACTATGTTTTTATGATCCAAGATACGATGGAAGGTGTTTTTTTGAATCAGTTTATCTGATTGATGATAAAGTCCGGTAATTTCATAAGTGTTATCAGCCATAATGTCAAAGTTTTTTGCATAAGAAATAGCAAAACATAATGCAAGAGTTTCAAACAAGGCATCTGTCTGATAAAAGTAGAATTCAGGGTGAAGTCTATCCCCTATTGGTTTATTAGTGAACTGGGAGAAGGGGTCTGCCCCTTCAAACTCACTGCCATAAAGTTCGTTATAGATCTTTCTCCAGAAGGTTTTTAGTATGGCTAAGTTTTCTTCAAACTTTTGTTGACCAAAGTACGCATAATAGTTATCCAGAAGATCAGTAATAAACATAGACCTTGTTACTGATCTATTCAGAAAGTAGTGCTGGACAGGTCCCTTTGGGACAAACTCTTGGTAGAGAGGAATCAATCTATCAATCCATTCTTTCGCGAACAGGGGTTGAATTTCAAATTCAGTAAAAGGATGAATTATTCGTTCATCCATAGACGACAATGCAGTCTTATATGCCCAGAGTAAATTTCTCATTTTTTTGAAAGAACCAAATAGGAATAACAATCACTGTAATCCAGGAGTCGATGTTCAGGATACTTTGATAGTTGGTTTAGGCCAAACTCAATCTCTTCCTTCGGAACCAGTTGGAGTGTTGAAATATATCTATTTTGAATGCGTTCTTTTAACGCAGCAACGGTCATGGGGTAGAACAACCGTTGATCTTCAATCACAGAGACATTGAAAAAGTTCTTGTAGGTTTCAAGGGTAAGGAATCGTTCCTTGTCAATTTTACTCACCGAAGGGATCAACTGGTTTATAGTAATATCTTCAAACTGTCGTTCGGTTACCGTAATGACCAAAATTGGAGAATGGGGTTTTAAGACTGAGAATGTTCGTTCTAACAGCTCCAACTGCTCTAATTTTGACTTTCCAATCTGGTGAAGTGAGAACGAAAAGTAGGCCCCATCAAGTTGCAACTTGCTACTTCCATTCTGGAGGAGAAACTCATTAAAATCTAGGTTTACTAGATTATAACTCAACGACCCTGGGGCAAGTTGTTTGGTATTTTCACAACACTGTTGGAACATAGCTTCAGACTTTTCTACTCCAATAACATTAGATATCCTATTCTCAATCAAAGGTTTCAATAACCGACCAGAGCCACATCCTACGTCTAAGATCCAGGTGGTCTCTGAAGTGTTCAAATAGCCTTTAATCTTTTGCAACTGAAGATCAAAGATATTTGAGGAAAGTGAATGATATTCATTATACTTGTCGGCCAGATTATCTGAATACGTGATCATAGTGTTCTCCAGGTTGTTTTTTCTTCACTTCGTTCCAGTCTAACACACCCTTCCCAAAAAGTCGAGGACTGATCTGCTGCTTGTGGGTCTATCCACCCATTCATTTTAAAGCCCATTCTCCGCATAAAATCAGGACCACATTCACTACAAGGAGTCTTTAAGTTCTTATAACATGACCAGGTTAGGTTAAAAGGGGTTCCCAGTTCCTTTCCTAATTTAACTATTTCATGTTTCATGAGATGAGCAACAGGGGTTAGAACCTCTACCCGGTTATTGAGATTTAATGCAAAAGGTAAAATCTCATTGAATTTTTTCTGAAAAATGAATTCATTATCAGGATAGGAGTTGTGAGAGAGAAGTCCCAGTTCTCCAATACAAAAACTGTTATGGGGTTCACAGTAGAAGTTGAAGGTGTCTACTGGAGTAGCAATAAACTCTTTCTTTACCAAAACAGCAACTGGACGTTCATCAGACTGAGAACTGACAACAACTTCATCCCCAAGTTCCAAATAGCCTGCAGATACCCAGCCTTCATTAAACACGTAGAAGGGATGTTCGTTGGAACACTCAACTTCCTGTTCTGCGGTAGGGGTCTTGAATACCAGTCGAACATAAGACTCAAACGTACTTAGAAATATTTGTTTTACCTGAGTCCGTACCTGACCCCCAGTTGAGTCTAAGGTCAACAGTTCATCACCCACTTCAATTTCTGAAGGAAGTTTCCAGAGTCCAGTCCCTGTTTCTAACCTATTAGCCTCTGTGTTTAAGATACAACCAGACTCCTCTAGATTACCACCTAGAATAATATAGTCGAATTTGTTTGCTTCGGCGAATCCTGCCGCAATAGACATAAAAATAAGATTTCGAGCTGGAACCCACTCCAAAGCAAGTTCAGCCCCTGAAATGCCTGACCGCTCTGTAGAAACTACATCTTCCGTTTCAAACAGTCTTGACGATCCGATGTCGTTTTTAAAAAATGGAATAGGCATGACAGTTAACGGCAGTTGTAGATCTTCTGCAATAGCGGCAATCTGTTCCAGTTCACGGCCGGTTGCCTTACACCCATAATTGAAATGCAATAGGTGAGTGTCATATCCTTGATGTTTTGACCAAGAAGCGCAGACCGTAGAATCCAACCCAGAAGAGGCAATAACTAATGCCCTCTTCTGGGATACTCCTGAATCTTTCCATAACGAGTAGGTTTTAAGGGTTCCATCCTTTACTTGGATAAGGGTATATGGGGGAACCTCAATCTTCTTAAAGGGTGACGTTGAGTACGTTTCAACGTCTAAGTCTGCATATTCTTCTAACGAAGAAAAATACATTGACGAGTTATCAGTAGCTAAGAATAAGGTTAGTGGTTTGTAATTTACAGCCAACCACACTGAGCGTGGATTCCGAGTATCGTAAAAGGCTAAAGCAATAGAGCCAACAACAGTCTCTGACAACAGTTTAACCAAGGAGTCTACATCCACTCCATCCCACCGTTCAGAAAGAACAAACCCTAACATTTCTGAATCTATAGAAGTAGTTCTTCGGGATGAACACCCTAATTCTTTCTCCAAGTCTTGATCATTTGCAATCGTACCATTATGAACTAAGGTAATGGGGCCCACAGTATAGGGCTGAACATCAGTCAACTGTTTATGCTTAACAAACTCAGTAGTAGGTTCAGCCCGGTTGTTGGCAAGAAAAAGCGAACAGTTTCTGATAGAGAAGTCAATTATCTCTGATGAGCCGATAAACTTATCAGACACCCCTTGAAGTGGATATGCAATCCCAAATGAATCCCGTCCACGAGTAGAGCCTTCAACTACTAACTTTTTGATAAATTCCAAATCTAAAGCTGATCCAGACAACCAGGAGATACCACCTGAAATAGAGCACATGTTGAAATCCTCAATCGAACATGGAGTTGAAATCTATAGTGGATTTATGAGTAATTTTTCTAGATTTTAAGGAGCTCCCTACATGCGATTCCCACTCGACATATTCCTCGATAGAATGAACATTCTCTAATAATGAAAATAAGGATCCAGAGAATCCATAGCCATACTTGGAGATTAGGTTTTCCAGTTCGCTCTTATACTCTAAAGAGTTGTTAAACAACCGAGTGAAGTTGTATGCCTGTGAAATATAGAATAGGAATTTGTAGACTCCCGAATATTCCTTAGTATAACCACTACACTTCTCAAATTTCGATGGCTGACAGATTGAAGCATACAATATATCTTCATTTAAGTCAAGTGAATATCTTTCTAGGAGTCCAGGATTGAATTCTTTAATATTGTCCAACATATCTTCAACTACATGAGTCACTATAGGGGTCTTAAATCTGCCTAAACCAATCTGTTGTCCTTTCTTATCAAAATATCGCCCTCTGCTTATATTGGAAGTTAAGGTAGTAGAGTCGTATGATAGATAGTCTACATTTTTTAAGAAGCCATTATACTTCATAATAAGTAGTGGGAGGAAACGTTGAATTGACGATATCCCAAGAAGATGGCAATGTGAATAGAACTCCTTCAACTCTTCCATTAGAATAATCCGTTCAAGTTCTTCCTTTATTCCAATCCCATAGGCTGCCATTGAGAATGACAGTCCAGAAGTTATTGCTCGTTCTTCTTCAGTCAACGGGTCGAAGAGGTAGTAGAACCAGTCTTTACACCCTTGAATGGTGTTTCCTTGAATAATAGGGAGAATGGTTGCTCTTCGGTCTGTCCCTAACTCCTGAAATATCTGAATTTGTTCCTTGAGATTGTTTCCTGACTTTTTGGCATAGTCATTCAATAACGATGAATTAAATACCTTATTATTTTTGGATGTAATAGACGTACTGGATGACACATTTTCAATAGGGATCTCATCAAACGACATGGCGAAGTCAGAATACAAGCCCTGATTCCTATAGATCCTGCGCTTTAGTTCTGGAGTAAACTGTTTACCCAAGGTTAGAATCTGTAGCCCACCTGAATCAGAATAGATGTTCTTATACTCAGGACCAAATACTCGTGGGATTTTTTGTGAAAACTTTTCTTCCGTATAGGCATTGTACAGAACAGATATTTTATGATTGTGGTGATCTTGAACTGAAGATGAAATATCTTTAACAATCATCTGTGTTGTAGAATGAGAACCACTGTATTCGCTAGTTATTCGGGTATGACTTAACCCTGAGGCAACGTATTCAAACATAAAGACTCCTTCTAGAGTTTAATTTTGTTCAGATTGAAAATTCAACAATCTTTATTCCTGCTTCCTTTATGGCTAATTCACATATATCACATGGCTTAGCCAATACCAATTCACCCTTAGCATTAGTTCTAGTTATAGAAATTTTATAAGGAGTCCCCCTGCATCGTACTAAAGCAGCAATCTCTGCATGAAGATATATCCTATGAGGATTCTTAGATTTTTCAGCTAATCTCTTCTGGTAAGGGTGAGTCTTAGTATACGAGTTCTCAGCTTCAGAAAGAATCCTACCCTTCTTATCAAAGATAACTGCTTTAATCACTGGCTTGTGATTAGCCATGGAAGTCACATGATTCTGATCGTTGAACATTCGCCTTCTAGTGTTGAAGTGTGTTGAGAGGGAACTAGAACAACTCGTTGATTCTTAAATGACCAAACCAACATCTTCTCAACAGAATTTCCAAACATGTCTACTCCAAACTGTTGTCCAGGTTTTGCAATAGTTAGCTCACCTTTATCGAAGGATAACCCCACCTTAGTTTTCATGGGTTCATTGATTTGAACAAGAATCCAATGGTCAAACTCATACATTGGTGGGGTTGCTTCGGAACTGGATGACGCCTGTAGACAGGCAAGAGCCTGAAGAGTAGACTTGAATTGGGCATGGATGTTCACGTTGAAGTTTCCTCAGAATTGTTTCTTTCAGTCCTTCGGTAGGACCCCTTTCCCTTCTTTGACCCCACTACTCTCTGTCTAAACAGGTGACTTCTGACAATTTGTTTTAACTTCGATCTTCTTCGAACTACCTCTTTCATGACACCCTTCTTTACGCTATTTAGACGGAGTGTTCCTCCATCTTGGGATTAAACTTGGTCAAAACCTCAGTGAAGTCGACAATATAATTGACTGGACAATCTTCCACCATTGGATATTCAAGTCCAGTTCTATTTACTCCCACTAGAATGCTTATAGTGTTGACATTGAACTTCGATACAATCTCTAAAGACCTTCTAAGCGACTTTAACGACGTGGCTACATCATCAACTATCAGAACGTCTTTGTTCTCTATGGAAGACCCAATTAAGAATCCTTTGTTGTTTCTCTCTTTAGCTTCTTTACGTTCAACTACATAGGATAGGTTTCTTGAATAACATGACATGGCCAGGGCCAATATAGCCCCTTTATAGGCGGTACCATAAACTACATCATAGTTTAGATCCAATTCTCTAGCGGCTGCCAGAAAAGTAAACCCTAAAGCGTTTAAGGCTTTTCCGTCATTGAACTTTTCAAATTCAAAGTAGAAGGGACTGATTACTCCACTATTTAACTCAAAGGAACCTTCAGTGAGAACACCATAGGAAAGAATTTGACGAATGAAGTAGTTTTTTACCGAAGTTGAGTTCATCTGTTCTACCCTTTCTGAGTTTAATCTGCTTAAGTTCTTTAAGTTCTTAAAATTCTTTAAGTTTCTAGGGGCGAGCTTTTTTGCTCGCCCCTAACCCTTCTGTTCTTCTAGGCCTTTAAGAACTTTAGAACCTTAAACCATTATAATCGGAGATGATAATCTTGTCAAGCGTTGAATGTTTCTTGAATTGACTCCGGGAGTTCTTTAAAAAAATCAGTAGTAATCATGACGTGACTCAACTACCTTTTTGGCATGAACAAGGTAATCTTCAATGGCTTTTGGGATGCCTTGAGATTGAAGAAGTTTGTCGAGGTCACCAAAAAAAACTTTGTTGTCTTTGATGAAGATGTCTTGATCCCCTTGTGAGTCAATTTTGTCTTGAAGAACAGCCACAAGTTCACTTGCTTTCATTTTTATGCCATTTTCCGGGTTGGGTGTTAAGCGTGTTATAAATCAATGACTTACGTTTATTCACTTAAATGACTTTTCATAACTGTATCAATCACTTACCGTAATTTTGTTCAAAAAAACGGTAGATTGACTACATAGGTACACCTTTCAGGTTAAAAGGTCCTAGAATTCCATATTTCCATTTAACTTACTGATCTTACTCGTCTTATCCTGAAGTTACCTTCAGTTTTTCATCAGGGGGAGTCGTGTCATAGACTCTAATGGAATTGGAGTAGGGGATAAGGTCTACTTGAATTAAGGGAACCATCTTCCAGAACCAGTTGTCGAATGCTGTCTGTTCATCAGGTGGACATTGGGCCCTAACTGTTTTTCTGAATTTTAACACTTGTTCACGAATTTGCAGTTTAAGTTGATCTAAGTTTCTGTACATGAACACCCCCTAATCAATGAAAGTTACATTCTTAGAAGGAACTGAAGTGGTGATTTGGGTCTTAAAAGACCAAACAGAGGTGAAATCCATGCCATTGAAGTCAATAGGAAACATGGAATTAGGTCTAGCAATAGAAATCTCATCTTCATCAAAGGCTAGACCTAGTTTAGTCTTAATCTCCTTGGTGACCTTTACTAGAACCCAATCATCAAAGTAGTTTCGGTATTGTGGGCAGAACTTCATTTGATCCTGGGCATTTTTGATCAGAAGTTCTCGAAGAAGTTTCAGTGCTTGTTTCATATCAACCTCAAAAGAAGGAGAGTTCAGAAACTTCAATCCAGCCTTTCTTAGGCAGAAAGACATAATCGATTCCGTTCTGATTAGACACTTGCCCAAGCCTAGGGTTATCGGGAAAAACCACCAATCTTCAAGAACACGAAGGTTTCTTTTAGGTCAGGAAGCATGGACGCTGCTTCATTGTAGAAAATGAATTTCTTTTCTTCCTCATACCGTTCAGTAGACTTGACCAGAAGTTTGTTCCATAGGAATCGTTGATTCCCGATTTCTTGATTTAGAAATTGTCTCTGGTCTAATGTTGGATAGTTTATCCCTATTTAGTCAGACGATTCATCTTAGGATGCTAAAGACATCGTAGTTTTCTCGCTTGAAATTCAAAAATAAATAAGTAAAAATTCTAAGGATTACACCTATGCGAAACATTCAAGAAGTCAAGAAAGGATTGAGTTTAGACAATGACTCCAACATCCTATTTAAGACGGGTAAGTTGGTTGCTAAGAACCCAGTAGTTAAGTTTGTTAAAGGAGAACCAGAAGACTCAGGAGAAATAGATATCGGGAAGATAGTCTCTGACGGATTGGAAGATATGTTCGGGGTGTTTGAGTTTGAATGCTACTACCCCATCAACTCAAATAAGATTAAACTTTTAGAACTATCTACTCCCTTCTCCGTAGAGACACTTCTAAAAATTGAAGAGCTTACTGTATTCTCAAATTTAGAAGCTGTTTGGAAAGATTTGTTTGATTTCATGGAATCTTATTTAGAACATCTAGAATTAGATAGTGATGTTAAACAATTTGCTTTTGATGCAATATCTGATCATGTCCTTGACAGAAAGTGGGGAATTAGATCTCTCGAAAATACTTTTAATAACCTTGAAAATATATTAGGCTCAAGGTCATTAAATCAAGTTAAGAATGCTTACATCAAACAACCAGGTTTTGAAACCTGGAAAAGAGTCATAGACAAATTTGATTTAGAACTTTCTAGGCTTAGTTTTTTCTCTAAGGACAATAAATTTATCTTAAGAGAACAAGGAGGGGAATATTCTCTTGACTTTGTAGCTTCAGACCTTTATAGACATTTCTTAAAGTCACCTTTTACTTCGGATAAAATTCAAGTACATTTAACTAAGGAAAAAGATGCTGAGTTTAATGGATCTGTCTGGAATGTTACTGGAGATGGATCACTAACTGAGATATTCCCTAATTATATTCCAGTAGAGATAGTTTCAAGTCGGATTCCTTTTGCCCAGTTAGGTAAAGCCATTCAGTTCATGAGTTCTTTATTTGACAGGTTAGGGGTAAAGACAACTGGAAAGACAGGACTCCATTTAAATATCGGCTTTAACTCTCCTACGGATATAGACCTGTTAAAGATTGTAGTCTTAACCGCAGATGATTATGAACTGAAATTGTTTGATAGGGCGAATAATCAATATTGTAGGTCTCAGATTCAAACCTTGGTTGAAAATAAACGAGTGTCTGTCACCAATGAAAGATCTATCAAAATCCTTTGGGAACAGATTAAGGCGTTCAATAAGGATAAAGCGTTTCCTGTAGATACCAAATCTAAGTATGTTGCTGTCAACTTTAAGAAGTGGGTACAACCATTTCCTGGGCTAAAGCCAGTACTCGAATTTAGGATAATGGGTGGAAAGGACTACCTTAAAGATGCTGCCAAGATCATCCATAGATCGAATAGATTCTTTTATATCATGGCGGTAGCAGGAAATAGTGAACTCTACAAGAGGGAGTACATTACCCGACTTTTGAGGATTTCAGAAAAATCTCAGGGAAAGTATGATAAGGAAGACAATGAGTACTGGAGTGTTGAAGCCCTGGAGTCCGCATTTAAGAACATGTTCAGTAGAGTAAAGTTATGGAATGAGAAAGACGTAGAACTCAATCAATACAATCTAGAAGATTTTCGAGATGAAATTCTAGAAATCATTAGATTGTCAGTAGAACGGGTTCCCTTCAAACTGTTTAAAACTCTTATCAATCCAGCTATTAAAGAAATCTTAAAGAATAAACAGTTAAAGGATTCATTGGAGAAGATCAAGGATGAACTCAAAGAGAGTGGGTCTAAGAAAGACCTTGCTGTGATGACACGGTACTTCTACCCCAGGATTATTCAAGATACTGAGACTGTAGGGAAGAAATCCAGTGATAAGGAGGTTCAAGATCTTGCTGCCCAGAGCAAAGATGTCGTTTTTGACCTTTCTAGGCAAATTGAAGAAATTACTAATCTAGTAGACCGGTGGAAGGATCCTAAACTGAAACTAGGAGATGCTGAATTACTTGAATTCAATAAGGTCATTAGACAACTCATTAAGATTCCTTCTTACAAGGTTGACTCGGGGGATTTTAGAAAGTTGACATCCTCTGTCATCAAACGCATCTACCGGAATAGTCAGCTTAAAGAGTTTCTTAAACAGATTCGAGAAGAACTTAAAGGTACGAGACATGCCATTGAGTTTAATAGGTACTTCTATGGCTTAGAAAAGTAGTTTTTTGGATCAAAGAAGATGCAGGATGAAGTTCTAATGTCTTAAAAAGTGTAATTTTTTGTCTGAGCATCTGAAAATTTTTTCTAAACAAAGGACTTATGAATCTCATGAAATTGATTACGTTTAAACGAGCTTTATCGGAAGCCAAATATGGTGAAAAATTCGATAAAGACATAGCTAGTCTAATGAAAGGATCCCCTCTCCTATCATTTAAATCTGGAAAGAAGGTCAACTACCGCGCTGCTAAAGACAGCGCGGCTTGAGTAGTTCAAAAGACTATTTAGGTCATTAGAGACCTCTTAACAGAGATTATCTAATTTAGTAGTTGATAAGACGCCTACCATCAGGTAGGAGCCGGTATACGGTGAGAATAGTTAACGTTAATATTCTCTGAGAGCGTTAGGGTACATTCCCAGTCCTAATATCCTAAGCCGATGCCAACGTCGAGGGAAGTTTAACAACGTTTCCATTATGGGGTTATATCCATATGCACAGATGTCCAGTTCGTTATCAAGGCAAACCTTTAATGCCTATGAAGTCTTCCAGAGTTAAGAAGTTCATAGACTCCGGTAAAGGTCGTATTCGTTACGATAGGAAGTTACGAATCCATTATCTTCAACTTTTAGTTGATCCGTCAGGTGAAGATACTCAAGAAGTTCACCTTGGACTTGATCCAGGTTCTACGTTTGACGGTATATCAGTTGTAAGTTCTAAATGTCATCATGTTAATATAGAACTTATTCAACGTCCTAAGAAAGGTAAGAATGCCATCAAGACATTTAAAGCTCGTCAAGCATCTAACCGTCGGGTAAGACGTTGTAGGTTAAGACATCGTAGAATACGTTTTGACTATAGAACATCTAAAAAACTAGCTCCAACGATTAAAGCTAATGTTGACTTCCGTAAATGGGTAATATCTAAGCTAATTAAAATATATCCTATATCTAAGATTGTAGTTGAAGATGTTAAATTCAATCACTATGCTAATACTGATGGTAGAGCTTTTAGTTTAGTTGAACAAGGTAAACAAGAGTTATATAGGTTTATCAGATCTCTAGGAATTCAGCTAGAAACTTATGACGGTTTCAATACTAAAAAACTCAGAGTTAATAGCTTTGGAGTTGATTTAAAATCTAAAGCTAAAGATTCTGAAACCTTTGAAGCTCATTGTATTGATAGCTTTGTACTAGCATGTAACAAATCTAATGTATTTGATATTAATACTGGTGAGATATTTGAAGATCAACCTATTATTACTAACGAACTTGATATTAATAGAAAAGTAACTTTCATTGAAAAGATAGTTAAAGTCAGAAGATGCCTGACTAGAATTAGAGCTTTGTACAAGTCTAACAAACGTCCAGAAGGTGCTAACTATTATATCAAGTTAAAAGGTGGAATTAAACAGATTATTACTAAGTTAGGTAAGAGAAACGTATGCCGAGTAAAGCCTGAAGGTATTCATAGCAACCATCCTAAACAGTGGATTTACATCGATAATGGAAGATCTGAAAGATACAAATGTAATACTGCGCCTTATGGTGGAACTAGATTACATGGTAAGAGTTTCTTTAGAAGTGGCGAATGGGAGAATAGGTCGGTATGGAATATCGCACGTTAAACCATTCTAAGTTCTTACTATTATTTCACACAATATTTGTGGTTAAGTATCGTAAGAAGCTCTTAGTTAAATTAGGAGACGATGTTAAATCTATCATCATGGATATAGCTGCTGAATCTGATTTCTCTATTGAGACTATGGAAGTAGATGTTGACCATATCCACATGTTAATTAACTCAGTTCCAAAACTATCTCCATTATCTATTGTTAAACGTCTTAAATCTATGTCAACTCATAGAATATGGATTAACAATTCTGCTTATCTTAGTAAGCATTTTTGGAAAGAACATACGTTTTGGTCAGATGGTTACTTTGTTGCGAGTATTGGAAATGCTAGTCAAGAAACGGTTAGACAATATATTGAATCCCAAGGTTAATAGATCTGGAGCGCATTCATCCGACGCTCCTAAAGAGAGCGCGGTTTTCTGCGCTCGAACTTCTATAAAAGTCCAACTATAGTTGAAGTTGATAAAAAATATCAGCTTGAGACTATGCCGGTATATTCCTGGAATACGGACAGAACACAAATTCTTAAAATTTCAAAAACTATAGAGTATGAAGAAGATAGTTTTAAAGTAATAGCTAAGGATCTAGAAAATGAGTTTAAAGGCTCAGTGTTTGAAAGTACTCCAATAAAGGTAATCCTAAATCCTAAAGAAGATTCGACAAAGAATAAAGCTATCTGGTATATAACTTCAGATTCATCCTTAAATGAAATTTACAGAGAAGATGGGTTCGAAAATTATAAGTCGGTAGAGTTTATCACAAGGGCTATCCCATCTAATCAACTTGTTCAATCTATAGATTTTATCAGTGACCTATTTGCCCGGAAGAAAGTGATAACCAATGATGAGTGTTCAATGCACTCCAATATTGGCTTCAAAACAACTAGAAATTTAGACTTGTTAAAAATAACAATCCTAACTAAAGATGATGAAGAGTTAAAAACCTATGGAAGAGAAAACAATGAATATACGGTCTCTCTACTAACATCCATAAAAGATGCCTCGACAATAAATGGTGAAGCTATAAAAATAATTCAAAAAAATCTAAATACCTTTAATAACATTGATTTTTCTAAATTCTTAAATACCGCCAACAAAAAACAAGCTATAAACTTTATAAAGTGGGTTACTCCTAAGACAGGATATGATCCTGTCTTAGAGTTTAGGATTATAGGGGGAAGTAACTACCTCCCAGGAAAAAAATCTAACATCATTAAAAGCATACAACGGTTCTTTGGTATAGTTGCCATTGCTGGCGATCCAGAGCTTTACAAACAAGATTACCTAAGAAAATTATTCCTTCTCTATAAGGATTCTAAAACCAATGAAACCGATAATGATAAACCTAATAAAATCAAAACTGTTCTAAATAAACTTAATGAACTGATAAGAAAACAAACTCTATCTGATACAGAATTGAGTGTTTTTACTTATACCATCAGAACCATGTTGGATTCCTTAAAACTTCCTATAAATTTTTCAGAGTTTAAAACCGTTTCACCAACCATTAAAGAAATTTACAGTAAACCTCAGTTGGTCAGTGCTCTAATCAAAGTACGGGAAGATATTGAAACTGAGTCTTTCTTAGCCAAATTCAATAAACTTTTTCCTAAGTTAGACGGTTTAATTCACCCTTGACAATCCTTCCAAAATGAAAGGGGCGATTAAGCCCCCTTTCTTCATGGTTTAAAGTTTTCTTCGTCAAACCACCAAACATGAAGCCTATTGATGTCTTGAATGGCCTCAATTATCTCAACGGCCATTGCCACCAGCAAGAATGGCCAAAGCATAAACCGAACTGGCATGAATTTCATGAGCTCCCAAACTCCTTGCCTAGAAATGAAGAAACTCTTGAACTGATCTGGAGTAAGCATCAGAATGAAGATAGCCTCTACAATCAACCACATTCAAAACCAAATCCACATGTCTGTTCCCCTTAAGAATGAATGAAAATTTTGTATTCTGGACCTACTCGGTCTAGGCCAATCACGGTCACATCACGAACCTGATATCGTTCTGTTAGAACCCGATTCAACTCAAAGAGTGCTTCTTGGTCTCCTTCTGCTATAACGAAGAATGCCCGGTAGATATGGTCTACTTGTTCTGAGTGTTCTTGAATCTCAGCAAACAACTCAACTCGAACCCTAATTACGAATCCAGCAGTAATTACAGGTTTAGAAATGCCTTGAAGAGATAACGTGGGAGACACTACCGGAATGTAGTCAAACCGATCAATTTGCATTACCTGAAAATTTGGTTCCTGACAGTGCATGATCTTTAATGCAGTTGAAAGATCTGGAGCAACGGCGTAGAACTCAACTGGAACTACATCTGATGTAGGTTGATTCTTGGTTACCATGTGGCCAACAAAAACATCCATAAAACTCTCATTCATAAAACTCTCCTCTGACTTAGAAACTGGGATAAGGGGAAACCCGACCATCCCCTAAAGAAAACTCTATCACCTTAGAATCTTCATCCAAACACTCAGTGATGATGGAAAAGGCAATCTCCACACTCTCTGCTAGAACTCCAATAGTTCGTTGTGGTATCTTAAACTCAATAGAGGGAATGACCTCGAAGTAGTAGACTCCTAGCTTAGGAGTCTCAATGGTTTCCGGATCTTGAAAGAGGGGAATCTCTTTGATGCTTACTAGATCATTTTTTCGGGAAATCTTAGCAAAGGCATCTTGCAAGGACTCTGCAAAGAGGTAGAAAGGAGTGTACGGAAGTTCACTGTAGAAATCTTCAATGATATAGGCGTTCAAGAATCACTCTCCACAACTTAGGTTGAAATGAAAGGGGCAAGTCGTTGTTCTCCTAAGGAGAACCCGGTTAGCTTTGTCTTAGCATCTAGGCTATCAACAACTAAAGAAAATGCAATTCCGACATTTTCTGCTAGGACTCCTATCTGATGTTCAGTTTGATCTTTTGATGAAACCATGAAATAGAAAGTAGCTAAGGTAGGAATTTGGAAAGTCTTTGGATCCTGAAAGATTTGAAGTTCTTTCAGGATAATTAAATCCTTTCGGTGAGCAACACGGTCTATTGCTTCCTGAAAAGAGTCCGCAAAGAGGTAGAACTGGAGAACAGGACTTTCTAAGTCTGTGAAGCAATCTACCAGGTAGGCATTCATCAAAGAGGTTTCCAGTGAGTTACGGACAAGGTGAGGTGTGAACCAGTGAATGGATCCCGCCACTCACTCTTGCAACAGGGGCACAGGTAGGCCTCGTAGGTGTCACCTGATGAACTCTTCACTACCACATCTTCTCCTGGGGGAGGTAGTTCTTCTGAGATAGCCTTCCAGCCAAAGATGAGATCCCAGTTCTTCCGGTAAAGTTCACTGGGAGGTTTAGAGATGATAGCCTCTCCAGTGATATCATTTTTAGCGGCCATGTCCTAAACCACATCAGAGAGTGAATTCTGTTCTATAAGTGACCAGAACTGTCGGTGAACCGAATCCAACGCTTGCTCGATCCCAGTAAAGTTATGGCCATGCTTGATCAAATTCCTAAGGTAATAATCAAATTCATTTAAAGCGGTTAGAAGGCTGACTGCCTTTGAGGCTAATTCAAATTCTTCAGATTCTTCAGGAAGTGTAAATTCTAAAATGCCTTTCATGGGGTTAAAACTCACTTTTCGTCGTGGTAGTTGATTTATCGGTACGAAACTTAATGAACCTAGGGAGATAAAGGGAGGTGGTAGAATCTTTATTGTGGATAATGCTGTTATAGGCTACCTCTACAATCTGGCCAATGATCCTAGAACTATTTAACAGTTCTCGTTGGGCATCAGAAAATCCAGTACCTACTGAGGTTTTAACAGCTCCATCATCACTGGCAATCTCCAAAGCTCCCATCATCCCGGTATATTTGCCTTTCCCTGGAATGATTTGAACCACTCGGAGATCAGCAGTCTTAATGGCTTTAAACTTTACCCAATCAGGAGACCGTTTAGGTTGCCAGAGATGGAACATGTTCTTAGCGACAATCCCTTCTCGTCCTTTCTCTAGCTGGAGGTTAAAGTACTCTGTGAGTTGTTCTGGGGTGTTTGTCATCTTCTGTTCAACAGGATGGATAAACTCTAAGGGTTCTTCAGTTTTATCCATTCGTTTATTCAAATCATACAGCCTAGTTGCATAGGGGATACGTTCATTCCTGTTAACCACATCCCAGACAATGAAGTGGACTGTAGCAGTCTCTTCTGGGGAATAGGTCCCCTGAATCAACTTATTAAGAATGCCATTTCCAGTCTGGCGGTCTTCATGAAGATTATCTTTAGTAAAGCAAACCAGCTCTCCATCAATAAATTCACCAGCCTTAATGATCTGTTTTATTTCAGGGATTAGATGGTCAGGGGCGGTAAACTTGGAAGAATTCCTAGTCTGAAAGACTACTGAATCCCCTTCCAGGGTTGCGTGTACTCGCATACCATCATACTTAACTTGACAGACTACATCTGGGAAGATAAGTCCACCAGCATCACTTTTAGCCAGCATGAAGTCACAAGTTTCAATTAGACCTGGCCATACCTTATTTACCGTAGAGGTGGAAACTCCTACTCGTAAGTTCCGAGAAAGGATATCCAAGACAATCTGTTGATCCATTACGGTTAGTTTTTCAATAACGGACATAAGCTGATTCTTAGCTTCATTACCGGTAACTTCCCGAGTTGCCAGTTTGTTCTCTAAGAACTCTAATGCTGTTTCTAAGTCTGTATCACCCCGGGTGTAAATGATATCGTCAAAATGTTCAATACCAAAGTTAAACTTAGGATGCAAGGTTAGGTAGAATACCCTCTTGAGTTGAGGGTTGTCTTTATGACGATTTAGAATCTCTAACTTCTTTGTCCGTTTAGTAGTCTCTTCAAGTTCCCGGAGAATTTCATACACGTTGGTCATTGGGATTATCCTACTTAGCAGAAAGTTTCAACATCCGGTTACGCACTTCCACTCTGGAGGTAGATCCGGAATTTTCCCACTTGTTGGTGTTGGGATTAAAGATTAAAACGGGTTCATTCTGACGGTCGAACAGTTTAAGCATCACGTTTCCGGTTCCGATATGGAGGTACTCCACCACAACCCCACCATCCTTCCGATATTTGTTGGTGGTCCAAGACTTAGTGGTGTTCACAACCACCTTCACTTCTGGTTTGGCTACAACCTTTTCCACGGGTTGTTCAACGGTAACTAGGCTGGTCTTAGCCTGATTTGCCGGTTTAGCAGTAGAGTTTACGAATTGAATCCGAAGATCCTTATAAATGTTTCTCCACAGTTTCTTATGCCCACGAAGATCTTTTCTGTTTACTTCAGACCGGGAAGAAAACAAGATGTCGGCAACTTGTAATGGGGAAACAAATTGAATGGCGTGGGCTATCTCATGGGCTACTAATGCGGATAACGACTTTTTCCAGTGTACGTTTACTAAGGAGCCAATCACTTTATCAAAAGCAAAACTGGGATATTCCGGGAAATCACAATTCCCATCAGTGGGAACCGCTAACATGTACCACTGCATCCCTAGTTGAACGAACGGGACACCTCCATTATGAGTACCACCCCATGACTTGTAGGTGTTAAACTTAAGTTCAACGTCTACTTTAAAGTCGGGGATACCGTACTTATCCTTAGCATATTCTTCCATCATGGCAACTTGCCGGTGTACTTCTACGGTTAACGTTGCTTTGGCTTCTTGCTGGTTCATTTTTGGTTCCCCTTTGTTCATCCTATGAATGAATTATAGTGGAACCTAAGGGGGAAGTCAAGGATCAGTTCAAAATAAATTCATAAAAATGTGACAGTCAGGGTGTCACCTAAAACTTACGTTTACGGAAGCCATAGCGTTTGTCAAAACCATGTTTCTCTAACCGTACTGAATCAGAAACTTGTGGATGTTTCTCCTCTGGGATGGTAATCCTGGAAAGAAACTGGTCTAATTCTTGGTAAGTGGAAAAGGCATCTTTAAACTTAAAAAACTTAAAGTCTTTTAATAATGGATTTAGGATTAGTCTGGGAAGTTTTTGTGGGATGTACGCATAAGAGTCACTCTTAAGTAGGAACAGAGGTGTCTGGATCTCATTCCAGACAGACATAGGAATATCAAGATTGATTTTGCTAAACAAGTCATAAATCTGAGCTAGCTTCCATCCAGACAAGTGGATAGAGTCATCAGAAGTGAAACTCTTAAAGGAGTAGAAGAAATCTTCAAAAATCTTCACATTATCCCGTCGTTGAACTCTAACTAAAGGAACACACCTTCCCCCTACTCCTAGTAGGATGGTCTCGATGGTTAGTTCTATTCTATCAGACCATACTCTTTGAGAACCAATTAGATTCCTATTCAAACCTATCTCTGAAACTATTTGATTCCTGACAGTAACATCAGAGATTTCAGTATCTTCTCTAATCCAAACCTGTTGACCTGGTATGCCAGAAAACTTCTTTCCTACTGAATCATAGAAATCAGTGAACTTTGAGATTATCTTCATTTTTTACATTCCATCTAGATCATTCACTAACCACCTCCAATCTGTGGCATCATTTAAATCCAGAATCCTATCATAATCAATGCCACTTTCATGATCAAGCGAGTGGTAGTAGGCCTGGTGAGTTTCAAGATTTACATCTAAGGAAACCTCAAAGTTCTTGATATCCCATTCAGCACGAATTCCACCTTCATAATTCGTATAGAAGAACGGGAGCCTTCTCCACTTTGGGTAGTGTTCACCAAAAGAGGCAGCTAACCAATCTAAACCGTCTGGATCTGGGCATTCAGATTCGTGATCGGCCCAGTTGTCCAGGATAGCCTTTAATTGTTTGATAGAAGACAAACTCATGGTAGCACACCTAGAAAGAGGGGTTGAAGACACACCGAAGGCTGTAGTTCTTCAGATAGTTCTTTTTCCAGAACTCAATAACGTTAGGCTCTTTGCCTCGAACTTTAGCCATTACCAGTGGGAAGTAGCTGGAGTCCTTTACAGAAAGAGCGATCTCCTTAAAGGATAGTCCAGAGACAGAAGACACCAACGTTTCTACCTCACCTTGAATCGTGGAGAGTTCGTCAATGACATTGGCCTCTATCTTATCCACTAATGATCTATCTAAATTGGATTGGGTAATCACTCCAATGATATCATCCAAAGTTTCATCTACTACTGCTTCTGCTATATCCCGTTCTCGAATCTCAGTATGAATCCGATGCAACCGGAGATACTCTTCGGTCTTAACCTTTACCTTTGTTCCATCATCCAAGATTAGAACAAACCCTTCAATCCCCTTTGCTGTTTCTAGTAGGCTCTTTACTTCAACCCAAGAGTAAGGAACAACTGGGATAACCGTTAAGCTGGGACTAAGGAACTGTTCAGCTATACCAGACAATTCTGAATAGGTCATCTCTTCCCCTGAGGAAAAGGATCTCGCTGATAGGAGGGTAAACTGGGGAATTGGGCCATAGTCTAAAACAACCTTAGAGTCTGGGTGAGTAAATTCAAATAAGGGAGTATACCCCATCTCTAAGAAGATTCGTGAAAGCTCTAAGACTTCCTTAGTAACGCATTGATTAGCCAGGAGAGCTACATCAGAAGAAAATGACTTTTTCGTTTTAAAAACGACTCGTCCTAAGGAGGACAGTACTGGGGCTAAGAGTGATCCATCTCGTTTTTCTTGAATCTGAACAATCCTATCTTTGATGGACTCTAACCGAGTTTCAGGTCTCTCATTAAGATTAAAGAACTTTCTGAAACACGCACAAACGCACTCTCCAGTTTCATCATAGACATTACCCCGAGCTTCAAGCGCAGCAGGATTATCCCAGAGTTCGGAGTTTGAAATCATGTAGTGGACGATAGTCAAGGACTGTCCATCCAAGACTTCTTCTTTGAACCGAATCATGGGATCAGCTCTTAAAGACTTTAATTCAGAAATGTGCATGTCAAACCCACTCGTTGTGAATGTTGTTGCTATTCAATGAGGAAACAACTTGAGTCAAACTAAAGAGATCCTTGATGGGGAGATAGCCATGCCGGCGTAACCATCCATTAAACTTCTCTTTAGCTTCTTCTAAGGTCTTAGCAGTGAAACAGAACCGTTCTGAATTAAGTTCTTTGTCAAACACTTGGAAGAGATTTTTAGGTTTCATCAGCATCCCCTGTTAAGTTCCAACAAGTTTACTGGTTCCTCAAGGGAAAGTCAAGATTTATTTTTTTTGGAAGGAAAACAAGTGATTACCGAGAAGGTACTAGGTGGTACACATTTCCAATGGAATCAGTAACTTTCACCTGGGTAGTTTCTGAACAGAACAACTCTGCTTCCTCTTTGACAGCCAACAAATTGTCGTGTTTAGCGACAAATGAACATTGATGCAGAAGTGTTGGGTGGACTGAATCCTTAGGTCTCACTACCTGGTAGAGGTGGATGCTGAACAGCAACTGGGTCATGGGCTCATCCAGAAATCTAAAAAGTTAAGTACAAAGGATCTGCTGTAGGATGAATTGATTAGATGCCCAGGACACCCTATGAGTTTCAAGGAGTGATCCAGACCAATCCCAAAGTTAAATTGTGTCATAGTTAACTCAGGAACTAAGGAAATCATCTTGGAAAAGGCTTTTTCAGAAAGAGCCTGAATCTCTTCAAAGAGGAACTTCCCTAAAATATCTTCAGCTACTAAGGGATCAATCCACTCCCCGTAGAAATCTGAGATCACTAAGGAACCATTAAATTTGGTAAAGGTTAATGGAAGTGGATCAGTTCTTTCTTGAAGCCATGACCTATCCCTAATCTGATTCGAATCAAAGGATAGACGAGAAGTTTGATCATCTGCAACCACTGCAATAGGCAAGACCGTCTTTAACTGTCCTAACCAGGATAGAGAAAGCATTGCACTCGCCCTATTCAGTAAGGGATCTTTCAAGGAGTGAACAACTAACAGATCACACTTGGAATCCACTTCATAAAGATTCCAGTTGCTGGAGATGATAGACAGTAAGTTGTGAAACTGGGTGTCTGAAGTCCTTTCTAGATGAAACGGTCTGTCTGTCATTGAAACCCCTTAGGAAAAGACAGTTCTAATTCTTTCTTGAAGTTTGGTGCTAACCTCAAGTGGAGACACCTCTTTTCTAGGTCTACCTTCTAACCAGTCCTGGTAAGCACTCCATAACGACCTATCAAGTTCATTGCTCCAAGTTAGTCTATTCTGAAATGTAGCTTCTTTGTGGACTAAGAAGTTAGACGTACCTAGGAAGGCAAACAACTCAGGTGGATCTTTAAAGCCACGTTCCCAAGTCTTTGAGCTTAAATCTAAACTATCACAAACCTTTAACCAAGAATTGGTAATTACCTGATCTCCACTAATCAATCCCTTGGGAGTCAAACTAAACTCCAAAGGGGTTAATAGTTCATTGATCAGAAATCCGGCATTAAAGGAGTAGAAGGAATAACCCATAAAGAGATCCTTCATTTCAGATTCAATTAAGACTAACTTTACTGGTCCAGAAAATACCGAATCGAATAGTTCACCAAACTCACCTGAGTTAAGAACCCGTTCGACTCCATTAAAAGAAAGGTTACTGTGCAAGAGGACCAGGTGAGTGAAAAAGTCCTGGTCAAAAAAGAATGCAGGTTCAACAACTATACCTTTACAATTAGGAAACTTACTGAGAAGGTACTGTTTAACCTGAGTAGACAATTGGTCATGGCCAAGACGTTCATTGACATTCAACATGGGTCAGTCTTTTTTGGTCTTTTTCAGTTTGGCGTGCAAATGAGCTTTAAAGATGTTGGTCACAGTTCCCCAGAACATAGGGGAACTGACTCTGATAAACTTCTTAGTTATCTTTTTTGCCTTAGCCCAAATTCCCTCTACGGCACTTATAGAAATATTATGGTCCTTTGCAACTTTTTTTAGAAAGGGTGTTGGCATTGTTCTTCCTTGGGTAGTCAATAGGAAACCGCATGAATTGACGGGGTCTTGAATGAGTGATAGTCATCTGCTTCCCATGAAACCCGGCGGTTTCCACAAGAGCACCGGTGACTTTCTCCATCCCACCCGGTACAGGATTCATCGCAGGTGTCAGTTCCATCAAAGTCGAAATATCCGCACCGTTCTTCTATGCGGCGGTTAACTTCTAACTCGGCAGCTAAATTATTTGCAATGTTCACCGCATTGATTAGGGTAAAGTCAATTCCAATGACTTTTCCATGTTCCTGAAGGAACATCAAAGCCTCTTCAGTGAGTTTTAGTTCCTCAACCTTCTCACGTTCAAAATATTCTTTGGCTTTCTTCTCTGCCTCTTTGTGGGCAGTAAACTCATCTTGAAGCTTAAAACGGTAATTAAGATTTTTCGGTTCACTGATGGTAGTGTTCAAAAAAGTGATGAGTTTTTCTGGAGTTGTGGCCTTATTTTTCTTAGCTTTGGTGTCACACTGGTAGAAGAGTCCGTCCTTCGCAAATGCAATTACCTTAGTTTTCCAGGTCACAAACTCCTGAAGAAGGGTACTGGCTTCTTTAGCCCGAAGTTCAGCCTCGTTCAACATTTCTTCACGTGACTTCTGCATGACCTATCTCCAATTAACGTTTGATTAGTCCGATGTGCTTCTGCTTTAAGAAATTATCAACTCTTTCTGCCCGAGTGAGGGTGGTGTCTTTAGTTCCGGTTTTACCATAACCCGCTTCCGTAATCTTCTCTTTTACAAGAGCAATAAGATTTTTGAAAAAACTAACAAATATATATTTCCCCTTAGGCTGAAGATTATCATCCATATACCTCAAAGAAAATGATGCCCTAGAACTTAGGTAGTTGATAATTGGTTCAATTTCCGTATCAGAAAAAGTTTGGTCTGGGTGTTTTGTATTCCAATTTGCGATGTAATTTGTAACTAAATCGGTAAGTTTAATCGCGTCATTTCTGGCGGAATAATCTGCCTTTTCACTAGATTTATCCAGCTTTTCATTGATGACTAAATCTGAGAATGTTTTCATTTTAGCCTTCTCGATAGTTTTTCTTTATTTATCGATCCCTGTCGAGCCAAATCCAGCAGCCCCTTCAGTTGCCCTAATTGGGATCTTAGCGTCTTTGGCGAGGCGTTTCCATTGAAACTGAGAAGGAACCTCATAAGCATCCCAGAATGGGGGAGGCTCAACTTCACCTGAAAAAGACTCAATCCAGGAATTAAACAGCTCTTTAACTTTTGACAACATGGCATTCTCCTAAAAAGGGGGAGTTTCCTCCCCAGGTTTCTAATTCAAATCTTCCAGTTCTTTCTTCATTTGTGTGAAGATTTCATCTGGAGTGAGGTTTATTGAAGAATCAATCTTAGTGTAGAGGGAAAGGAATGTCTGAACTATAGGATTCGGGAACCGGGACAACCCCAGAGTCAATGACTGTACCACATCTTTAAAGATACTGTAGGTCTCTATAATGGCAGATAACCTACGGTTAGAGATAAAATAATCAATAGACTCTGATTTGTAGGCAGAGGAAACGTAATCTACAAATTTGACAAGATTATCAGCGAATGCCTTATCCTTATCTTCATTCATTCCCAAATGATCCATTTTCTTATTTACGATTTTCTTCAATACCGCAGCACTTGGAAAGTCATGTTCAAACATAATCTTGAAACGTTCCAAGAATGCTTCATTAAGAGCCTGGGTACCAATATGGATTGAGGATTCACCAAAGCCCTTAGTGTTGCCAGTGGCAATGATGTTAAATCCTTCTTTAGGAGCAAGGAGTTCTCCAGTAGGTTCAATATAGATGGGGTCACCATTTAGAATTGACTGGAGGCACATGATCTTAGGAGTAGCTAAGTCAATTTCATCAAGTACTACAACCATCCCATGACGGGCAGCAAACACTACTGGGCCTTCTTTCCAAATAGTATTGCCATTCTGGAGTGTCCAACAACCAATCAGATCATCATCTGAAGTCTCTTCGGTAATAGACACCAGGACCATTGGTCTAGACAAAGTATGACATACCTGACTAACTGTCATATTCTTACCCAGTCCAGAAGGCCCGGTAATATAACAAGGGAAGAACTTCTTAGAGTCAATAATAGTCTTTAAGGCAGTATGGAAACCGAAGGGGACAAAGTCTACATCTTTACGAGGAATGTAGGTAGTTTTGTTGTATTCTACTTGGCGGTTGTAAACAAATTCTACAACGGTAGGACTCTCCACTGTTGGACTTTCACTCTTAGGTTTTTCTTGGGGCTTTTCAGAAACTACTGGGGAAATAGGAAGAGTAGTAGTGTTGTTTACTTCTGTCAACAACTTCAAGAGAAGTTTAAGATCGTATTTTCCCCTAGAAACTCGGCAATAAGTCATAATAGGCTTGATGTAGGACGAAGGAGTACCAACCCCATACAACAATTCCTTTATCCCAGAATTGGAGAATGTTTTTTGGTACATCTCCGGGCCGTACTTAGTTTCAAGGCCTTTCAGGAAATTGGAGAACGTCTTAAATTCGTGTTGGTTCATTGTAGTTTCCAGGTCTAGGAGAGTTGGGTTACCTTCAACGTGGAACAAGTATAGTGGGTTTCGGGGGGAAAGTCAAGCACACTTTAACCAATATCCAAAAATAAAATCACCTAGAAGTGACAGGTTTGGTCACTTCTAGGTGATTGGCTGGTGAACTAGCGGGAGATTAAAATTCTCAGCGCTTTCTCTAAGGAAGTGAAATGTAAGGTAACCTCCCCCTTCAACGCAGTGATTCCAGAAGGAGATGACATGATGACAAACCCATTGACTAGAAACATCAGCTAACCCTCTTCATGGTTGTTGAAAAAGATTCGTTCAGTTTAGAACAAGTTTCTTTGCCCCACATTTTCCACATAGTTCCTTAGGAACTTTAAATGGTCTTCCTATTGATTGATCCTGTAACATTTGGAGAAATTCCCCGGCAAAGACAAACCCCATACACTCCTTGATCTCAACCCCACATTCAAAACACCTACGGTCAGGCACAGTCTTTATGCCAGAATTTAATTTTTTCTTTGGGTCCATGACACTTGGTTAAGTTCTCCAATCCAAACTCATGTGGATGATGATAAGAATAGTTGTCCGAGTGGATCTTAAAGGATCTGATTTTGTCTGATTCCTCAAAAATCTCTGCCACTACTGATATTGCCTTACCTTCTAAGGCAATAGAAATAGGCAATCCACTTGTTAAAGTTGCGGTTAGCATCTTCATGATTTTTCCCTAAACGTTTGAAAGTTCTTCCCAATCCTTATTCAACTGCATTTTAACCTGTTGTGCATCAAGAGTTAAGTTTTCATCTGATTCCTTTCCTAAAAATGTCCATAGTATCGAAGAACTGTAAAGTCTACACCTTACAGTTCTTCTAGACGTTTCATCAAAGTTGCTTTATAACCCATTTGGAGATAAAGACTTTTAGCCTCTCCACGTCTGTATTCGACAACCTCTGCCGAAGGAGGTTTCTAAAAAACCTTCAAAACTAACCCTCTTATTGGTTTTCTAAGAGGACTAAGAGTGTAGAGTTCTTACGGGTTCTACACGGTTATCTATAGTGATTTAAATTTGTCAACTATACTTTAGTCACGGCTTTTAGCACAGAATTCGATAAGGGGATCTCCTCAATTATAATCGGAGAAAAGGGAATCATTACAACGATTCCATAGACGTCCAATACTTAACGGAGTATGTCTTATTCTCCAATCTAAGAACCACTACATTATTCTTATTTCGGGTAATCATAGAAATAACAAACTCGTAATCACCATCTAGAATTTGAAGATTCTCCATGGGAACTACAAAGGTAAAATTCTTTAGATCCTCATCTTCAAGTGGCCTAATGGTTACATTAAACTCATTGTTAGCCTTATCCCGTGCATCCTTATCGTTATTGATTAAGGAAAGGCATAAGTTACCTGCATTATCCCAGAGTTTAAGATGTTTCAAATTCCTTGAATATGAATAGGCTGTTTGAAGAGAACCTAGAATATCATTGGAAACTGAGAACCGTAAGTTCTCTTCGGGGTGGTCATAAGGCTCTTTCTTAGGGGCTACGATGACAACCTCATCCGAATAGAAGAACTTAAATTCCTTTGAGTCGTTAAAGATCCGCAGGTGGTTATCGTTAAATTCAAGTTCGGCATCTGAGATTAGGCGATAATATTTCAGAAACCCATCAAGATCATAAAGAGCAAACCGACGGGGAAACGTTTCTGACAAGGTTGCCTGGGCAACTAACGTGTTTAAGGGCGTAATCGTATTCTGAACATTTGAGTTGGTAAAGATCATTCCAGGGTTGATCTGAGAGAAGTTAGACAGTACCTTTACTGTTACTGGAGATAATTTCATTTTGACACCTCTTAGTTGTTTGGGTGGTAATTTACGAAAAGGATGATGCAATCTGTTTGTAGATGTATTTAGACATAGTGTGGTTGTCCTGGGCCAGAACTTGTTTCAGTGGATTCTTAATCCTCTTTGTTTTATCCCCTTCAGTCTTAATGATAAGATGATCAAAGTGATCAAGGGTACCAAAAAAGGTGTTGTTCCTTTTAATCTTATCGTAGCAGTCCTGATAAACTTTGTTGTTGTCTGGTAAAAATCCATTGTTTGAGATACAGTTATTAAGTGTGTCGGCAATATGAATAGTTAAAATTGACAACGTAGGAAAGGCCTTTTTCAATCTAGAGAACAAGAATTCATTTCTGTCATTAAGGTTGATAATAGACTTAGTTAGCGGGTCAATCACAGTAGTTCCAGAAGTGATTGTACTGGAATCCCCCTTCTTTGTCAATCTGAGTCTGTCTGAACGTCCATCTGAAATAACGGTTAAACAGATTCGTTTGTTATTAGCTACTTTATGCTTTAACATACTAGGTAGGTTGAACAACGCATAATGTAAGGGGGTTCTCCCAAGGCATAGATTGTATAACTCACGATGTACCTCAGTACGGTAAAATTTAAAGCTTACTGCTGTCCCCAGAAACAACAACTCCTTACAGTCGTCGAGGAGAGAGGAAGACACTGTTGATAATACCTCAACTAGAAACGAGCTTTGTGTCGTTTCAACTCCAGTTACAGCCTTAGAGACAAACCTAATAGAGTTGTTATCCATAAAGGCATACACACTACAAGGAATGTTAGCCTTTTTACAAAACTTAACAATCACTATACTCTCTTTAATCAAATCAACTAGATTAGCTCTAATAGACGATGACCAGTCTAACAGAACGATAACTTCATGATTTTTCTGATTAGGCTTAATAACCGCGTGTTTAAAGAGTCTGGATGACGTTTTAAACTGAGAAAGTTTATTGAGATTGAGTTCCCCAGTCTTTACCTGATGTTGATCCCTAAAATTCTTTGCATTTTTTTGTCGTTCGAACTCAGTGTACAGGAGATCGGCAGAACGAGTTGTTGAATCATTATCCTTATAAATTTCATCAACCCAGTCAAACGTCTTTGGCATCCTCTCTTTTACAAAACTCTTAAACTGATCATTAGTAATTATGTTAGGGGTAGTTTGATCTAACTCTTCAAGTGTATTAGTCCCACGGTTTGGTGTTCTGTCCTGATTCTTCTTATACATGTCTTCAAGAATGCCATCTTTATAGATAGTAGTCTTTGCGAGTTCTACATTAAACTCATTTAGATCGTTTGCATCGAACTCAGACAATTCAGTATTTTTATTTTCACTAATTTGCTGGTCACCTTCAGTTTCAGAGTCACCTTGATCGTTTGACTCACCTGGTTCAGAAGATTTAGTCGTACCCTCTTTCCCCTTCTCCTCCTTCTTCTCACCCAGACAAAGGGTGATAAATTCCTTTATAAGTTGTTCAGACTGAGAAAATTCAGTAAACTCCTTAAGTTTCTGAATAAAGGCCATTTCCTTTTCTGAAAAGTTTATGGGGTGTAGGTAGTTACTCTTAAAGTAGACATTTATTTTATCAATGAGGTGGGATTCAGCAGTTAAGGATTTAGTAGCAGAAAGATTAAACTTCTCTCCCATGATTTTATCAAGTTCGTAAAATCCTGTGCTGAACAACTTTCTGAGACCTGGGAACTTTAATTTTAACAGGTTCTCAATCCGGATGTCTTCAAAAACATTGGCCAACTGTTTGTCAAACTTCTTAGTGATGTATTCCCAATCAGTTTTTTGGGTAAACAAGGCATGTCCGACTTCATGGCACAACATCCGTTCAAACGCTAAAACATTTGAAGAGAACGCATTCAAAAAGGAGTTTACCAGAATAGTTCTGGAGGAAAGGTCAATAGCAGCAACATCTACAGAAGAGGATATCTTCATCTGTAGATTTTCTTTGGCCATCAAGTTAACCAAGTGCTGGGTATACAGTTCGGTCACTGACTTATCCTCCTAGTGAACATCTTTCATTAAGCTGGAAATAACAAAGTTCTGAAACTGCCGTTGCTTAACAGCATACCAATAATGTTCTTGATAGTTATAATCCATGTACGCTATGAGCCAGTGGATGTAGAACATGGAAGTCTCCTGGGTTGCTGTTTACCTTTGTTGGTTGAAGTATACTTGAGGCGCCCCCAAAAGTCAAGCATTTTTTGCTGTACAGTAAAAAAACAGGTGTAACGGAAAAATGACAGTTTCGGTGAAAGAATGGGGGTTAAATCAACTTCACCAGTTTTTCTTTAAACTCTCTGAGATGTTCATGAATTTCATCTAGTGTTTTAGGCAGGGCAACCATTCCCCAGGTGGTAGTGAACTTTAGTCCTTCCCTGTCTGACCGCCACACCCGGAACGTTTCTCCTAGAAGTGTTCTTTCTGCTCCAGCTGGAACTCGAAACCACTCCTTGCTTTCTAGTTGTGCACCAAAGCCAGGACTCCAAGAATAAAGTCGTCCATCCAATCTAAAAAATGCTTTGTCAAATTTAAACATGGGTTACCTTTAACTGTTGAAAGGACTTATAGGTAATTTCAGACGATTCATTCCGAAGAAACAGTTACTTCTCCAAGAAATTTTAATGATCTTGTCATATCAAACCAAGCTGTCGATTCGACATCCCACCCATAAGTGAAACTATAGCTTGATCTTGGACGTGTGTGAGTAACTGCGTCAAAATGCCGTGTAATTGAATGCCACGGAAAATACCGTTGCATGTGATATTTAAAGTTAAATTCATCATTCTCATCCCCTAGAGGGAATGCCTCTGATGAATTTCCAGGATCTCTATCCATGAGATCCTGAAATGTCTTAAACAAAACTGTAGCATCATAGTCTGAATTAAGTTCTACAATGAGATTTCCTGGATTTACCTTATGAAGATATCCTTTTGGTGACCCCCACTGTGGCATTTCCACTTGAACCCACTTAACCCAATCGGATGTGTAGGAGTCATCTCCAGTCTTAATCGCAGTAGACGTCCAGAAAGCCACTCTTGGTTTGTTTTTTCCTGGAGGGGATACCATGCGTGTTCCAGGGAAGAAGGGGGCGGCCTCTGTTACCTCTTCAACCTTTCCAGTAGGATGTAGATCTTTTACTCCAGTAAACGTAACTGGTCTAGGAACGAAAAGTTGCAATGATCCTACCATCTTTTCTCCTAGTTCTTCTGCTTCCCCTTTAATCATCTTCAACCGTTCCCACTCACGATCATAAATATCCTGAACGACTTTCTTCTTTCTTGCCTCAGCTACAAACAGCCTGAAGTTTTTCATCTCTATTCCTTTTTAGGTGATTCCATGAATCAAAATCTATTTGCTGGGTTTTATATCACTAGTTTTGATGGGGTTCTTCACAAACATGAAGCCCCTTCTTCTATTCCTAAACCATTCAAACAAATCTATATCAAGTGTAAGAATGGCAGAACTATTTTACCTGTCTCCAACCCACAAAAAAACAAAGCCGACATAATCGGCTTTGATGCTGCAATAAAGGTTATCACTACCTTGTCCTCGAACAGTCAGGCAAACCACTACTACCGACTTACCTGTATCTATAAAGATGGACTAAAATGGTCATCTTTATTCGATATGCAAGGAAACCTAGTAGGGGGCGAGTGGCTTTAAGATTTCTTAAAGAAACCTAGTTGGTTAAAAAGTCCTACTATAGTAGCAACCACCTTCTCGATGGTTGGCCAGGCATCCAGAAGTTCTGGGGCTACCGACTGAATCAGTTCTCGAACAAACTGAAGTTTCTGTTTACCAATGCCAGATTCTGGAAGAACTGCCTCTATAGAACGAATCAACTCTATTAGGGTAGGTAAAATTTGAACGATAAGTTTAAGTTGTTGCATGGTCTTTCCCTCAAAACAGTAATGTGCATCTGGGACTAATTATCACTTCTTCTATCCTAAACAGTTCATTTATCTCCAAATCCGACTGTAAATTCTTCGATGTCTTTTTGGTTAGTTCTGCCCAATTTACTTGGAGTTTGCACTCCGGTGGATTGTGGCTGCACCCGACCAGAAGTAACAGAAGAATTAGGTATGGTTTCATCTAGATCACTCTTATCATTGAACCCTATATCCTGGGAATCTTCCAGTGTATCTCTTTTAAAATCATAAAGGTTATCAGGTAAGGCAACCCCTAAGAACCCAATAATCCCTAAAATAATGAATACCACAGAGTTGGTTTGTTGATCGGTAAGAATAAATCCAGATAAAGAAGAAACAAACAATACTAGGTTTCTTAATGTTGATCCTTCAGTTAATCGCCTGAGGATGTATTTTACGATGCTAATTTTCATGGTTAAAATCCCTTTTAGACTTTCCTTTTTAGAACTCAGAACGGATAGTCAGAGTGCTTCCTGAGGTATTGAGGTTTATCCATCCCGCTGAGAATGGTACGTTCTCAAAAACTTTAGTGTTGGAAACCTTTGAAGTAAAGAATTGTTTCTTGGTTTCTTCGAAGTTTCGTTGAGTTTGCTGAAGAGCAGCAGCAGAGACATCTCCTAACCAATAGAATTCAGGGTTGTCTTTAAGAGTCTTAGAAGTGACTTTTTGACTTGGAGTTTCAGGATTCCAAGAATTGAAGTTGGTGACCATCTTGTTCCAGACAAAACGACAACACCCAACAGTCTTGTTCAACAAGACTGTTTGCTCGGTTGTTGGTTCTAATCGAAACTTGAAGGATTTTAGGGTTGACATGGTATCCAGGTGTTAAATAGTTTAAAATTGACGGGTTCTACACGGTTATTTATAGGGATTTAAATTTGTCAACTATACTGTTCTATTTAGTGAAATCTAACTCCAGGCCTCTCCAGTCGGAACTAACACGTCATCTGAAAAGTCCTGGAATAAACGTTCTCCTGTTTCAACCTTCTCAATTTCAAGATCAATGAATGCCATGGTAATTTCTAACTCTATAACATCATTATCACTTGAATTGAACTCTAATCTATCTACATTAACTGGATAACAACTCCAGAACTTTACAGAAATAAGAGGTTTCATTTCTGATGAGTACAGACAGACTAGGGCATTTGAAAACGATTCTGGGACTACTCCATTTCTAACCACATACTGAAACCATCTAACCAGTTCCAGATAAGACTCAAAGTCCTCATCGAGGAGTAAGGTAAAGGTAAATGGGGTAATGGTAAACTGTTCCCCTGGCTCATTCAAGGTCTTAATAGAAGAGGTGGGTATCTCTATTGCTTGAATCGTCATCTCTGGGATTTCGAACCGCGAACAGAAGAAGTTGATATTTGGACACCGCTGAAAGAAAATCTTAGCCCTGGTAGTTCTAGCTAGATTTAGATTATTCGGCACAGTAAAGTAATCTTGAAGTTGGGTGTAACTGAGTAGATCAACGGCCATAAGGATTCCTAAAGGGTTAAACGGGTAAAGAGGTCTACCAATGATACTGTTTCTTCTTTATCATCTTTAGTCACAGTTACCTTAGTATCTCCTGTTAAACATTCATCAATAAACAGAACTGAGATTGAAGCAGAGCGAATAGAGGATGCTGATGAGCCAGAAGCAATAATTCTTGACCCATTCTCCAACTCAATAGAGTTCTTGTTCCATTCTGTTACTCCTTGCTGAAGAAACTTTGGTAGATTCTGATATGCTACCTTTACCCGCAATAAGATTTCTTTAGCTGAAGATTCTTTATTAGCGAGAATAGCAACAGTCTTATTGGAGTTAAACAGAACATAATGTAGCAAGAAGATGGCTGAGATGGTTGAGTTGTGAACTAGAATGCCATCAGCAAAGTAACACGATCCCTCTACCGTTAAATCATAACAGGTTCTAAGACCTAGTTCTTTAATCGATGTTACCACAAAATTGTCAGTTACCCCAGCAATAACCTGATTCAGACTGTCCTTTGCTTTGATAAAGGTAAAGTCTGGAGTCCCTAAAAGATGATCGTGTGAGCAGACTAACGTCTTTGACTGGTCATAACTCAATAAGGTAACTTCAACAGCTGGACACTCTTCCCATTTGATTAACGAGTGGATTTGCCGAAAGCCATTCGGGGTTTCAATAAACATAGTTTCCTCAGAATGAAAGAATGGGGCCCGAAAGCCCCATTCTTAGTAACGGCGTACTAGATCTTAAACACTTTCACCAAAAGATGAACTAGACTTAGTAGCAACGAAGGTTAGATAGATGAAGTTGATAGACTTGTTAGGCTTGATTAAGAATACAGCCTTAAACTCGTTCCTGTCACGAACTGCTGGGGTATTGACTGACTCATCACAGATAACTTTCCAGCCACCCTTTTCAATACCTCTTCGAGCTTCAACATCACGTAAGAATGGAGATACCGTTAACTTAAAGATTTCTCTGGTCTGATCATCATTGAACTCGAATAAGAAGTATTTGGCTACTCTGGAAATAGCCTTCTTTAGTACAATGAATAGACGTCTTACGTTGATTCTTGAGAACGCTGAAGGAACTGATGTACCTGTCTTATCACCGAACAGGATGGTCCCTTCTCCAGTAAAGGTCACTACTGGGTTGATGCCTGCTTGATACAGATCATCACGTTCCCCAGAAATACCTGTTCCTGAAAGGGCTACTGCACCATAGTCTGAACCTGGATTCCAGGCTAACTTAACTACATTGGCGATTCTGCCACGGTTAAAGCCAGCGGGAGACCACCAAGGATCATTGGTGTAGTCGGTACGAGCACATAGACCTGCGATATCTGGATTTAAGGGCAACCAATGGAAACAATCATTATACCGGTCGTACTGATACTTCCAGCCTGAGTCATATACCGAGTAGGTTGAATCATACCCTACAGCATTCTTGTAGGTAATGACATCCTCTAACTCTTTCCCTGGATTATCTAGAACACAGGATAGAGTGGGGGAAATAAACACCACACAATCTTGTCTGGTTTCAGCAATATTGGAAATTACCCAATTTACTGTGGCTGGATTCAGATACTGTCCCATTAAGATCAATGAGATATCGATAGAGGTTGGGTTTCTAAACATATAGAAACCATTGCAGACATTCTGGATCCCAGAGTCGTTCAGAATGGCAATATCGTTATCCGAAACACCCCCAGCAAGTGGGATACGGGCATAAGGATTATAGGTTTCATCATTAGGATCTTTTGACAATCTAATGGTTACAATGTTTAACCCAGAAGGTACGGTAGTGACAATACCTGGATCTAGGGTAATGGTATTGTTGTTGTTATCCCTCAAGAAATCTGCAGCAACCAAAGTTCTCCGAGTACCATAAAGTTTACGTTCATAAACGATATCGATTTGGGGAAAGTCGGCAAGAGAAATAGCTGGGTCTAAAGTAATGACATACGTTGCAGCCGTTACTGCAACTGTCTGCTCACGAGTTACCACAATAACTACGGTACTTTCTTCATCCAGTAGATCTACATCAAAGGTAAAGGTGTCATCTGTCTCATTGACAATTACCTCATCTGCTAATACATCAATAGGGGAAGCATCAGAACCCCCTTGGTAGGTAATAACATAGGTATCACCAACCTTAATGTCTAGGAGGGAAGTAACGTCTACGACTGTGGCTACCCCACCAGTAGGAGTAACCCCACTGACTGTTAAAATCTTAGTCTGTCTGAATAAGACATCACCATTGGCAGTGATTGAATCTGGCTTGATATAGAGGGTATTACTGGAAACCGTATACTGTGACGATGAGATAGCGGAGGCAGTACCACCTGAAGGAGTATAAAGAACTGTTCTGGTTGCCCCGGTAATTACACTCCCCGAAGTTAGGGCAAGTTCGTAATCAGTTACAGTTACAGTATGAACTACCCCTGTGCCTGACAGAACCCCTGAAATATCTGCTTCACCTACCCAAATATATTCGGAACCTGCATTGATGGCGGTCTTATAATACTTTGACGAACCATCATATCTACGATCGCCTACCACAAAAGATAGACCTTCAAACTTTTCAATTACTGACTGATACGCATAAGCATCCCACTTTTGACTAGTATCAATTACCACTAAGTGGAATTCATTATCCCCTGGCGGATAGTCAAAATTGGTCTTGAAATCCCAGTGGGGAAACGCATACTTGTCTGCCATTGAGATCTTCAGGGAGTTACCTAACTCTGAAGGATACTTGGCAGCAAAGGCGATGTCAGCTAGAACCCCTGAATTTCTACGGGATTCAAATGTCTTATCATTCTTGATAATAAGACTATTGACATTTCCCACTGTACCATCTACTAGAGTAGCATTTGCATTTCTAGCATTGTCGCCAACCAATCTCACTGCTTTAAGGTTATTTCCATAGGTCAGGAAATTAGCCATCGTAAAGAAGTCTTGATAGGTAGACTGAGTAGCGTCGGTAGGGTGAATGGTGGGTTTATAAAACTTTCTGAGGATGTCTGCTTCAGAAAAAACTGAAACAACTTCTTCACATCTACCCCATTCAGAAGCAATTACGGTTGCTGCTGTGGTGGTTGATACTGAGGGAACATCTAGAGTTTCATCTCGTTCTGTGGACAGGACTCCTGGACTTAACAGATATGCCATGTTGTTGCTCCTTTAAACGTTTGTCCATTTTTTAAATCTATTTTTACAGTTTTGAAAAACTGTAAAGTCTAACCCCTATAGTTCTTCTAGACGTTTCATCAAAGTTTCTTTATAACCCAATGAGTTATAAAGACGTACAGTCTCTCCACGTCTTTATTCGACAACCTTTGTCGAAGAAGGTTTCTGAAAACCTTCAAAATTAAGCCTCTAATTGGTTTTCTAAGAGGATTAAAAGTGTAGAGTTCTTATGAGTTCTACACCGGTGTTTAATTATTTAGTTTTTTTACTTTTCATCAAGAGTCCTAGGAGTTCCCTAGGACTCTTTCTTGATTTCATTCGTCTACATGTTCATCCCAAGTCCTTACTGAAATCTTCCTCTTCTGTTTCTTGTACGGATTCTTTGGACTGAAATCTTGATAATCAAAAGAGGATGTTTTCTTCTTACGTTTTGGAGAAAGGCGAGTAACCTTATTAAAGGATAACTCTTCATGGGATGATAACTTTGTACTGATCATTTAGTTTCCTAACTCAGGGTGAAGGTAAAGGTTGAAGGGGTAACTGTTACTGTGGTTCCATCTATAGATACTACAAACTCGGGTGAGTTGAATACCTTGCCAAAAAGAATCTCATTAACCTTATCTACCTCTTTGTTTTTAAGACTATCCCACTTGATAGGGAAGTCTAAGGTTACAGGTGGGTCAAATACCGTGCCTTCTTTGGGGTTGTAGGCAATAGCCTCAAGTCCGGCTTCTACTTTTTTTTTAAAAATCTCTACTACATCTGAAGATACCGACTCAGGCAGTAGTTTGTTGGAGAACTCCTTGAAACTTAACAGTGATTTTGATTCTTCCTTGGGAGTAGCCTTATCTTCCTGACCTGGATAGAGAGCGAGTAACGAATTTTCTAACTTAGAGATATCTGATTGCAAGGTAATATCATAATACAAAGCGATCTGGGTCTTAGCAAAGAACTCACGATCAAATGCTAGATTACCTTTGGCTACAATCACTCCACGTTCTGGGTACGGAGTGAACGCTTTATTGATTTCTGACCGTTGATCAATATCAGCTAATGAATTGATCTTAATAGTAGTATCCCTGAATACAATAAACTCCAGTTTTGCCCCCTTGAAGTTGGTTTTGAGGAGAACTTCTAGGAGTTTATCTTTATCAGTAAGAGTCTTATTAGGTTCAATACTAAAGATCTTGAAGATTTCAGTAATGATATGAGTGATTGCTGCTAAAGAAACATCAGGACGTCCACTAAACTTATTGGTCTTTAAGTAGGGTTTAATCTGAACCCCATAAACAACATCGTCATTCCCGTCAATCTTCTTTTCTAGGGATGCTGAAATCTTATCCAGAACAACTCTTAGTTCAGTGTTGTAACCATCAGGAAGAGTGGCAGACAGGGTTAGTTTACAGAATGTCTTGTCTGAAATATTCTCAGCTTCGTTTGAGGGTTGTGACAGTGAAACATCTACATCAGTTATTGCAATCTTTGGGATTGAAGGTTCCAGTGGTACTTTGGGTGAATCCATGTCTTATAATCCTTGTAAGTAGTTGATTACTTTATTAGTTCTTTCTTGTCTCTCTGTTTCAGAAACAACTAATAGTTTATTGGTGAAAATGGGGTCTGACCAAATAGTCGTGAATAAAGCCTTTTGTGTATTTATCTTTTCTTCATTGACTATCCTAATACCGTCATCTTCAACTACTGGACACTGAGATAGAAACACAATCCCTTTATAGAACTCATTAGTTTTATTAAAACACTTCAGGTAGAACTCTAAGTCAACATGTTGAGTCTGGGTTGTAAGATACACATAAAAATCTAAGAATGTTCGTTCGACTAGAACCAATGAGTGTGACCCAATGAATCCAGCTTCACACTCAGCTTTGAATTCTAAAAGTTGGGAATGAAACTCTTTAATTTCAGCCAATGACTTCTGATACAGTTCGGTAACAGAAGTATTATATGCTTTGAGTAACCTTCGGGCATACTGAAGTTGAATAACTTGGTACCCTGCCGATTCAAGATCATAGAGAAGAGTACCTTTTCCTGATGAAGAGGGACCCGAAATAGCAACCAGCATTTTAGATACTTCCAGACAGCTTGATCAGTTCAAAGAACTCTGCCCGTGCAGTAGGATTCATTAGACATCCCCGGAGTACCGAAGAAACCATAAATGAATCTTGTTCTACTCCCCTAGCCTTTACACAACTGTGATCAGCTTTAATGACAACTCCGACTCCCACTGGTGAACATACCTCTTCAATAAAGTCAGCAATCTGAACTACCAACTCTTCCTGAATTTGAGGACGTCTAGAAAAGTGATCTACAATCCTATGAATCTTGGAGAGACCCATTAGGGTATCCCCATAGATGATACCCACCCAAGCCCACCCATGAATGTTCTGAAAATGATGAGAACATAACGATTTTACTTCGGCTTTGGTCACTACCATTTCATCAAGATGTTTAGTATTTGGGAAGGTGGTAATCTTTGGGGGGGCTTCATACCTTCCTCTTAAGGTTTCATTGACAAACATCTTAGCAATTCGATAGGCTGTTTCACGAGTATTAGGATCGTGGTCGGTATCAATAATCAACGACTTTAGGAGATCAGTTACTTTCTGTTCTACATCTACTAACAATTCATCATGTTCATGCTGACTAATTAGGTGAGAGATATTATCATTAGCCGTAAAAGGAGTATTGGTAGATTTTAACCGTTCAATAATAACTGAAGAAATATCGGGATTATACACAGAATGTTGAATCGAAGAATCACTAGACATGGGGGGTTCTCTCAGAGGTTTTTTAAGAAAAAAAGAAAGGATTCTAGAATCCTAGAATCCTTTGGGGATAAATGACTTCCCTGTCTGTAAAGTCCTCGAATAACTCCAATTAGTGAACAAATCATCCATTTCAATCCAACCCTTTTACACTTATTTAGTGGTTTACGTTTTTATCACTTTCCATCATCCAACCAGGTGGTAGATAAAGAGGTGAGTATCACTCCTGGGGGTAAATTAGGTTCAGCAACCCCTAATAAGGTCACTAAGACTTCTTCCGGGGAAGATACCCATGATCTGAAGTCCGATACGATATGCCAGCCTTTCCCTGGGTGAATGTTTCTAGCAGAGTCTACATTCTTGGCGACTACCACTGCAGATTGAATCATCCCACAGGTCAATGACTCGGGTGAACGTTCAAGTAAGAACAGGAAGTTATCTTCTTTTTCAGACATGTTTAGAACCATTTTTTGAAGAAGGACTTAAAGAATGAAGAAAAGGATGATAGATTATGCTTAACAGCCTTTGATTTTGGAATAGCCTGAACCATGGAAAAATACATTAGGGCTGTATCGAGACCAACCGATGAAGATAAACAACTGTGAGGTTGATAATTCTCAGTCCAAACCTTCTCGAATTGGCTTTCATCGAGCAGGTTAGTGAATTCTGATTTAAGCTCTTCTTTAAACTTAGTGATCTTTTCTGATTGTTCTGCAAGGAAACTAGCAACATCTAAATCATGGGAATAGTCGTCATAGACAACGAGTTTTACGGTACTGACTTTCTGGTTTCTATGGTCTAAGAAGGGAGACTCAACAAAAATAATCATGGCATAGTCGTCTTTTCTGGGATAATCCCTTCCCATCTGGTAATTCTCGAAGGACAATACCACTCGTTTAAATGGGCAATGTTTACGGTAGTAAGCCGCAACCTCCTCTTGGAACCTACAATGATCAAAGAACTCTATAAAATGAGAAGTAGAAGTGACAAAAGGTGATTGAACAATGGTTGTCTGAACATAGTCTGATGGATTTGGCGGTCGTTTCATTTTGAACTCACAGTTTACAGTGGATTTCAACGGGTGTCAAGAGTGACTAGTCCAGTTGAACTTAATTCTGCCAACAAGTCGTCTAAAGAGTCTTCAGTCCACTCTGGAACATTGAAGAAGGTTTCTAAAAGAATTAAGTGTCGGTAGAGGTCCTGTTTTGAACAGTCTTTAAGCACATGCAAGATGTCTAAGAGATAGTCTGAATCCATGAAGTGTTCCATTCATTTAAGAGGTTGACATTCCACTAAATGAACTACTACTAGCCTAAAGACCTAGTAGTTTCCTGTTTCAACGACACCCACCTAATGCTAGAATCATCAGAGTGAACTTCAGTGTCTCCACAGGCTTGAAATCCCGTAGTTCCTACGGTACGGAGCAGACCTAAGGACCTAATGTTCTTAGCTGCATTTTGGTCTCGATGGATTGAAAGACCACAATCACATTCAATCCATCTATCTTTCAAGGTCAATTCTAGGAGTGAACCACACCTAGAGCAGACCTTGGAGGTGGGATCGAATCTATCTATGAAGAATAGATGTTTCCCAAACTTGTTGGCTTTCCAAGTCATCTTTTCTCGAATCATCCTGAAGGGAGCTTCTTGAACCATTCTCCCATTCCACTTCTGCATTGCCTTGACATTCAAGTCTTCAAGACAGATGATATCATAGGTCTTTACGACCTGAGTGGTGATCTTCTCCACAAAGTCTTTTCTAGAGTTGGAGATCTTTTCATGAAGTCTAGCTACCTTGATTCTCTGTTTGTTCCGGTTAGCCGACTTAGGGATCATTCTACTCATGCGTCTTTGGTATCTCTTTAACCTCTTTTCCTTCTTTTTCAGAAACTTCTGGTTCTCTATTGCCTGACCGTTGTCTAAGACCAGGAGAAACTTAGAGTTCAAGTCTATTCCAACAACCTTTGAATCCGAAGTGATTTCAACCTTTGCTACATCAGGGACTTCTACAACAAATGAAGCAAACCACTTTCCTGAAGGTTTCTTGATGATGGTTACAGAATTGAACTCTTGAATGTTCTGCTGGTTCTTTATCTTGATATCAGTCTTCAGTTTAGGGATCTTGAGGTGAGTAGACTCTAAAGAACATCCCTGAGGATATCGAACTGATCCACCATTGTCTTTCTTTTTGAATCTTGGAAACCCGAAGTGTCCATCACCCTTCTTGGATTTCAAGAAGTTCCGGAGTGCTTGGTCTTGGTCTTTCAGGGTTTGTTGAAGGGCTTGAGCTACACCAATCTTCAAGAACTCGAAGGTCTCTTTTAGGTCAGGAAGCATAGAAGCTGCTTCATTGTAGAAAATGAATTTCTTTTCTTCATCATACCGTTCAGTAGACTTAACCAGAAGTTTGTTCCAGAGGAACCTCTGATTCCCGATTTCTTGATTTAGAAATTGTCTTTGATCTGATGTCGGATACACCCGTTCTTGTTGCCTGATGAACATAGGAGTCCTGTAAATAGTTTATCCTTATTTAGTTAGACGATTCATCTACGATGCTAAAGACATCGTAGTTTTCTCGTTTGAAATTCCCTATAAATAAGGAAAAGATTTCTATTTTCTAATCCTAGCCAAGGAGAACTCAATGGCCCTTTATTCTTTAGTAGACAAACCTAAGTGGCTTACTTCTACCCAAAAAGCTGCTACTGCTGCAACCCCAAGAGGTTGGGTATATACCCGTCCAGATGGGACTGCTGAAACTTTAGTGGCGATCAATAGAATGACCACTAAGATGATTCCTGTCGTTACCCGGGTGGTTACTGAATCAGCCTCTTATGAAATTGGTACGGCGGTTACTATTGTATTTACCGTTTCCTTTAATCGTAATATTAGGTCAGACGATATTACTTCCAGGTCAGTGTTAAACTTCCTTATTGACGAAGGTGAGTACGAAGCTGCCTATGTTTCTAAGACTGCTAATTCAGTAACCTTTAGATATACTATTCCCTCTAATGGGGATGAATATGCCATTATTGAATCTGCTGAAATTGGTATAACCGATATTACGTTGCACACTGGAGAACATATTTATCTTGATTTTGATGATTCTGATATTTCAGCTGATTTGACGTTCCCAGAAGCAACCGTAGCTACAGCTGTTACTCAGAAGGTTCCAGTTATTTCTGGAGTTACTACTGATAAAGCCAGCTACACCATTGGTACCGACACTGAGGTTATCTTTACCGTAGACTTTGATAGAAACGTCAAGTCTTCTGGTCTAACAGCAGCAACAACCTTAGACTTTACCATCAATGCTACCCAGTTCTCTGCTGACTATACCAGCACTTCTGGGGATGATGTAGTCTTTACCTGGACTATTCCAGGTGGTTATGCTGCAGGGGCCGCAGCAGTTATTACTCTTGATGATATTACCTTAAATACCGGAGAGAACATTCTTCTAGATTCTACGGCTAATACCGTTATTGCTGCTATTGATGCCCTTCCTGCAACCATCAATGTAGATATTGTAGTTCCCTAACCAGTAAGGTTGGTTATTGAAAAGGGGGAGTCCTAGGACTCCCCTTTTTTTCTTTTAGAGATAGACTACCGCACCCTTGGCCAGTCCTTCAGAGACCATTAAGATCTCTGCCCCTGTCTTATCTAGGGAATCTTCATGCCTAGATTTAATCCATCCCGCTAAGTTTTCTACGGTCGTTTCACAAGGTAGGATTACTAAATCGTGTGCATTCTTTCGATACCTAGCAAAGAAGGTTCCAGTAGGGGCACTATAGCCTACCGTTAACCAATCTTTACTGTTCTTAATGATATTCTCTTTCCAGATAAAAATAACATTCTCATATTGAGTAAGAAATGGGGCCTCATCTGGGATGGATAATGAGTTACCCCCACAATCAATAAGTCCCATATAAGAAAGATGACCATGATTGATATTTTGACAAGGTTCAGACGTTGAGTTCTTCAGCCCATGGACATACCTAAAGGGGTATGCAGGAGCCCCAGTCCCATAAGGACAATTCATCTCCTCACTCAGAAACACCTTAAATTCTAAATCAGCTTCTGGATAAATCTCCCCTACATTTTCTATTAGGTACTGTTCAATAGTATTCTCGATCCCTAACTCAAAATCAATAACCTTTATGGTAAAATGTGGAACAAGGCAAGAAAAGTCATCTGTTTCAATATAGACAGAATTCTTTATTGACTGAGATTGTTGAATCAAGTCTTGAGATACCCATAACTTATGGTCAAATCCACCAAATTTAGAGTCAATATAACTCTTGATAGATTTCTTTAAGGTAGAGAAATCTACCACTACCTGCTCCTGTTCTTCAATATTCCCAGTTACCCAAACTGATAGGTTGTATGAACCTCCTTGAATAGTCTCTGTGCCTGGATGAATGATGGCATGATCTATGGCGGTAATATTCTGAAAGAACAATGTGGATCTTGTCATAGTTTCCTCTTAAAATACTTGGAGTAAAATAATCGAATTAGACAACCGTGGAGAGGGAGTATCAATCTTAGTGGGAAGGGAAGTAAATATCATTCCACACCTATTCTTGTTAGCCTTTGCTATCTCAGCTAAGGTTGCTGCTTGTTTATTGGGTCTAACCCTCTTAAGTTGTGATTTAATCAAGTCAACATTCTGAAGGGTAGTACCTTTTACCGTAAACTTAGTTCCATCCTCTGCTACCCAATGAATGAGGTCATTATATTTTTCGTTAAATGCCCAAATCTCAGTTGCAGAGAGGATATCCTTCTTTTTAACCTTTGACTTTTCTTCATTAAAGACTAACTTTTCGAGTTGTTTTTCAACCGGTTTAGCCTTTACTGATCTTGTTCTTTTCTTCTTGGTGGGTTTAGCCTGAGTCTCCAATGAGACCATAGCCAAGAGAGTTTCATAAAACTTCTTTAATGCCACTTGTCGACGTTTCGAGAAGTTTGAGTATCCTTCCAGGCACTCTTCATCGGATAACCTACTTACTTCTTCAGACCAAATAGGAACCTCTTTGGCTTTAAGATAGTTCTGATCAAATCGATCTAGGGTAGGAACTGGGGGGATGTTGACTTGAGTTTGTTTGGAGTTTCCCGTAAACTCATCTACTAGGAAGTCTAACGTATTTAACCACTCTGAAAGTGAGGAAGATATAGTCCTAATCTTTACTACCTTAGGAGGAGGTTCTGTGGTCTTTCCTGGAGATGTACCTTTAAGGAATGTTTCTAACTTCTGTTTGATAACTCCCTCTTCATAAAGATCAGAAAGGTTATGACCCTTTGTCAACAAAATGCAGACGTTACCGAGTGTCTGTATCTCTACCTCTGATTTCTTGGACAATGCCTCTAAATATTCATTAGGGAAGTCAAAATCAATACAGACCTGAGTCATAGCTTTCCGACGTTGATCGGTAGTTGCTGATTGTCCCAACTCAGTAAGATGGGTAGCCAGTTCAGACTTGGACATCTTAGTAGAATTGAATACTTCCGAAACAGAAGGTCTGGAAACTCGTTTAAGTCTAGCCACGGGGGTTTTCCTCATCCTATTCGTAAATCGTAACCAACCTATGATTTTTGACAGTAAAGTACGTCCCTTCAAGAGTACCATTCATTGCCTTGAGAATGAGTTCACAACTCACCTGTTGGGCATTAGGGAGAACCTTAGCCAACTCGGTAAGAATCTGTTCGGCATCAGCGTTATCACGAATGGCAGCATAAGCCCTACGGGTTTCCATGAGAGGCTTAAAATAACGCTGAGCATTCGCCTCCTGGTTGAACGTCCAATAATCCCGGGAACTCATTTCCCTGAGCTCATTTCCAATTTTAGAAAGGGCTTCGAGGATTCCAAGAGTGCTAAGATTCGACATTTTTTTAATCTCCGGGTTCTTTTCTAACTCTTCAGACAAATTTTAACATAACTATAGTTGAAAGTCAACAACCTCTCCAAAAATAATTCAACACTAAAGTGACATCACAGTGGGATGACAACTACCCCGATAAATAGCTTTAAAGTTTGGAGGAACCATGAACAACCTACACCTACTCTCTGAAGCATTCACTGACTATATTACGTTTGGTGAACTCAGAAACCTCAATAACACTGGATCACTACTACCACTGACTAAAGGCCTTTCCAATGGGTCTGAATTCTCTATTGAAGATAAACTAGTAAAAAAACTAACTCCTTTTATTCAAAGTAAACTGGAAAGTGGCGAAGTAAAAGATTCAGACATAATGTTCACTATAGATCCAAAGATTAGACGTTTTAAGATTCCTACGGTATTTGAGCAAGAACTTAATCTTCCGATGACCTTGGTTAAAATACTGGACTCAAGATTTGCTGGATTTACTTCTAAAACTTCTACCAATACTAACTCTTCTATAATCAAAAGTGGATACAATCAAGGCGATATTGATGAGTTTGTTCTAGGATTAGGAATTCTAACCTTTCTGGTATGTGACCATCAGGAAGAGGTTATTCCGCTGGTTACTGAGGCATTATCTTCATTGGAGAGTTCCCCTTTCTCTACCACTAAAAATGGAATACAATTTAGAGTAACAGCAAAACTTAAATATCCTCAACTAATTACCTATCTTAAAGAATTAACCAGTTCACAGTTGCAGACTATCTTTCACAAAGTAGAGAAGTTTGTTAGTGGTACCAACGGTGGGTGGCAAGACGTTAAGAAGAAAATAACCTTAGGTGAAATTGAGGCTGGGGCAACCGTGTCGATTATCTCTGCGGGATCTTCAGATTCAAAAATGGATAAATCTGATTGGGTATTACAAGTAGATCAAGGAGGTATCTCATCTGTTCATGGTATTTCAGTTAAATCGAACAATAGAACATTCCATAGGTTCTCGTGTCTAAATCTACTGTCAACCTTAGAGTTCTTATCCTTATTTCAGATTATTCCTTCTGAATCTTCTACTTCATCCCTGTCTAGGAAGATTAAGTCACTTAAAGATAAGTTTTCAGTCTCAGACACCAATAAGTCAAGAGAGTTGATAACTGAAGGAAAGGAGCTGTGTACCTTTATTTCCAAATTTATTACCGACAAATTTGAACAGTTTACTGACAAAGACAAGGTTAGTAACTTTGTACTTACCCCAGTTATTAACGCTTTAAAAGGTATAGATCCATCTACCCATATCATTCCTTTTACTATTTCTGATGTTAAGAAAGGGATTTCATTTGTTGTAGGCTCTACTGATTTTTCTATAGATAGTTCTAATAAAGAATTGGTTAAGGTCTGGAATGACCTTGGAAAAAAACTAACTGTGAGTAAACGTTATGATCCAGATGGGTATCCTAAGTTAATTGTTTCCTTTGCGGGAAATGGACTTTATCAGATTAGATTTACTAAGAGTCACCTTTCTACACTCTCCCCAAAGATTACTGGGATGTTTGAAATAATTGATTTCCCTGACGTTATGGACCTCATGAAGAAAACCACCGGAAAATAAACTAGGCCCCTAAATGATTCCATTCTCCATTAGAAAATCTGGGGTTATTCAAATCCCGGAAGACAACAACACCCTAGCCTCAGTCTCTTCTGATTGGGCCCACGATCATGCTGAAGATACCACCACTCATGGTCTGTCATCCTTCATCACCAGCAAGACTGAACTAAATGCCGCATTAGCAGATGGGGATGAGATCCCACTCTACGATTCATCCACTACTTCTCAGAAGAAATCACTCCTAAGTCGGTTTTGGACTTACATTGCTGGAAAACTTCCTACCTATTCAGGGACCTTAGGGGCGGCTAAAGTTGAAACTGTAGGAACAACAGAACAATTTAGACATCAAGTGAGTCTACCCTTTTTAAACTTTAAAATTTGAGGTAATTTATGACTATTAAAGTATTATCAAACTTAGATTCATTCGCCTTTGTAGACGTCGTTAAACTCCTTAAGAAGAATTCTGCTAAGTTTACTGCCGAATTCGTATTCAAACAGGAAGTGAATGACTCTATCTACTACTTTACTAGACTGAAGAAGGAATTCAAGAAACATTCCTTTATGATAACTTTAGAAGATGTATTCCTTGAAGAGTTCAAGGCAGGGGTTATTCGGGATTATGTCTTTGAAAAGATTATTGAATTCCAACTGTTTAGGGTCGAAGATCACGTCTACAACATTTCTGAACTGGTGAGAACCATATCTGATTTTCAAGAAGATATCAATAACCAAGTTCCTTATAAAGCTAGAGTTCAGAAAGTTTCTGATCCCATTGTAGAGGATGTAGACTATCTAATTCTACAAGGGTCGGGTGACCCCAAAGAAATCTTAAACTTAGTCAAATTCACTTAAGCTTCCTTCCAGATCTGAAAACACCCAAGAAGTTTTTTGGGTGTTTTCAGCTTAATTTGGATTGTCAATGAGCTAAAGACGATGTAGTTTTGGGAATCCACTAAATAGGATAAAGTTTCTAACCTTATCTTATCAAGTAACATAAAAGGAAAAACCATGGCCGTCGTAAAATCATTTAAAGTCGGTGGATCAGCAGTTAATGGTGATCAAGCTGCATCGTTTGATGCTACCGTAGAAGAAACTGAAATCTTCTGCTTTTCCCGTAGGTATGACGTTATAGAAGGTGTTCTTCTTGGTGAATGGGCTCCCAATGTCCTAGTCACCAATTCAGGAATGACTGCTATTGCAGAACAAAGTAAGAATACTGTCTATTCTTCAACAACTCAAGTTATCTTGGTCAATGGAGATACTGGGGTTGCTGGAAGTGCGGTAACCTTAGATGCCGCCAATGTACGCCGAGAAGATTGTATCGTCCAATTCAATTGGCAAGATGACTCAGTTAATACTGCTTTATCTCAAGGGCGTTTCTATGCCTACAATAAGGTAAATGTGACTGTAGCCCCAACAGGAACCACAGTAGTAGGCTTTGAGCGGACTGCTGCAGCAGTCAATAAGAACCGAGTAGATAACGATTTAGCCGGTAAAGCATGGGATGCTGCATTTGGGATTGGGGGACGGGGTAACGCTTTAGCCCTTTCAGACCAGGTTTCTGCTGCCTCTCATGCCTTCTATCTAGGCTTCTCGGTTAAACCTACTGCATATGGTTCTTCCCCATTTGCATTGGTTGTTGAATTTGATATTTCTTAGTGTCTTTCTAGTGACTACTGTTTAAGGAGAAATCAATGAAGGAAATTTCCAAGGCAGCTTTTAGACTACTTTAGAAAACTACCTCCGTCAAAGTTCATTAAAGAACTGAAAGAGATAGACAAAGAAGAAGCCCTCTACATTATGGACAAACTTGGAAGAAAAGAGGTTGGTAGAAGGATTGCTATTGTCAAAGCCGACCATTATGATGAACTTAAACGAAAAAACCTTAGGAAACTTGAAGAACGGGAACAGTTGGATTGTGAAGAACAACGATTGTTTAGAAAACGACAACATGCAAGACAACTAGACAGTCACATCAGGTATCCAATGCGGTAATAATTTGAGGTGGGGTAGAAGGAGTTATGGAGAAATCTATAACTCCTTCTTTTGTCTTGATTTAAGATGAAGAGTGGGAGTTTTGGAAAATTAGGAGTCTGAGTTTTTTCTTTATTGATGGAGAACCACATCAGGATCTTAACTAAAGTTGACAGGGGGACTTTGTCCCCCTCATCTTCCATGGGGAACGAAGTGACCCATGGAAGATTAAAGAACACTTTAAGGTTCTTTTGCTGGAAGATTTTATGAAAGTTTTTTAATTTTTGAAGGTGGATTGTTTAAATGAATGATCTAGTTCTTTAAGGAATGATTGGAATGAATTGATGGATAGGTTTCTATCAAAAACTCATAGAACACCTTAAAAGTTTCTTGAAGACCTTTAACCTTCTTTAAGGTCTTTGTCTGCTTCTCTTCTGCTCTTTCCTTCTTCTTCAGTTCTCTTCTGCTTCTCTTCTGCTCTTTCCTTCTTCTTCAGTTCTCTTCTGCTTCTCTTCTGCTCTT
>Ga0209202_1000151_pt1 | contig 77198 bp, 73 predicted proteins | sample AD_UKC032_MetaG_FD_184416 | JGI IMG/M metagenome (GOLD analysis project Ga0209202, IMG submission 184416) | Active sludge microbial communities of municipal wastewater-treating anaerobic digesters from USA - AD_UKC032_MetaG (SPAdes) (version 2) | ecosystem: Engineered > Bioreactor > Anaerobic >... | reverse complement strand
GAAGAACAAGGAACTCAAGATCAAGGCCGCGCTACTCGAACGCGACTTCGCCACCGCCAGAAAGCTGGTCAATGGCGGCCGACATGGCTTGGCGGAATTCACATCGGCCTTCCTGCGCGGGGAAAAACTGCTCTGAAAAATATCGTTTACCTCTGCCCGCCCCTCGGCACCGCGACGCTGGCGATTCTGCTTGCACTCCCGAAACCCGGGCTGGCCGAGTCGCTGTGCCAGCCTGACGAAAAGATCGTCTTTGCCTGCCCGGTCGGCACCAAACTGGTTTCGCTGTGTGAAGCACCGTTACCTGGCGGCGGACCGGCGGCTTTGCAATACCGCTTCGGGCGAGCCGGCAAACCACCCGAACTCAATTACCCGGCCTCCGGCGACACCCCGGCCTTCCGCGCCGGCAGTACCGCACTGGCGGGCGGCGGCGGCGCCTGGATCGAATTCGAGCGCAGCCAGTACCAGTACACCGTTTATTCTTTCTGGATCAAAGGTGAAGGCGAAGTCGCCGGAGTCGCGGTCGACAAGGGCGGCAAGCGGCGAGCGACGCTGCGCTGCCGTGGCCTGGCAGTTTCGGAACTGGGGCCGGATTACTTCACGGCTATTGGCATCGCGCCGTCCGTCAGCGACTTTCTTCCCTAAAAGGCTCGCTCAAGCCGCTTGAACCTACCTCAGCCCGGTTTCCGCAGCAAATCGACCCGCTGCGGATTAAGGAAGGTGGCCCCCTCCGGCGTCAGGTAGGACTCGAATTTCTCTTGCACCCGCCGATACAGTTCAGGGGCGAGTCGATGACTGGTGTGCGTCACCTGGATCATTCTCCGGTCGAACCGATCGAAATTCTCGAAGAAACTGCGGGTGTTGAAGAACAGTTGTTTCTCGAGGCTAAGTCGGCCATCTTCCACGGCCATACAGATGGCGGCGAAGGCGGCTTCGCGCACGATTTTTTCATCATGAAACAGGCGAAAGACTTCGTTCAACTCACCGGCGAAAACCGGTTCGGAAATCCACGCTAGACCACCCGGCTTGAGGATGCGGGCGATTTCGCTCAAGGCGGCATCCATGTACGCCGTCGGCACATGGTGCAACGACTTGAACATCAGCACGATGTCGATGCTGCTGTTGGCCACCGGTATGTCTTCGGCACCGCCGTGGCGGAAATGGACGTTCGGCAGGTCGTCGATCTGCAGGTTGCGCTGGTGCTGGATGTCATCGACTTCGAGCGCGATGATCTCCTTCACGCGCCCGGTCTCGGCCAACGCGCGCGTCTTTTCCGCCTTGCCGCAGCCCAGTTCGAGCACCCTGGCCCCGTCGAACGGCAGTTCGGCGAGCATCAGCTTGATTTCGTTGACCAGCATATCCTGGGCGGGATCGGCGATTTTCACGGCGGCGCTTCCTGAATGGCTAAGCGTTAAATATTAACCGATAGTGATATGGCAATCGCCTCAGCCAGCTTTTGATTATTGCCCTTTTTTTGACGTCGACCGCAACAGGCGGCCGGGCATGATCAACAGCACGAATGATCCGCGACGGCGGGCTGCGTTATAGTTTCGCCTCTGCCTTTCGTTGCCCGATTCCCTGTCCCTAGTGCCTTCCCGATGAAACCGACACCCTGCCCTTCCTGCCGGAAAATCATGGTCAAGCAGCGCCTTGAGCGGCTGCACCACGGCGAGGTCGTACTCGATCTCTGCTTCGATTGTCAGGCCATCTGGTTCGACGATTTCGAAAGCGTGCAGATCACGCCGGGCGGCATCATCGAGCTGTTCAAGCTGATCCACGAGCATCGCGACGCCCAGCACCAACCCCTGCGCGACCCGCTGCATTGCCCGCGCTGCAACGACAGGCTGCTGGCCGGGCTGGATGTCGCCAAGCACGGCGGCAAATTCAATTACCACCGCTGCCTGCAAAAACACGGGCGTTTCACGACCTTTGCCCAGTTCATGATCGAAAAGGGCTTCGTCCGCCAGCTTTCCGCCGCCGAGATCGGCGAACTGGCGGCCAAGGTCGGTACCATCCGCTGCAGCGGCTGCGGCGCGCCGGTCGACATTCGCAAGGATCACGCCTGCACCCATTGCCGCGCGCCGATCGCCATCCTCGATCCGGAAGCCGTCGAGCAGGCGCTGAGCCGCTATCAGCATGCAGAGGTTCGCCGAACAACGCGCGATGTCGAACTGCTCGGCGACGCCATCGTGATGCGCGAACGGGACAAATCACGCTACCAGCGCGAAAAGCGACAAGGGCGCATCGAGGATATCGACGTCGGTGACCTGATCGTCTCCGGTGCTGAACTGGTCTGGAACCTGATCCGCCGGAGCAAATAAAAAAGCGGGCCGCAGCCCGCTTTTGATCGAGGAAGCCGGACTTACTGAACGCGCACTTCGACGCGCCGTCCCTCTTCCGGGCTGCCGCTGCCCACCGTCGATTCCGGCTTGCGCAGCTTGACACGCGCCGGCTCGACACCGGCTGCGATCAGCGCATCGCGCACTGCCAGCGCACGGGCCTTGGCCAGTTCGGCATTGTGCGCGGCGTCGCCGGACGGATCGTGGAAGCCGGAGAGCAGCACGATGGCCTTGGGCTGAAGCTTGAGCACCTCGACGGTCTTGACGACCACGCCTTGGCTATCGACCACTTCCAGCGTCGCCGAATCGACCGCGAAAAACACCTTGACCAGCGCCTCGCCAACCGGCGCGATCTCCGGCTCTTCGGCCACCTGCGCGACGACCGGCGCCGCCTTCGGCTTGACCGCCTTGCCGGCGCTGCCAGCATAGACCACCGCCAACACGGCCAGCGCAATACCGGCCAGTACGCCAACGATTACCGCTGTCGATTCGTCATCATCATTTGCCGCCATACCCACCTCACGAAATTAAAATCAGTCTTGAACCCCGGGAATCCAGCCGGCATTTTAAGCCGAATCGGGCGCAAACAAAATCCTTGGTGCCAATTCCAGATGCTGGCTGTCGCTGCCCAGCCAGACCACGCCATCCTGCACCGTGCATTGCAAACGCATGTTGCGTTCCGCCAGACCGGCCAGCGCCTTGCCTTCTTCCACCGTCAGCGACAACACCCGCAGATTCTTCTGACTGCTGAGTTTCGCCGCATTCTGTTGCCACCAGATTTCAGCCGAACGGCCGCCGTAGCTGAGCACGACTGCATGGCGCGAGCGATTGCAGGCGCGACGCACGGATTTTTCATCGGGCAGTCCGACGTCGATCCAGAGTTCGATGCTGCCGGTGGCGTCGATGTCCCAAAGGTCGGCCTCGTCCTCAGTCGACAAGCCGCGTCCGAAGACCAGCGTTTCCGAAGCGTTCAGCAGGAAAGCCAGCAGGCGGATCATCATCCGCTCGTCGGTTTCCGACGGGTGGCGCGCCAGCGTCAGCGAATAGTCGCCAAAATGCTGGCGATCAAGATCGGCCAGCTGGACTTCGGCCTTGAAAACGGTGGATTTCAGCGCCATGAAGGAACTCGCAAAGGTTTCGATTATCCCAGAGAAGGAAGTACCAGGGTGCCACGCGACTATAATCAGCAAACACTTATTTAGGAGATTGCCATGCGCCGACTGTTCCTTTTCTCCTGCCTCGCCCTTTTGGCGCTGGCCGCGCGCGCCGAGGTCATCGACATCGACAATGCCCAACTGGCGCAGTTGATGAAAAGCGGCGTCACGGTCATCGACATCCGTACCAAACCGGAGTGGGAGGAAACCGGCATCCTCCCCGGCAGCAAATTGCTGACCTTCTTCGACGAACGCGGCAAGGCCGACCCGGCCGCCTGGCTGGACAAGGTCAAGCCGCTGGCCAAGCCGGGCGATCCGGTGGTCGTCATCTGCCGTTCCGGCAACCGTACCAAGCCGGTCAGCCAGTTCCTCTCGCAGCAGGCCGGTTACGCCAAGGTCTACAACGTCAAGAGCGGCATCAAGAGCTGGATAGCCGATAAGGGCCAGGTCGTGCCGGCCACGCAAAGCATTGCCGCCTGCCAGGCCGCGAAAACTTGCTGACCCAGGCCGTCGACCGCAAGCGCTGTGCCAGTTGCGAACGCTGGCAGGGCGAGCGCCAACCCGGCGCGACGCCGGATGTCGTGCTGATCGAAGCCGAAACGGCAACCGGCCTCTGCATCGGCGGCGGCTGGGACAATTCCGAGCGCCGCGCGCGCTCGGCCTGCGGGCACTGGAAGCGGTGGTCCGCCCTCGAACAGGCGGCGCCCCGCGCAGTCCGGTAAAATATCGCCCTCCACGGCTTTCCGGCAATTTTTTCCCCGCTGATCGCTGCCCTTACCCCGCGAAAGCCCCCATGCCCACCCAGCAACTGACCGACCTCCTGCAAGCCGCCTTCACCGCCCGCCAGCCGCTCATGGCGCACCTGCACGCGGAAGACACCGACGCCTACCGCCTGTTCAACGGCAGCACTGAAAACTGGCCCGGTTTGACCGTCGACCGCTACGGCGACCTGCTGCTGATCCAGACTTTCCACGCGCCGCTCGACGGCCACGACCGGGTCGCCATCGAACGCTTCTACGCCGATGCCCTGCCCGGCCTGGTCGCCATCTACAACGACCGCAGCGGCGCCAATTCGCGCGTTGCCAACCCGCTGCCGGCTGAGGTGCTGGCCGAGGCGCAGAAGCCGCGCGAATTCCGCGAAATGGGCATCCGCTACCTGGTGCAGGGCCGCCACGCCGGCCAGGACCCGTGGCTCTTTCTCGACCTGCGCGCCGGGCGCCGCCGGGTGATGCAGGAAGCCGCCGGCAAATCGGTGCTCAACCTGTTCGCCTACACCTGCGGCGTCGGCATCGCGGCTGCCAAAGCCAGCGCCGCGCACGTCGTCAATATCGATTTTGCCGAATCGAACCTCAAGATCGGCAAGGACAACGCCCGCCTCAACGACCTGCCGATCCGCCTGCGTTTCGTGCACAGCGATGCCTTCGCCGCCATGCGCCAGCTCGCCGGCATTGGCCAGCCGGGCATGGTGCGCGGCAAGAAGATGCCAGCCTTCCCCAAGCTCGAAGCGCGCGCCTTCGACCTCGTTTTCCTCGATCCACCGCGCTACGCCAAAAGCCCGTTCGGCGTCGTCGATATCGTCAACGATTACGCCGCGCTGATGAAGCCCGCGTTGTTGTGCACCGCCGAGGGCGGCACGCTGATCTGCTGCAACAATGCCGCCCAAGTCAGCCGCGAAGCCTGGGCCGACCAGCTCCAACGTTGTGCCACCAAGGCCGGGCGGGCGATTCGCGAGTTCGAATGGATTGCCCCGGAGGACGACTTTCCCAGCCATGACGGACAGGCGCCGCTGAAAATCGCGCTGCTGCGCGTTTAAGGCGGATCGGCACAAGCGACGCAAACGCCATGAAGCCGCAACATTGGCGGGCCGCCGACGGCACCCGGATGACCCTGCGCCCGATGCTGAAGAGCGACGCCCCGCTACTTAAGGAATCGCTCGGCCAGCTCTCCCGCGAGTCGCGGCGCAATCGCTTTTTCAGCGCGGCCAGGGAAGTTTCCGACGAGATGGTGCATCGATTGACCCATTTCGACACCGCCACCGAGTTCGCGCTGGTTGTCGTGAGCAAGGAAAAGAACAAGGAAATTCCGCTGGCCGGCGGTCGTTTTGTGCACGAAAGCGATGGCCGGAGCTGCGAGTTTTCGCTGCTGATCGGCGACGCCTGGCAGGGTCAGCGCATCGGCCACCGCATTCTGCGCGTCCTGATCCGTGAAGCCTCGCGCCGTGGGCTGCACGAAATGGAAGGCCACGTTCTCGCAGACAACCAGGCCATGCTCAGGTTGGCCCGCACCATGGGTTTCCTGATCGACGACACCGAAGAAGCCGGTATCAAAATGGTGCGGCTTGCCCTGCCCAGTCCGAAACCGCCGCACGTCTGGCGGCGGCTCTTCCGAAAACTGCTCAGATTCGGCCGCAAATAGCCGACTAGCCGGGTTTTCCGGCCATCGTTAAGGAAACATTAATCTGGGCAAAATAGACTCGCCCGCTGCATCTACGCGAGTCGCGCCATGTTCCAAGCCATTTCACGATCTTCCTGCCTGTCCGCGCTACTGGTCGCCCTGTTCACCGGCCCGGCGGCGGCCAGCGAACCACTCGTGCTGCAAGCCGCCCAAATGCGCGCCCTGGGCATCGAAACCGCCGTCGTCGGCCAGACCGACCCGGCGCGCCAGGGCGTTTATCCGGCGCGCGTGCTGGTGCCCAACGAACAGATGCGCGTCGTCGCCGCGCCGGTCGGCGGCATGCTCGAAATGCTCGCCGTGGCGCCCGGCGCTTCGGTCAAGAAAGGCCAGGTGCTGGCCCGTCTCGCCAGTCCACAGGCGCTGGAGCTGCAACGCGATGCGCTGCAAGCCGGCAGCCAGTCGGCGTTGCTGCAACAAAGCCTGAAGCGTGATCAGCAGCTATTCGCCGAAGGCCTGATCGCCGAATCGCGCCTGCAAGCGACCCGTGCCGCCGCCAGCCAGGCCGCCGCGCAAGCCGGCGAACGCCAGCAGGGTCTGGCGCTCGCCGGCATCGCGCCGGGCAAATTGGGCGCTTCCTTGGCGTTGACCGCACCCATCGACGGCGTCGTGCTCGAACAGGGCGGCCAGCTCGGCCAGCGCGTCGAGGCGGCGACGCTGATCTACCGCATCGCCAAACTGACACCACTGTGGCTGGAAATCCAGGTGCCACTGCCATTGGCCGCAACGCTAAAAGAAGGCATGCCGATCAAGCTCGCCGACCGCGACATCAACGGCAAGCTGATCGCCATTGGCCGCGCCATCGACCCGGCCAGCCAGACGGTTTTGCTGCGTGCCGAGGTCAGCAAGGGGGCCGAAGCCCTGAGCGCCGGCCAGGTGCTGGAAGTTGAAATTGCCAGCCCGCCGGGCAAGCAGCAACAACGCCTGCCGGCCGCCGCGCTGGTACGCCATGAGGGCAAAACCTGGGCCTTCGTGCAGACCGCCAGCGACGACAAGAGCGCGAGCTTTACCGCCCGCCCGGTGCGCGTTGTCAGACAGGGCGGCGACAGCGTATTGGTCGATGGCATGCAGGCCGGCGAGCGCGTTGCGGTCAAGGGTGTTTCCGGACTTAAAGCCATGTTGACCGGCGTCGGCAGCGAATAATGCTGGCCGCGCTGATCCGTTTTTCGCTGACCCAGCGCCTGTTGCTGCTGGTGCTGACCGCCATGCTGGTCGGTGCCGGCGTCCAGGCTTTCATGGGCCTGCCGATCGACGCCTTCCCCGATGTGTCGACGACGCAGGTCAAAATCATCCTCAAGGCGCCGGGCATGACGCCCGAAGAAGTCGAAACCCGCCTCGCCGTGCCGGTCGAGCAGGAAATGCTCGGCATCCCGCATCAGCGCCTGCTGCGCTCGGTTTCGAAATACGCGCTGACCGACATCACCATCGATTTCGAGGACGGCACCGACATTTACTGGGCGCGCCAGCAAGTCGGCGAACGCCTGGCCAACGCGCAGGGCAACCTGCCGCCCGGCGCCACGGGCGGCATGGCGCCGATCACGACGCCGCTCGGCGAAATGTTCATGTTCACCATCGAGGGCGACCTTTCGCTGGCCGACAAGCGCGCCCTGCTCGACTGGGTGATCCGCCCGCAACTGCGCACCATTCCCGGCGTCGCCGACGTCAATAGTCTGGGCGGCGAGGTGCGTACCTTCGAAGTCGTGCCGCAGCCGCAAAGCCTGGCCGCACGCGGGCTGGCGCTGAAAGACCTGCAAATGGTGCTGGAAAGCAACAACCGCAACGACGGTGCCGGCCGCCTCAACGATGGCGAGGAATCCCTGCTGGTGCGCGCCGAAGGGGCGATCCGCACGGTCGACGACGTCAAAGCCATCGTTTTGCAGGCGAAAGACGGCAAGGTGGTACGCGTCGGCGATGTCGCCGAGGTGCGTTTCGGCGCCCTCACCCGCTACGGCGCAGTGACGCGCAACGGCCAAGGCGAGGCGGTGCAGGGGCTGGTCCTCGGCCTGCGCGGCGCCAATGCGCAGAGCGTCGTGGCCGGCGTCAAGGCGCGGCTGGCCGAGATCGCGCCGACGCTGCCGCAAGGCGTCACCATCGAACCCTTCTACGACCGCAGCAATCTGGTCGGGCGCGCCGTCGGCACCGTCGCCAAGGCGCTGCTCGAAGCCATCGTGCTGGTCGTCCTGCTGCTGCTCGCCTTCCTTGGCAACCTGCGTGCGGCGCTGGTTGTCGCACTGATGCTGCCCTTGTCGGCGCTCGCCACCTTCATTTTGATGCGCCTGTACGGCCTGTCGGCCAACCTGATGAGCCTCGGCGGCCTCGCCATCGCCATCGGCATGCTGGTCGATGCGGCGGTGGTCGTCGTCGAGAATGTCGAAAGCCAGTTGGCCGAGGCGCAGGAAAACCTGCCGACGCTGCACCTGATCTTCCGCGCCGCCAGCGAAGTCGCAGCGCCGGTGACTTCGGGCATCGTCATCATCATCATCGTCTTCCTGCCGTTACTCACCTTGCAGGGGCTGGAAGGCAAGATGTTCGGGCCGGTGGCGCTGACCATCGTCTTCGCGCTGGCCTCGTCGCTGCTGCTGTCGCTGACCGTGGTGCCGGTGCTCGCCTCTTACCTCATCAAACGCGGCGCGCATCACGAGCCGTGGCTGGTGAAGAAGCTCGCCACCGCCTACGACCGCGTGCTGACCTCGGCTCTCGCCCACAGCCGGATTTACATGATCGGCGCCCTGCTCGCGCTGGCCGCCGCCGCTGGCGCCTTCCTGCTGCTTGGCAAAAGTTTCATGCCGACGATGGACGAAGGCGACCTCATCATGCAGCTGGAAAAGCTGCCATCCATCGGCCTCGACCAGACCATTGCCATCGACAGCCGCGTGCAGCAGGCCATTCTCGAAAAGGTGCCGGAAGTGAAAGCCATCGTCGCTCGCGCCGGCGCCGACGAACTCGGCCTAGACCCGATGGGCCTCAACCAGACCGACACCTTCATGGTGCTGCAGCCGCGCGACACCTGGCGCAATAGCGATCCCGCCTGGCTGGCCGACCGGATGCGTGCCGTGATGGCTGACTTTCCCGGCATCGGCTTCTCCTTCACCCAGCCCATCGACATGCGCGTTTCGGAAATGCTGACCGGCGTGCGCGGCGATCTGGCGATCAAGGTTTACGGCCCCGATCTCGCGACGCTGAACCATCTGGCCGGCGAGATCGTGGCGACGGTGAAGAAAGTGCCCGGTGCCGAAGACACCTTCACGCTGAAAAACGACGGCGTGCAATACCTGAAGGTGGCGGTCGACCGCCTGGCGGCCGGCAGATTCGGCCTCAACGTCGACGACATCCAGAACGACCTGAAAGCCCTGCTTGAAGGCCGCAACGTCGGCATCGTCATCGAACAGGGCCGGCGCGTGCCGGTTGTCCTGCGCGGCCCGTCCAGCCTGCTCAATTCGCCGGCCGATTTCGAGGCGCTGCGCCTGAGCCTTCCCGGCGGCGGCAGTGTGCCGCTGGCCAGCGTCGCCAAGATCCAGCGTATCGACGGCCCGGTGAAAGTCGACCGCGAAAACGCCCAGCGCTACGTGGTGGTGCAATCCAACGTGCGCGACCGCGCCCTGGTCGGCTTCGTCGACGACGCCAAGGCGGCTGTCGCCCGCGACGTCAAGCTGCCGGAAGGCTACCGTCTGGCCTGGGGCGGCCAGTTCGAGAATCAGCAGCGGGCAGCGGCGCGGCTGATGGTGGTGGTGCCGGTGGCGCTGCTACTGATCTTCTTCCTGCTGTTCTCGACCTTCGGCTCGGTGCGCCAGGCGCTGCTGGTGCTGTCCAACATCCCGTTCGCCATGATCGGCGGCGTATTCGGCCTGCTGCTCGCCGGCGAATACCTGTCGGTGCCGGCCTCGGTCGGCTTCATCGCCCTGCTCGGCATCGCCGTGCTCAACGGCGTCGTCATGGTCACCTATTTCAACCAGTTGCTGGCGCGCGGCCTGCCGGTCGGCGAAGTCGTCGTCGAAGGCGCCAAACGCCGCCTGCGACCGGTACTGATGACCGCCAGCATCGCTGCCTTCGGCCTGGTGCCGATGCTCTTCGCCAGCGGCCCCGGTTCGGAAGTGCAACGACCGCTGGCCATCGTCGTCATTGGCGGACTGCTCACCTCGACGGCATTGACGCTGGTGCTGCTGCCCATCCTGTTCCGCCGCTTCGGGGTCAAGACCACCGTCAGTTTCATCGGGAAAAATCATGGCTGATGTCCTGCTTTCGCTCACCTTGCCCAACGATGTCGTCCAGCACGTCGAGGATTTGCTGCTGTCGCGGCCCGATCTGGTACCCGGTTTCACTGCCAGTAACGCCGATGGGCACGGCTCCGTCGTGCAGCTAGTCGAACCCGGCGAACTGGTTGCCGGACATGCGCCGCGCACGCAGATTCGCATGATCGGCCCGGAAGACAACATGCGCGCCGTGCTGGCGCTGCTCAAGACCCAACTGCCACGCGCCAACCTGTTTTACTGGTTGGTGCCAGTGATCGAGATGGGGCGCCTATGAAAATCGGCCTTTTTTTGCTGTTGACCGCAACAGGCGCCAGTTTTGGCGCCTCTGCCGCCGAACCGACACCCAACCTGCCACCGACCGAAGTCGTCGCCCGTGTCTTGCGCGCCAACCCCACCGTGCAAGCGGCCAGCGGCCAGGTGCGCGTCGAGGAAGCCAACCGCAGCCGTCTCGAAGCCGGCCCCTACGAATGGAACCTGCGCTTCGGCGCCAATCAGCGCCGGGTCTATCCGGCGGCCGGCAACGACGAACGTTACAACGAGTGGAATGCCCAGCTCGAACGCCCGCTACGCCTGCCCGGCAAATCCTCGGCGGATGCCGAACTCGGGGCGCTCGGCGTTTCCATCGCCGAAACCGGCCAGGGCGATGCCCTGCACGAAGCCAGCCGCGCCCTGCTCAAAACCTGGTTCGTCTGGCTCAAGGAAAGCGCGGCGGCCAGCCAATGGAACGCGCAGTTCACGCTGCTCGAACGGCAGACCAAGGCCGTCCAGCGCCGCCAGCAACTGGGCGACGCCGCCCGCCTCGAAGCCGTGCAGGCCGAAGGCGCGCTGGCCCAGGCCGAGGCGCAACTGGCCCAGGCGCGGGCGCGCCAGACCACGGCCAGCGAAGACCTGCGCCGCCGCTTTCCCGGCCTGCCGTTGGTCGAGCCGGCCAGCATCGCCGAACCGCAGGCCATCGCCGGCAGCGAAAGCGAATGGCTGGAAGCGATTCTCGAACACAACCACGAACTCGCTGCCGCGCGCGGCGAAACCCAGCGCGCCCAGGTCATCGCCGGGCGCGCCGGCAACGACCGCCTGCCCGACCCGACGGTCGGCGTCCACATGGCGCGCGAGCGCGGCGGCGAAGAACACATCCTCGGCGCCTACATCACCGTTCCGCTGCCCGGCGGCGCCCGCCAGGCAGTCGCCAGTGCCACGCTGGCCGAGGCCGATGTCGCCTATCGCCGCGAAGCGGCGGCGACCCAGAAAGTCACCGCCGAGGCCGCCGCCCTCTACCATTCGGCGACGGCCGCGCTGAGCACCTGGAACGCCAGCCGCAGCGCCGCCGAACGCCTGCAACGCGCCGCCGACATGACGGCGCGCGCCTACCAGCTCGGCGAAGGCAGCCTCAACGACCTGCTGACCGCCCGCCGCCTGGCCAACGAAGCGCAACTCGCCGCCCGCCTGAGCCAGCTCGATGCCCTCGAACTGCGCTACCGCCTGCTGCTCGACGCACACCGGATCTGGGATCTGGATTAGCCGAGGTCTGCCGCCATCGCGGCATCGCGCAAAGCGGGTCAAGTGCCGCCACGGCTGTTGTATGCTGGCGCACGATCAATCTTTCTGCCGCCATGAAAAACCTGGTTCCCATCATCGTCATCGCGCAGTTGTTCGGCACTTCGCTGTGGTTTTCGGCGAACAGCGCCGCCGACGACCTGATTCGCACCTGGGGCATCGCCCCCGCCGACATCGGCACGCTGACCAATGCCGTGCAACTGGGCTTCATCCTCGGCACCCTGACTTTCGCCGTCTCCGGCCTCGCCGACCGTTACCCGGCAAGCCGCATCTTCGCTGTCTGCGCCGTTCTCGGCGCTATCGGCAATGCCGCCTTCGCGCTGTTCGCCAGCGACATGACGGTTGGTATCCCGCTGCGTTTTGTCGTCGGTTTCTGCCTCGCCGGGGTCTACCCGCTGGGTATGAAACTGGTCGTCAGTTGGGTGCCGGAACGGGCCGGCGCCGCCCTCGCCCAACTGGTCGGCATGTTGACGCTGGGCACCGCGCTGCCGCACGGCATCCGTCTGGCCGGTGCCGGCTGGTCGTGGCAGGCGACGATACTTGTTTCCTCGGTGCTGGCGCTGGCGGCAGCGGCGATGATCTTCAGCCTCGGCGACGGCCCGCACCTGAAACGCCGCCACGATGCGCCGCCGCTGCGCCTTGGGCGCGTTTTTTACGCCTTCTCGATCCGCGAATTCCGCGCCTCGGCCCTCGGCTATTTCGGTCACCAGTGGGAGCTTTACGCCTTCTGGACGCTGGTGCCGGCGCTGGTGCTGCTCAGCGGGCTGGCAACGCCGGGCAGTACCGCGCTCTCCGGGCTGGCCTTCGCCATTATCGGCATCGGCGCCCTCGGCTGCATTCTCGGCGGCTGGTGGAGTCATCGTATCGGCAGCGCACGGGTCGCCGCCGCGGCGCTGACGCTCTCTGCCCTGTGCTGCGCCATCTTTCCGCTCATCGGCGGCTGGCCGACCTGGCTCAAGATCGGCCTGTTGCTACTGTGGGGCGCCAGCGTGGTTGCCGACTCGCCGCATTTTTCGGCCCTCTCGGCGCGCGCCTGCGCCCCGGAAATCGTCGGCAGCGCGCTGGCCTTCCAGAACTCGATCGGCTTCGCCATCACCATGCTGTCGATCCAACTCGGCACCGCCTGGATCGGCAACTGGGGCACCAGCATCGCCTGGCTGCTGCTGCCCGGCCCGCTACTCGGCCTGCTCGGACTCTACCCCTTGTGGCGGCGGCCCGCGTAATCGACACCTGGTCGCTCAGCCAGGCAAACCGGGCTACCCGCTCACTTCGCGGCCGATCCGGTCTTCCATAGCGTGATCCACGGCTTGGCCGAAGCGGCCCCGATCAACGCCACCGCACCCGAGAGATACGGCTGGGAAAACTCGACGTCCAGCTTTGCGAGATCGCTGCTGTTCTTCAGATAGACGATAGCCCGGCTTTCCGGATGTTCGGCAAACCACGACTCTACTTCGTCGCGACCGATCTGCCTGAGCGGACGCTCCAGCTTTCCGTAGTAGTGAAACTGGTCGTTATAGGCACTGACGTGCACCGGTTGCACGCCTTCGGTTTCGAGTTGCTTCAATTTCTTCGCCATCGGCGTCATGTCGAAGGCCGGCGCCAGCGGGCGGACAACGAAAAGCAGCAGCGAACCGGCGACAAGCAGCGAAAAAATCGCCAGCACACTTGGGCGATGTCCGTTTTCTCGCCGGCTGAAGATCACCAGGCCGATGGCCAGCATGACCAGCAACCCGCCACCCAACATCCAGGAAGTTCCGGCATAGGCAGCGAACCACTGCTGTCCGACCCACAGCGGAGAAATCAGCAGCGCGAGGCCCAGGACGGCAACAACCATGGGCAAGACATACAGCCCCTCCCTCGCCAGCGCTTCCACCCGTCCCCAACCTGCCGCGAGCAACAGCACCAGGGCCGGCCACAGCGGGAGGATGTAGTGAATCTGTTTCCCGCCGGACAGCGAGAGTGCCGCGATGGAAGGAATCGTCCAGCAGACGATGAAACGGGTTCCCGGGTCGTTGATCTTTTTCGCCTGCCTGAGCAGCGAACCCCAGGCATGGCGACTCAGGACCAGGGGGAAGAACAGCGCAAGCACGGCAGGGGCATAGAACCAGATCGGCTGGCGGTGCGCCAACTCGCCGGACACCCGACCGGCAACCTGGCGCCACAGGATGGCATTGCGGAATTCTTCGCCGCCAAAAATCGCTGCCGGAACGATCCACAGCAGGGCGATCGCGGCACCCAGCGCACAGGCAGCGAACGCACCGCGCCACCATTGCCCGCTTCTGGCGCGCTCGCCGCCCCACCATGGCCCGGCGAAAATAACGGGAATCACGAAAAGAAGCACGAACGGCCCCTTGGCCAACACCCCCAGCCCGAGCGCAATGCCGCACCACAACCAGCCGCGCCAGCCGCCGTTCCGCCAGGCATCGAGAACCCCGAGCAGCGCAGCCAAGGTGCACGCCGCCAGCAGAATATCGAACATCACCGAGGTGCTGAACAGCAGCCAATAGAGACTCGTCAGCAACAGCCAGCCGGCGCTTGCCGGCACCTCCCGGCGCTCCGGCCAAAGGGCGGAACCAATCCGCCCTATCAGCAGCACACAGGCCAGCGAGGAAAGCGCACTGATGGCCCGCGGCCACCAGTCGCTGACGCCGAAGACGGACCAGCCGAGGCCGATGAGCCAGAACAACAGTGGCGGCTTGTGATGATAGGGCTGGCCGTTCATGTGCATGACCAGCCAGTCGCCGCCCAGCCATGCCTCCCACGCCACGCTCACATAACGCGTTTCGTCGATCGGAATATCGGGACGCCCCACCACGGAAGCGACCAGCAACAGGGCCAGTGAAAGTGCCCATAGCACTGAATTGCCGCGGCTAGCCGGAAACATGGTTGCCATTTCTCTAATGGGTGAAAAAGGTTGGTGGCGCAGGCAAAAGCGAGTCTCGCACCGGCATGAAAACAACGACGCGAGATGCCAAGGCCGGAAAGACTCTCGATTCGATGACCGAGTCGATCGCAATGGCCGCGCCCGGCCACGACGATCAATTAGCGGCGAATTATAAAGCCTTACGGCTCATGTCGAATCGCCAGGTCGGCGTTTAGCCAAGCAAGCGCTCGACCATTTCCCGCAACGCGGCAACTTCGGCTTCGAGCGACTCGACACGCGCCCTGAGTTCGTCTGTCTCCCGCCCGGAAGAAGCAGCCGTACCCCGCCCGCCGGCTGGCGATTCGCTAGCCGGCTGCCCACTCAACAAGTGGCTCCAGCGGTTCTCGCGCGCCCCCGGCAAGCGCGGCAACTCGACCACCAGCGCGCCGTCCGAGCGGGCTGCGAGTTCTTCGAGAAAAGCCTCGACCGCCGAAATATCGGCAAATTTGTGCAGGCGCTCACAGTTCAGGCGCAATTCACCCGCCGTCTGCGGACCGCGCAGCATCAGCACGGCGAGCAGCGCCGAAGCCTGCGTCGGCACGCCCAGCACCTTTTCCAGATGGTGCGCAAAGCGAACGACACGGCTGCCGCTGACCTCGGCAACCAAACCCAGTTCCTTCAGGTTTTCGAGCGCTGACAGAACCTCCGGCTCGCCGGCCTCCAGCACCGGGTTGCGGCTGGTTTTCTGGTTGCACCCGGCCACCAGCGAATTGAGCGAAAGCGGATAAGTATCGGGCACTGTCCGCTGTTTTTCGACCAATGTGCCAAGGACGCGGGTTTCGAGGAGGGAAAGGTTTGGTGTGAAATCTGGCATTAGGCTGGCTTTCTTGAATCTTGAACACGGTGGCGATCCTGAAATACTTCGGATCGGCCAATTGAAGTCGATAGCCGAATTTACCCTTGCATTTTCATTTCGGAAAATTGGCGGCTTTCAGCGTTATTTCTGGCCGTTTCGTGCCCGAAGCGGAAATTCGAGCTTTGAGAAAGCAGCCGTTCAACGTAGAGCTAGCCGGCGCTGGGCGGCCTTATCGCGCAGCGCCCAGCGACCGAAGGGAGCGAGGTTGAACTCCAAGTCAGGCCTTGGAAAGCAAGGATGCGATATGCGTAAGCACGAGCGCGTAGGAAACGATGCAGAGAGTAAGTTTTAGCCAGAAGCAAAAAAGAGTAGGCCAGTTGATATACATCGGCGCAGAAAGTTCAGCAGTCGCCGAAATCTGCCGCCCTTCGTGGTATCGCGAAAAAGCTCCCCATGCCAAGGAGCCGTAGACGTATTGAACTAAATCCAAGGCTAGGGCGATTACAAACAATGCGGCAGGTAATAACAGTGCATCGGGTACCGCGAGTGGGCCGCCTTTATCTTCCTTGAATATCCAAATCAGTGCGATTCCAGCGAAAGCAAGTTGCCGACAAACGTCACTCGCTTTTCCGCTTAACGCGTAATAAGTTTCTCGATAGTCATTGATATTCATAGAATTGTGATGCTCATTTCTTAATTCGGGGGCCGGTACTTTGTGTCTTACGCGGTGAGGCAACTGGGGTGGTGGCTGCCTTTTGCGCAAGAGCAGAACCGGCAGCAGACTTCGCTGAAACACTTGTTCTCCCATCTCGAAGTACTTTTGATGCCGCAGAAGCAGCGGTTGTGCTTGTTACTTTCTTAGGCGCGACTTGAGAAAGCGCACTTCCTGCTGCGGACTTAGATGATTTACCAGTGGTGGATTTAGAGAGAACCGATGACGCTGCTTTTGCTGCGGCAGGCCTGGTTATTTTTCCTACAGGTGATGAGTTTTTGTTTTTAGGGCCACTTTTTGTTGCCATGAATTACTCCCTGTTTGTTGAAATGGATAGAGAACGCGCGCATGGGATATGGAAGACCTAACAAGGAATATACGGACGCGGGGTCCATATACCAGTTGGTATTGGAGAGGCCGGATTTGTTGTTTTAAACCCATGTGTTTCAGGCGCTTGGAATTTTGGCTGGCAGTATAACAAGACCAATATGTCAGACGGCGGAACCTAGGCAATGTCTGCTTAGTGGAAAGGAATCCGTAGGCCCGCTTTTGGCCGAATCCAGCCCAATACCTACCGCTTCCCGCCCACCAACCACGCCCTGTAGAGCCGTAACGCCACATGCGCGTCGTTCGCCGCGTAAAGCATCTGCCGCTCGGTCAGGCGCGGAGTGGCCCAGTTGCTGGTGCCGGTTTTCTTGGATTTCTGCAGTTTCTGGCCGAAGAAATGGGCAACTGCCACCTTGGCGCCGACCGTTCCCCGGTGGCCGGGGCCGCGCAGGATTTCGCCGAGGTCGAGGACGTTTTCCAGCGTGACGCCGAGGCGTGCCTTGAGGGCGCTGCGGTCGTTGCCGAGGCCGAAGCCGACTTTCAGGACGCGCGGCGAGGCGAGGATGGCTTGCAGGGCACTGTGGTCGCCGCTGCGGGTGATGGGAAAGAGCCAGGCGCGGTCTTCGGTGGCAAGTTGAACGAGGTGCGGGCCGGTCGAGACTTCGCCCTTCAGGAAGGTGGGCTTCGATTCGGTATCGAAACCGATGGCATCGGCGGCCATTAGCGTCGCCCGGGCGTCGGCAGCCAGCGCCGGGGTATCGACCAGCGTTACCTGCGCGAGCGCAATGCCTTCATAAATCGGCAGTTCGGCTTCGGCGATGCTGCGGCGGCTGAAAACGACGTCGCTCACGCAAGCCGCTTTCGCAGCCAGTCGCCGATGGCTTCGATTTCTTCCATGCAGACAGCGTGCGGCATCGGGTATTCGTGCCATTCCAGGGCATAGCCGCGTTCGCTGAGGAAATCCCTGGCCTGGCGGCCGAGCAACGTGGATACCACGTCGTCATCGGTGCCGTGCGCCGCGAAGATGGGGATCGCCCGATTGGCCGCATTAGCCTCGCGGGCGACCAGATCGGCCGACGGGAGATAGGTGGAGAGCGCGACGAGGCCGGCCAGCGGCTCGGGGTGGGTGAGCGCCGTGGTGTAGGCGACCGCGCCGCCTTGTGAAAAGCCGGCCAGGAAGATGTTGGCGCAAGGAATGCCGCGCTGGTTTTCACGCGCGATCAAGGCGCGGATGGCTGCCCGCGAATGGACGATGCCGGCTTCGTCGATGCGGCGGCTGGTGCTTTCGAGGGAGATGATGTCGTACCAGGCGCGCATCACGTAGCCGCCATTGCAGGTGACCGGGATGTGCGGCGCATGGGGGAACACGAAGCGCACGGCGGGCGGGCTGCCCAACCCGAGTTCGGGGACGACGGGCACGAAATCGGAACCGTCGGCACCGAGGCCGTGCAGCCAGATGACGGAATAAACCGGATTTTTTCCGGTTTCGATTTCGATGGCGGGTAGCAGGTCGGGCAAAGGAGACTCCTTGGTCGCTTGGAATACGCTTGGCAGCGGGCTGATCGAAGTATCCTTGGGGTTTTGACGTTGAGCAAGCTTATGGCGACACGCAGGCGAAAAGGATTGATGGGCTGGCTGAAATCCCTGTTGCCGGCCAAAGCGGCCCCGCTGTCGGACATCGAGCAGGCGCGCCGCCTGCTTGCCGCGATCGATCGGGGCGGCATCCCGCTCAATGCCGCCAGAGTCAATGCGATTGCCCGCAATCTTGGGCTCGAGGTGTCGAAAAAAGCCCGGGTCGAGGAAACGATCGAGCGACTCCGCAAAGCGGTGGCGCGCGCGGGCTGAGCCTGCGAAGTTTCGGGCCACGGCGCACCGCTGTCGCCGGCGCAACGTTAACCTCGGCTTAAGCCTGGGCTAATAGACCCTTAAGGCTGCGCCACTAGACTCGTTTTCCACGATCCCGAGGAAAACGACGATGAAAACCTTCCCTGCCTTCGCCCTGCTGCTCGCCAGCCTTGCCGGCCACGCCGAAACACCGCAGCAGATCGGCGCTATCTACGCCGCCGAAGCCGCGACACAGCAGGCCGGCTTCACGCCGTCGGCCAGGCGTGGCGAAACGTTGTTCCGCCAGCGTTTTGCCCACAACGACAAGATGCCGGCATGTACCAGTTGCCATACCGACAGCCCGCTGAACGCCGGCCAGCATGTGGTTACCGGCAAGACGATCCGCCCTCTGGCGGTCGCCGCCAATGGCGAGCGCTTCAGCGACCCGGCCAAGGTCGAAAAATGGTTTGGCCGCAATTGCCGGGAGGTTGTCGGCCGCGCCTGCACGCCGGCGGAAAAGGCGGATTTCGTGGCTTACATGACCGAGGTACGCTGATGAAACGTCTGGTTCTTCCGCTGCTGCTCGGCGTTGCGCTCCCAGCGCTGGCCGACCATCTGCCAATGCCCGCCAGCGCGCCTGCCAGCTATACGACGGAATGCGGCAGTTGCCACCTGGCCTACCCGCCCGCACTGCTCGCCGCCCGCGACTGGCAACGGCTCATGACCGGCCTCGGCGACCATTTCGGCTCGGATGCTGCGGTCGACCCCAAAAAAGAGGCCGAAATCAGCAACTTTCTTCAACGCCATGCCGGCAACGCGGTGAAGCTGGGCGATGCCGGCAACCCGCCGCGCATCAGCACCACGCCCCGTTTCATTCGCAAGCACCGCGAGGTGCCGGCAAAGCTCTGGCGCGACCCGCGCGTCAAGTCGGCGGCCAATTGCGAAGCCTGCCACCGCGGGGCGGCCGACGGCAGATACAGCGAACACGACATCGCAATGCCCAACATTGGAAAGTAGAAGCATGCAGAAAATACTCGTCTGGGATTTGCCCGTCCGCCTCGGGCACTGGCTGATGGTCGGCGGCTTCGCGCTCGCCTGGCTGACCGGCGACAGCGAAACCTTCCGCCTGGTGCATGTCTTCGCCGGTGCCACGGTACTGGCGGTGGCGACATTCCGCTTGCCGTGGGGATTTATCGGCTCGCGTTATGCGCGCTTTGCCGATTTCGTGCGCGCGCCGGCGGCGGTCAGGAATTACGTCCTGAGCCTGCTCCGGCTGCAGCCCGCACACCATGTCGGCCACAATCCGGCCGGCGGCTGGGCCATCGTGCTGCTGCTCGGCCTCGCCATCCTGACCGGGCTGGCCGGCTGGGCGACCTATAGCGATCTCGGCGGCCACTGGCTGGAAGATGTGCACGAAGGACTGGCGGCAGCCATGCTGACAGTCGTCATCGTCCATGTCGCCGGGGTGCTTACCGGCAGCCTGCTGCATGGCGAAAACCTGGTGCGCGCCATGGTGAACGGCTACCGCAGCGGCTCGCCCGAGGCCGCCATCCGTTCGGTCCGCCCGCTGGCGGCCGCGCTCCTTCTTGTCTGGGTGGCGCTGGCCTGCTGGTGGATCGCCAGCTGATAGAATCCCGCCATGCGCATCCTGCTCGTTGAAGACGACCCCCAGCTCGGCGACGGCCTGACCATCGGCCTGCGCCAGGCCGGCTTTGCGGTCGACTGGTTGAAGGACGGCCATTCCGCCGATCTGGCGCTGCAGGCGGAAAGCTTCGATTTCGTCGTGCTCGATCTCGGCCTGCCGCGCCTCTCGGGCATGGAGGTGCTGATCCGCGCCCGTGACCGCGGCCAGACCATGCCGGTACTCATCCTGACCGCGCGCGATGCCACCGGCGACAAGGTTTCCGGCCTCGATGCCGGCGCCGACGATTACCTGGTCAAACCGATCGACCTCGACGAACTGACGGCGCGCGTTCGCGCCCTGACCCGGCGCAGCGCCGGGCGTGCCGCGCCGCTGCTGACGCATGGCGACCTCGCGCTCGACCCGGCTGCCCATAGCGTCACGCTGGCCGGCCAGGCGGTGGAACTCTCCAGCCGTGAATTCTCGCTGCTGCAAATGCTGCTCGAAAGCGCCGGACGCGTGCTGACCCGCAGCCAGCTCGAACAGTCGCTCTACGGCTGGCGCGACGAGCCGGACAGCAACGCCCTCGAAGTGCATATCCACCACCTGCGCAAGAAGCTGGGCAGCGACCTGATCCGCACCCTGCGCGGGGTCGGCTACACCATCGCCAAGTGACGACGGCCTGGTTCTCCCTCCGCCGCCGCCTGCTCGGCCTGCTGCTCGGCGGCGTCGCTGCCGCCTGGCTGACGACCATGGTCTTCAGCTACATCGACGCCCACCACGAAGTCGACGAGCTGTTCGACGCCCAGCTCGCGCAAGCCGCACAAACCCTGCTGGCGCTGGCCGGGCACGACGAGGGCGACGACATCGAGGATCTTGGCGACGTCGCACACAAATATCAGCGTCGCCTGCGCTTTCAGATCTGGCGGGCCGACGGCAAGTTGCTGATGCGCTCAAAAAATGCCCCCGAAACACCGTTGACCGCGACCAGCGGCTTCTCGGAAACCCACGGCGATGACGGCCATTGGCGCCATTTCAGCCAGTGGAACGACGAACGCAGTCTGCAGGTGCAGGTCAGCGAAAACCATCACATCCGTGACGACCTGATCGGCCACATCGCCTGGCGCCTGCTCCTGCCCGCCCTTTTCGGCCTGCCGCTGATCGGCCTCTGGGTCTGGCTGGCGACGCGGCACGGGCTGGCGTCGCTGGACGGCATTGCCCGGCAGATCGCCAGCCGCGCGCCGCAGCAGCTGCAGCCTGTGGTCCCGGCGAGCGCCCCGGAAGAAATCCGCCCCATGCTGGAGGCGCTGAACGGCCTGTTCCAGCGCGTCGAAACCGCGCTCGCATCCGAGCGCCAATTCACCGCCGACGCCGCCCACGAACTGCGCACGCCGCTGGCGGCGCTGCAGGCGCAGTTGCAGGTCGCCCTGCGCGCCCGCGACGACGAAGAACGCGACCGTTCGCTGAGCCAACTACAAAGCGGCCTGACCCGCGCCGCGCACCTGATTGACCAGATGCTGCAACTGGCCCGCCTGGACCCGGAATCCGGGCTGCCGAATCCACAGCCGATCGATATGGGAACGCTCGCCGAAGCGACATGCGCCGACCTCGGCCCATTGATTCTCGACAAGAACCTCGATTTCGCGCTCGATGCCGCGCCGGGCTGCATCGTCGTCGGTCAGGCGGAATGGCTGGGGGTACTGCTGCGTAATCTCATCGACAACGCCATTCGCTACACGCCGGCCGGCGGTGCGCTGCGGGTCGGCGTCTCCTGCGCTGGCGGGCGTTGCCGGCTGAGCGTCGGCGACAGCGGCCCGGGCATTCCGGCGCACGAGCGGGATGCCGTGCTGCGCCGCTTTCACAGACTGGATCAGGGAAGCCAGCAGGGCAGCGGGCTGGGCCTCGCCATCGTCGCCCGCATCGCCGAGTTGCACGGCGCCGACCTCGACCTTGCGGCGAACGACGGCCATCAAGGCTTGCGCGTCACGGTCACCTGGCCGCGCGGCGCCTAGGGCGCGTTCGCCACCCTCTGGTTTTTCACTCTTTTTCGGGGTCGACCGCAACCGGCTGTTGCAAGGCGCTGGCGCGCGCCGCGCGCAGCTCGGGCGTTTCCAGGCTGATGCGCCCGAGGGCACCGTTGCGGTAATCGACCAGCAGGATGGCCGCCGCCTTCTCCAGATCGAGTTCGCCGCCGCGTCCCTTGATGATGCAGCCACGCTTTCTGGCGATGGCCTCGATCACCGCGACGGCATCGCTGTCCTGGGTGGGAAATCCGTAACGCGCCGTCAGCAGGGCCGGGTAATGCTCGAGCAGGAAACCGGCGAGGAAGGTGGCGACCTCGATGTCGATGTAGGCATTGACGCCGACTGCATGGCTGGCGGCGAGCATCAGGCCGTCGACCGGATGGGCGATCTTCGGCCACAGCATGCCCGGGGTGTCGTAGAGAGTCAGCCGCGAGCTGATGTCGATGCGCTGCTGGCTCTTGGTCACTGCCGGTTGGTCGCCGACGGCAGCGACCTTTTTCTTCACCATGGCGTTGAGCAAGGTCGATTTGCCGACGTTGGGGATGCCCATGATCATCAGGCGCAGCGGCTTGACGGCGTCGTTGCGATGCGGCGCCAGTTGCTGGGCGAGCGCCGGCACGCGCGCCACATCGCCCGGCTTCTTGCAGCTGATCGCCACCGCCTTGACGCCGGGCTGCTCGGCGAAATGGGCAAGCCAGGCCTTGGTGGCACCCGGATCGGCCATATCGGCCTTGTTCAGCAGCTTGAGGCAGGGGCGCTGGCGGAAGGCGCGCAGCTCGTGGATCATCGGATTGCTGGAAGCCGCCGGCAGGCGGGCATCGAGCACCTCGACGACAACATCGGCCATGGCCAGCGTTTCGGCCGCCTTCTTGCGGGCGGAGGTCATGTGACCGGGGAACCATTGGATGGACATGGGCGGGATCGTCGTGGCGGGGAAGGCTGGATTATCCCAAATACCGGCGCCTACTGCCGATCTACATTTGCTTACAAAGATTAACAGCTTGCCGGAAGCCGCTTCGCTATCCTTCAGACATGCAGTCCGGCATCGTCAAGCCGGCATTCAAAAGAAGGAAGCCGAACATGAAATCCCTCTCCAAACTCCTTGCCGCCGCCCTGACCGGCGCCATTCTTTCCCTCGCCGCCACGGCTGCCCTGGCCGACGGCCACGGACCTCGAGACCACTACGATGAGCGTGGCTGGGAGCACCGCCATTACCGGCACGGACCACCCCCGGTGTACTACCGTGGCCGGCCAGCCGTCTATGCCCCCTACTACGCGCCGGCGCCAATCTACTACGCGCCGCCACCGCCGGTCGTCTATCAGCCCGGATACTACGCGCCCCGCCCGGCACCGGCGATCACCGTGGGCATTTCACCCATCGTCATCCCGCTGCGCTAAGGCTCGCCGGAGGTATCATCGGGGACTCGTCACCACCGGACTCCCCATGCACATCTGGGTCGATGCCGACGCCTGCCCCGGCGTCATCAAGGAAATCCTCTATCGCGTTGCCGAGCGCACCCGCCTGCCGCTGACGCTGGTCGCCAACCAGTGGCTGAAAACACCGCCCTACCCGAGCATCCGGGTCATCCAGGTGGCCAAGGGCTTCGATGTCGCCGACAACCACATCGTCGAGCAGGCGCAGGCGGGCGACCTGGTCATTACCGCCGACATCCCGCTCGCCGCCGCCGTCATCGACAAGGACGCGCTGGCGCTCAATCCGCGCGGCGAGCTTTACAGCAAGGAAAACATCCGCCAGACGCTGGACATGCGCAACTTCATGGACACCCTGCGCAGCAGCGGCGTCGAAACCGGCGGCCCGCCGGCCTTCAGCCAGGCCGACCGCCAGGCCTTCGCCAACCAGCTCGACCGCCTGCTGGCCAGCCGCCGGATCGGCAAACAAGGCTGAATCCCCGGCACACTGGATCGAATATTGCTTGTTATCCAGTGCGTTGTTCTGGCTCAATCGGAAGGTGTCGCGTGGCCGTTTCGCGAACATGGCAGTCACATGATCCGGCGAACCCCATTCGGCACCCGGGAGAATTGCGATGGCACATGGGTTGAATGAAGAAACCTTGTTCTGGATGCGACTGGCAGCCTTTGCCGGCCTTTCGGAGCACGTCCTGGCGACCGGCGCATCCCTGGCGGACGCCGAAGAACTTCTTTTCGGCTGGAGCCTTCCAGGCCAGCTACCGTCGAGATACGCCTGCCTGTCGGGCGGTGTCGCAAATGCGACAGCCTGGGGTTGATCGGCTCGAGAACGCAAACCAGCGAGCCGCTACTTCCCGCAATCCGCGCACAAGTTTGGTGCGCAGATCAGGCGGCGAGCCCGGCGGCGAGAAAATCCATCAGGGCGCGAACCCGGTAAGGCACGTGACGATTGCTCGGCAGCAGAGCGTAGATGCCGAGTTCGGGCATCGGATAGTCGGCCAGTATCTGCTCGACCCGACCGTTGGCGATATAGTCGTCGGCGATGAAATCCGGGTGGCTGGTGATGCCCATGCCACGCGCGGCGGCCTCGATCAGCACTTCGCCGTTGCTGGCGGTGATGCGGCTGCGTACCGGCACGGCGAGCGGCTGGCCGTCGACGATGAACTGCAGAGCGCCGCCACCGGCCAGGGTGTAGCCGAGGTATTCATGGTGCGCCAAATCACCGGGATTTTGCGGTCGACCATGACGAGCCAGATACTCCGGCGCGGCGACGATGCGCATGCGGCTGACGCCGATCTTGCGCGCCACGTCGCCCGCCGCCAGCTGACGTGTGATGCGGATGGCGAGATCGATCCCCTCCTCGATCAGGTTCATCCGGCGATCGCTGTAATCCATGTCCAGCGCAACCTCGGGATAGCGGGCGGCAAAATCGAGCAATAGCGGCGCCACGCGCTTGAGGCCGAAGCTGAGCGGCAGGCTGATGCGGATGTTGCCACGTGGGGTCAGGCGCTCTTCGGCGACGCCGGTTTCGGCAGCCTCGACCAGGTTGAGGATGACCCGGCATTTTTCGAGATAGGCGGTACCGGCCGACGTCAGCGACAGACGCCGCGTGCTGCGCGCCATCAGCTTGACGCCCAGGTGCGCCTCCAGCCCGGCGATCTGGCGCGTGACGGCGGAACGGGCCACGCCCATCTGCTGCGCGACGGCGGCAAAGCTGCCCAGTTCCGCAACGCGCACGAAGAGTTGCATCGCATCGAGTCGATCCATTGTTGCAATTCACGCAATAAACATTTGCACATTGTCCGCTATTTCGCTGCAAAAAGAAGGACTAAAGTTCGTCCATCGCAACCGGAGTTTCCCAAATGACCCAGCTTCAGCCCACTCTCTTCGTTCCGCACGGCGCACCGACTTTCGCGCTGCGCCCGGGTGCGGCCGGTGCGGCGCTGACCCGCCAGGCGCAAGCCCTGCCGCTGCCGCGCGCCATCGTCATCGTCAGCGCACACTGGGACACCGCCGAACCGACCGTCGGTTTTGCCGACCGCCCGGAAACCATTCACGACTTCTGGGGTTTCCCGGAGGAGCTTTACCGCATCCGCTACCCGGCCACCGGCTGCCGCGAGGCCGCCGAGGAAGTGGTCGCCGCGCTGCACGCCGCCGGCCTGCCGGCGCACAAGGATCTCGGGCGCGGCCTCGACCACGGCGCCTGGGTGCCCTTGCGCCTGATGTTCCCCGATGCCGAGGTACCGGTGATTCCGCTGTCGATCCAGAGCCACGAAGGCGCCGAAGGCGCCTACCGGCTAGGCCGGGCGCTGGCGCCGCTGGCCGCCAAAGGCTTTCTGGTGATCGCCTCGGGCAACGTCACGCACAATCTGCGCGACTACCAGATGGCCGCGCGCAATGGCGGACAGACGCCGGCCTATGTGCGACAGTTCTCCGACTGGATGGCGGAACACCTGGCCAGCCATGACCTGCCCGCCCTGCTCGACTATCGCCGGCAGGCGCCGGGCGGCGTGCAGGCGCACCCGAGCGATGAACACCTGCTACCGCTCTACGTGGCACTCGGCGCGGGTGGCAATGGCGCCAAGGCGGAACGTTTTCATGCCGGCATCGACGATTACGTGATCGCGATGGACGCTTACTCATTTTTGCCCCAATAAGGAGGTCGACCGTGACAGACCGCTATACCGGCACCGCCAAGAGCCTGCACTGGGTGATGGCCATTCTTCTCTTCGGCCTGCTCGCGCTGGGTTTCTACATGCACGACCTGCCGCTCTCGCCGGAAAAACTGAAGCTTTATTCCTGGCACAAATGGGCGGGCGTCACCGCCTTCCTGCTGGTACTGGTGCGGCTCGGCTGGCGCGTCACGCACCTGCCGCCCGCGTTGCCGGCCAGCATGCCGCGCATCATGCAACTGGCGGCGCACGCCGGGCATTTCGCGCTCTACGCGCTGATGATCGCCATCCCGCTTTCCGGCTGGCTGATGAGTTCGGCCAAGGGCTTCCAGACCGTATGGTTCGGCGTGCTGCCGATTCCCGACCTGCTGGACAAGAACAAGGAACTCGGCGACCTGCTGGCCGTGGTGCATAAAGTGCTGAACCTGCTGTTCGTCGCCGTTCTTGCCGGCCACATCGGCGCCGCCCTGAAACACCATTTCATCGACAAGGACGACATCCTGACCCGGATATTGCCCAAGCACTGAACAACCCCAAGGAGAAAACCATGAAACGCTTCATTCTCGCCCTTGCTCTTGCCACCGGCCTGCCGCTGGCCGTCAATACCGCTCAGGCCGCCGCCTTCAACCAGGTGCAGACCGACAAGAGCGCCATCGCCTTCACCTACCAGCAAATGGGCGTGAAGGTCGACGGCAAGTTCCGCAAGTTCGCCGCCAAGCTCAACTTCGACCCCGCCAAGCCGACCGAGGCCAGCACCGCCATCGACGTCGATCTCGCCAGCGTCGATACCGGCGCGCCGGAAGGCGACCAGGAAGTCGCCGGCAAACCGTGGTTCAACACCAAGGCTTTCCCCACCGCGCAGTTCGTCTCGACGAGCGTCAAGGCGGTCGGCGGCAATCGCTACGACGTGGCCGGCAAGCTGACGATCAAGGGCAAGACACAGGACATCGTGGTTCCGGCCACCTTCGTTGCGCAGGGCAACAGCGGCGTCTTCGACGGCACGTTCACCATTCGTCGCGGCGATTTCGCCATCGGCGAAGGTGCCTGGGCGAAGTTCGATATCGTCGCCAACGACATCCAGATCAAGTTCCGCATCACCGCCGCCTCCGGCAAGTAATTAACCCCAACCGCAACAGGAGAATCCACCATGCAAAAATTCACCAAACTCGCTGCCGTCTTCGCTTTCGCCGCCGCTGCCGCTGCCCCGGCACTGGCCGCCCCGGAAACCTTCGTGGTCGATGGCACCCACACTTTCCCGCGCTTCTCGTACAGCCACTTCGGCTATTCCACGCAAGTCAGCCGTTTCAACAAGACGACGGGCAAGGTCGTGCTCGACAAGGCTGCCAAGACGGGTGCGGTCGACGTCGAAATCGACACCAAATCGGTCGATACCGGCTACGACACCTTCAACGAGCATATCCAGGGCGAGGATTTCCTGGATACCGCCAAGTTCCCGACCGCCACCTTCAAGTCGACCAAGGTCGTGTTCGAGGGCGACAAGCCGGCGGCGATCGAAGGCAAGCTGACGCTGAAGGGCATCACCAAGCCGGTCACCCTCAAGGTCACTTCCTTCCAGGCCATGCCGCACCCGATGCTGAAGAAGGACGCGGTCGGCGCCAACGCGACGACCACCGTCAAGCGCAGCGATTTCAACATGGGCAAGTACGCGCCCTACGTCGGCGACGACGTGACCATCGACATCGCTATCGAAGCGATCAAGCAGTAATATCGCCCACCCTCGAAAAGACCCCGGTCGCCATGCGGCCGGGGTCTTTTTTGTCGACGCGACGCCAGCGTTAGGCAGCCGGATAACCCTGCGGATTGGCTTGTTGCCAGCGCCAGGCATCACGGCACATGGCATCGAGATCGAATTCGGCCGTCCATCCTAACCGGAATTGCGCATACGCCGGATCGGCATAACAGGCGGCAACATCACCCGGGCGCCGGGGAACGATGCGGTAGGGAACGCGCTGCCCGCTCGCCTTTTCGAAGGCACCGATCACCTCCAGCACGCTGTAACCGCGGCCAGTCCCCAGATTGACCGTCATGACGCCGGTGGTACGGCCGAGCGCTTCCAGCGCCGCCAGATGCCCGCGCGCCAGATCGACCACGTGGATGTAGTCGCGCACCCCGGTGCCATCCGGCGTCGCGTAGTCGCCGCCAAACACGCTGAGTTCCGGGCGCCGGCCGATGGCCACCTGCGTCACGAAAGGCATCAGGTTGTTGGGGATCCCGCGCGGGTCTTCGCCGATCAGCCCGCTGGCATGGGCACCGACCGGATTGAAGTAGCGTAACAGGGCGACCCGCCAGGCCGGGTCGCTACCGGCAATATCCTGCAACATTTCCTCAATGTGCAGCTTGCTTTGTCCGTAGGGATTCGTCGCCTGCAGCGGAAAATCCTCGCGAATCGGCACCGCATGCGGGTCGCCATAGACGGTGGCGGAAGAACTGAAAACCAGTTTCCTGACCCCGGCCCGGTCCATCGCCTCGCACAGGCGCAGGCTGCCGACGACATTGTTGTCGTAATAGCGCATCGGCTGCGCGACCGACTCACCGACCGCCTTCAAGCCGGCGAAATGGATGACCGCAGTGATCGGCCAGGCCCGGAAAACATCCGCCAGCGAACCCGCATCGCGGATGTCGCCCTCTACGAATAGCGGGCGCAACCCGGTAATCCTTTCGATGCGCTCGAACACATGAAGCGAGCTGTTCGACAGGTTGTCGAACACCACCAGTTCGTGCCCGGTCTGCAACAGCTCGACGACCGTATGCGAGCCGATATAACCTGCGCCGCCTGTCACCAGAATCATTCGCCTCTCCTGTTGCACGATCGCGCGTGGCGATGCCACCAATGTGTATCCGGATATTACCTTGCATGCCAGGCACGGAGTGGACGCCGCGCGCGGCAATGCGCTTAAAGCACCTTTCCCGGATTCATCAGCCCCTGTGGGTCGATAGCTTGTTTCAGCGAACGCATCAGGGCCATTTCGACCGGGCTCTTGTAGCGCAGGATTTCGTCGCGCTTGAGCTGGCCGATGCCGTGTTCGGCGGAAATCGAACCATTCAGCGCATGCGCGGTGTCGTGGACGATGCGGTTGACGTCAGGCTGGGCGGCGATGAAGGCGTTGTTGTCCTGGGCGTCGGGCTTGGAGAGGTTGTAGTGCAGGTTGCCGTCACCGAGGTGGCCGAAGGCGACGACGCGGATGCCGGGGAAGGCTTGTGCGAGCGCGGCATCGGCGGTTTCCAGAAAGGTGGGGATGGCGGAAAGTGGCACGGAAATGTCGTGCTTGATGCTGATGCCTTCGATTTTTTGCGCTTCCGAGATGTTTTCGCGCAATGCCCAGAGTTTGGCGGCTTGCGCTTGCGAGGCGGCGAGCGTGCCATCGGCAACGAGGCCGCTGACGAGTTGGGCGGCGAGCCAGCTTTCGACGGCTTGCGGCGCGGCGTCGGAGAATTCGGCTAGCACGTACCACTGGCCGGGCGCGGTGGGGCGCAGTGCGCCGGGGATGTTTTTGAGCACCAGGCCGAGCGCAGTTTCGGAGACGAGTTCGAAGGCGGTGAGTTGGGCGTCGAATGCGGTTTTTGCCTGATTTAGCAGGTTGACCGCAACCGACGGGCTGGCGACTTTGAGCCAGCAGGTAGTTTGCGTTTTGGGCAGCGGGTAGAGCTTGAGGACGGCGGCGGTGATGATGCCGAGGGTGCCTTCGGCGCCGATGAAGAGCTGCTTGAGGTCGTAGCCGGTGTTGTCCTTGCGCAGGCCGCGCAGGCCGTTCCAGATGTCGCCGTTGGGCAGCACGACTTCGAGGCCCAACGTCAGCTCGCGGGTATTGCCGTAGCGCAGCACTTGCACGCCGCCGGCATTGGTCGAGAGGTTGCCACCGATCTGGCATGTCCCTTCCGAGGCAAGCGCCAGCGGGAACAGCCGGTCGGCGGCGCGAGCGGCTTCCTGAACGGCGGCAAGCGTACAGCCGGCTTCGACGGAAATGGTGTTGTTTTTGGGGTCGACCGCAACAATGCGTTTGAGGCGGCTCAGGCTGACGACCACCGCTCCGCCCTCGCCATCCGGCGTCGCCGCGCCGCACAGGCTGGTGTTGCCGCCCTGCGGGACGATGGGGGCTGCGGCGGCAGCACAGGCACGGACGACGGCCGCGACTTCGGCGCTGTTGCCGGGATGGACGACGCAACGCGCCGCGCCCTTGTAACGGCCGCGCCAGTCGGTGAGGTAGGGTGCGAGGTCGGCAGCAGAGGTCAGCATATGATCGGCACCGACGATGCCGGCCAGTGCCGATACGAGCGGGTCGTCGCAGGTCATCCGCTTACTCCCGTAACGATTCAAGCAATGGCAGCATGTACTCCGTCGCCTTGCGCCCGGCATCGATCGCCTCACCGGCGCGATGGAAGTCGAGCAGGCCGAGCTGCCCGAGGCGCGGCGCGATCAACGCGTCGGCCGGCTCCCCGGCCAGCCGCGAACGGGCAATGCGCGCCTGCATGATGGCGATGCTGTTGGTGACCACGTCGGCCAACGCAGGCGGCGCGGCATCGCCCTCTTCCTCACGCCCAAACCAGCGCCCCACCGCCTTGCGCCAGGCCGGTGCCTTGGCCGGCGCGTCGCCTGCGCGTTGGCGCAGCCCGATGGTGTCCATGCCGAGGTCTACGGCGATCACGATATCCGCTCCCAGCGCCCGGCACAGCGAAACCGGCACCGGGTTTACCAGGCCGCCATCGACCAGGAAGCGCCCGTCGACCCGTTGCGGCGCCATCAGCCCGGGCAGCGCCGCCGAGGCATGCACGGCATCACGTACGCGCCCCTCGCGCAGCCATACCTCGCGGCCGCTGGCGAGATCGGTGGCGACGCAGGCGAACGGCCGGTCGAGGTGGGCGAATGTCTCGTCGAGAAAAAGGCGCGCGGTAAAGCCGAGCAACTTTTCGCCCTTGATCAGCCCGCCGACGCCGAGGCTGACGTCGAAGAAGCCAAGCACGTCGCGCCGCGTCAGCCCGCGCGCCCAGCCTTCCAACGCATCCAGTTCGCGCGAGGCGAAGGCAGCGCCGACGAAAGCGCCCATCGAGGTACCGCAGACGACATCCGGCACGATGCCGGCCGCGCCCAGCGCGCGCAGCACGCCGATATGCGCCCAGCCGCGCGCCGAGCCGGAGCCGAGGGCGAGACCGAGGCGCGGACGGGTCATTTAGGCTTAGCTCCGGGGAAGCGCCGCGGCGTAGAGGTCGTGGTGGTCGGCATCGATGACCTTGACCTGCAGGAAATCGCCGGGCTGGGCATCGAAATGGCCGTCGAGGTAAACCAGACCGTCGATTTCCGGCGCATCGGCCTTGGAGCGGGCGATGGTGCCTTCGTCATCGACTTCATCGACCAGCACTTCGATCACGGTATCGATCCTGGCGGCCAGCTTGTCGGCGGAAATGTCTTCCTGTACCTGCATCAGCCAGCGGCGGCGGTCTTCGCGCACGTCTTCCGGCAACAACAGGCCCAGTTCGTTGGCCTTGGCGCCTTCGACCGGTGAGTAGGCGAAGGCACCGACGCGGTCGAGCTTGGCGTCTTCGAGGAACTGGATCAACTGGTCGAAATCCTCTTCCGTTTCGCCGGGGAAGCCAGTGATGAAGGTCGAGCGGATGACGATTTCCGGGCAGATCGAACGCCACTTGGCGATGCGTTCCAGCGTATTTTCCGCCGAGGCCGGGCGCTTCATCGCCTTCAGAATCTTCGGGCTGGCGTGCTGGAAAGGCACGTCAAGGTAAGGCAGGATCTTGCCTTCGGCCATCAGCGGAATCACATCGTCGACCGAAGGGTACGGATAGACGTAATGCAGGCGTACCCAGATGCCAAAGCTGGCCAGTGCGTCGCAGAGTTCCTTGAGCCTCGTCTTGACTGGCTTGCCGCCCCAGAAGCCGGTGCGGTACTTGAGATCGACGCCGTAGGCGCTGGTGTCCTGCGAGATGACGAGGATTTCCTTGACGCCGGCACGGGCGAGGTTCTCGGCTTCGGCCAGCACATCGCCCACCGGACGCGACACCAGCGGGCCGCGCAGCGACGGGATGATGCAGAAGGTGCAACTGTGGTTGCAGCCTTCGGAAATTTTCAGATAGGCGAAGTGATCCGGCGTCAGGCGTACGCCCTGCGGCGGGACGAGATCGGTGTAGGGATCGTGCGGCTTGGGCAGGTGAGCATGGACATGGCCCATCACTTCATCGGCGGCATGCGGCCCGGTGATAGCCAGCACGGCGGGGTGCGTGGTCTGCACGATGTCGCCCTTGGCGCCCAGGCAGCCGGTGACGATGACCTTGCCGTTTTCGTTAAGGGCTTCGCCGATGGCATCGAGCGATTCTTCGACTGCAGCGTCGATGAAGCCGCAGGTATTGACGATGACGAGGTCGGAATCCTCGTAGCTCGGGGAAATCTCGTAGCCTTCGGCACGCAGTTTGGTCAGGATGCGCTCGGCATCGCTACCCGCTTTCGGGCAACCCAGGGAAACAAAGCCGACGGTCGGCACTTTCGTAGTCAAATTCTTCACCTCTGGCACGGCTAAACAAAAAAGCCCCGACTCAGAATTCAGGGCTTGACGAATCGGCACCGACGCGCGCCGTGCGCAACGCATTCAGCGGAAAGGATTTTCCGGCCAGCCGGGGTTTTAGTCAAACCCGCGCACCTGCGGTAGCATGGCGAAAATCCCAGGAAACTGACAATGGCATTGCCCGTCCTGACCCAGCACATCGCCCGCACCAAGCTCGACGCCTACTGCGCGCGAAAAATTCCCGAATGCCGCCGCGACCAGGTGCGACTGGAACTCGAATTCGCCGACAACCACATCACGCTGATCGAAACCCGGCCCCACTTCCGCGACCCCGGCCAGTGGACCGCACTGCCCGTCGCCCGCTTTCGCTATAACGAGGGCGCCGGCACCTGGGCGCTGCTCAGCCCGGTTTTCAACAACAAGGAAGCCTGGCGCCCCTACCCCATCCAGCCCAGCCGCGACCTCGACAAACTGATCGCGGCGCTGGATGCCGATGCGAACGGCGTGTTCTGGGGTTAGTTGCGGTCGACCGGCAAAAAGAGTCGAAAATCAACGCTCGGCGGCGTCATTGGCACGCGCTTCCGCAAGTGCCAGAATTGCCCCCTCAACCGCCCGTACATCGTCGCGGATTCGATAAGCCAGAGACTCCAGCCCAAGTTCGGAAGCCACCTCGGCCGCATGCGTCTCAACGCGAACAAGCGCTTCAAAGTAGAACTGCTCAATATCCAGGTCGTCCAGATCCATTCTTGCCCCTGCAGTCCTGAAGTTTACTCCCGAGCAGCCACCTATTCCGAAGGCTGGCTTACTGCCCGGGCATCAGCATGCCCCCATTGACCAGACGTACCACGCTTATTCCGGCCAACTGGTCCGAACAGGCACTTGCTGAAGTTGCCGTCGCCTCCTTGCATTTTTCATCAGCCTGAATGAACCGGATCTTCACCAATGCCAGACTCGGCGCTCCCTGACTCGTATATTGGGCGCCAATCGCCTGTTGATCGGCACCGGCACCAAGACCACCTGAATCCGCCGGCACGCCATTGATGGTCAGAACACCGTCCCGGAAAACGATTGCGTAATTGCTGGAAGACTGTCCGTACGGAGTGATTACATAATTTCCAGGCGGCGACGTCGTTCCTGCAACAGTCTGGAAGGACAATGCTCCGTTCAGCACCGACGGCGTCTCGCCACCGACGAATCCGGTATAAGTCGCTGTAAATGTCGGATTGGGCGTGCCGAATGATTTGCTTGCGTCGTTGGCGGCAATGGTAAGCGGTACCGGGGAAATCGTACCTTGGGCGGAAGCGGTCATCACCGAGTAGTTCGCCCCACCGTTACCATCATTGACGATGTAGCCGCCATTCACCGCGAGCGTACTGGCGTTGTTGCCGAGCACGTTCTTGCTTGCGTAACTCTGGCTGAGATCGCCCACGCTGTCGCTGCCTTGTACGCCGACAGTACCGACTACACCGCCAGAAACGGTGGTGCCGTCATAAACCTTGGTGTCGCTAACTGCATTGAGCGTCAGGAGCGCCGGGGTAATGCTCGCTGTCGTACTGGCAACGCTATTAACAGTGTAATTGCCAGCATCAACTCCCCCGAGACCCAGACCACTCCCGGTAACTGTCTTTGCTATGCCAACATTTTTGTCGGAAAAATTTGCGATACCGCCTACGTAGCTAACACTGTCACCAACGATCACACCACTGAGGCTGCGACTGCTGATAGTCGCTGCAGTGGTACTGTCATAAATCTTGTCACCAGCCAAGATACTGCCCGTCAGCACCAGTTTGTCGACCGTGTAGTTGTTGGTCGCGGTGGTGTAGCCACCGACAAAACTGTAGTTGTTCGCATCGGCCCCGCTCAGCCCGCTGGCGCTCTGGGCGTAGCTGCCCGCATTCAGGTTGTTGCTCGTGCTGTAGGTCGGACTGACCAGGCTGGCCGTGCTGGTCACGACATCACTGCCCACGATGTTGGTGAAGCTCACCGCGCCGGTTGCGGCCGGCGTGCCGTAGGTCGTGCTGACCCCGGCAATCGATGCCCCGGTCAGCGCCAGTTTGTCGACCGTGTAGTTGTTGGTCGCGGTGGTGTAGCCACCGACAAAACTGTAGTTGTTCGCATCGGCCCCGCTCAGCCCGCTGGCGCTCTGGGCGTAGCTGCCCGCATTCAGGTTGTTGCTCGTGCTGTAGGTCGGACTGACCAGGCTGGCCGTGCTGGTCACGACATCACTGCCCACGATGTTGGTGAAGCTCACCGCGCCGGTTGCGGCCGGCGTGCCGTAGGTCGTGCTGACCCCGGCAATCGATGCCCCGGTCAGCGCCAGTTTGTCGACTACCAATATTCCCGTAGCATAGCTCAATGCGTAACCCAACTTCTCCACAGCACCTGCTGGCGTCAGCGTGTGATTTCCAGCGACGAGATTACCGCTCGTTGATGTTGCACCGCCTGCTGTAACGGTAGCCTGCGTACTAAACGCCTGCGCCAGCGTATCTCCATTTTGTAGGCCAGCTACGGTGGCAGTCAGTGCCGGCAAAGCGCTGCCATAGGTAATGGCGGATGGGCTGTCTGCGGTAATGGAGAGCGTCGGCTGTTCTCGATAGATGGCATAGGTGCCGGCACCGAGAGGCGCACTGTAGTTTGTCGTGACTTCATCGCTGTTGTAGCGGAAATTTCCGCTGCCGGAGCCGACCAATGCGGTAATACCGACGCTACCGGAAACACTTCCAGAATATAGCGTTGCCCTTCCCCCGGAGCCGGTGCTAACCGCCGCGCCGCCGCCAATAATGATGTTGCCACCGGTGGCCGTTCCCGCAACAGCGGTTTCGCCTGCAACAAGCACGATGGCATTGGCTGCAGTATTTAATGTAGAGATATTTCCGGCAGCCGTCAGATCACCAGTTCTGGTTCTGACATCAATCAAGCCCGTGGCGCTCGTTGCTCCGAGCGTTAGCGGGTTGCTATCGACCAGCGTGACGTTGTTGCCTGAAGTAATAGCGACAGTACCGAAGTCGTTGCCTGCATTGTTCAGCGTAATGCTATAGGCCGCACCCGCTGCAAGGGTCGTGGTGCCCGCCACAGACACCGCCCCGGATTGCGTGATCACTCCGTTGGCAGTGAGCGCCAGGTCGCCTGAGATGGTCGAAGTGTCAAGGTTGATCGCATTCGCGTCGCGCAGCGATACATTAGCCGCCGAGGTGACCGCGACAGTGCTGAAATCGTTTGTTGCGTTGGTTGCCGTAAGGCTGCCACTACCGGTAACCGTCAGTGTGGAAGAAGGTGCGCTAACGGCACCCGAGAGCGTTAGTTGAGTTCCGCCAACACTGATGGAACTCGGTGCGTTCAACGTCACACCGCCGACGAAGCTGCTCGTGCCGGTGCTCGTCGCCAGCGTGCCACCGTTCAGCGTCACTGCCTCGGTGGTGGCGTAGACGACGTTGCGGAAGTCCAGCGTAGCGCCGCTGGCCACCGTGGTTCCGTTTGCCGTAGTGCCAAGCGCGTTGTTCGCGGTCACGGCGACGGTGCCGGCATTAACTGCAGTTGCCCCGGTGTAGGTGTTGTTGCCGGACAACGTCAGCGTGCCGGTCCCGTTCTTGGTGAGCGTGCCGCTCGTGGTGGTGATGGTACCGTTGATCGTGGTGTTACCGGCGCCATCGATAGTCAGGTTCCGGGTAGCACCGGTCACCGAGTTCGCCGCGTTGAGGGTCAGCGTGCCGCCATCGGACTGGATTTCGGCATTCCCCGCGAGCGTCACCGTACCGCCCAGGGTGTTGTTGCCGCCTAGGTTACGTAGTGCGCCATCCCCGCCCACCCCCGTGCCGTTGATGCTGAGCGCTTCCGCGCCAACCGTGATTCCGCCCTGCAAGGCCAGGGTCGCGCCGTTGGCGACCGTGGTGCCGCCCGCCAAGGTGCCAAGCGCTGTATTGTTGGCGGCGACCAGCGTGCCGGCGTTGATCGTCGTGACCCCGGTGTAGGTGTTGGCGCCGGATAGGGCCAGCGTGCCGTTACCGTTCTTGGTCAAGCTCAGGGCGCCGGTGCCGGTCTGTTGAATCACGCCGGAAAACGTCGTCGAGGCATTGTCGCCGCCCACCGCCAGGGTTCGAGCTGTCGTACCCGATTTGGTCACCGTGCCGGCGCCGGCAAGCGAGCCGAAGGTTTCGCCGTAGTTGCCGAGATTGAACGTCGCGCCCGAGGCAACTATCACGGCGCTGCTATCGGCAATCCGTTCGTTGTTGCCGAGCGTCAGCGTCCCGACAGAGATGTTCGTGGCCCCTGTGTAGGTGTTGGCACCGGACAGCGTCATCGTGCCGGCTCCTGCCTTAGTCAGTCCACCCGTGCCGCTGATGATGCCGCCGTAGGTCGTCGTTCCCGCTTCGTTGACTGTCAGCGTGTTGGCGCCCAACGTGACGTTACCGCCGGTCGCTCCGCCGCCCGACAAGTTGCCGATCGTCTCGCTGTTCGCCAGGTTGAGCGTCGCGCCTGCCGTGTTGGCCAGGGTCACCTGCGACGTGTCGGCAATCGCGCTGCCGCCCGCCGCCGTGAGCGTGCCGGCGCTGATCGTCGTCGTCCCGGTATAGGTGTTGGCCCCGGACAGCGTCAGCGCGCCAGTGCCCGCCTTGGTCAGCCCGCCCGTACCGCTCGCCACGCCCGAGAAGGTCGTGCTCGTGTTATTGCCGCCTGCCGTCAGGGTCGCCGTGCCCAGCGTGACATTCCCCGTCCCGGCTAGCGAACCCACCGTTTCGGCAAAGTTCGCCAAGTTGAACGTCGCACCGGATGCCACCGTCACCGCGCTCATGTCGGCGATGCGGTTGGCCGCCCCGAGCGCCAGCGTACCCGCGTTGATATTGGTGGCGCCGGTATAAGTGTTGGCACCAGACAACGTAACCGTTCCTGCAGTTGTCTTGTTCAAATCTGCAGTTCCGCCCAACCTTGCACTCACCGTTCCCGACTGCAAGTCGTAGGCCAAAGTAGATGTCAATGTCCCTGTCGTGCCAGTGATTGCGCCCGACAGGAGTTGCACGCCGGCAACCGTGTCGCTTTGGGTACCGATGTTCAACGTACCGCCGTTAACCACCACACTCGACCCGTTTGCCAGCACGTTACTCGCCCCAAGCGCCAGCGTCCCGGCGTTGATCGTCGTCGAACCTGAGTAGCTATTGGCGCGGGACAGGGTCAGCGTTCCCGTGCCCGCCTTGGTCAGCCCGCCGGTGCCGCTGATAACGCCGCTGTAGGTCGTCGTACCCCCTTCGTTGACCGTCAGGGAATTGGCTCCCAACGTGACGTTGCCTCCAGTCGCGCCTCCTCCGGACAAGTTGCCGATCGTCTCGCTGTTTGCCAGGTTGAGCGTCGCGCCTGCCGTGTTGGCCAGGGTCACCTGCGACGTGTCGGCAATCGCATTGCCACCTGATACTGTCAGCGTTCCGGCATTGATTGTCGTTGTGCCGGTGTAGGCGTTGGCGCCGGATAGCGTCAGCATACCCGCACCATTTTTGGTCAGTCCACCCGCCCCGCTGATGACGCCGGACTGCGTGGCGGCGCCGGTGGCGTTGTAGGTCAGCAAGCCACCGTTGGTGTTGATGGTCGCCGGATTGGTGATGGTGCCGCCGGCATTGAGGGTCAGTGCAAGCTGACCAGCCGAGGCGCCGATATCGGCACCGGCGTTGAAAACGATATTGTTGATGGCAGTGAGGGTCAGCGACGCATTGCCCCCTGCAGATTTGTTGATGGCGTTGGCGACAGTGATATTTCCAGCTTGAGCGCCCCCGGCACCGGTGGCTACGGTTACCGAGGTGCCACCATTCAGTGCCGTCTGGATGCTGCCGGTCGTGACGATTGCGCTGTTCCCGTTGGACGTGAAATTGGGGCTTGCTGTGACGTTGGTATTGCTCCCCGTCGTCTGGATGGTGATGTCGTACGGGTCGACCAGCCAGCTGCCCGCCCTGCCGCCGCCCGCGCCCAGGGCGCTGACGCTGCCGCTGGCGTCGAGCACCGCCTTGCCCGAAGTTTCGACGAAACCGCCATTGCCGCCGGTTCCGGCACCATCGGCGGAAACATTCCCGTAGAAACGCGCGATTTCGTCGGCCCAGACGATGACCTTGCCGCCGTCACCCCGTTGCAGCGCGTTGGCCTTGATCGTCACATCCGGCGCGATATAGGTGGCCCGCGCATTGGCGACTTCTGCATTGCCTCCCTGATAATCACCGCCGACCAGCACGCTACCGCCGCCCGTCGCGCCCGAGGCGTCGACCTGGACCGCGTTGATGAGGCCAACCTGATTGCCGAGCAACTTGATCGTGCCACCCGTCCCGCTGGCGCCGCGTGCGCTCAATTGCCCATCAGTCAGCATCGTGCCGGCTTTGGCCTGGACGGTGATTTCGCCCCCTTTTTTGCCGTCGACCGCAACCGTCGACCCGGCGCCAAGATTAACGTCGTCAGCGGCCGTGAGCACGATGCGCCCGCCGTCCTGGGTGAGGCTGCCGGCTTCGATGACGCCCGTATTGTTAATCACGCCGCGCGTCACCGCTTCGGCGCCGGCCGCGGTGAGCAGGATGGCGCCGCCCTCGGCGCGGATGGCACCCTTGTTGGCGATCAAGGTATCGAGCGTTTCGGAGGCGACATCGAGGCTCACCAGCCGGTCACCGGCAAAATTGAGCCGGACACGTTCACCGGCAGCCATGGCGACCGTGCCTTGCGGGGCGCTGATGGTGCCGCTGTTGGTGATGCTCGGTGCTATGAAGGCCAGATAGCCGCCGGGCGCGGCGGCTATCTGCCCCCGATTGTCGATGCTGCCGCCGTTGCCGCTGAAGCTGTAATTGCCGGACAGGAAATCGTCGTCGCGGATATTGAGCGTGGAGGCGGCAAGTCCACCGACGTTGACACGTGCTCCGCTACCAAAGAGAACCCCGTTGGGGTTGATCAGAAAAACCTGGCCGTTGGCGGTTAACTGGCCTTCGATGCGCGAGGCGGTGGCGCCGCCGGCGCGATTGAGGGTGACGGCGGAACTGTTAGGCTGCTGGAAATTGACCGAGGCCTGGCTACCGATGTCGAAGTTCTGCCAGTTGATGATGGCGCGCTGGCTGCTCTGGTTGATCGCCATGTTGGCGCCGCTGGTGCTGATGACGGCCTGTCCGGCGGTGATCTGCCCGCCACCCGGTAGCGCCGTGGCAGCGAGGTCGGCGGCCAGCGTGGCGTGCGTACCGAAAGCCAGCGTGAGCAACAGCATTGATGCGCAACGCTTGACACCGCCACTGCGCTTGCCCCGGGCCGAAGCGATCTCTGGTGCGACGCACCAGGCGCCGAGACGATCATTCCAGATCAAGCGGTAAGCGCTATTCATGTCATGTTCCTGGTCAAATTGCTAGTACGCCCAACCCAACCCCAGCCACACGCGGGAACTGTTGTCCCTGCCATCTGCGTCATAGCCTTTGGCGGAAGCACCCGGGTTGCTGCCGATCTTGGTCGCCGCCTCCAGATTTGCGCTAACGCCCTTCGGCAGGCTCCAGTTGAATCCAAACCCGACACCGGCAAGATTGTAGTTATTCTGAACGCCGAAACCGGCCAACCCGCCGCGCGTGTCCTTGAGCAGCCAGACCGTCCCGGCATCGAGAAACACACGCGCCGAAAGGCTGCCGGGCAAGCTCTGGGCCACGATGGGAACGATCCAGTCCAGCCTAGCAAGTAGCGCCTGATCTCCCGCCGCTTCACCTTCGGGATAGGCGCGAACGCCATTCACCCCACCGAGCAGGAATTTTTCGGATGAGTCGAGATTGCGGTCGCTGGCCTGACCTGAAAGGCGGATCGTGAAGCGGTGCCCGTTTTCCAGGAAATACAGATACTGATATTCGCCGCGCAATTTGAGATAGCGTCCGGCGGTATCTACGGTAGCGGCATTTGCCTGTATGTAGGCCGGCGGCCCGGAAATGTTCAAGTTGCCCGCCGAGAGCGTGGCCTGATAACGATTCTGACCACTATCGACCGCCGCCAGGCCATCCACGGATAGCGAGACCACGTTCGCGTACTTGTCATCGAGTTCGCCAACCACAGACCGGTCGTTCAGATGTTTATGCTCGGCACTGAGCCCGATGTTGGTAATCGCTCGTTGCGTCAGCACGAGCGGATAGCGGGCCTGAACCCCAAAAACCTTGGCGTAACCTTGTTGTTCCAGCGGTGCGAAATCACAGCACAACTGGTAGTTGAACTGCGAATAGCTGACACCCAGCGTAAGCCCCTGATAGCCGACAGGAACCTGATATGCTGCGAACACGGCATCGGATTCCGATGTTCCCATCAGCCAAACGCTGGCGAGATCCCCGATGCCGAGCGGACTATTGAGATTGAGTTGAGCCGTCGCGCGATTCTGGCCGCTAAAACGATTGCCGTAATTGTCTGCCCCCAGATATCCGCTGAGCAGCGGCCCGGACGGTGCCTCGATGACCATGTGCGACGTGCCAACCGTGGCACCAGGTTGCATTACGGCCTGCACAGGCGCGCCACTGCGCTGTTCCAGCAATATCAGGCTACGCTCCAGCGCTGCGCGCTCGACGGCCTGTCCTTCGGCCACCTCGTGAGCATCCAGAATACCTTGGGCGTGCTCTTGCCGCAGACGCGGCGAGGTGCCTACCTCGACCCCATCGTAGCGCCCTTCCACCACGGCGATGCGCACCACACTGTCGACGATATCCTGCGTCGGCAGGTAAGCGCGCGCAAGAAAATAACCTTTTTCCCGATAATAGCGGGTGATTCGCGCCGCTGCCTTGCGCAAGCCGCCAAGACTGAGCTCCTGGCCCACCAGATCAGCGACCTGTGCCAGCAGTTGATCTTCAGGCAGTACGCTTGCACCTTCGATAACAAAGCGCGAAACCTTGATCTTCGCGCCATCCTTTCCCGCCGCTTCCGAGGTTTCGTCAAGCAAATCCGGCAAAACCGATGAAGGCAAGGTCGGCTCAAGGCCGGGGGGGGTCGCCTGATTGAGCAAGCTGCCGGCGTCGGGTCTTCGCACAGCTGGCACATCCGCCTGCGCCACAAAGCCATGAAATACCAGCAGCGACATGAACACCAGCTTTGTCAGCAAGAATTTCGGTGTCGAACTCCCTGTCCTGCTGACAGGCAAAGCGAGCGCACAACTAATTCGATAGTCCTCAGACATGACGGATATGGACAATCCACAAAATACATCGCCGACGCGCGTCGCAGTGTTCCAACCAGGATCACGCACGATGAACGTCACCAACGCGCCGCAATTGGCGCCAATTAACTGGAATGATATTAGGGATATGCACCGGAAAGCTACACCAAATTATAAATTTGTTGCTCTAACTTGCTGTTTTAAGTAAAAAACAACAGGAAAAATCGAGCATTTCCGATGGCGGAGAGGGCGTCCGCCTTTCCGCCATTTCAAACCGTCCCAAGCCGTAACCAAAAAACGCCTGAAAACGCCCACCATCCGGTTATTTTCCCATTTCCACCGTCCCAGCTTGACCCAACCAAACCCATCCAATAACATGCCCATTTGATGGGTACATTGATGGGTAAATAAATGGCACGCAAAGCAAAAGAATTATCGGCCCTTGAGGTCGGCAGGCTCAAGGAACCCGGATTGTACTTCGTCGGTGGCGTTCCCGGCCTGATTCTGCAAATCACGGGGCCAGACGCGAAAAGCTGGATTCTCCGGGCAATGGTCGGGGGCAAGCGACGCGACATCGGGCTCGGCGGGTATCCGGCCGTGACGCTGGCGGGCGCAAGGGAACGGGCGCGAGCAGCACGCGAAAAAATCAGCGCCGGCACCGACCCGGTCGAAGAACGCACCGCCGCCCGGAGCGCCCTCGCTGCTTCCAGAGCGTCGGCGGTCACCTTCGCTGTGGCTGCCGAACGATTCATCGAGGCTAACGAGGCTGGCTGGAAAAACGCCAAGCACGCGGCCCAATGGAAAACGACGCTGGAAACCTACGCCAACCCGACTATTGGAAAGATGCATGTAGCAGCCATCGAAACCAGCCACATCGTGAGTATCCTCGAACCACTGTGGCAAACCAAGACAGAAACCGCAAACCGCGTCAGGGGGCGTATGGAGAGCGTTCTCGATTGGGCGAAGGTTCGCGGCTACCGCATCGGAGAGAATCCGGCACGCTGGAAGGGACACCTTGACCACATCCTACCCGCCCGATCCAAGGTACAGAAGGTCAAGCACCACGCAGCACTGGACTATAGACGGGCCGGGGATTTCATGGCCGCCCTGCGTACAGTGGGCGGCACAGGCGCTCGAGCCCTTGAGTTTGCAATCCTGACCGCCACACGGTCGAACGAGGTTCGCGGTGCGACGTGGGCAGAAATCGACTTGGAGGCGGGTGTCTGGATCATCCCAGCCGACCGGATGAAGGCCGCGAAAGAGCACAGAATCCCGCTGTGCGATGCCGCAATCGCCCTCCTCAATGCGCTCCCAAGAATCGCCGAGTGCGACCTTGTTTTCCCAAGCAGCAAGTCCACTGCCATGAGCGACATGACCTTGACCGCCGTGATCCGCCGCATGGACGAATCCAGTCAAGCCGATGGTGCCTCTGGCTGGCGCGATGCAGCAGGCAAGGTGGTCACCGCCCACGGCTTCCGCAGCACTTTCCGCGATTGGGCCGGAGAGATGACCGGTTATCCTCGCGAGGTGATCGAGCATGCCATCGCACATCAATTGAAGGACAAGGCCGAGGCTGCCTACGCACGAGGGACGCTCTTCGAGAAGCGCCGCCGTCTGATGGCAGATTGGGCGAAGCACTGCGCCAACACTGTCACCGTGGCCGATGTGAAGCCAATCAAAGCCAAGGAAGCCGCTTGATGGCGAAGCAAGATGCGCGGATTGCTGAAATCGAGCGACAGATAAAGCTTGCCGAAAAGGCCGGCGACCTCGCCCTGATGAACAAGCTTCGCCGGAAGCGCGCGGCCACAATGGGCGGCATCGCACGCCAGCAGAGGCAGGCGCCGGAAGTGTTGGCGAAGCGAATTCTGGTCATGGAGATGTGGGAATTATTGAAGCCACGACCCGATGAATTATTTGAGCCAGCGATTCAGCATCAAGTGATCAAGCGCATCGCCGATGAGACAGGATATAGCACCGACCAAATCCGTGAAATAACCGCCAATAGGCGGGGTACAGCTATTTAGCCAATTTGATTAAATAGCTGAAACCCATTTTTATACAACTTTCTCGGCAACACAGAAAACGGTCGTGACACAACCGTAGCGCCAAGCTGTCGCAACGCATGGCGCAAAAATCCAAGTCAGCCCGGATTGCTTCACAACGCCATGCAGGAGAAAAAGCATGGCAATCGTACTTACCCCGTCCGCCGAACAGTTCAGCCGCCTAGACGGCAACGCGCTGGTGGACATTCACACCACCTGCGCGGTCATCGGCAAAAGCCGCAACAGCGTCTACAGGATGTTCCAGTCCGGAGAACTTGCCCAGATCAAGGTTGGGAATTCCACCCGTATCCGCGTCGCGGACATTCGCCGCCTCATCGGCGTGAAGTAACGGGGGCGCCATCATGGAAAACCATACCCTCGACATCTACCACGACCCCTATTCGGTTATCGGCCGGGTGCAGGGCGCCCTGCTGCGCGGCGAACACCTGACCGGCAAAGCCTGCTGGCTGCGCTTCGGGTCTTCGCGTCTGAGCCACCACATCTGGCAGTTGGAGCGTGAAGGCTGGCCGATTCAAGACATGCGCACCGAAGTGACGACCTCGGACGCCGGCCGCGTCGCCAGCATCTCGACCTACTGGCTCGAACCCGCCGACATCGCCGCCGCAGGTGACCGTGGCCGCGAATTTGCTCAGGCGAGGCGCAAGATTGAAAAAGCGCGCAAGGCAAACAGCGAGGGCTCCAAATGAGCGTCCGGACCATGTCCCGCGTCTGGGAACATAGTCAGCACGCCGGCAGCGACCTGCTGATGATGTTGGCGATTGCTGATTTCGCCGACGACGCTGGAAACGCCTACCCGGCAGTTTCCACGCTCGCGGAAAAGTGCCGCATGACGTCGCGCAATGCGAATCTGATCCTCGCGCACCTTCGCAAGACCGGCGAATTGATCATTCGCCAAAACGAAGGTCCGAAAGGGACGAACCGCTACCAGATTATCCTCCCCACCCCTGAAGCCCGCTTCACCCCTGAAGAATCCTTCACCCTGAAGCGCCCTTCCCCTACCCCTGAAGCCCGCTTCCCGAAACCCCTGAAGCCGGCTTCAGACGAACCATCAGTGAACCATCAAGAACCATCAGTAAAGAGTGTTTCGCGCACGCCTCGCGGCGCTCGCCTCGAAGCTGATTGGACTCTGCCTGATGAATACACTCGGTGGGCAACCGAAAACCTTGGCTGGACCACCACGCAAGCCAACGAGGTCGCCGAGCGCTTCAGGGACTACTGGATTTCGGCCAGCGGCAAGAACGCCGCCAAGGCCGATTGGTACGCGACATGGCGCAACTGGTGCCGCAACGAACGCGCTCCCGGGCGCACCGCACAGAAGGGGCCGAAGGTGCCGGCAACGGAAAACTTCGAAAACCGAAACTATCCCGAGGGTTTGATCTGATGAACAAAGGAAACCCCGTGTTTCACTATTTGCTGCAGACCTTCCGCGACCTTACTGAGGCCGAACAGCGCAGCTCTCAAGGGCAGGCTCTCTTTACCGAAATCATGCTTAATGCACCGGAGTCGTTTAAGCGCATAGCAGAAGAAATGGCAAAGGAGCTCAAGCTGATGCCTGAGCATCCCTATGGGTACGACGACAACGGCCAGCCGGTGTATTCAATGGAGCAGTTGGCAAAGCAACTTGGCATCACTGTTCAAGAAGCCGAGGACCATGCTCGCGAAATCATGGCAGCTCGTGAGCAGATGGGCCTGCCGCCGCTCAATATCTTTGTTGTTGGCAATGTAACCCGGGTGCAATAGCAATGAAACCATCTGTTTCTTCCGAAATCCGCCAGCAAGTCGTCGAACTGCGCCGCCGCCACTCGCTGAGTGAAGTCGCCAATCTTGCTGGCCTACCCGTCGGTACCGTCAAAACCATTTGCTCGCGCTCAGGGATGTTCCGCGACAATGAAGCGCACCGGGCATTCTTCTCTCTGCCACCGATCAAGGAAAGCAATCAAACGCTGCCTGCGGTACCGGAACTGCCCCCGCAGCGCACCGTGACCGGTGACAACGAAATTGACGCAGTGCTCTGGCTGCGCGAAGTCATCTGCACAGGCCAAGCGCCACTTATTGAAAAGGCAATGGAGGCTGCGAAGGCAATCAAAACGCCACTTGATCAGGTCGAGAAGCGCTATCAGGCATGGCTGATCCAGACCAACCCCGGCAGCCTATTTGCAGCGCTGGCCTCTTTCAACTTCGCTGACCTCAAAGGACTGGCTAAGTCGTCGGTCGCCAAGCTTGCACGCCAACAGGAGGCGCGGTCGCGCTTAGGCGTTGATGTATTTGCCGAGATGCCGCCAGAATCCTTTTGCATCAGCGCCCTGTACGGTATAGATCCTGACAATATGGGCTTCTATGACGATGCCGATGTGGATAAGCGCTTTCGGGTGCACTCTGAGCTGATGCCACAGACGCTCGGCGATTGCCTGTATGAAATCGCATTCTGGCGGGAACTCTACTACTTACGAAATGCCTTTGATGGCTGCGGAGATAGTCTGCATGAGGTCTATGCCCGAGAGCAGTTTGTCTTTCGCTGTCTTGGCGAAATCCGCCCACGCTCTAAAGAGGAGTCAGTTACCGTCATGCGCTGGATGTTAGAGGACAAGGACAATTTTGACAGGTCTGAAACCGAAGCCATTTTGCTTAACCTAATTGGCTGAAACAGGTTGATTCGCGCCGTCATCTAGCCACCATGACCAGCCTCGAACCGGTCGACTCCATCAACGCAGACCACACGCAGCAGCCCAAAGTGCTATTTTTTTATATTTTCAGCGACAACTTTGCCTGCAACTTGCAGGCTGCTCTCCAGTGCAATCCCCCTTAATTACAAGGCTTGGAGACTGGTTGATACATGGTTGTCGGCGACAACTTTGCGACAACTTTTGTGCCGCAATTTTCCGTTGGTTGTCGGGTAAATTGTGCCCCCTCCCAAAAACTGATCCCTGCCAAATTTCCAAGGATCGCATCCGCAAGTCATAATCAACTTTTTACACCTGCAACAGCCTATTAGCGCAATGCTCGACGACATCAAGAAAACCCTGTGGGCGACCGCCGACAAGCTGCGCTCCAACATGGACGCCGCCGAATACAAGCATCTCGTCCTCGGCCTGATCTTCGTCAAGTACGTTTCCGACACCTTCGCCGCCCGCCGGGCTGAATTGGTCCGGCGCTTCGCCGACCCGGCCGACGACTACTTCCTCGACGACGCCAGCCTGCTCGATGGCGAACTGGAAGACCGCGACTACTACCGGGAGGCCAACGTCTTCTGGGTGCCGGAGGCCGCCCGTTGGGAATCCTTGCGCGCCGCTGCCAAGCAACCCGACATCGGCAAGCGCATCGACGATGCTCTATCGGCCATTGAAGCCGAGAACCCCAAGCTCAAGGGCATCCTCGACAAACGCTATGGCCGGGCGCAACTCCCGGATGGCAAGCTCGGCGCGCTGGTCGATCTGGTCTCGCAGATCGGCTTCGGCGAAGACCCCGATCAAGCCCGCGACGTCCTCGGGCAGGTCTATGAATACTTCCTCGGCCAGTTTGCCAGTGCCGAGGGCAAGAAGGGCGGCCAGTTCTACACGCCGGTCAGCATCGTCAAGACACTGGTGGCCGTTCTGAATCCGCACGAAGGCAAGGTGTATGACCCTTGTTGCGGGTCGAGCGGCATGTTCGTGCAGTCGCAGAAATTCATCGACGCGCACGGCGGCAAGCGTGGCAATGTCTCCATCTACGGTCAGGAATCGAACCCGACAACTTGGCGGCTGGCGGCCATGAACCTCGCCATTCGTGGCATGGACTACAACCTTGGCCGCGAACCAGCGGACAGCTTCACCCGCGACCAGTTCCCCGACCTGCGTGCCGATTACGTTCTCGCCAATCCGCCGTTCAATATCAGCGACTGGTGGCACGGCAGCCTCGAAGGCGATCCGCGCTGGGTCTATGGCACCCCGCCGCGAGGCAATGCCAACTACGCATGGCTGCAGCACATCCTGTATCACCTGACGCCAACCGGGCGCGCCGGCATTGTGCTGGCCAACGGCTCGATGAGTTCCAGCCAGAACAGCGAGGGCGACATCCGGCGCGCGATGGTCGATGCCGACGTGGTCGAGGTGATGATCGCCCTACCCGGCCAGTTGTTCTTCAACACGCAGATTCCCGCCTGCCTGTGGTTCCTTGCCAAGCAGAAGACCAAGCGCCACGGCGAGGTGCTGTTCATCGACGCCCGCAAGCTCGGCAGCATGATCAGCCGCGTGCAGGCCGAACTGACCGACGAGGTGATCGAGCGCATCGGCGCCACGGTGGCGGCATGGCGCGGGGAGGTGGGCGAATATCAGGACATTCCCGGCTACTGCCGCAGCGTCAAGCTGGCAGAAATTGCCGAGCATGGCCATGTGCTGACCCCGGGCCGTTATGTCGGTGCCGAGGATGTCGAGGACGATGACGAAGCCTTTGCTGACAAGATGCAGAAGCTGACGGAGAAGCTCGGCGAGCAGATGGCCAAGGGGGCGGAACTAGACCAGTTGATCCGGCAGAAGCTGGGAGGGCTGGGGTATGAGTTCTGAGTGGAAGGAAGTCCGACTTCAAGACGTTACGTCAATTCTTGGCGACGGTCTTCATGGCACGCCGGAGTTTGACGATAACGGTGACTACTACTTCATCAACGGAAATAATCTCAGCAACGGGCGGATCGTCTTCAATGAGAAAACCCGTCGCGTTTCGGAGCGGGAGTATCAGAAACACTGGAAGAACCTAAATGAACAAACAATCCTTGTTTCCATCAATGGCTCGCTCGGATATGTTGCTCTATATCGCGGTGAAAAAGTGGTGTTGGGCAAAAGCGCCTGTTACTTCAATGTTCGCGATGGTGTAGATAAGCACTTTGTTCGCTATGTAATGGAAGGTGATTTTTTCCAAAGCTATATCCATGCTTTGGCGACGGGTTCGACCATCAAGAATGTGTCGCTTCGGCTGATGCGAGACTTCACGTTTCGGCTTCCTTCCCTTGAAAGCCAGCAGCAGATTTCGGCTGTGTTAGCTACCCTTGACGACCGCATCGCCCTCCTGCGCGAAACCAACGCCACGCTCGAAGCCATCGCGCAGGCGCTGTTCAAGTCGTGGTTCGTCGATTTCGATCCCGTCCGCGCCAAGCAGGAAGGTCGCCCCCCTGAAGGGATGGATGAGGCCACCGCTGCGCTGTTTCCTGATGGATTCGAGGAATCGGCGTTGGGGTTGGTTCCGAGGGGGTGGCAGGTTGTTTCCTTTACCGACACCGTGGATGTGATAGGCGGCGGAACCCCAAAGACCTCGGTTACCGAATACTGGAATGGCCACATACCGTGGTTTTCCGTTGTCGATGCACCTGAACCGGGCAATGTCTTCGTGATTGGAACTGAAAAGCAGATCACGGAAGCCGGACTGGCCAATTCATCAACCAAGCTACTCGCAGGGGGAACAACGATCATTTCGGCCCGGGGAACAGTGGGACGTTTGGCACTGACGGGAAGAGAGATGGCGATGAATCAGTCTTGCTATGGTCTTCGCGGCAAAGCGGGCGATGCCTACTTCACCTATTTTTGTACGTGTCGGCTTGTAGAAACGTTGAAGCAGCGAACGCATGGCTCCGTATTCGACACGATCACTCGCAATACTCTGGCCGGTGTTGTTACGGTCCACCCCGAAAAATTGGTGATTTTGGCCTTTGAGCGTTTGCTGTCACCGGTGATGGAACGGATTCGAGAGAATCTTGAGCAAGCCCAAACCCTCGCCACCCTCCGCGACACCCTGCTCCCCCGCCTGATCTCCGGCCAGTTGCGCCTACCTGAAGCCGAGCAGTTGGTGCCGGCTTGAGAATCAACAAGAGTTTTGGAGAAAAATATGCCTGCACTCGGAAAACTGGAACGCGTAGAACTGCGCGACGTGTGGCAACACGAAGCCTACCATTTCACCCCGTGGTTGGCAGAACCCACCAATTTGGAAATCCTAGGGCAGGAGTTGGGGCTCGAATTAGAACTGGTTGGCTTGGAAGTATCTGTCGGCCCCTACTCGGCAGATATTGTCTGCAAAGACAGCATGAACGGCAGCCACGTGCTGATCGAAAATCAGTTGGAAAAAACAGATCATAGCCATCTGGGCCAGATTCTGACCTATGCCGCTGCGCTGGAGGCGAAGACGGTTGTCTGGGTCGCCGCCCGATTCACCGATGAACATCGCGCCGCAATTGATTGGCTCAATGAGATCACCCACGAAGAATGGCAATTCTTTGCCATGGAGATCGAACTGTGGCGCATTGGCACTTCCGAGCCCGCACCGAAATTCAATGTGATCTGCAGGCCCAATGACTGGAGTCGGGCCGTTCGGGAGGAGGCCGCGAAGGTGGAAAGCAGCAGTCCAACCCGCGCTTTGCAGTTGCGCTTCTGGACCGCGTTCCGCGACTACATGGTTGAAAAGGGACAACGAGGGCCAAAACCGTCAGCGCAGTCGTGGCAATCATTCAGCGTCGGTCGCACCGGATTCTCGGTGGAGGGTGTCGTGAAGCGTACCGAGCAACAACTGGCCGCGAGGCTCTACATCAATTGCGATGACCTTCCGCCGAAACGAGTCTTCCGCTATCTGGAAGGACGCAAGTCCGAAATTCATCAAACGCTCGGCTTTCCACTAGAGTGGCATGAGTCACCATCAAAAAAGGGGAGCGTTGCCGTTGCTACGTGGCCAAATTGTCCATTGGACGATGAAAATCGTTGGCATGAATATCAGGACTGGCTCGCCAATACGGTCAGCAAAATGGTCGCGACATTCCGACCGCTGATTGCCAACTTGCAGGAAAGTGACCTCCCGTCGGTCCCTTCAACGACCGAGGAAACCACGCAGTGACTGTGTTGCGGTGACGCCATGACCGAAGACCAACTCGAACAGGAAGCCCTCGGCTGGCTGGCGGAAGTCGGCTACATCACCCGTTACGGCCTGAGCATCGCCCCCGATGGCGACAGCCCCGAGCGCAGCGACTACCGGCAGGTGCTGCTGGAGGATCGGCTGCGTGCCGCGGTCGACCGGCTGAACCCGGCCATTCCCGCCGTCGCCCGCGCCGATGCCATCCAGCAGGTGATCGACCTCGGCATCCCGGCTCAGCTTTCCGCCAATCGCCGCTTCCATCAGTTGCTGGTCACCGGCGTCCCAGTGCAATACCAACAGGCCGGCGACACCCGCGGCGATTTCGTCAAACTGATCGACTGGGCCGACCCGGCGGCCAACGAGTGGCTGGCGGTGAACCAGTTCTCGATCAAGGGGCCACACCATACCCGGCGCCCCGACATCATCCTCTTCGTCAATGGCCTGCCGTTGGTGCTGCTGGAACTGAAGAACCCGGCCGACGAGAACGCCGACATCTGGAAAGCCTACGACCAGATCCAGACCTACAAGGAACAGATACCCGACGTCTTCAACTACAACGAACTGTTGGTCATCTCCGACGGCAGCGAGGCTCGCTTCGGCTCCCTGTCCGCCGACAGCGAACGCTTCATGCAGTGGCGCACCATCGACGGCGCGAGCATCGACCCGCTCGGCCAGTTCGACGAACTGGAAACGATGATTCGCGGCCTGCTGGCCCCCGCCTACCTGCTCGACTACCTGCGCTTTTTCGTCCTGTTCGAGGATGACGGCAATCTGGTCAAGAAGATCGCCGGCTACCACCAGTTCCATGCCGTTCGCGCCGCCATCAATCAGGTGGTCATCGCCGCGCGCCCCGGCGGCACCCACAAGGGCGGCGTCGTCTGGCACACCCAAGGCAGCGGCAAGAGCATCACCATGACCTGCTTCGCCGCCCGGGTCATGCAAAACACGGCGATGGAGAACCCGACCATCGTCGTCATCACCGACCGCAACGACCTCGACGGCCAGTTGTTCGGCGTCTTCTCGCTGGCGCAGGACTTGTTGCGCGAAGAGCCGGTACAGGCCAGCACCCGGCAAGACCTGCGCGCCAAGCTGGGCAACCGGCCTTCGGGCGGCATCGTCTTCGCCACTATCCAGAAGTTCATGCCCGGCGAGGATGAGGACACCTTCCCGGTGCTCTCCGAGCGTCACAACATCGTCGTCATCGCCGATGAGGCGCACCGCACCCAGTACGGCTTCGAGGCCAAGCTGAAGGGCAAGGAAGGGCACGAGAAATATCAGGTCGGCTATGCCCAGCACCTGCGCGACGCGCTGCCCAATGCCACCTTCGTCGCCTTCACCGGCACCCCGGTGTCTTCCGAAGACCGCGACACCCGCGCCGTGTTCGGCGACTACATCCACATCTACGACATGCAGCAGGCACAGGAGGATGGCGCCACGGTGGCCATCTACTTCGAGTCGCGCCTTGCCAAGCTGGCCCTGAAGCAGGAAGACATGCCGGAGATCGATGCCGAGGTCGATGAACTGGCCGAGGACGAGGAAGAAGACCAGCAGGCCAAGCTGAAGAGTCGCTGGGCGGCCTTGGAGAAGGTGGTCGGCGCCGAACCGCGGGTGGCGGCCGTCGCCACCGATCTGGTCGCCCACTTCGAGGAACGCAACAAGGCGCAGCACGGCAAGGCGATGATCGTCGCCATGAGCCGCGACATCTGCGTCCACCTGTACAACGAGATCATCAAGCTGCGCCCGGACTGGCACGACCCCGACCCCGAGCGGGGAGCGATCAAGATCGTCATGACCGGCTCGGCCAGCGACAAGGCACTGCTGCGCCCCCACCTCTACAGCGCACAGGTCAAGAAGCGGCTGGAGAAACGTTTCAAAGACCCGGCCGACCCGCTGCAACTGGTGATCGTCCGCGATATGTGGCTGACCGGCTTCGATGCGCCCTGTGTCCATACGCTGTACGTGGACAAGCCGATGAAGGGCCACAACCTGATGCAGGCCATCGCCCGCGTCAATCGCGTGTTCAAGGACAAGCAGGGCGGGCTGGTGGTCGATTACATCGGCATTGCCAATGAACTGCGCAGTGCCCTCAAGGAATACACGGCCAGCAACGGCCGCGGCCGGCCGACCGTCGATTCGGCCGAAGCCTACGCCGTGCTCGAAGAGAAGCTCGACATCCTGCGGGCCTTGCTGCATGGCTACGACTACAGCGACTTCCTGACCAGTGGCCACAAACGGCTGGCCGGCGCGGCCAACCATGTGCTGGCGCAGAAGGACGGCAAGAAACGCTTTGCCGATACCGCACTGGCGATGAGCAAGGCATTCTCGCTGTGCTGCACACTGAACGAAGCGAAGGCGGTCCGCGAAGAGGTGGCCTTCTTCCAAGCCGTGAAGGTGATCCTGACCAAGCGCGACATCAGCCAGCAGAAGCGCAGCGACGAACAGCGCGAACTGGCGATCCGCCAGATCATTAATTCGGCCGTGGTTTCCGAAGAGGTGGTCGATGTCTTCGACGCCGTCGGGCTGGACAAACCGAACATCGGCATCCTCGACGATGCCTTCCTTGCCGAAGTGCGCAACCTGCCGGAACGCAATCTCGCTGTCGAGCTGCTGGAGAGGCTGCTGGAAGGCGAGATCAAGACCCGCTTTGCCGGCAACGTGGTGCAGTCGAAGAAGTTCTCCGAGTTGCTGGCCGACGTGGTCAAGCGTTACCAGAACCGGGCCATCGAAACGGCACAGGTGATCGAGGAACTGATCGAGATGGCCAAGAAGTTTCGCGCCGCCGCCAGCCGGGGCGAGGAACTGGGCCTGAGCGATGACGAGGTCCGCTTCTACGATGCGCTGGCCGACAACGAATCGGCGGTGCGCGAACTATCCGACGAAACGCTGAAGAAGATCGCCCATGAACTGACCGAGAACCTGCGCCAGAACCTGAGCGTCGATTGGTCGGCGAGGGAAAGCGTCCGTGCCAAGCTGCGCCTGATGGTCAAGCGCATCCTGCGCAAGTACAAATACCCGCCGGATCAGCAGGAAGCGGCGGTTGAACTGGTGCTGCAGCAGGCGGAGGCGTTGGGGGAGGTTTGGGCTTAGCCAGAGCCGGCTAATGATCGATACACACTCAATCAGTTGAAGCTACCAGAGCAAATGTGAGTGGAGTGCATTTGATCGCAGTATGACCGTGGACCTATAACTGACAGCCTGCGACCCGAAGCGGCACATGGCGAATTAGGAAAGCGGACGTTCAGGAACTTTTGACATGAAAGGCTCGCCCCGGCTTGCCGGGGCGGGCCCTCTCGATGGAAGGGTTAGGCCGCACTCGTGAGCCAGAAGTTCTTGCTTGCCTTATTAAGCTGCGAGTCGAGACTGTCCCAAGCGAATCCAGCGTTACGAATGAGCAAACCAAGGTCCTCGACGATCAGCTGCATTGCCTCCATGACTCGTTTGAGATCCCCCCATTTAATGCCTAAGGCAGATATGTCCACGAACTGATACTTGTCGGCAACGAGGTGGACTTCAGTGTGTGCGGAGACCTTGTCCCGCACCGTCTGAAAGGCAAGTAGTGCTGCGTCCGACTGGAGCGTCAGCCAGCAGGCTTGGGTTCTCGCAAGGATTTCATCGAACTGCTGACGCCGTTCTGACTGCTCCCGCTGTTCCATGCGTTGTAACGCTTCCTTTATTTCCGGGTCTGTTTCTTCCTCTACGCTTGGTATCACCCAGATAGCAAAGGCTTCTCGAAGCTCATCTCGAACGGTCTCTTGTTGAAGCGCAGACTGAAGCTTCTTGATGCTCGGAGTCCGCTCGTCTTTGTCGAGCGAAAGCTTGGCCATGTCTTGCGCACAAGATAGGAACAAGGAGTGGCGCAATGTCAGGAAGCCGTGGGAGCGCAGCCCGGAACCGTACTCTTTGACAACCTCTTGGTCAAAGAGCAGTGGATGCAGCATTGCGTATCGCTGGCGGAGCGCGATGAAGGCATCCAATAGATGACCGGTATGTGCTTGGAGCTTCTCGATCTGAGTGGGCATTGTTTGTGCGGTCTAATGTATAGGTAACCGGCAACCGCGCGAGGTGGTCGGTTCGAAGAGCATCTCGCTTTCGGTTACCCTGTTGAGCGGAGTGTTATGTGTGGGGGGCACTATCTGCCAAAACGTCGTTCATATGTTTGTGTGTGTCACGAAGGAGATTGGTGGTATTGATCAATATATCGCGCCCCGTGTCTTCCCCCAGACGTCGGGCCATGACGCGCATCAAGTACTTTCCTCTACCCTCAGGGTTGGCGATTACATAGCTTTGCCTGTACATCTTCTCGTCTGAGAGGAGCGGACGAATGTCTGGGCGTGAATTGACGAAGTTATAGATCGTTTTCACGATATGCATCCGCGCCAATTCGGCGCTAGCTCTTGCTGAGTGCTCAAGATAGGCCGCGTTTGAATCCTCGTCAGTGAGAATTTCGATGATCGTTAAGCATGAATAGGGTTGATCAACAACTTGTTCGACATATGTAAGCGTCAAAGCAAACCGCCCTTCATAGTCGCCCCAGTCGACTGACCAGTCGGTGTGAAACTCGGGAGCGTTTGTACGCGAGAGGTTTGGGTTTGTTACCTTCGATATCCCTTCGATGATGGTCCGCAAACCGTCATCGAAGTTTGTACGAAAATCGGCATAAAGCTTTCCACGCGCAAAGATTGGAATTTCACAGTCCTCCAAGAGGACTGGCAGCACAACGACCCGTTTTTCCTCAAGTTCTTTGAGGAACCCCGCATTTATTTCTTTGTTGCACCACATAGACGTTATTGATGCCTTTGACAGAATAACCAACAAGGCACTTGCCCCATCGATAGCCTTCTGCACGCGATCAACTATTGAATCACCGATACTGAGTTCCCATCGGTCGAGCCAAACATTAACGTTCCGCCTGACAAGTTGCATAGCCAGAGCGTCAACAAATTCTTTATTCTGGTGCGAATAGCTTATGAAGACAGGCATTCGGGGCTCCGAGAAACGTGGTCAAGGTGCAGATGCATAACCGGCGTTCCGCCGGTTTCTCGGCGGAGCGTCCGTGTTGGCAGGGTTAGCCACCATTGGGGGAGTGAAGAAATGACGGCGCATTGGAATGAGCGAATAGAACGGTGGCCTGACTACCTGCGAGACAAGATATTGAGCGCCACCCAAGCGCGGAGAGAGCGGCGGCATCAATTTCTTCCTGCCGAACTAGAGAGGCGTTGGTGCGTGTAACGTAAAACAGAAGGTCAAGTTCGTGCTTGGAGCTACGGTATTTCTCCTCAAAGGCAAGTTGGCTCGCCTGAGCGGAAACTAGAGCATAGATTGTTGTGGGTGGGGGAACATCGTACGAAAACTGAGGGCCAATAACATCTTCAAGCTTTGTAGCTTCCATCAGACGTTCGTAGTTAGCACTGATCTCGTCGCTGCGCTTGGTCCCAGGGGCCAAGATTTCTTTGACCTGAAAACTTGCCCCACGGAAGTGAACGTCGGTCTTGCTACGTTGGTTCGGAGAGTCGAGTTCGGAGCTGAGAAAGTCGATCCCCCGATGCTGAAGGAACTCGGCCACGACCCAGCGCTCTCGCTCCTCCTTTCCCTTATTTGAGAAGAAAAGCAGTTCTTCATAAGCTGATGCCCGCATCGAAGCGAGGAGTTCATCATCGGATCGGAAGATTTTTGGCGTTTCGGTCATGGTGGCTAACGAAAAGCATTTATCCGCCGACGCGGATGAGGTTGAGGAAGGCGAGGCGGCATATCGACGGATAAACCTCGTTGGACTGAATCGCTGCGATGGCGGTCATTATGGGAATTGTAAGGCGGCAACTCAGTAATGCGGACAACTGGATACAGCCTCGAAGGTCTGCTACGGGGCGAAATCTTCGATGCCCGGTTGTGGCCGAACAGAGACATTTAGCCGTCTTGCGGTTCAATCCACTTCGACTCTTCGACTGGGGCAAGTCTGGATATGTGCGCAGCCTGAACGCCCGTGTCTGAAAATTCTCAACCCGATTGTTCGGAAGCAAAGCTCCTCCCGCCAACAACCAAAATACGCCGGAAAATCTTCAACCAGCCTTAACCACCGCCAACCCCTCCCACGCCGTCGTATAACCCGGCGATAACCACATTGCCGACGCACAGGCAGGGGCAGAGGCATATCTAGACGCACTTCCTGATCCTCGTCCAGCTAACATGATCCTCTGCGAGACACCAGTAATCTCTCTTGCAGGAAGTCAGCTATTGCGTACCAATGGTCGAAAGACCCAGCTATTGTCGGCAGCCAATGCCTTATATTGAAGGCTGCAGACCGTCGATAAGTACCAGCAAGGACTCGCGTGCTTCAGGGGCTATTGATCCGTAGCGCACTAGAAATTTTGCCAACCGATCATCATCACAGTAGAAATAGGCCGTCGGGACACCGAGCACAGCCGCCAGTTTTTCTGCTGTCCCAAACGGTGGTTCATGCGTGCCCGTCTCGTAGCGGCTCATTCTGGCGCTGCTGCTGCCCTCGTCCATCCCGATCATTACGCCCAGTTTGTCCTGAGCAATTCCCGCACGGAGGCGCGCTTCTCTTAAGCGTCGACCGAATAGCGTATTGGGAATGGATAGCCGTGGCATCCATCGATATTCGTAGAACGATGTTGTTTCGACTCTACGAAAATCGTAGGATTAGGCTCTTTATCTACGTTTGGAGAATGCTGTGTCTATCGTCTACAAGAAGAAATTACCCGATTCGGCACGCTACATCCCAATGATCCTCTCCGCGTTACGCAGCCTAGGCGGAGACGCCAAGGCTGCCGATGTGCGGCAGTGGATCGCAGAGCAACTTGCCGCTCACGGCGAAGAGGTTCCCGAGACAACGCTGAATTCCGGAGCGCCGAAGTTCGCGAACGACATTCAGTGGGCTCGCATGTATTTGGTTAATGCCAGCCTTTTGGAACCAATGAAGACCGCTGGCTACGGCAAGTGGAAGCTAACCCGGGACGGTTGGAGTTTCCCTCTTGGCACGGATTCGGCTCGCACGATATTCGAACTTACTGCAAACAAGGGGAAAGAGCAGAACAGCGACACGCAGGACGCACCAGATGACCCCGTGCAAGGAGAGCTTAAGGGAACGAAGTCATGGGAGTTTGTCCTGAAAGGCTTGCTCACCTCGATGCCACACCAAGGCTTCGAACGCCTCTGCGCTGCGCTCATGATGAAGAATGGCCTCGCTTTCCCCAAGGTAACCGGCAAGTCCGGTGATGGCGGGATCGATGGCGAAGGCATGCTGCCGATCGATGATTTCGGGCTGATTCGCGCACCTGTGGCATGGCAGTGCAAGCGATTCAAAGACGGAAGCGTTGGCTCCCAAGCCGTGCGCGACTTCCGGGGATCCATTGAGGGGCGTGCCAGATATGGCCTGATTTTTACCTCCTCGACCTTCACCACGAGCGCTGAGCTAGAGGCGAGGCGGCCGGGAGCAACTCCCATCGAACTGGTCGATCTTGAGACATTGATCAACCTGATGGGAAGCAAAGGAATAGGAATAACGAAGTCTTGCGACGTAGCCGGTGGTTTGGAAATCGACAGCAATTTCTTCGAGCCCTTCCTCGTTTCGAGTAGTGCTCAAGATATGGCCGAGGACCTGTTATCGAAAGCCGCAGGGCACAGTTGATAGATTACTCGAACGATGGCAATGTCATTGTGCCGACAGATCCCATTGTTCATTGCGGTGACCTCTCGGCCGTACTCCGCACGACAGTAAGAGCCTCAAGTTGGGCTGCTCGGAAGAAAACAACGAATCTTGACCGGAGTGACCCGCTCCCCGGAAACGGATAAACGAGCCTTCCGGCTTTGCCGGACAACAGCCAAATATTGCCAACAGCCGCGAAAATCGGCTACGACGGCGGAAGTGCAACCTACCACGACCGTGCGTGACGCTGGGGCAGGCGGAGAGGCCACCCGATAGGGCAACAGCCCATGGCGGTTCGACAAAGGTGTACCCCGTGCCCCCATGGGCAGGCAGGTGGTACGGGTAGCGGGTGATCTCTCTTTGGGAGAAATGCAACAAGTTAGACAGCCCCAGAATAGGCTCATCGCCTGAGCCTCGAAGGACAAATACTTGCAAAGAACCCAGCCGGCCCGCCAATGGCCAAGGCCATCAGTCACAAAACGAGAAAGGATGAAACAACATGACGAAACAACATCCGAAGGCTGCTGTTCCAACAAAGGAAGATCTGCTGAAGTACTTCACGATTTCCTCTGGATATCGCATTGTCGCAACCGTCAATGCCTACCGGCAGCGGTACGGTAAATGGCCGGTCAAGGTATCGATGGACACCGGAATGTTTGAAGCGCTTCCAAGAGATATATTCACGCCACTTGGCTGGGAAATGATGGCTTCGAAGCTCACGCTGGCGGCAAACGATAAAGGCACGGTCATAGCCGAAGGTGACGACGGCACCAGCTTCGATTACGAGGATGTCGAAGAGCACCAGCCACCAATAGGTGAACGTGCCGATGAATGGATATGGGGCATCAAACTAGTCGGTTAAGAAGATCAGTCGCTCTTCGCCTCGCGAGTATTTCCTAGAAGTACCGAAAGTTGTCGATTCCTTGAGGCAACGCATCACTAGCCCTTGAAAATGCCCACGGAATCGGCGACAGTGATTCAAATATTCGAGCCGAAAATCGACAATGCACTTTCATCCGAAGCCAGACGACGACGGCAAACAAGTCGCCATCCTCCACCCTTCCGAGCCAAGCCCCGTAAGCTGCTGGGAGAGCGCCGCAGAGGCCGCAACGGTCGTGCCTGAAGGTTCGATGCCGGCCGAACTGAACGGTATCGCCTTCCAGCCTTGGCAGGCACCCACCACCGACGAGGAATGGGCTGCTGTCGAGGGACAGGCGGACATTGAAGAACCGCCATTCACGGCACCGCCCGGGAAGCATGCTGCCGCTGGCGTAGTGGTCGCCGAGCCGGATGGCCGGGTATGGCTGGTGAGCCCGAGCAATGGCCACGGTGGGTACAAGCACACGTTCCCGAAGGGCCGTCCAGAGACTGGCGCATCGCTTCAAGCAACGGCAATCCGCGAAGCCTTCGAGGAATCCGGCCTCAAGGTCGAAATTACCGGCTTCCTCGCCGACCTGTCGCGCAGCACAACGCGAACGCGCTACTACACTGCTCGCCGCACCGGGGGCACCCCGGCCGCCATGGGCTGGGAGTCGCAAGCGGTGCATCTGGTCCCGCGCTCACGACTGGCTGAATTTCTAACCAACGCGAACGATGCGCCATTCTTCAAGCTATTGGGGGGCTGACCGTGTGGATTTTCCTGCCAGACAGCATGCTATCCATCGTCCAGAAACCCGGGGATGCCAAGGCCGGCACTCTGACAGTTCGCGCACGGATCAAGGGCGACATCGAACGGGTTTTCCCCGAAGCCGCGGTCGCTGAGAACGCCGGCACCGACTACCGCTTTCGGGCGAGCATTCCACGCGAGCAGGTAGCCAAGGCGATGCACGATCAGGTGATGGCGCTGGATTATTCCAACTTCAAGGGCGCCGTCAAAGACAGGGCGCGTCATGATGCATACCTCCGGTGCTGGTCGGCGATGCATGCCCTGCAGTAAGACAAAAAGTAAAGTCCCAGAAAGACTGACCAAATCACCTGCGTTTGCCAGTGAAAACCGAGCCAGATACGACATGATTGAGCATATCGTCCTTCCGTTTTCGCTTCTTTTTCGTCACCTTTCGAACAGGGAGAACTGGCTCTTCAACTGGGATTCGTGCCTTCGCAATGCAGGCCGGACAAAGGTTCAAGATCCCGTGATTGGTTTCTGCCCGGCGAATTTCTCCATCATCCGAACAGAAGCTACAGCCTTGAACGCCAATAACATGTCCAACCTCCCCTCGCAATTGAAGTGGAGCAACCTTTGGCTTTCTAATTTTTCCCATTTTCAAGCGATTAGATGTTTAGGTAATGGGAAAACATGAAGCAATTCCTTTCATGTGCCAACAAATAAGCACCATAGCGCCTTGCTGAATGTTTGCAACTAATTGACAAACAATGACGCATGCGAATGAGACAACTGCTATTTGTATCACTTTCAAATTGAACAGAATACCGGAACAATCTTAGCATGTGCGGACGCTACGCCCTCTCAGCCACGGCTACTGAACTGATCGAGCACTTCCAGCTTCTGTCCTGTTTGGACTTCCCCGCCCGCTACAACATCGCCCCGCAGAGCACCATCCCGATCATCCGCTACAAACCTGACGCCGGCCGCGTCGGGCAATTGGTGCGCTGGGGTTTGATCCCATCGTGGGCGGAAGTCCCTAGCGTCGGCAACAAGCTGAACAACGCCCGCGGCGAAACCGTGGCTGAGAAACGACCCTTCCGGTCGAGCTTTGCCAAGCACCGTTGCCTGATCCCAGCCAATGGTTTTTACGAATGGCAGGCCATCACGGAGGCCGGCAAGGTCCGCAAGCAGCCCTACTACATCCACCCGACCGCCCCCGGCGATTTCTTCGCCTTCGCCGGCCTGCTGGCTGCATGGACCCCACCAGACGGCGAAACGGTCGTCTCGACCTGCATCATCACCACTGGACCAAACGAGGTCATGGCACCCATCCACGACCGCATGCCGGTCATCCTGCAGCCCGGGCAGTTCGATGCTTGGCTTGATCCGGACAACCACGACACGGACGCACTGAAGGCGATGCTGGAGCCTTGCCGGCCAGACTTGATGGAAGCCTACCCGGTCAGTCCGGCGGTCAATCGCGCCGGAGTCGAGGGGGCGGCGTGTATTGAACCGCTTGCAAATTTTGCAACTGACTAATCGTTGCTGTCGGCGACGATTTCATACGGCTTTAGCACTCCGACATCACGCGCCCACTCTTCGAGGTCCATATGGGTGTGCGAAAGATTGAGCTTGAGCATCTTGCCGGAGCAATGGAAATGCCGTCAGAATGAGAGCCTTGGCAACCCTCGAACATGACGCATGGGCCGCAAGAAAACATCTCCGCTCGAAGACCTGATGGATATAACGGCGCAATTGCCGTGGAAGGCCGGGGTCATCCTCGCATTCATTGCCTATGTGGTGCTTCATTATTTCGCCACCCGTGCCCAGATGACGACCAATCCGGTTGAGTTGAAGTCACTTGGCAAGACGGTTGGGGATAGCGTGGTGCATGGCATCGGTACTGTGCTGGCGAGCGTCTTCCAGTACATCCTGCCGCTGGTTTTTCTGCTCGGTTCATTCATTTCCTTTACACGTCGGCGCCGGCAGCGCGAGATTCACCAACAGGTCGGCAGTGATACCGCAACCAACGCGATGGAGAAAATCAACTGGCGCGACTTCGAGGGATTGGTAGCCGAGTGTTTCAGGCAACAGGGCTATCGTATTGTCGAGCGTGGCGGTGACGGGCCGGACGGGGGCGTCGATTTGGAATTGTACATGGGCAGCGACAAGTATCTCGTCCAGTGCAAGCAATGGAAAACTTACAAGGTCGGCGTTGCAACAGTACGCGAGCTGTATGGGGTCATGACAGCCGAGCGGGCAATCGGTGGCTTTGTTGTGACCTCCGGAGCCTTCACCGATGATGCCAAGGCTTTCGCCGAAGGTCGCTCGATCAAGTTGGTCGATGCCCGGAAGCTGCACGCGATGGTTGGCGGCAAACTCGGTGGCGTAGCAGTACAACGGCCTGCGCCGGTCGCCAGTGAGGCACCGGCTTGCCCCAAATGCGGAAGCCCGATGGTCAAGCGCGTTGCCAAGAAGGGTACTCAGACGGGTAAAGAGTTTTGGGGCTGTTCCAACTATCCCACGTGCCGTGGAATCCGGAACTAAATGGATGAAGACTCAATTGTTCGGCGTGATGGCTATTGTGTTGACGTTTCTCTCCGGCGGCTAGGATTGTGGGCCGACCAGAACCCAATCCCGCCTTGGGATTGGCGAAAAGCGCAGAAGGCTCAACGCTGATTGCCCACTGGATCAGGCGACGATTCGATCACTGCGCGACACCACCAGCCCTGTACGCTCTCGACGCAATCGGCACCATCCAAGCAGCGCTCCGTCCCAACCAGAAGAAAGCCAATCTTGGACATCCGAACCAGAACGGGGTCGAAAATCGGCTGCAGAAGGGTGGGATGGTATTCAACAGTGGCGTGCATCAGCTTCGCAATCCGGATTGCCCGATTTGAGGCGTTTCCCTGCAGCCAGTCCGACAGCAGCAGATTCCCGACAACCGGCGTAGCGGTTCGGATTTCTTCGCGGGAGAAGCGGACCCCGTTGCGGTGCGTTTGGACGACGGCGAATAGCATCCGGTTACTGTACGGATATACAGCAATCAACGCAATCCCGACCGAAACATCGTACCAGCCTAACCCACCCAATCACATCCCGTATTGATGGGTGCTTTGATGGGTACAAAAACAAAACGCCCCGAAGGGCGCATGATTTCGATGTTGCTGGCGGAGAGGGCGGGATTCGAACCCGCGTTAGGGTATTACCCTAAACACGCTTTCCAGGCGTGCGACTTAAACCACTCATCCACCTCTCCGAGAGGCGCGCATTGTAACAGAGGGCCGTGGTTCGTCAAAGGAACTTTCGTACCCAAGCCAATCCTATCCATAGGATGAATAGCAGCAAGAATGTAAGCATACTCACTGCCTTTCCCGAGGTCCCGGTCGGGAGCAGTTTGGCGGTCAGTTTTCGCGGTGGCGCGGTTATCAGGTCGAAAAAACGATAAATGGCGTTTTGTTGTCGGCGCCGGCCGGCCAACAGATGAAGAAAGCCTTGACCGATCAGGCACAAGCCCAGCATTTCGACGATGGCACGCAGCGCACCGATCAGGAAGAGGAGCACACCGCTGCCCTACTCGTCATCGATGCCGAACCGTTTTTCCAGTTGTCGCATGCGTCGGTTATAAATCCAGATCAGGAAAAGATAGATAACCAGCGTGCCCTGCGCTGCCATATAGAAGCCCAGCGGAAAGCCAAACAGGCTGAAGTCGTTGAGTTCCTGGGCGAACCAGGGGAACCCGAAGGTGATCACCACCCAGATGCCGAGCAACGCCAAGGTCAGGCTCCGGGTCTTCCGCCAGTAAAGATTGGAATCCATCATTGCTCGCGATGCCGGGAATGGCGAATGCGGTCGAGAAATGCCGTGGCATCATTGTCTGGTTGCCCGGTAAACAGGCTGACCACGACAATGGTAAGGAATCCGGCAGCCACGCCGAGCACGCCGGCCGATGTGGACTGAAGGTAAAACCACGGATCCATGCGCAGATTGCTGACACCCAGCCAGGTAATGGTGTCGAATTCGACGCGGAATATGTAGTACACGGTGATTAACAGGCCGACCAGCATGCCGGCCAGCGCCCCGGCACGCGTCGCCCTTCGCCAGAAGATACCGAGCACGAGCGCTGGGAAGAATGCCGAGGCGGCGATTGAAAAGGCCCAGGCGACCATCGACAGGATGGTGCCCGGCTTTTGCGCGGCGACCGTGGCCGCCAGCACGGCAACCACCAGCAACATCGACTTGGAGATCACGAGGCGGAACTGGGTCGAGGAGTCGGGGCGGAAAATCCGGTAGTAAACGTCGTGCGACAGCGCGCTGGTAATGGTCAGCAGCAGGCCGTCGGCAGTGGACAGCGCCGCGGCCAGCCCGCCGGCGGCAACCAGGCCGGAAACGACGTACGGCATGCCGGCAATTTCGGGGGTGGCGAGCACGATCACGTCGGGATTGAGCGAAAGTTCGGCGAGTTGCAGAATGCCATCGCGATTGATGTCCTCGATGCTGACCAGCCCCACCTTGCTCCACGCCGCGACCCAGCCCGGCAATTTGGCAATCGGAATATCCACCAGATGGGTGAATACCTCGTACTTGACGAAGACGGCGTACGCGGGCGCCGTGATGTAGAGCAGGAGAATGAAGAGCAGCGACCAGAACACCGACTCACGCGCCTCGCGCACGCTGGGGGTCGTGTAATAGCGCATGAGCACGTGCGGTAGCGCCGCCGTACCTACCGTCAGGCAGAAGACGAGCGCCAGAAAATTGAGGCGCTGCGCCCAGCCGCCACTTGCTTCGTCCGCGGGAAAGGCTGCCGCGTGATGGACAGGTGGCGCCGCCCGTTCGGCCGATGCGAACATTGCCGCCTCCCAGCGCAAGCGCGCCTGATCCGGGTCATGCGGCAAATCCCGACGCTGCCGCTCCAGGGCGACGATGTCCTTCATCTGCGCGTCGCTGGCCTTGAGCTCGTTGATCCGGCTGGTCAGTTGTTCCCGCTCGAGTATCAGCGAGTTCGGCAACTGCATGATTTTTTGCGCGTACTCATCCGCCCGCTCCTGGTACAGGCGGCGGACATCCTTCTCGGCGGGGCTGTCGAACAACTTGTTTTCCAGTTGTCCAACCTGCTGCAAGACCTTGCCATAGACTATCTGGGGCACCGGATTGCCGGTCACCGACCACGACAGAATGGCGACTGGCGTGATGTAGGCGATGATCAGGATCACGTATTGCGCGACCTGGGTCCAGGTGACCGCGCGCATGCCGCCGAGAAACGAGCAGACGAGGATGCCGGCCAGGCCCACAAAGACGCCGATCTCGAACTGCAAGCTGACGAATCGGCTGGTGATCACCCCGACCCCGTAGATCTGCGCGACGACATAGACGAAGGAGGCGAGAATCGCCGCCGCGACGGCAACCAGGCGAATCGCGTTGCCGCCGTAGCGGGCGCCGAGGAAGTCGGGGATGGTGTATTCGCCGAAACGTCGCAGATAGGGCGCCAACAACAGGGCAACCAGAACGAAACCGCCGGTCCAGCCCAGAACGAAGGCCAGTCCCTGGTAGCCGGAAAGGAATAGCGTCCCGGCAAGACCGATGAAGGATGCGGCACTCATCCAGTCGGCGCCGGTCGCCATGCCGTTGAAGAAGGCCGGAACGCGGCGGCCGGCGACATAGAACTCGGAAACGTCCGAGGTGCGGCTCATGATGCCGATCACCGCGTACATCGAGATGGTGAAGATCAGGAACGAGTAGCCGATCCAGCGCGGTGGCATGCCGTGCTCTTCGAGCAGGGCAAGCGCCGCGACAAATGCGATGAACCCGCCGGTGTATAACAGGTAATACCGCTGCAGCCTGGTCAACCCGCCCGGCATCGCTGCGTCTAGTGATTCCGGCGCAGGAAAGTGGCTGCCTGCGACTCCTCGACCAGCTTGCCGGCGGTGGTGAGGTCCCGACCCGCCGCCCGCACCAGCATCATCTGAAAGAGCCGTGCCAGCATCAGCGTATTGGCCATCGTGTCGCGCCGCTCGTTGCCGGCAATGCCGAATGTTTCCAGCCAGTCGTCGAGCGGCACCGTGACTTCGGATTTTTCGTTGAAGAGCGATGGAAGCAACCAGGCCAGGTCGATCCACTGCGGCTGAAAATCGACCCCCAGGCGCTCCTTGAACGCCCGTGCCAGGAAACTGCTGACGAAAGGACCGTGGTAAGTGACCAGCGGCGCCTTGGCGGTATAGGTCAAAAATGCCATCAATTGGCGGTCGACCGCAACAGCGTCGACTTCCTCCGACGCTTCGCCGTCGAGATCGAGCGCAAAGGCATCGTCGGGAACGATGGCTCCCTTGCGCAAGCCGACTGCGGCAATACCCAGCAGGCCGTCCTCGGCGGCGCGCGGCCCGGATGTCGCGATGTCGATCACCACGTAGCGGGTATGGAAGTGCGGTTCTTCCAGATTGGGCGCCTTGCTGGCGCGCCAGCCTTCGAGCGCCAGGCGAACGTCCTCGGGCAGGTTGGCCGGCGAACCGGCACCACCCTTGAAGAGGAATTTCTTGAGTCCGAATACCATCACTGCACCTGGTAATCGAGTTTGAGGCGGGTCTGGATTTTGCGCGCCTGGCGGAAGGATTCCTTGAGGATGCGACGATCGAGTTCGTTCAAATTGTCCGGATTGATCAGGTTGTCGCCCTGACGCCCCGGCTCGCCTTCGAGATACTGGTGGCGCAGACGGAGCAACTGGATGAAGTCGAGGCCTTCGAGGACGGCGTTGATTTCCTCGTCGCGGATCGACAGGCGCTTGGCGGCCAGACGCAGGCGCTGCACCGAGTTGGTGTTATGCACACCGGCCGCCAGCGCATAGATGCGGGCGACATCGACGAAGATGCGCGAGCCGTATTTCTTGAGGTCGATCTTGCCCGGCTGGTCCGGTTCCAGATCGGTCAGGAAGTCGCGAATCTTGCCCAGCGGCGGCTCGACGTCCAGCGCGTTCTTCGCCATGCAGCGCAGGAACATCGGATTCGCCGTCGTCTGCACCAGCAGATGGCGGCGCATCGTATCGGCGAGTTCGGCCTTGCCGAACAGCGAACGGAAATCGAAGAAGATCGTCGCATTGAGCAGGGCGTCCGGATGCGGCATGCGTATCCACTGCGAGAACTGCTCCTTCCATTCGTTCAGCGTCAGACACCACTGCGGGTTGCTGGCCATGATGTTGCCCTTGCACAAGGGGAAACCGCAGCGGTCGAGATCCTTGTTGGTATCGAGGGCGAAGGCCAAAAAGCGCTGTTTGAGGGCGTCGACCGCAGCAGGGTCGGCGCAGGCGAAGACGATGCCGTTATCCTGGTCGGTACTGAAGGTCTGTTCGTCGCGACCTTCTGAGCCGAAGGCCAGCCAGGCCCATTCGATGCCGTCGAAATTGTGGTTGGCGAGATTGAGCTGGATCACCCGACGGGTAATCGCATCGTTCAGGGCCGAAATGAACTGCGTCAGCTGTTCGGCACCGATACCTTGCGCCAGCATGTTGAACGACAGCTGGCGTACATCGGCTGCCGACTGCTGGAGCGCCTCGACATTCTCCGCCGACTCGATGGTCTGGCGAATCTGGCGCAGGCCAACGCGCTGCAGGGCAAAGAGATCGCGCTCGGAAACGACGCCGGTCAGCCGGCCTTCGGCATCGGTAACGAGCACGTGGCGAATGCCGTTGGTGGCCATCGCCAGCATGGCGTCGTAGGCGGTCGCGTTTTCTTCGAGCATGTACGGCGTCGGCGACATCGCCTGACTGATCGGCGCAGTATGCGGCAGGTCGGCGAGGACAACGCGATCGAGCAGGTCGGAACGGGTGAATACGCCAAGCGGCCTGCGGTCTTCACCGGCGATGACCAGCGAGCCGACACGTGCTTTGGACATGCCCTCGAGCGCCGCGCGCAAGGGGGTATCCGGCAGTACCGTGACCGGCGAGCGCGAACCCACGCCGGAGAGCGGCGAATTGAGCGTCTGCTGCTCGCTGGCGCGCTGGGCGAACTGCTGCTGCAGTTGCACCCGCGACTGATTGAGCAGGCTGGCGATATATTGCGTGCAGAAGAGGTTGAACTCGCGGCTGGTCGCCATCAGCGTCATGAAATCTTCGGCCGGCAACTGGTAGCAGAAGGTGTCCTCGACCGCCGTATAGGTGTTGGTCGACGGGCGACCGGCCGTCACGGCGCCGATCGGGAAGCTCTCGCCGGAACCGAGACTGAGGATCGAATACTCGGTGACCGTCACTTCGCCGGCCTGACGGGCCTGCACCTTGCCGGTTTCGATCAGGTAGAAGTAGCGGACATTGCCCGAATCCGGGCCGAGGATTTCGCTGCCCGCCGCGTGAAACACCAGCTTTGCCTTGTCAGCGAAAAGCTGTAGCGCCTCCGGCTTCATCTTGTTGAACGGTGCGTGCAGCTTCAGAAAACTCTGCGTGCTCCCGGCGACCCGGCGGCTCCCCTGCTGCCGCAATTCCATTTCCGCTGCGCCAACGGCTTGTTCTTCGGTGCTCACGACAACCTCATTTTCTTCAAAGGGCATAGTTTAACTTGAGACGCTGTTGCAGTCTCCTTGCCTGCTTCAGCGACTCCTTCAATATTGCCCGGTCGACTTCGTTCAAATCGGGCAGCCGAACGCCGTTGCCACCATTTTTGCCGCTAGCGACCTGGTGTGTCAGACGTATCCGCAAAACATGCGAAAAAGCGGCGTCGACCGCAGCAATCTCGTCCTTGTGCAAACCGACCGCGGGGCCGGCGTCGAAGAGGCGGGCGCTGGTATTGACCGAGCGGGCGCCACTGGAGAGGGCGAAGATACGGGCGGCATCGACAAATATCCGGCTGCCGAACTTCTTGAGATCGACCTCGTTCCCGTCGTCGCCCTCGCCCACGACATCGCCGCGAAAACTCAATGGCGCCGGGGCCTGCAGCGCATTGGCCGCCATCAGGTGCAGGAAGGCCGGTGTCTCGACCGTCAGCGAAAGCAGCAGGCTGCGCAGACTTTCAGCAAGATCGATATCGCCATGCAGGGGCCGCAGATCGAAGAAGATGGAAGCATTGAGCAGCGCTTGCGGCTCGGGCCGGCGCACCCATTCGAAAAAGCGATTGCGCCATTCGTCGAGCGACAGGCACCAGTCCGGATTGCCGGCCATGATGCCGCCGCTGCACAGGGTAAAACCGCAGCCCGCCAACTGCCGATTGACGTCCTGGGCGAACGGCAGGAAGAGTTCGCGCAGTGCATCGGCTTCCTGCGGGCTGGCAGCACTGAAGATCAGGCCATTGTCCTGATCGGTAACGAAGGTCTGTTCGTGACGCCCTTCCGAACCGAGGGCCAGCCAGCACCAGGAAACGGCCGGCAAACGATGGCGTTTTGCCGTCAGCTCGATGATGCGTAACGACAGCCGGTCGTTGAAGGCAGAGACGAGTCGTGTCAACAGACGGCCACTGAGGCCGCGCACGGCCAGATCGCGCAGGAACTCGTCGATGCGCCCTGCCAGTCGCGGTGCGTCGTCCAGGGCGGCGAGCGAATTCAGGTCGGTTTCTAGCCCCAGTTGCCGCCGGCAGGGCAGAACTCCTTCAAGGGACCAGGGCACGTCAGTACTTCACCCGGGCGAAATAGGTTTTCTCGGAGGCTTCCAGCGCCTGGCGCACGGTAACGATCCCCTTTTCTTCTAGCAGGGGAATCATCTTGATGAAGACTTCGCCGGTCGCCAGTGAATCTTCGAGCGCGTTGTGGCGGCTGTCGATATGGATACCCAACCGCTCCAGGATCACGTCCAGCTTGTGCGATTCCTGATTCGGGTGGACCACGGCCGATAGCAGCAGGGTGTCGAGCACCGGCTGCGAGAACCGGATACCGGTACGTTCCTCCTTGAGTTGCAGGAAACGCATGTCGAAGGCCGCGTTATGGGCGATCAGCACCGTATCTTCACAGAATTCGTGGAACGCCGGCAGCACCGCATCGATGTTCGGCTGGCCGCGCACCATGTCCTCGGTGATGCCGTGGATGGGAATCGATTCCGGCTTCAGCGGACATTCCGGATCGACAAGCTGGTCGAAGACTTCCTGGCGTAGCAGGCGGTTATTGACGATGCGCGCCGCGCCGATCTGGATGATTTCGTCGCCGTTGGACGGCTCCAGCCCGGTGGTTTCGGTATCGAAAACGGTGTAGGTCAATTCGCTGAGCTTGCGGTCGAGGTCGATCGACTGGTCTTCAAAATTGAACAGGTCGAAGTCGTAATACTCCGGCCGCCCATTGCCGCGCGCCCGCTCTTCGTCCTGGATGACCTCCGGAGTCGCCACCGGCAGCACGAAACGGAAATAGGCCCGGTGCGCCGCCTTCTCGCGCTGGTACCAGATCTCGCCGCCGTGGCGGTCGATGACATCGCGCAGCGTCAGCGGCGAGCTTTCGCCGGCGACCTGCATCGATTCCATTTCCCAGGTATAGAAAGTCTCGGAAGACATTGCCGGGCCGGCCCAGATCAGATCGAGGTAGGCGAGCTTGCCTTCGGACGTCAGGCGGAAACGCAGCTCGCGCGGCTCGTAGTGGTCCTGCAGCCGGGAAGCCAGGAAGACCAGCGCGAAGACCAGCGAGAAACTGTCGGCCTTGACCCACAAGGCATCGTCCAGCTCTTCGGTCTTGATCGGCAGCTTCAGCTTGTCTTCGATGCGGCGCTGGGCGGCGGCGATCACGTCGATGCCGAGAATGTCTTCGAGCGGCCAGCGCGTCTTCATCGAATCCGAGAACTGCGCCATCGTCTGGTCGACGCTATGGCTGCGCTTGGCGACTTCTTCCTCGATCACGCGCAGGAAGCGCTCGCGCAGCTCGGGCTCCATGTCGGGGTAATCGATCAGGTTGGTTACCGCCGCCCGGATGTTGCCCAGCGCCGAGCGGCTGCCTTCGGTCATCGTGTGCAGCAACTGGTCGCGGTGCGCTTCCTGCTCGATGCTGCGGGTGATGTTCTCGACCGTCAGCACGTAGCCTGACATTGCCGCCTCGCCCTCGCCCGGCGCGCCCAGCACCGGCACCATCTGCACCCGCAGGAGCTGGCCGCCGCGCGTGGTGGTGATGAAGTTGGCCAGCGCCGTCTTGCCGGCCGACAGGCGCTGACGCATGACTTCCTGCGCATGCTGCACCTGGTTCTTTTCAAGAATGGAGAAGATCGAACGGCCAAGGCCGATCAGCGCGCCGCCGGAAACCGAGGTCGGCCCTTGGGCCAGCGCCTTGAACTGCAGTCGCGCGCGGTTGTTGTAGAGGAGAATGCGGCCGTCGAGATTGCAAACGACGACGGCCTGGGCCAGTTCGGACATCAAGGCCGCCAGGCGGTTCTTTTCCTCCTCCACCGAAGCCTTGGCCTTGGCGATCTGCGCCTCGACGTCGTCCATCAGAGCATCACGCTGCTGCGCCAGATCGTTGGCGGCACGCGCCAGTTGCTGAACCTCGGGCGGGCCTTCGGCAGTGACCCGGAAATTGCGGTTGGCACCCAGCATCAGGCGCAGGGTTTCTGCCATGCGCAGCAGGCCTTCGACATACTGCTTGAAGAGTTTGTGCAGAACCAGCACACCAATCACGAAGCCGAATATCGTCATCATGGTACCGACCGGCAAACGGGACAGCAGCAGCCCCGTCAGCATTTCGCGCTCGGCATCCTTCATATCGAGCCAGACCAGCAGCGAGGTAACGACGAACGGGCCGGTCATCAATAGACCGAGCACGATCACGGCGAGAATAAAGCGGTGTTTTGCCTTCATGGCGACCATCCGATTTGAAATTCGGGCATTTGCGGCCGTCGACCGCAACAGGGGTTGAAATTCAGCGAGCCAGCATGTCCTTGACCTTGGCGAGCAGCTCCTTGGTCGAGAACGGCTTGGTGACATAGGCATCGGCACCCAGCGCCAGCCCCTTGGCCACTTCGGTATCGCGCCCCTTGGCGGTCAGCATGACGATCAGCAGGCCGGCACGGGCCGGGTCGGCACGCAACGCTTCGCAGACTTCGAAGCCTGACTTCTTCGGCATCATCACGTCGAGCAGAATCAGATCGGGGGCAAAACTCGCCGCCTTGGCCAGGGCCTCCTCGCCATCGCCGGCGACGGCAACCTCGAAGCCCTCCTTCTTCATCAGGAACTCGAGTGAAATGACGATGTTCGGTTCATCGTCCACGATCAGTACTTTACGCGCCATCTTATTTGTCTCCCTTATTTTTCGGACACCGGAAAAGGCACTGTGAAGATGAATTTCGCGCCCGCGCCCGGCCGGCTTTCAACCCACAGATTACCACCAAAATATTCAACGATCTGCCGGCTGATCGGCAGTCCCAGCCCAGTTCCCTGAGGCTTGTCGGTCATCGTGTTTCCACCCTGACGGAATTTTTCGAAAATGACAGTGCATTCTTCCGCGGTCAGTCCCGGACCGTTGTCGCCCACCTCGACCCGCACTTCGCTGTCATTGGACGCCACCCGCACGTGTACGCGACCCGTTTCACCGGGTACGAATTTCACGGCGTTGGACAACAGGTTGATCATCACCTGCGTCAGACGGTCGCGGTCGGCCTGCACCACAGGCACCTCCGGCGGGATGTCGCCCTCCAACGCAACGCCTTTCTCGCGAAACAGCTGTCCGAGCGACACCATCGCATCGCGCGCCACTTCGCCGATATCGACGGCACCGCTCGTCCATTCGGCACGGCCGGATTCTAGTTTGGCCATGTCGAGAATCTGGTTGATCAGGCGCGTCAGCCGCTCCGCCTCGCTGACGATGATGCCGACGAAACGCGTCCGGTCGGCAAGCTCCATCTCCGGGTCGTCGTGCAACATTTCCGATAGCGCCCGAATCGATGTCAGCGGCGTCCGCAACTCGTGGGTCACCGTCGAAATGAAATCGTCTTTCATGCGGTCGAGTTCGCGCAGGCGTTCGTTGGCTTCGCGCAGGTCGGCGGTCGCCGCTTCGAGCTCGCGCGACTTGTTCTCCAGTTCGCGGCTATAGGCCCGCACCTGGGTTGCCTCGTCGAGAATGTCGAGTACCTCCTCGAGCCCGAGATCCTCCTCGCGTGCCACCGATGCCACCATGACCCGCGCGCTGGCCGACCCGATTGCGCCCGACAACTGGGCCTCGGCAAAACGCACGAAACTGGCGTCGGCCGGCAGGAATTGCCAGTTCGCGACTCCCTGCGTCGCGGCATAGGTGGCGAGTTGCTGGTGCGCCCTTTGCGGACCGAGAAATCGTTCGAGCAGGCCGACCAGTTCACCGACCGAAGCCGTGCCGCGCCATAGCCGGGCATCGGTATCGCGCCCGCCATGACGGAAGACATCGACAAAACGCTCGGCCTGCCCGGCCTCGACGGCGTCGGGCCTGGAATAAAGCGACACCAGCACGTACAAGGCAATGTTGACCAGCAGGCTCCACCACAGGCTGTGCGAAATCTCGTCGAGCCCGGAAAGCCCGAATAGCGCCTGCGCCTTGAGAGCCCCGATACCCCATAACCCCTGCTCGACGAAGCCCTTGGCGATCCACCCCGACTTGGCGAACGAAGGCAGCAGCAAGGTATACAGCCACACCGCGAAACCGCCGAGCAACCCGGCCACGGCGCCGGCTCGCGTGCCTTGCTTCCAGTACATGCCACCGAACATGGCCGGCGCGAACTGGGCGACGGCGGCGAATGAAATCAGCCCGATGCCGACCAGCGCATACGCCTCGCCGGCTGCCCGAAAATAGATGTAGCCGAGTAGCAGGATGAAAACGATCGCCGCGCGCCGGATGCGCAACAACAGCCCCGACAGATCGCGGCGCTCGCCGACGCCGAACCAGTGCGCTCGCAATAGCCAGGGCATGACCAGATCGTTGCAGACCATGGTCGACAAGGCGATGGTTTCGACGATGACCATGCCGGTCGCCGCCGACAGACCGCCGATGAATACGAGTAGCGCCAGCGCTTCGGCGCCCTGAGCCAACGGCAAGGTCAGCACGAAGGTATCGGGATTGAACTCCTGCCCTGAGAAATGCAGCAGCCCGCCGAGTGCCAGCGGCAGGACGAAAATATTGATCGCCACGAGGTACAGCGGAAACAGCCAGACGGCCCGCTTGAGATGTCCCTCGTCGACGTTTTCGACAACGATGATCTGGAACTGGCGTGGCAGGCAAATGATGGCAAGGCCGGAAAGCAGGATCAGCGCGGTCCACGTTCCGGCACGGCTCGAATCCATCTGCAGCAGGCGCGACAGCTCGGGTGCCGCGGCGGCCCGCTGGAAGAGATCGGCCATGCCGCCGAACATGCCATAGGTGACAAACACGCCGACCGCCAGAAAGGCCGCCAGCTTGACCACCGATTCGAACGCCACGGCGGCCACCATTCCCTCGTGGCGCTCCGTCGCATCGAGATGACGGGTACCGAACAGGATGGTGAACAGGGCGAGAAGTGCGGCGATGATGAAGGTCGAATCGATCATCCCCGGCAGGAATTCATCGCTGTCGGTATCGAGGAGAATTTCCAGGCTGGCCGCCACGGCCTTCAATTGCAGCGCAATGTAAGGAACGACGCCAACCACCGCGATCACCGTGACCAAACCGGCGAGCAGTTGGCTTTTGCCGTAGCGCGAGGCGATGAAGTCGGCGATCGAGGTGATCCGTTGCGCCTTGCTTATGCGGATCATCTTGATGACGATACCGACGCACAGCAGCATCAGCGTCGGCCCGATGTAGATCGTCAGGAAAGACAAGCCGCCCGAGGTGGCTCGCCCGACACTGCCGTAAAAAGTCCAGGATGTGCAATAGATCGCCAGCGACAGCGCATACACATTGGCCGAAATGATGGACTTGCCGGCATCGGCTCGCGCGTCACCGAAGCGCGCAACCGCGAACAGCAGTCCGAGGTAGGCAGCCGACAGGAATAGGACAAACCCGGGCGACAGCAACTAGCGCCCTCGTCGTTCGGCAACCACGGCGGCCAACCCGATCAACAACGTCCACACACCGAACAGATAGAGGTAGGACGCGGGAATGCCGGCCACTTCACCGTTCGGCAAACTGAGCATGGGAAAGGTGAGCAAGGGAATGCCGAGCAGGCCAATTGCCGCCAGGCGTTGCCGCAGCGAGGTATTGCGCCTCATGCCCTGCTCCCCGAAAAGAAAACGGCCGGCACGCCGAGCGTGCCAGCCGTTGTTGGCATGCAGTCCGATGCGACTACACGGAAGGCCACCTTATGGGCGACCATTGTCTCCTCCTTGCCATTATTTTTGGGAGGCGGCGTGGCAAGCGCGCCACCTCCTTGCAACGATTCCGAAACCGGATCCTGGCAGCGCCAGAATCCGGGCCTGCATCAACCCTTGAGCTGCTCCAGGATCGCCGGGTTTTCCAGCGTCGAGGTGTCTTGCGTGAGCTCTTCGCCCTTGGCCAGACCGCGCAGCAGGCGACGCATGATCTTGCCGGAACGGGTCTTCGGCAGGTTGTCACCGAAACGGATGTCCTTCGGCTTGGCGATCGGGCCGATTTCCTTGCCCACCCAGTCGGACAGCTCCTTGATGATCTTCTTGGCGGCTTCCGGATCGGTCGGACGAGCACCCTTTAGCACCACGAAGGCGACGATGGCTTCACCGGTCAGGTCATCCGGGCGGCCGACGACGGCAGCTTCGGCAACCAGCGGGTTGGCAACCAGCGCGGATTCGATTTCCATCGTACCCATGCGGTGACCGGAAACGTTCAGCACGTCGTCGATACGGCCGGTGATGGTGAAGTAACCGGTTTCGGCATCGCGGATCGCGCCGTCGCCCGCCAGGTAGTACTTGCCCTGGAAGTCAGCCGGGTAGTAGGACTTGACGAAGCGCTCGTTGTCGTTCCAGATCGTACGGATCATCGACGGCCACGGCTTCTTGCAGACCAGGATACCGCCCTGACCCCACGGCAGATCGGCACCGGTCTCATCGACCACGGCGAACTGGATGCCCGGGAACGGCAGGGTGCAGGAACCCGGCACCAGCGGCGTCGCACCCGGCAGCGGGGTGATCATGTGGCCGCCGGTCTCGGTTTGCCAGAAGGTATCGACGATCGGGCAGCGACCGCCGCCAACGTTCTCGTAGTACCACTCCCAGGCGGCCGGGTTGATCGGCTCGCCGACCGAACCGAGGATACGCAGCGAAGACAGGTTGTAGCTCTTCGGATGCACGGCGGCATTGGAGTCGGCAGCCTTGATCAGCGAACGGATCGCAGTCGGGGCGGTGTAGAAGATGGTGGCCTTGTGGTCCTGGATCATCTTCCAGAAACGGCCGGCGTCCGGATAGGTCGGCACGCCTTCGAAGACGATTTCGGTGGCGCCGCAGGCCAGCGGACCGTAGGTGATGTAGGTGTGGCCGGTGACCCAGCCGATGTCGGCCGTACACCAGAAGACGTCGCTGTCCTTGATGTCGAAGGTGTACTTCATGGTCATGATGGCGTGCAGCAGGTAGCCGCCGGTGGAGTGCTGGACACCCTTCGGCTTGCCGGTGGAACCCGAAGTGTAGAGCAGGAACAGCGGGTGTTCGGCTTCGACCCATTCCGGTTCGCAGACATCGGACTGGTTGGCAACCACGTCATGCAGCCACTGGTCGCGGCCGGCCGTCATGGAAACTTCACCGCCGGTACGCTTGAAGACGATGACGTTCTTGACCGATTCGCAGCCGCCCATGGCGAAGGCTTCGTCAGCGATCGGCTTGAGCGGAATGGCCTTGCCACCGCGGAACTGGCCATCGGAGGTGATCAGGGCGACAGCGCCGGCGTCGTTGATACGATCGCGCAGGGATTGAGCGGAGAAGCCGCCGAAAACGATGGAGTGAATGGCGCCGATACGAGCACAAGCCTGCATTGCGCAAATGCCTTCGACGGTCATCGGCATATAGATGACGACGCGGTCACCCTTCTTGACGCCCATGCCGCGCAGGGCGTTGGCAAACTTGGCAACCTTGGACAGCAGTTCCTTGTAGGTAACCTTGGTCACCTGGCCGTCGTCGGCTTCGAAGATCAGCGCGACCTTGTCGCCCTTGCCGGCTTCGACCTGACGGTCCAGACAGTTGTAGGAAACGTTCAGCTTGCCGTCGGCAAACCACTTGAAGAAGGGAGCATTGGATTCATCCAGCACCTGGGTGAAGGGCTGCTTCCAGGTGATAAATTCGCGTGCGCGCTTGGCCCAGAAGCCTTCGTAATCGGCTTCCGCTTCCGCGCACAGTGCCCGATAGCCATCCATCCCGGACACGGCCGCGTTCTTGACCATTTCCTCGGAAGGATAATAGAGCTTAGCGGACTCATTCGACATATTCTTCTCCTCTGCGGTACTACGC
>Ga0209202_1000148_pt1 | contig 77638 bp, 81 predicted proteins | sample AD_UKC032_MetaG_FD_184416 | JGI IMG/M metagenome (GOLD analysis project Ga0209202, IMG submission 184416) | Active sludge microbial communities of municipal wastewater-treating anaerobic digesters from USA - AD_UKC032_MetaG (SPAdes) (version 2) | ecosystem: Engineered > Bioreactor > Anaerobic >... | reverse complement strand
GGGGAAGGTTTGCCGATAGAAAATTTTCCGCAAATCGCATTTGTCGGACGTTCGAACGTGGGCAAATCCAGTGTCATCAACACACTGGTCGGCATGAAAGACTTGGCGATTTCGAGTTCAACTCCTGGTCGGACGCTGCAGCTCAATTTTTTTCTTATCAATGAAAATTTATATTTTGTCGATTTGCCTGGCTATGGCTATTCTAAACAGTCACTCAAATTCGCGGAAAAAATGCGCAAGATGATTATGTGGTATTTGGAACAGAATGAAAACCGTCCGCAGAAAGTCGTGCTGATCATTGACGGCAATGTCGGACCGACAAAATTCGATTTGGAGATGATAGAACTGCTGCAAGAAAATGCCTATGATGTGATCGTGGTGGCGAATAAGATGGACAAAATCAAAAAAAGCGAACTGGACCGCAAAAAGAAGGAGATTACTCAAAAATTGGATACGGAAAACATCATCTATTTCTCTTCAAAGACGAAAAAGGGAAAAGATGAATTGTTGGAAAAGATTTTATAGCAAAATGTTTTTAGTGTTGACTAGCATATGTTGGTGTGTTATATTGTCTTAATTTGATATTAATAAACAGTATATTAAAAATAGAGGAGGGCGTATGGTCGAATATACTTTCTTTAGTGATCTTGAGATGGTCGGTAGGCAAAGGTTTTGTAGAAAGGTTTTACCTACCAAGAAAGCAGCAGATGGTTCTTCCAAATTTGCTGAAAAAATCGTAGGTTTGGACTGTATTGGGGTGCCTATGCCCGAAAAACAGATTTCACAAAAAAAAGCGGCGGGGCAAGCAATGGATCAGGGCGTTGTTACTAAAAGATGGTTTTATTCAAATACCGCCAAAAGATGGTTTTATTAAAAAAAGGCCTTTATATGGCGGGAAAATGAAGTTAATTTTCCCGCCGTTTTATTTTTATTGACACTCTCTTCGATTTCTGTTATATTTATATAAAGTTTAAGGGAACTCATTAGCTGCCTGAATGGCAGCGTTTTGTTTGCAATTCGTATATTCGTAAAAAATTCGTAATTCGTAGAGAACATCATGGAAATTCGAAATATAGCAATTATCGCTCATGTGGATCACGGCAAGACTACCTTGACCGATGTTATCATGCGCCAAACCGGCATGGTCGAAGAAGGCGTGAGCATGGACAACAACGCGCTGGAACAGGAACGCGGCATAACGATTTATTCCAAAAATACTTCGGTTTTTTATCGCGGAACGAAAATAAATATTGTGGACACGCCCGGACACGCAGATTTTGGATCGGAAGTAGAACGGGTTTTGCGATCAATTGACAGCGTGCTTTTAGTGGTGGATGCGCAAGAAGGACCGATGCCACAAACCAGATTCGTGCTGAAAAAATCTTTGGAACTGGGCTTGAGACCTATTGTAGTTATTAATAAAATTGACAAACCAGCCGCCAATCCTGATTTGGCGCAGGAACAGGTGTACGAATTATTTATGGATCTGGGTGCGAGTGATGAGCAGCTTGATTTCACAACGATATATGCCAATGGTCGCGCCGGAATTGCCAAAGAACATATGGCTGATGAATCGACAACTATTGAACCTTTGCTCGATATGATTTTGCTGAAAGTAAAACCAGCTAAAGCTGACAAAGATGCTGAGCTTCGAATGCAACCTTTCAATCTGGCCTACGATAATTTTTTGGGACGCTTGGCCATTGGACGCATCCATGAAGGAACAATTAAAGCTGGTTCAACTTATGTTCTCAAAAAGAATGATGGCACGATTGAAAAATCACGCGTGACAAAACTTTATAGTTTCAAGGGCGTAGCGCGAGATGAAGTGCCGGAAGCTTATGCCGGTGACATTGTGATGGTGGCGGGTTTTCCGAAAATCGATATCGGGGAAACAATTTGTGAAAACGAAAAACAAGAATCTTTGCCAGCCATTACGATTGATGAACCGACCATATCCTTGCGATTTATGGTAAATGATTCTCCATTTGCCGGCCGTGAAGGAAAATTTGTAACCAACAAGCAAATTTTGGAAAGATTACATAAAGAACTGGAAGTCAATGTCGGACTCAAAATAGATTTTTCATCTTCGGCAGAATATTGCACGGTTTTTGGACGGGGAGAATTGCATGTTGCAATCCTTCTGGAAAATATGCGCAGGGAAGGATATGAAATTCAAGTTTCCCAGCCGCAAGTTATTATCAAAGACATAGACGGTGTTAAATCGGAACCGTTCGAAGAAGTGACGGTGGATGTGCCGAGCGAACTTTCAGGAACAGTCATTGAAAATATGGGCAAAAGAAAAGGTATTATGACTGATATGCAAGTGCATGGTTCGCAAACTAGACTTTTGTTTGAAGCACCAACCCGCGGTCTTTTGGGTTATCGCGGACAATTTGTAGTTGATACCAGGGGGGTTGGTATTCTTTCTTCGCGCGTGGTTGGATTTAAACCATATGTTGGAGAAATAAAAAGAAAAGAAGTTGGATCAATGGTTTCTATGATAGGTGGAAAGGCCTTGGGATTTTCATTGGCCAATTTGCAGACGCGCGGCGTGCTTTATATCGGACCAGCAACTGAGGTTTATGAAGGCATGGTTATTGGCAATGTGGCTAAAGGTGAAGATATGTCGGTCAATCCGATCAAGGGCAAACAACTTTCAAATATGCGTTCATCTGGAGCTGATGAAGCAATCTGCCTGACTCCACATTGGGAAATTTCCATCGAAAGAGGACTCGAAATTATGAATGAGGATGAGTTTTTGGAAGTGACGCCGAAAAGCGTGCGCCTTCGAAAACAATTTCTTTCAGAATTGGACAGAATCAGGGCGAATAGAAAGAAATAGTATTTCGTATTTGGTATCTTGTATTTTGTATAAAAATCCCGATTTATATCGGGATTTTTATATTGACAAAATAATTTACTTTGATATTATAATAGAAGTTGCTAATTTTTTTGCTGTTTGTGACAAGGAGGGGCTCATCCAACGTGATGAGTCGAAACCGAAAACCTTTCAATATGAAATGGAAGGAGCAAAGTAACCCTATGGAGGCAATTTTCATTTAGACTGGATGTTATTAGACGATGTTATCGGCGAAGAATATTAATCTTCGCCGATAACACATAATCCTTAATTTTTTTAAGGATTTTTTATTTACAAAGAAGTTTAAAAATATTTTTTTACTTTGACAAAATCTTCCGCTATTTCCGGATGGCAGACAATCTCGGTTTGGCCTTCCGGCAAATTTTCCAGAAAATTATCCATGTCCTTGATCCAGTCGAGACTGATGAGCGATTCAGAAGAAACAGCCTGAGATTTTCGAAATTTTTTATGATTTATAAATTTGAGACAGTGCAGAATGTGCGAATACGGGTTTTTACGCAATATAAAAGAACTGCTGCCAAAACGTATGTAGGGGATTGAATATTTCTTGGCTAATTTTAGGGCGATTTTCAGAAAGGGAGGGAAGAGATGCACGTGTTCATGCGAGCTGATGCCATCAGGATTTCTGCCGAATGTTTCCTTGAATTTTTCAATTTGTTCTCTCCAATCATCTTCAACTTTTGCCAAGGATAGTTTTCGGGTCACGAATTTATAGAAAAATCCGAAGCCACGCAATAAAACGCCCTGTCTTTTGCGGCGATCTTCACCAAATTCATTTAGGATGTCTAAATGAACGTCAAGTTTAGCTCTACTTCTGGATATTTCCGAAACTTCTTCAGCGGAAAAAATTCCGTGCATCATTATTCCGATCCGGTCTATTTTTCCAAGAGATACGAGATGGCGGATATTCCGGTTAGCTCTGGGACTTATTCCGAAATCATCGGCACTGACAATAAGGCGGTGGCGACTATGGGGGTTATATAATAGCATATTTTAAAATTATAAGACTTGAAAAAAACCCTGACACATGCTACAATTCTAACAAATTAATAATTAAAGGTAAAGGGTTTGCCCTTGGCTTTAAAAAATTCCTATGGAACTTAAAAATTTCAATGTATTTTTCTTTCTGGCTGTTCTCTTGGGGTCGAGTATTATAACTTTTTTTATTTTTAAACCGTTTCTGGTTGCAATTTTTCTGGCAGCTATCTTGGCGGTTCTCTTTCAGCGTCCGTATTTATTTTTTCTTTCAAAAACGAAAAACAGCAAAAGCATAAGTTCTCTTATAACATCGCTTATCATAGTTCTCATTATCATAATCCCTATAATAGCGATGGCAATATTTGTGGGCAATGAAATCGCGTCGGCATATCATTCGGTAGCCATGTCGGATGATTTTTATCAAAAAAAGGTGGAACCAATTATCGGAGGAATCAAGACATCGCCATTGTATGATACGCTTAATCTTGAGCAATTTGTAAGTAAAGAGGCTTTTTCTCAATATTCCAAACAGCTGGGACAACTAGCCTTAAATTTTGTGCAGAGTGCCTATTCGAGCGTTACTCATTTATTTTTTATGCTTTTTGTGATGTTTTTTGCATTGTATTATTTCTTTATCGATGGTAAAGACATTGTAAGAAAAGTAATGTATATAAGTCCTCTTCGGGACGCGCATGAAGATTTGCTGGTGGAAAAATTTGTTTCAATCAGCCGGGCGACTATTAAGGGAACCTTTGTGGTTTGCCTAGTTCAGGGAATGATAGGCGGGATGGTTTTCTATATTGCGGGAATCCAATCTGCGGTTATCTGGGGAGTTGTTATGGCACTGTTTGCTATTGTGCCAATGTTTGGTTCCGCAATAGTCTGGTTTCCTATTGGAATAATTCTTTTACTATCAGGAAGCATCTGGCAAGGTGTTTTTGTTTTGGCGGTAGGCATGGGTTTAATATCAACAATAGATAACATATTGAAACCAAAATTAGTTGGCAAGGACACGCAGATGCATCCTTTGCTGGTACTTTTAGCAACTTTGGGTGGGTTGGCGCTCCTTGGTCCGGCCGGAGTTATTGTTGGTCCCATAATTATTGCATTATTCGTTTCGCTGTGGGATATATATGGAATTGAATTTAAAAAACAACTAAAAGAATACAATAATAAGTAGCCATTTTGTATTTTACGGATATGGTTTCCTGGTATCAAAATTTATCTTTACACATAGATCCGATCGCTTTTACGGTCGGCTCTTTTTCTGTCAGATGGTACGCAATATCATATCTGGTAGCTTTTTTAACTGTTTATTGTCTTTTAAAATGGAGAGTAAAACATGATTCTCAGATTATTGCTCAAATTTCCAATTTCCAATTTCCAATTTCCAAACAATTTTCAAATATCAAATCCCAAATTTTAAATGAGATACAAGATACAAAATACTATATACAAAATACTATTCTAGATTTTCTGCTGGTGGCTTTCTTCTTGGCATTGATCGGCGGGCGAATCGGCTATGTTTTACTGTATAATTTTACATATTTTATCAATAATCCCATTTCAATCATATGGCCTTTCGAAAATGGAAATTTTGTCGGATTGTACGGAATGAGTTATCACGGAGGTCTCGTGGGCGTGCTGATCGGTAGCTGGATTTTTTTGCGCGTGAAGAAAATTAATCCCGCACCTTCTCGCTCATGCGATTTATCTTCACAGCAAACTAAAAATTTATCCGGAAGGTGCGGGATAAACTTTTTAGCCTGGGCGGATTTTGTGGTTCCAGCGGTGCCACTGGGATATTTTTTCGGCCGGATCGGAAATTTTTTAAATGGTGAACTGTATGGCCGGATCACGAATTCTTCTTTGGGAATGTGTTTTGCAAACAATCAGACAATATTGCGTCATCCGTCGCAAATTTATGAAGCTGTCTTGGAGGGCTTGCTGCTGTTTGCGATTCTCTGGAAACTGAGAAACAAAAAGTTGCCCAAAGGTTGGCTGTTGGCAATCTATCTTATAGGTTATGGAATTTTGCGCATTATTGGGGAACAATTTAGAGAGCCGGATCCGCAAATCGGACTTTTGCTGAATTTCTTTACATTAGGGCAACTTCTGTCTGTGGGCATGATATTTTTGGGCGCAGGCATTTTGGTGTTGAAAAATTCAAAAAGATGATATACTTAAATTGGATGAATGCGTAAAAAATAAACCTTTTTCAGATGAACGTCAGATTCAGAAACAAAAAAAATATAGATATCAAAAGTACAAAAAAAGCCAATAGCGGCGCTTTATTGGTACGCAAAAAATCGAATTCGATTCTTTTTTCACGTGGCAAGATAAGCCAAAACTTTTTTACGGAAGATTCAAAGCTCTATATAACTCCGCGTGAAATGGAACTTTTTGGCAGAAATGTTCAATTAGAACGCAATTCAAAAAGATGGGATAGTGCCGGTTCGCGCATTGTGCGGGAGTTTGTATATTATAAACCAAAAGAAAAAAGCCAATTAGCGCAGGCTTTAGAAGAAAGATATGCTCTACTTAATGATTCCTTAGAAAAAATTTCCGGCGGTATTTTCGGACATTTTTCACTGGCCAGAGCCTGGAATCTTTCAATTGTCGGATCTATTTTGTTTGGGATGGTAATAATGACCTTTGTCTATCGCTATTTGGGACAGGGAGTTTCGGCCCAGCAAGCTGTTTATAGCAACACTGTCCAAAATGAACAGCCGGCGCAGAAAGGAAAAGTTTTAGGCGCTGAATTTAGCGACGATGATGTGAAAGAGTTCACCAAGCAATTTCTGGAAATTGAAAAAGTTGAAAATGAACAAGCTTTGGAGCAAGAAATAAGAAAAATGGTCAAAGGCTATCCGATCGAAAAAATGGCGCCCTATATTGCCAAAAAGGATCGAACCGTGGCTGCCTTTATGGTTTCTATTGCCCGTAAAGAAAGCAGTTGGGGAGTGCATGTGCCTGTGCTTAATGGACAAGATTGCTATAATTATTGGGGTTATCGCGGCCAGCGAAAGCTAATGGGAACAGGTGGCCACACTTGTTTCAACAGTCCTCAGGACGCGGTGGACACAGTGTCCAAAAGAATACAAACTTTAGTGGAAAAATATGGCAATACCACTCCGGCTAAAATGGTTGAACCTTGGAAGTGTGGATATGACTGTGAAGCCACAGGGGGGCGGGCAGCTGCCAACAAATGGATCAGCGATGTAGCTATGTATTTCAATAAATTAAATGAAAAAGAATAAACGTTTAAAAACTTATGACTAGTTTTTTTGGTTTGAAAAAAATCGCAATAATAACCTCGCTTTTTTTAGGGGTTTTCTTTTTTTCAGGATGCGCTAATCAACAGGCGATTCAAGATCGACAATCAGAACCTGTTCCAATAACGCAATCGCCTATAAATAATCAACAAAAAACTCCTGAAAAAAACAATTTAGTTCAACAGCCAAAATCATTAGAACTGCTTTCGCAGAAGGATGTGACACCTGAAGGCCAGCAGGCGCATCGACCAGATGTCATAGCTATTAAAGGGGAACTGTGGCTGGCTTATGTAAACAATTCCAGCGGATCCATGCTCCAACGTTTTGACTCTAACCTTAATAAAATCGGCCAGTCCATAGCTTTGCAAAAGACCAATGAGGATAAAATGACTACGGATATCCGCGTTAGCAAGGCCAACGAAGAGTTTTGGATGGCTTATGAAAGCATCTTGTCTCCGGAAATTGCCTGCAATGAACATTTTCTAAATGTTGCTTCTTATGCGGGTTATCCTCCGCAGGTTTCTAAAAAAGCTTTTCATATTGCCAAAGGCTGCGCTTTAAACAAAAACTATATTGATAATCCTGTTGGACTTCCTGCAAATCCGGAAATTGCTGATGATCCAACCCCTTTCTTTCACGAAGGCGTTCGCTATGTACTTACGCGGGCTTGGGGTGATCGGACAATTCAACACCTGAGAAAACTTAACGCGGATCTGAGCGTGGCGGAGGACATATTGCTCGATACTAGCGCCGTGGTGCCAAATGGGCAGGCAAAAAGAATGAGCCAAAGCGCCCTTCTGCATATTGATGGCAAGCCATACTTGGTGGCTGGATTTTCAACCGGCATGTGGGTTGATTCAAACACTTCTGAATTATATGTTCTCGGTCTTAGCGATGATTTGCACTCATTCTTGGGCAAAGCAGTGCGTTTGCCAATAACTGGCGTAAAGTTTCCAACAAGGGTTACCAGGGCTCTCTATGCCAATGGTGCGCTGATTATCAATTTTATCGATTCTTTTGTTTATCCGCAAAATGGTCCGAAAACAAGCGAATATCTGGCGCTCTTTGATGTGACTTCGGGATTTTCACTGCTTAGTCAAACAAAGGTTCAGGATCATGGGGTGGCAGACAATCATTCCAGCTTTGAAATCTTGAATAACCGGCTCTATCTTTTCCAGCAGCAAGACGGGGAAAAGATTTCGGCCAAAATTTTTCAGCTTAAGTAGGTTTTTTTAATTTTTGTTCGTAATTATTAGCCCACAAATAGCAGATATTGACAAGTTTTATCTTAAAAAAGCCCATCTTTGAGGGCTTTTTTATTTTACAATATTAAAAAATGGCTTATATAAAGCAAAAAATAAGAATATAAATTCTTGAAAAAGTGGATAACCCGTTTGACCTCAGGATTGTTTTTTGCTACACTAGAGTCTGCGTTTCCAAAACAGGAAACCTTTTAAATTGTTAAATATACTATATGAGTGATCCCTTGAATTTAGGGGAAAAAGCGTTCTCGGAATCTGATCTGCAAACCAAGGAAGTTTTAAAATCGGTTCTGAAAAATAAGGTCATTCTTATTTTCGCGGTGCTATTAATCATAGTAGGAGTGGGAACAAAAGTTTTGGACTCCCAGCCTGTGTTTTTTGCGCATGCTTATGCCAGCGAAAAAAGTGAATCTGAAAAAATAGAGTCGCCGTTATTTGCGGAAAAAACTCAAATTTTTTCCGAAAAAGGTGATATTCAGGTAAATTCCGCCAAAAAAGAACAAAAAAAGCCTTTTAATACGATTGACGGCTCATCCGGAGAATTTGCCAAAAAATTGTACGCCATTGTTGAAGATGCGCCGATCAAGGAGATGGTGCCTTTTATTGCTAAACGCGATAAACGCACGGCTGCTTTTCTGGTGGCTATTGCAAAGAAAGAAAGTGGTTTTGGTGAACATTCGCCGTCATTGAACGACCAAGACTGCTTCAACTATTGGGGCTATAAGGGTTCTGCGGGGCGAGGCACTTCCATGGGCTATGCTTGTTTTGCCAGCGCTGAAGAAGCTATCCAGATAGTTGGTGATCGCATAGATGTCTTGGTTAATAAAAATCGTACGACACCAGCCAGCATGGTTCACACTTGGAAATGCGGAACAAACTGCAAAGGCGATCCGGGAGCTCCCGGATGGGTTTCAACTGTTGCTATGTATTTTGAAAAAATTATCGGCTAAAACAGCAATAAAAAATTTCAATAAATATTACGTAACTTATTACGTAATAAATCGGTATTTACCTCTTTGTTGTCATCACTCGCTCGGAAATGAAAACAAGTTTTCATTTCGCTCGCTTCGTTCGACAATAAAAAAAACAAAAACCCCGATTGGTCGGGGTTTTTTGTTATGGAGTTTTTAGTGTATAATAAGTCTATAATAACTTTCAATTTTACCCGCGATGGCTTGGCTCATTATTGTTGTTAGCGCGTATTTTTTCGGATCCCTATCGAATGTTGGAGATAAATTTCTTTTGGGATCCAAGAGAATTTCATCAGCGCCGGTGTACGCTTTTTATGTCGGCTTGTTTGGCTTGGGAGCATTTTTATTGGCGCCTTTCGGGCTGGGTTTTCCCACTGGAAGCAATATGATTTGGTGTTTGATTAGCGGACTTATTTTTTCGTTCGGGATCATGCTGTTGTTTTTTTCAATAGAAAAAGCGGAAGCTAGCCGGGTTACTCCAGTGGTTGGAGCCACTATTCCATTAGCCACGTTTATTTTAGGCGGTATTTTTGGTATAGAAAAATTAACTGAATTGCAGATTGTCGGCATGGCAATCCTTATTCTTGGCGGGTTGCTCATCTCCTTTGATTTGCCGCTCAAAATTGGAAAAAGAAAATTTTTTTCCGGATTTTATTACGCGATCGGTGCCGGAACTTTTATTGCAGTTGCCTATCTGCTGTTTAAAATTATTTCAGGCCAGGAGGATTTTATTACTTGGTATGTCTGGACGAGAATGGGGGGATTTATCGGAGCCTGCATTCTGCTGGCTGTTCCCATCTGGAGAAAAAATATCTTTAAAAGTTTTCATGCGGCCAAGAAGAATAAAAAACAGGCCGTCCTGACCGGCGGAATTTTTTTAGGCAATAAAATTGCCGGTGGAGCCAGCACACTGATGCTGAATTATGCCATCGGGCTTGGAAGCGTTACTTTGATCAATGCCTTGGTTTCAATGCAATATGTTTTTGTGCTGATTATTGTTTCCATTCTCCATCGCAGCAAGGCGCATATTTTTCAGGAAAAACTTTTATTCTGGGATTGGGCGCAAAAAATCGCAGCGATTGTTATTATAGGCGGCGGAGTGTTTTTAATTTATAAATAATAATTGCCATAAATGGCAAAAATAAAATACAAAAATTAAAATTTAAAAGTATATCTTTATGCAAATCCTAAAGAAGGTTTTAAAAATTCTGGGCTGTATCCTGGGCGCTATTTTGGTGATAGTTTTGTTGTTTTTCATCTACATCAATCTTCCGGTAAGTCCGAGCAGCCAAAAGGCTAAAATAGGCGTGACCTTTTCTTTGCGTTACGCGCAGGATATTGGGCTTGATTGGAAAGAGGTTTATCTGGCTATGCTCGATGACTTGGGCATGAAAAATATCCGCATTCCGATCTATTGGGATTTGGTGGAAAAAAATTCGGGCGAGTATGATTTTTCCGACATTGATTGGCAGCTTGATGAAGCGCGAAAGCGGGATGCAAAAATAATTTTGGTTGTTGGCCAAAAAGTTCCGCGCTGGCCGGAATGTTTTATCCCTGGGTGGATCGGATCAGATGATAATTTGAGAAAAGAAAAACTGCTGGCGTTTGAAGAAGTTGTTATCAACAGATATAAAAATGGCCATCCGGAAATTGCCGTCTGGCAGGTTGAAAATGAACCATTTTTGAAATTTGGCATTTGCCCGGCCATCGATCCCGCTTTGCTGGATAGTGAAATAGCCAAAGTCAAAAGCCTTGATTCATCCCGTCCGATTATGATCACGGATAGCGGAGAGTTGAGTCTGTGGATACCAGCGGCCAAAAGAGCGGATATTTTTGGAACAACAATGTATCGTGAAGTATATAACGCGAAACTGGGCCATTGGCGCTATCCAATCGGGCCAAATTTTTTCAAGGCCAAGCAACTTTTAATTAAACTGTTTGCAAAGCAAAATAATACAATCGTAGTAGAACTTCAAGGCGAGCCTTGGGTGGAGGGCTGGACAGTTCATGCTCCGGTTGAAAGGCAATTGGAATCAATGAATGCTGAAATTCTGGTCGACAATATTGAATTTGCCAAAAAAACCGGCATCAATGAAATATATGTTTGGGGTGTGGAGTGGTGGTATTGGATGAAAAAAACACAAAATAACGCTACAGTTTGGGAGACAGTCAAAACTTTTACTCGGCAGTAGCAACTTAAGTTGGATATATTATGCAAAAATTGTATAATATAAACGATTAGTTGATAAAAACAAAATATGAGCAAGCAGCAGAAAATTGCCGTTTTTGATATTGACGGAACTATTTTTCGAAAAAATCTCCAGTTTGAACTCATCAATGAACTTTCTTGGATGAACATTTTTCCGCGCAATGTTCGCGATCAAATCGTGGCTTTTTACACGGATTGGCTGGAACATAAGGGAGCATATGAACAATATCGCGCTAATCTAGTCGATCTTTATGAAAAATACATAAAAGGATGTTCTCTCAAAGATGTTGAAAGAGCCAGCAAAGCTGTGATATCATTTCATCAAGATCGCACCTATATTTTTGCGGAGGAACTGATACGCAAGCTCAAGCAGGAGGATTATCATCTGATCGCTATTTCCGGATCGCCAATCGAAATTGTGAGAGAATTTAATAATAAGCATTTGCATTTTGATGCGGTGTTCGGCAGCGTCTATGAATATGATGAAAAAGGAATTTGCACCGGGAAAGCTCTATATGAGCCGGTAAAGCACAAAGGCCACTTGGTCAAACAATATGTCTATGAACATAGCATGCCGCTGGATGATTCTTATGGAGTAGGCGACACAAAATCAGACGCAAGCCTATTGGAAATCGTGGCTAATCCGATTGCTTTCAATCCTGACGAAAATCTCAAAGCGATTGCGGAAGAAAAAGGCTGGCGGATTGTGGTGGAAAAAAAGGATGTTATTTATGAAATCAAATAATATATAAATTATAATGACAATAAAAATATGACTTTAAACGAACGCTTAGAAAAAATATTGTTAGCGACTTTGTGGATGTGGCTGCCTTTTCGCGCTTGTTGGAGACTCCTTAAGGAATTTCGGGAAAAGTATTTTTAAACATGGAAAATGTTTAATTTTTGTTTATCACACTAAATAATAAAAAAAGATGGAAGAACAATCCAGCCAAAAAAAGTTTTCTAAAAAATTTATTATCGGAGGAGCAATCTTGATTGTGCTTCTTTTGATTGTGCTGGCTGTTGTTTTGTGGACGATTTTTATCAAGCCAAAAGATTCGAGCCAGCCGGTAGAAATTCCAGTGCTAGAAAATTCCAAAGAAGCTTTTGTCAATGATGTTAGCGGAGTTCAAGAAATCGAAGAGGAAGATAAGTTTCCGGAAGGATTTTCTCACAGCGAGAATTATATGATGAAAGAGATAACCTTCGGCGGTTACGAGATTGATATTGCGGGGGAAGCAAAAAATGACCCGCTGGTCATTTCGGATGTTAAGGGGGAAACCGTGATTTCAAAAGACGGGAAAGAAACAAAGCTGTTGTTTACCTGGAAAACAAACAAAATGGCAACATCTATCGTAACCTATGCCAAAAATGACGGTCCGATAAAGAACAATTTGGAAGAAAAAGGTCCAGGGCTTGCGCATGCCCTTATTCTTAATTTTGAGCCATCCACTCGCTACACTTATTCGATCAGCGCTACCGACAGGTGGGGGAACGTCGCAAATTCTGAAAAATTTACCACCTTTACTTCAACCAAGAGCGATAATGTTATAGATCTTATTATTCAACAATTCAAACAGATGTTCAGTTGGGCAAAGATAGGCTGAAAATAAAAAATGATTAGAATTAAAATGGTGTAAGTTTATTCTTTATAAAGTTGTTGTTTTAGTTATTTTTGTAATAATACATATTATTACTATGATAAACCAAGTTCCTAGTTTGGAGTTTGGTAACACAGATTCCTGATGTTATGTTTTAACTTAATAAAAGCGGCTTTTTAAATGTCTGATTACGATATAATTAAGACATAAATTATGTATTATAAAGATATTTATTATTCATTCTTTGTTCGAATATTTTTTGTTATTATATCGGTAATTATTGTTAGCTTGCTTTTTGGTTATGCAAATAATGCTTCAGCAGAAAATCTTCAGGGATATACAAACTACGAACAACATTCTGACATAAGCGAATGTGAAAAAATAAGAAAAGATTGGGAAAAATGTCTTGCTCCTCCTGGGTGCGGGGAATATTATAAAACAGGTTACGATCCATATCGTGAATCAACCTTATGTTTTATGCAAGTAGCCTTAAAAAATAGGGATATAAATATTTGCTTTCAAAAGTTTAATAATAGTGAATATTCAAATAAAGCCGATTGCGTTTCGCAGATAGCTATTGCTGAGAAAAATTCTAGTCTATGTGAAAGAATTAATGAGATTGATATTCCGGCAGGGGCAGTAACAAACAGATTAATTCCCGATTCTGAACGCGAAATTATTAAAAATAATTGTCTCAGGCAAGTTTCCATTTATACAGGAAATATAAATACTTGTGAAAATATACAGACAACGCAGATAGGGTTAAAAGAGCATTGTTATATAAATGGCCTTGAAAAAGCAATCGCAAGTAAGGATGATTTAATACCAAAAAATCCTGAATTATGCGAAAAAGTTCCAGGATCATCAATGAAAGAATTGTATCATACTAAAAATGATGCGTATCGCACCGAGTGTTATAATTTTGCTCTTAGTGAACTTTCAGGAGAAAAGCTTGAAGAATACTTGGTAAAAAACATTCCAATTTGCAAGAGATTTCCTTTATCAGAAGACAGATCTGCTTGTTATAATGTTGCTTTTGATAAACTTACAGGAGAAAAATTTGAAGAATATTTGGTAAAAAACATTCCAATTTGTAGTAAGTTTCCTTCAGCAGAGTATAGCGCTAATTGTTATCAAAAAGTTCTTGATAGTTTGATGAAATCAAAATTTTCTGATTATTTTGTTGAAAATCCGAAAATTTGTGAAGATTTTATTGAGCCCGATAATAAAGAAGAATGTTATCAAGAAGCGTTAAGCGTTATGTATTCCTATCAAGGAGGAACCTTTTTGGGAAAAAATGCCAATGCTTGTATTAATTTTCCCAGACAAAATCAAGAGGAGTGTTATGAGTTTGCCATGAGCAGTTTAAATGAGTCAAAATCCGGAAACACATATTGCGAAAAATTTCCGGGTTTATCAGAAAATCCGAATACATTTAGAGGTATTATGTCACGCATGACTGGTAATTTTGGGATAAAAAGCGAACTTGTTTCCAAAGAAGAATGTTATTTTAAACTAGGAATAGACTTTTCTGGAAAATCAGAAAATAATAAAGCATATATCTATAAAAACATTGCAGCACTTATTTTAATATTGATCTTTATTTTCAGTAGCATTTTGCTAATAACAAAAAGAAAAAGAGAAAATGTTCCTATCGCTATTGTGTTGTATCCTATGTTTGTGCTGGCTTCTTGTTTGCTAACATTTCATTATCTTTTATGGGTAGATATAAAATTTTTCTATGAAACAGCACTTTATTATTCAATTTACCTAATTGCGATCTCAGTTTTCATTTATTGTGATATAAAAGTAGACATAAAAATTAAACAAAAACAAATGGAAAATAAAGTTGCTTTTAATTTTTCAGAATCAGAAAAAATAAACGTAGAGAGCAATCTTTCCAGAATTACAAAAATTATTTTGCTTATTTTCCTGTATTTACCAATTATTGAAATTTTAATTCATTTATTTATTGGACCAGTGCGGGTAACAGAAAAATTAAAAATGTTAGAATCGTATTCAATATATCTGTTGATTACTATGTTCATTGTTATTTTTTTGTTAGAAATTAATCTTAAAAACTTGCAAAAAAAAGCAAAACTTATCTTTTTGTCTTTATTGCCATTATTTATAGCAAGATTGTTTATTTTGTTGATTAATTTAGGATTTTTTTCAAAAGAAGGAAGAACTTTCGGTGCTGGTGGAGGAGTAGATTTAATCCCTGGTTCTTTGGGAATATTTATTGCAGTCGCAACAGTAGCATATTTGTTTCATTATTCTTTAAAATTGTTAAGAGAGAGGGATAATTTCATTTGGGCTTTACTAGTTATTCCATACTTTTTTTCTCAAGGATTAATGATTGGTAACATGGGTATATACGGTGGCATGTTCTACATGGTAACTTATTTTCCTTTATGGATTTATTTTATTTTGATTGTAACATTTAGTGCAATTAGATCTAAAAACACTTTTTTCCAAATTATTGCTTTCATTGGTTTACTAATTTCTTTTTTTATTCCAATATTTTCTAATTCATTAATGAAACTATTCCGTTAGCAATTTTTTGTTGCATATTTGTTATAACTTGTCTAAAAAAATTATTTAATACCTATTAAAATTTATATGTTTTAAACTGGAGTAGACAGAGACTGGCTAATTTAAGTTTAACAAAAACGGCTTTTACAGCCGTTTTTATATTTTCTAATTTTTATTGAAAGTCTATTTTATTTTTTCAATAAATTTTGCAAATACTGCCGGATTTTCAACAGCCATTTGCGAAAGCACCTTGCGGTCTATTTCTATCTGCTTTGATTTGAGATTGGCGATAAATTTGCTGTAAGTCAGTTCAAGCATCCTGACGGCATTGTTGAGTCTCAATATCCAAAGAGATCTGTTGATGCCTTTTTTCTTGCGGCGATCTCTGTGCGCGTATTTGCCGGCTTTGAGCAGAGCTTCTTTAGCGGCAACATAGTTTTTGCTGCGGCGCCAGCGGAAACCCTTGGCGGCATCAAGCACATTCTTTCTTCTTTTACTGGCGGCAACGCCGCGTTTTACTCTTGTCATATAAGTAGCTTTTAGCTTCTAGCTTTTAGCTTTTAGATCACAAATACGGATGTTCTCTTAAGGTTAAAAGGCAATAGCTTGAAATGAAATAATAATTATCTGTTTATGGAATATGGCAAAGCGGATACAACGTTCTTTTCGTCAGCCGAAAACATGCGTCTATCTTTTTTCTTGGCTCGTCCTTCAGCTCCGTTTTCCTTAGAATTATAGTGGTTCTGTCCGGTTGCGCGGCGGATGACTTTCTTGTTTTTGGTAATTTTTACTTTCTTGGCAACTGATTTGTTGGTCTTGATCTTAGGCATATACTTGTAATAAAATTTTCAATTCTCAATTTTCAATTTTCAAACAATGCTTAAATTTTTGAATTTTGAAATTGAATTATTGGGAATTGCTTAGAAATTATAAATTGAAAATTAGAAATTATTTTTGTTCTTCAGTTGGAGCGAGGATAACATTGAATCCTCCAGGGAATCTTTTGATCTGTTCTTCGATCTTGTAGGGAGCGGTTATTCCTGAAATAAAATCTTGCAGGTTTTTTCTGGCTAAATCTTGATGAGCTTTTTCACGGCCTTTGAGCACGATTTCTATCTTGACCTTGTCGCCGTGGCCCAAAAATTTTTCGGCTTGTGCTTTTTTGAAATTAAGATCATGGGTGTCGGTTCTGACTCCCAGGCGCACGCCTTTCGTTTCAACTCTTTTCTGCTTAGTCTTGGCAATCCGCATTTGTTTAGACTGCTGGTAGAGTTGCTTGCCATAATCCATGATGCGGCATACGGGTGGGACGGCTTTGGGCGAAACTTCAACCAGATCCAACATGTGCTCTCTAGCCAAGGCTATGGCTTCGAAAATTGCCATTTCTCCCAGCTGTTTTCCCATTTCATCAATGACAAAAACGCGAACAGCTCTGATGCCGTCATTAATGCGCATTTGAGCAGGACCTGTTGGTTGTTTTGGCTTAAACTTAAATCGCTTTCTTATAACTTTGTAAAATCACATTAGAGTTTTTAAAAAACGCTTTGTGATTTTTTTATATTTTATTAAACAAATACTGATAATAATTTTAAGTTTTAAATTTAAAATTTTAAATCAAATCTTAATGATTAAATGTTTTAATGGATTAAATCATTTAAAATTCAATTAAAATTTAAAATTTAGCTTTTAAAATTTTTCAGGTGTGGAGTTGGCGAGAATTGCACTCGCGTCCAAAATTGACAATTCAAAATCCTCTACAAGTTTAGTTTGTTTCTTTCCCGATAAAATCGGGATTCAACAACATGCAGTCAGGAACAAACAAAACCTGCATACGTCGTTTCCAGAAATTTTTCGCTTTATGCGTCCGGAAAACCGCAGAAAACTATTCTCATGTTTGGCACCGAAGTCCGCTTATGAGAAATTAGCGGTTCGATGGCTTTAACTTAAGCTAAAGCAGGAGCAAAACTTGCAAATGCTTGCGCAAATGAAGCCCGCGCCTTTGATATGAAGTTTGCACTTATATCTTCCATGTTAGTTTTACGATATAAACATGGTTGATCGACTTGCATATTTTGAAAAGTACAACCTGTCGAAACTAAACAACCCCGCACTATTTGCTTCGCAAAAAGTGCGGGGCAAGCCCTCCTTTTTGCAAACACACAGTACGCAATTGTTTAATTATTTTTTATTGCTCTTTCAATTTTGCGTTTTGACTCTTTTTTGGAAATATCTTTGCGTTTGTCATAGGCCTTTTTTCCTTTTGCCAAAGCAAATTCCAACTTGATTAGCCCGTCCATTTCGCTACGTCTGTTTGAGTTACTAGTTTTATTGCCGGCAGCTGAAAATTTTGTATTAGTTGATAAACTCGCTTGGGAAATGTAGCGGGTGGATCGTTTCTTAGTATACACACGAAGGGGCACTAATGTCAAGCCTTTAACCTGCAATTTGCCTATTAAATGGCGAATTTCAATTTTGCGGACCAAAAGCTTGCGGGAGCGGGTCGGTTCATAGGCAGCAGAACTTTTGGCGAAAGGATAGGGCGAGATGTTAGCATTAGTAAGATAGAGTTCTCCGCTGTGCAGGGTCACAAAACTGCCTTTAAGGCTTATATGTCCTGTTTTTATGGATTTTACTTCGGCTCCGGTCAGCACCAAACCGGCCTCATATTTATCCAGAAGCTCGTAGTCAAAAGATGCGCTTTTGTTGGTCGCCAATATGTTCATAATAACAGTTTAACAGCAAATAGACCCAAAGCCAATATTCTTTTCTTTTTTCCAGAAAATATGCTAAAATATCAAGTGTAAATCAATTTTATGAAAGACGGCAAAAAAACAATTTTGATTGTCGAAGATGAAGAGGATCTTTTGGAAATGTATACTCTGGCGCTCATGCAAAGCGGCTATGAAGTTTTGTCGGCCGACAACGGAGTGGAAGCCATGGCCTGGCTGGAAGATAGATATGCGGATATTGATGCGATTCTTATGGACATTATCATGCCAAAGATGGACGGTTTTGAAACGCTGAAAAAAATCAAGGCTGATGAAAGATTCAAAAAGATTTCTTGCATATTTTTTACCAACCTGGACGGAGAAGAAGACAAAAGGCAGGCCTTCGAAATGGGAGCCAGCGATTATTTCATCAAATCTCAGCATACCCCGTCTGAACTGGTGGAAAAAATCAATCAAATACTTGGCTAAAAATGTTTCAATAAAAATTACCAGCGAGGCTGGTTTTTTTGTGCCTTGGACAATAGGGGGAATGGGGTTAGAATGAGAGTATTCTATTAAATAATTCTAGAAAAATAAAAAAACAGCATGGACGTTATTTCTCACGGGCTTTGGGGTGGAATTGCTTTCGGCCGAAAAAACCGTAAAAATTATATCATATCTTTTCTTATCGGACTTGCTCCTGATGCTTTTTCTTTTGGAATTTTTATGGTTGCCAGAATGCTGGGCTTTTCCAATGTGAATTTTGCGGGTGGGCATATGGATCAAGGTTTAGTTCCGCAGTATGTGCATATTCTATACAACATCACACATAGCTTGATTGTGTTCGCCGTTATTTTCTGTCTCGTTTGGTTTTTCAGGAAAAAACCATACTGGCTGTTGGGAGCTTGGGGATTGCATATTCTCATCGACATTCCCAGCCATTCTTTCGATTTTTTTCCAACGCCTTTTCTCTGGCCAGTTTCTGATTTTATGGTCAATGGCATCGGGTGGGGAAACCCAATAATATTTTTCCCGAACGTAGCTATTTTGATTATTCTCTATGCTATCTTTTGGTATAAAAAGAGAAAAGATAGGCTAAACGCAGCTTAGTTGATATCATAAACCGGCTCCAGAAGGGCTGGTTTTTTAGATCTTGCATTTTGTAAATTTGTCTGATATAATAAAAAACTTTATTCAATAGCGATTGAATAAGGGGTACCTACAAAAAATACTTCAAAAAGAAAGGAAAGAGAGGGTTATGGATCCAATTCAAGTTTTGGTTATCGGGGATGGAGTAAGAGAGTACGAAATGGCTTGGATGATAGCAAAATCTCCAATTGTTTGTACTATCTTTTGCGCTCCAGGCAATGCGGGTATGCGTCTGATCCCGGGGGCGGAATGCATTGACATTAAAGCCAACGATATTCCGGCACTTCTGAAATTTGCCAAGGAGCAGGAAATAGAGGTGACCATTGTTGGTTCGGAGGAGCCACAGTTCAATGGCATCGTCGATGCTTTCGAAAATGCAAAACTTCCGATATTCGGGTCAAGAGAAAAAGCTGCCAAGCTGGCAGGAGGATCAAAAACTCTTGCTAAGCATTTTATGGGCAGGCACGATATTCCAACAGCGCCGTTTAATGTTTTTGCCAATGCCGATGAGGCCATTGAATTGTTGAAAAAAACGGCCGAAAAGAAGTCCACGAAATTTCCGCTGGTCTTGAAAATGGATGGACTGGCTGTCGGCAAGGGTGTCAGGGTTTGCAATGATCTGCAATCTGCCCTCGAGTTTCTTGAAGAAATAAGGTCAGGTAAATTCGGAAATGCCAACGACAGCCTTCTGCTGGAGGATTACCTACTGGGCGAGAAAGCTTCCTATAGTGTCTTGGTGGACAAGAAAGGAAATTTCATTCCACTGGCATCTTCACAAAATAACAAGCGGATTGGCAACGGAGATGTCGGATTCAACACTGGCGGCATGGGCGCCTATTCTCCGGCTCCAGTTGTTACCGCAGTTGCGGAAGAAGAGATCCACGATATTGTCCGCAAAGTGATTAAAGGTATGAGAGAAGAAGAGAATCCATTTTTTGGATTTCTAAACCTCGGTCTGATGATCAAAGATGAAGAACTCAACGTGCTGGAGCTTAATGTGTGTTTGGGCGACTTGGATACTCCACCTATAATGGCCAGAATGAAAACAAGCTTTTTGACTTTGATCTCGGCAGCTATCGAGGGCAAGCTTGATACATGCACGATTCGTTGGGATGATGTTCCGGCAGTTTGTTTTGTGGCGGCGGCCGAAGGGTATCCGGGTACTCTCATAAAGGGAGACGAAATTTTAGGCATTAAGGATGCCGAAAAAACCGGTGCTATTGTGTCTTTTGCTGGAGTGGCTCTTAATGAATCCGGCAACCTTATAACAGCGGGAGAAAAAGTACTCAGTGTTACACATAAAGGTAATTTCCCCGGAGATTACCTGGGCGCAAGGAAAAAGGCCTGTGAAGCTCTCGAAAAGATCTTATTCTGTGGTCAATAATATCAAAAGGATATTGGCGACAGAGCAATTTACCAGTAGTAAATGAGAAAAATCTCACGTGTTAAGTGGCTAATCTGTATTATTAGATTAGCCACTTTTCAATTCCCAGAATTTGTTATTTGCATTTTTATAGCCCAGTTGCTATGATAAAAAACTTTATTTAGTAGATATTAAATAAAGAGTACTTATAAAATTAGTCAAAAAAATATCAAAAAGAAAGGAAAAGGGTGATGGCATGAAAGAACGTAAACGTATTTTAGTGATAGGAAGTGGCGGCAGGGAATATTCAATGGTGGGAAAGTTAGCGCAGTCACCGCTGGTGGACAAAATTTATTGTGCTCCGGGAAATGATGAAATGGGGCGAATACCAAAAACAACACCCATCAGCGACATAACAGCAAAAAACGTCTTAGGGCTCAGAAACTTTGCTCTTGAAAATGACGTTGGCTGTATCGTTGCCGGTCCAGAGGACCCCTTGGTTCTTGGTGCCAGCGATGATTTTGAAGCAGCGGGTCTTAATAGTTTAGGCCCGAAAGGAGCGGCGGCAAGATTGGAGGGCTCGAAGGTTCGGGCCAAAGAGTTTATGAAAAGACATAAAATTCCGACAGCTCCCTTTATAGTTCTGGAAAATGCTGTCAAAGCCAAAGATTATTTTTCCGGCACACTCACTGAATTTGGGAAGCCTAAAAAATTCCCCCTGGTTATCAAAATGGACGGACTGGCGGCCGGCAAAGGCGTCAGAGTTTGTTATGATCTGGTTGCCGCTATTGAATTCCTAGATGACATACTGGCAGGAAAATTCGGAGAGGCGGGGAACGGAAAAATCATCATTGAAGATTGTCTTAAAGGTGAAGAAGCTTCCTATATCGTCATTATCGACAAGAATGGAAACTTTATTTCTCTTGCATCTTCGCAGGATCATAAGTTAAGCGAAAATGATGATTATGATGGTCCAAGGCCTAAACGCAATACTGGAGGTATGGGAGCATATTCTCCCGCTCCGGTTGTCACCGATGCAGTGGAAAAAAAGGTGCGCAGAATTGTTCGTAAGGTAATAAACGGAATGAAAAAAGAGAAATGTCCGTTTACCGGTTTCCTGTACATCGGCCTTATGATAAAAGACGGAAAAATCAACGTGCTGGAGTTCAATGTGCGCTCAGGCGATCCGGAAACGCAGCCGATCTTGGCGAGAATGAAATCTGATTTCGCCGAGCTGATCATGGCCGCACTTGATGGTGCTCTCGATAAGTTTAAAATCGAGTGGGATGATGTTCCAGCAGTTACAGTTGCGCTTACAGCCGAAGGATATTCTGTCGGAAAACCCAGGAAGGGTGATGTTATAACTGGCATTGAAGACGCCGAAAAAACCGGTGCCATTATATCTTTCGCTGGAGTGAAGCGCAATAAAAAAGGCGAGCTGATTACAAACGGTGGACGGGTGCTCTATGTGACAGCCAAGGGAGATTTCCCAGGTGATTTTACTGGAGCAATAGAAAAAGTCTATGAGGCGGTTGGCATGATTCATTTCGATGGAATGCACTATCGGACGGATATTGCCAAAAAGGCAATCAATAGAGCGGCCGCATAAAAAACCGTATAAACGAGATTGAGAAAGGAGATTCATGTTTATGACAAAACCAGTACGCATAGTAACTATTCTTTCCGGAACAGGTTCGGATAATGGAGCAGTTCTTAATGCGCATAAGTCATCACTAATCCCAGACGCTGAAATCGCTGGGATTATCGCCACGGCGCTTGGACTGGAAGGGGCGAGAAGAGCAAGAGCGCTCGGGTATGAAAATGTCTGGGAAATTAATTATGAAGGGTATACCAAGGGATTCAGATTGAATCATTTTCTAACATTTGAAGATGAGGTTGAGGCTATGGTCATCAGCATGAAGGCAGATCTGCTTTTTGCACTCGGGTGCAAGTACAAGCTGCCTATTATCCCCGGTGTCTTGATGCTGAACATTCATCCACAGTGCACTATTGCTCACGGGGGTCGCAATATGGTCGGGCTGGGACCTCATAAAAACTTTCTTATCCATGAAGTGGGCGACTTGGTTTATCGAGGACGAAAAGAAGTGACCGATCCGTTCTATGCAAAGATTACGATTCATGAAATAACCGAAAAATGGGACGAAGGAAGAATTTTTTTGCAGTATCCAGTGAAAATCCCGACGGAGATTATTGCAGACTACATTTCCAAAAAAGTTCCATTGAAGGAATCAGCAGAAAAGGTGCAGAAATTTGTCCTGAAACATGAGCACAGGGTTTTACCTTACGCAGTCAATCTGGCTGTACAGGAAATACAAGACAGGAGGTGATTGGAAACTCATCGCCACAAACAAAAGCATCAATAAGGGTGACGTGATTTAACGTCATCCTTATTTAATATCTACAAACAGTCTCACCAAAACGGGGCTGTTTTTTCGTGCCTTGAAGGATATGATGGATAGGGGTAGAATAAAAGTGTTAAGTAACGTGTTCAGTAACAAAAAATATGAGTATTAAAATAATCTATTTTGTTCATGGGACAACTGTTGATAATGAAGCCGGAATATCTTCCGGCTGGTCTGATGCTGAGCTTTCCGATCTGGGAATTGAGCAATCGATTGCCCTTAAAGACAAAATTAAAGACCAGAAATTCGATGTTGTTTTTTGTTCTGATTTAAAAAGAGCGACAAAGTCAGCAGAGCTAACTTTTGAAGGGGAAGTGCCTATTATTGCGGATGAACGGCTTCGGGAATGCAATTATGGAATATATAACGGCCAGTCTTCCGAGACAGTCGAACCCTTGCAAGAAGAACATGCTACGGAAAAATTTCCCGATGGCGAAAGCTATGAAGATGTCAAAAATAGAATTGCCGACTTTCTTGATTTTTTGAAAAAGAATTATGACGGAAAAAATGTTGCCATTGTTGCTCATAAAGCGCCGCAATTGTCATTAGATGTTTTACTCAAAGATAAAACTTGGAAGCAGGCTTTCACGGAAGACTGGAGAAAAACCAAGGCCTGGCAACCAGGCTGGGAATATATTTTAAGATAATTTTATTAATAACCATCCAGAGTGAGTCAAACGGATGGGCAAATAATTACCAATATTGGTTGTATTAATAGCAGATGGCGTGCTGTTTTTTTATTTGTTCTTTTAATGTAACCATAAAAATAAATCCGATCAAAGGAGGGGATTAAATGAAAAAGGAAACCGTGAAGAAAAAAGTAGCAAGTGTGCCTAAGGACAGACCTGAACTGGAGCAATTTGCAGCCCAAGTCCGCGAGGCGGAGCAAAAGATAAGATCAATCGGTGAAGAAGCTTCAAAGAAAATAAAGAGGCATGAAGATGAGATCAATGAAATAAAAAAGGATGCCCAAGGTAAGGCTAAGCCCCTCGAAGAGGAGATTGACAGGCTGGCGGCAGGAATATTTATTTTTGCTCAAGGACATCGTGAAGAGCTGACTGAAAACGAAAAGAAAAAAACGGTTGAGTTTATGGCTGGCGATAAGATCCGATGGTATTTTCCGCCCCCGTCAGTCATCGTGGAAGATGAGGAAGCGGCCATAGCTGAGCTCAAGCGCCAGGGACTTTTAGATTTTATCCGCACCAAGGAAGCGGTCGACAAAACGGAGATCCTTAAAGATCCGGATAAAATTAAGAAACTCAAGAATCTTTCCATTGATCAGGCGGAAATTTTTGCCATCATTCCGGCAGAAATGGGAATTGAACTGCAGAAAGGAAAAAGAAAATTTAAAAAAGTTCCCCTATGAACGCAGTGCACACCAGCCTTCGAGCCATAAATGACTCGGAGGCTGTCTTTGTTTTTGGTGATAGAAATAAGTTTCAATGAATATTGTATTGTATTATATAATAATTAATTTAAATCATATGGGTATAATTCTTTGGATCGTGTTTGGAGCCCTGGTCGGCTGGATCGCATCCATGCTGATGGGTACAGATGATAATCAGGGGATGATCCTCAATGTCGTAGTGGGGATTATCGGCGCTTTTCTTGGTGGTTGGCTGATGAGTTTTATCGGAAAGACAGGCATAACCGGATTCAATTTATACAGCTTTCTCGTGGCGCTGGTAGGAGCAATCGTGCTGATTTTTGTGGTCAAATTGTTCAGGTAACAAAAAATATGGTTCTACCGATCAGAAACCGATCTTTTTGAGACTGGTTTCTGTTTTGGTGGTATAATTGGGATAAGGGAAATGAATAATAAACTATATACATTATGCAAAAAGATGAAGTGAAAAAAATTGTGAAAGAAAGTTATACGAAGATTGCCAAAGGCAGCGGTTGCTCTTGCTGCGGGGCTAAACAGGAGCAGGAAAGAATCGCTGAAGAAATCGGCTATTCCAAAGAAGATATTGGAAAATTTTCCGAGGCGAATTTGGGATTGGGTTGTGGAAATCCGGTCGCTATGGCGGAAATGAAAGCGGGCGACACGGTTTTGGATCTGGGATCGGGCGCAGGCTTGGATTGTTTTTTGGCGGCTCGAAAAGTGGAAGAAACAGGCAGCGTGATCGGAGTGGATATGGTTCCGGAAATGGTGGCCAAAGCCAAAGCGAACGGCGAAAAATACGGCTACAGAAATGTTGAATTCAAATTGGGCGAGATCGAAAGCTTGCCGGTGGAAAATGATTCAGTTGATATTGTTATTAGCAATTGCGTGATTAATTTGTCGCCTGACAAAGATAAAGTTTTTGCCGAAGCTTATCGGGTTTTGAAAAACGGAGGGAAAATGTTTGTTTCCGATATTGTGCTTCTTCAGGAACTGCCGGAGGAAGTTAAAAATAATAAGGAGCTCCTTTCTGGCTGTGTGGCGGGAGCGCTTCTTAAAGATGACTATATTGCTAAGATTAAAAATGCCGGTTTTGCAGTCGAGGTTCTTTCGGAAGATGTAGACATCAGCAAGAAGCAATATTCCGGCATGCCGCTGGAAAGTTTAAAAATCAAAGCAACTAAGGAGTAATTTTTATTAATTAATAAAACAATATGAACGAAGAAAAAATTTGTTGTCCCAAGTTTAATCCAGAAAAATGGGACGGGCAGACATTTAATTGGGAAAATAAAAAATTTATCAAGGAAACTATTCCGACATTTTTCCATATCCCGTTTTATCCAATGATTGGTCAAAAAATTACCAAAATGTGCCAGATGTCAGAAAATGCCAAAACGCTGGAAACTGATATTGAAGATGTATTGATGCTATTCCATGACCCCAGCGCTTTCAAATCGGAAATATATTTATCTGTGACCGGCACTGTGCCAAATGCTAACAATGAGAATATTTCCGGAACATTTGTGGCTAAAGTCTATGCCGGTGCGTATAGGGATGTTCCAAAATTCATCAAAGAGATGAATGAGTATTTAGAAGCTCAAGGCAAAAAAGCCAAAGACTATTATATTCATTATGCCTATTGTCCAAAATGCGCCAAAAAATACGGCAATAATTATATGATTATCTTCGCTCAGATTTAATAAATAATTATAAAATATAAAACCCCAGTTAAATAGTTTCACTTCGTGGAAATTTAACGGGGCAAGAATATATGGAAAGAATAAAAATCGAAAACGGCTGTTCCATTGGTTTATTATGGGCGGCGGGCTGGCTATTCACTATCGGCTTTTTGCAACTGGCCTTTTGGAAAGGTGTTTTGGCAATTGTGCTTTGGCCTTACTACATCGGAGTCTTCGTTGCGGCGAGATTTTAGGCTTAGACCGTTTAATAAATAAAAAACCCCAGTTAAATAGTCCGCAAGCGGAATTTAACGGGGCAAGTAAAAAATATGGAAACATATAAAAATTTTAAAATTTTCTTTTTGATAGCTTCCATGGTCGGAGTTTTGTTTTCCGGCTATATGAGCGGAGTGAAATTCTTCTCAGCAACCTGCGCCTTCGGGGAAACTTGCCCGCTTTTTTTAGGAATGCCGGCTTGCTATTTCGGATTTGCAATGTTTTGCTTGCTTTTTATTTTCTCCATAATTTTAGCGCTGGGCAAATGGAATGTGGAATATTTAGCAAAAGTGCTGTTTGGCGTTTCGTTGGCCGGAATAATTTTTGCCGGCTATTTTTCGATAGGGGAAATTCCGCTACTTTGGCAGAGCGGTTTCGGAGCCTATTTTTTCGGACTTCCGACCTGCGTTATGGGTTGCATTTTTTTCGTAATAATTTTCATCGCGTCCGTAATTTTTAAAAAAAGAATAAAAGCGGATCGCGAGTAAATAATATAAATATGAAAAAATATATCTGGTTAATATTTTTGGCGGTTGTGTTAGTGGCCGTCGCGGCCTATGTTGTTTTTTCTAAATCCGAAAAAAAGGAAGCTGCTCCGCAAGTCAAATCGCCAGTAATAGTTCAAGAGGAGAAGAAGAAAGAATCGGAAAAAAATTATGAAAATCTTATCCGAGTGACAAAGCCGCAAGCCGGAGCTGAAATCAGCAGTCCGTTGGAAATAAGCGGCGAAGCGCGGGGCAGTTGGTTTTTCGAGGCCAGTTTTCCGGTGCGTCTCGTGGATGAAAACGGAAAAGAATTGGCTAGCGGAATTGCGGAGGCTGAGGGCGAGTGGATGACAGAAAATTTCGTGCCTTTTAAAGCCACTCTGGTTTTTGACCGCAAAACGGCTAAGTCGGGAAATTTGATCTTGCTGAAAGCCAATGCTTCCGATTTGGAAGAATTGGACGATTCTTTCGCCGTGCCGGTTGTTTTTTCACAAGGAGAAACCACGGTTGTCAAAGTATTTTTCAGCCACGAAGAAAGCCGCACGGAAATGGATTGTTCAGTCACAGCTCCGCGCGAACGGGTGATTGCGAAAACTCAGGCGGTAGCGCGAGCAGCCATCGAACTTCTTTTGGTCGGTCCAACACTGGAAGAAAAATCAGCGGGTTATTTCACATCCATCAACCCATCGGTAAAACTGAACAGCATCAGCATACAGGCCGGCAAAGCCCGGGTTGATTTTAACGGACAATTGGAGCAGGCTGTCGGCGGTTCTTGCCGGGTAAGCGCCATCAGATCGCAAATTGAGGATACGCTCAGGCAGTTCCCGACTGTTAAAGAAGTTGTCATATCGGTCAATGGGCGGACGGAAGATATTCTTCAGCCGTAATGATTCCAGTAGGGCTCTTAAGATACTAAAAAATGGGCAGAGTTGTTAAATAATAAAAATATGAATCCGGAACAATTAAGAGAAAATAAGCGACCAATAGAAAATCTGCTTAATGTTGAAATTGAAACCGAGCGGCTTACTCTAAAACCTGTATCTTTAAAATATAAGGATATGATTTTTTCAGAGTTTACTGATGAAGTGACAAAATTCATGTTTCCGTCAACGCCAAAACAAATAGAAGATACTGAAAACTTTATCAATGATGCAAGAGAGCGTATTAAAAACGGGTTAGATCTTGCGGTAAGCATTTTCAATAAGGAAACAAACGAATTTTTAGGCGGGGGAGGTATTCATCATCTTGATACAAAAACTCCCGAATTAGGAATTTGGATTAAAAAATCAGCTCATGGAAATAAATATGGGCGAGAAGCGGTTGCGGGCCTTAAAGAGTGGGCTGATAAGAACATAGAATATGAATATTTGCTATATCCTGTTGCAAAAGAAAATATTGCTAGCAGGAAAATCCCAGAATCTTTAGGCGGAAAAGCGATGAGGGAACTTATATCGAAAAAACAAAATGGAGAAGATATGGAAGAAGTGGAGTACTGGATTTATAGATAATTACAAAAACTTCAACAAAAAAAGCTTCGAAGGAGCCTGTTTCTTATGCCTTGAAAGGGATGTGGAATGGGGGTATTATAGAGAAGTAATAATAAAGTGTTCAGTAACTAGTTAAGTAACACTTTTAAAACACCCCAGTTAAATAGTTTCACTTTGTGAAAATTTAACGGGGTAAAATTATTTTAAAGCATGTCTGCTTATAGGCATGTTTTTATTGACTATTAGGGCAATTAGGGGTATTCTGAAGCTTGTCAAAACACTATGAGAATTGTAAAAAGTTCCAAGAATCGAATAGAATTATTGGCGCCGGCGGGGAGTCTGGAAAAGCTTAAATATGCCATAGAATACGGGGCGGATGCGGTTTATGCCGGCACGCCGGACATTTCCATGCGGGCCAGAGTCAACAATTTTTCCGAAAAAGATTTGGCGATGGCGGCTGAATACGCGCATGCGCGGGGCAAGAAAATATTTGTGACGGTGAATATCTACGCGCATAACTATCATTTGCTGGTTGTGGAAAAACATCTCCAATTTCTCAGGAAAATAAAAATCGACGGCGTGATCATTTCTGATCCGGGAATTATAGAATTGGCTAAAAAATATTTGCCGGGCGTGGACATCCATCTCAGCACGCAGGCTAACACGACTAACTGGCGCGCGGCCAAATTTTGGCATGCCGCGGGTGTCAAAAGAGTTATTTTAGCGCGCGAAGTCATTCTGGAAGATATTCAGGAAATTCACAAAAGAGTTCCCAAACTGGAATTGGAATATTTTGTCCATGGCGCCATGTGTATGAGCTATTCCGGCCGCTGCATCTTGAGCAAGTGGATGTCAAACCAAAGCGCGAATGAAGGAGGCTGCACGCAACCGTGCAGATGGGCGTACCGCCCCAATGATCAATTTTCAATTTCCAATTTTCAAACAAATCACAATGATAAAATTTCCAAACAAAATGCGAAAAAATACAAAAATATTATAGTAACTGAAATGCAAAGTGGTACGGAGGTAGAACTGGAGGAAGATTCACATGGGACATATTTTTTTAACAGCAAGGATTTGAATTTGATAAAACATTTAACCGAGCTTAGAAAAGCGGGAGTCATGGCTTTCAAAATCGAAGGACGCACCAAGAGCGCCTATTATGTAGCCAACACAGTGCGCGCCTACAGAAAAGTGATTGATGCAATCGAAGCGAAAAAAAGTTCAGCCGAAATTAAAAAAATTCAAAAATGGTCAGAACAGGAATTGGACAAGCTGGCTAATCGGGGATATACGGAAGGCTTTCTTTTGGGCAATGAACCTGAGCATAGTTTCGCCGGTCAGCAAACCAGTGACGCGTTTCAGTTTGTCGGTGAAGTTCTAGAGGCTAACGGCGGCGAACTTAAAGTTAAAAGCCACAATGCTCTGCGCAAGGAAGATAAAATTGAAATTGTGACGCCTGAGAAGAATATTCCGGCCAAAATTCTGGCTATTTATGATGAAGGTAAAAATAAAGTGGTTTCGGCGCACGGTGGGCACGAGAAACTATATTATGTTAAAATTAATAAAAAGGATATTCAGCCGCTATCATTAATCAGAAAAATTAATAAATAATTTAATTATATATAATCGAATATGAACATCCAAGAAATTTACAAACTGGCAATTAAAATGGGAATCGAAAATGATTTTCGTCCAAAGCAGCAGATAGAGAAACAGATGAAACGACAAAAAGAAAAATATGAAAAACTTTCAAAAGATCAGAAAGAAATTTTTGACGTGGAAAAATTGAAAAATCCCTATGCAGATTCCAGAATCCATTTTGACAATGGCAAAAAGAATATCAAAAAAGTGATGGTTGGGATCGACATTGATACGGCGGAAATAATGCTGGCCGAAGAATTGGATATTGAAACGGTCATTGCGCATCATCCGGTCGGAATGGGATTGGTTGGCCTAGATGATGTTATGCGTCTGCAAGCCGATGTTTTGGAACAATACGGCGTGCCAATCAATGTGGCGGAGAGTTTAATGAAGATTAGAATCAGTGAAGTAGGTCGTGGCATAAGCGCGGAAAATCATTACAAAGAAATTGATGCGGCAAAACTAATGAATATAAGTCTGATGAATGTGCACACCCCAGCTGACAACTTGGTAGCTAGATTTGTTGACAATAAAATAAAAAAAGATAAACCGGAATATGTGGGTGATGTCATAAAATCTTTATTGGAAATACCGGAATATAAAGAAGCAGCAAAAAAAGGTTTTGGGCCGGTAATATTTTCCGGATCGGAAGATAACAGAACTGGCAAGATTGCTCTAACGGAAATTACTGGAGGAACTTCCGGAAGTAAAAATATTTATGAAAAATTGTCTCAAGCTGGAATAGGAACTGTTATTGGCATGCATATGAGCGAAGAACATCGCAAAGAAGCGGAAAAATATCATATTAATGTGGTTATTGCCGGTCATATCTCTTCTGACTCATTGGGCATGAATTTGTTTTTGGATGAATTGGAAAAGAAGGGCATTGAAATTGTGCCATGTTCAGGACTTATAAGAGTCAGCAGAAACAAAAAGAAGAAAAAATAATTATATTATTTATGAATTACAAAAAAACAACACTTAAAAATGGGCTCAGGATCATAACTGTTCCCATGCAGGGGACGCAGACGGCGACGGTAATGCTGATGGTTAATGCCGGGTCGCGTTTTGAAACCGAAAAACAAGCTGGACTCTCACATTTTATTGAACACATGTTTTTCAAGGGCACCAAAAAACGTCCGACAACGCAGGATATCAGCGAAGAATTGGATGCGATCGGAGGCGAGTTTAATGCATTTACTTCCAAAGACAAAACGCTCTATTATGCCAAAGCGGATTCCAAACATATCGGCACGGCTTTTGACGTACTGACAGACATGTTTTTGAATTCGAAAATCGAACAGAAAGAAATCGACAAAGAAAGCGGTACCATTCTTCAGGAGCTTAGTATGTATGAAGATGATCCGCGCAGAAGCGTGGGGGATGAATTGGAAAAACTGCTCTACAAAAATTCAGCCTTGGGACGCGAGATTATCGGTTACAAAAAAACGATCCAGAAATTCAAGCGTAAAGATTTCATCGATTACATGCGCAAGCACTATAACGGTGCGGGCACAGTGGTTTGTGTGGCCGGCAAATTTAACGAAAAGGAAATTATCCAAAAAATCAAAAAATATCTGGGTGGCATGCCGAAAGGCAAAATTTCTCAGTTTGTCAAAATTTCCGAGAAACAAAAAAAACCAGAGGTTCATATTAAATTCAAAAAAACCGATCAGACGCATTTTATCCTGGCTAATCGCGCTTATAAACAAGAGCATAAAGATCGTTTTGCCTTGTCGCTTTTGGCGATTATTCTCGGTGGCAATATGAGCAGCCGTCTGTTTACGGAAGTGCGGGAAAAGCGCGGGCTGGCCTACTCGGTGCGCACAGGTGTTGATACCTATCAAGATTGCGGCTACATTTCCACGCAAGCGGGAGTTGATCATAAAAAACTGCAAGAAACGATTGAAGTGATTCTCATGGAATACAAAAAAATAGCCACTTCTGAGGTTGGCCAGAAGGAACTCAGAAAAGCCAAAGATTTTGTGAAAGGCAAAGGGGTGATGGAGTTTGAGGCTTCAGATGAGGTGGCTATATTTTTTATCGACCAGGAATTTCACAAAGAAAAAATTCTGACACTCAAGGAAATTTTCGCCAAAATTGATGCTGTCACTCCCAAAGATATTTTGCGGGTAGCTAAAGATGTTTTCCGATCGGAAAAACTTAACTTGGCGATTATCGGACCACAAAAAAATAATGCAAAAATCAAAAAAATTCTAGCGGGTAAATTTTAAGTTTTAAATTTATGAACAATCGCTTAATCAGCATTTCAACAGCAACCATACTTAAGATTTTTTCCATCATCTTGGGTCTGTGGTTTTTGTATTTGGTGCGTGATGTACTGGCTTTATTGTTCTTGTCGGTTATTTTGACCGCTACTTTCGATTCGCCGGTCGACTTCCTGGCCAGACGCAAAATCCCGCGTCCTTTGGGCGTGCTGATTATTTATGCAATCATGCTGCTGATTGTAGGACTGCTTTTTTCTTTTCTGATCCCGCCGCTTATCAGCCAATTTCAGGAATTTGCCAAAGAATTGCCGGGCTATGCAAGTTCGTTTGAAAGTTTTTTGAATAGTATAAGTCGCTACGCGCAGTCGTATAATATAAAATTTAATACCAGCGATTTTCTCTTGCAAAATACGGGTGGTTTTTTCCAATCATCCAATCAGATATTTTCCACTACGGTCGGGGTTTTTTCATTTTTCATTTCAGTTGTCGTGGTTTTGGCGCTGACTTTCTACATGTTGGTCAAGGAAGACGGCATGAACAAATTCTTGCTCTTTATAACGCCGCAGGCGCAGCAGGGCCGGATTATTGCTATCGCAGACAGTATCAAGAAAAAAGTTGGCAATTGGCTGGCCGGACAGCTTCTGCTTATGGCCATAATTTTCTTTTTGGATTTTATTGCTCTGTCTATTTTCAAAGTCAAATATGCTTTGGCCCTGGCTATTTTGGCGGGTCTTTTGGAAATCGTTCCGTATCTCGGGCCGATAATTTCAATCGGGCTGGCTTCCGTGGTGGGCTTTTTGATTTCTCCGGTTACGGGGCTAATGGTTTTAGGCATCCTGACAATTATTCAGCAAATTGAAAGCAACATCATCGTTCCGCAGCTTATGAAAAAGGTGGTGGGACTAAATCCGATTTTGGTAATTTTGGCCTTAATGATCGGCATCAAGCTGGGCGGAGTGCTGGGAGCGGTTTTGGCTGTGCCGATTGCTACTTCGATTAACGTGGTTTTCAATCATTTTTTTGATCAACGTGAAGTGGGTGAAGAAAGTGTTTAGATATTTAAATGCTCTTCTCTCGCTTTTTTTTCCGTAAAGATTCATTAACATTTCTTTCTGAGAGAATTTATTTCCGCTTTATTTTTTTGCAAAATTTTCATTAACTTTTCTTTCTAGGATAAGAAAAGTTACAAAAGAAAGTCGCGCCTGATGAAGATACTGTGGCAAGCGCTTCGTTCTTCACTAAAATTTGCACTCCGCTACGCTCCGTTTTAAAATTTTTTAACGCTCATCACTCGCGCTTTGCCTACGTACTTCATATGGCGCAGATGGGATACGAAATACGAAATACGAAATACTAGATACTAGATACGAAATTTATGTCCAGCAAGCTTAATAAACACATTTTGGCGACGATCATATATTACGACGGATTTGACTACCCGCTGACGGCTTTTGAAATATGGAAATATTTAATCAGAACGGATTATTTTTTGGATAACAAACAAGAATTGCAAATTAATCTGGCTGAAATTACAAAACAACTGGCCGATGAAAAATTGGCTGAATTTATAGAAAAACATAACGGATTCTACTTTTTGAAAGGACGGAAATTTTTAGTGGATAGGCGCATCAAGAATAATAAAATTTCCATGGGCAAGATGAAAATTCTTTTAAAAGCTTCTCATTTGCTCAGATTTGTCCCTTTCATCAAGATGATTGGAGTGACCGGAGCGCTGGCCATGAAAAATGCCAAAGCCAAAAGCGATCTGGATATTTTGCTTGTTTTCAAGCAGGGTAAAATTTGGACAGGACGAACATTGGCAACACTGCTGCTGCATCTTTTTAGAAAAAGAAGGCACGGAAATAAAATTTCCGACCGGGTCTGTCTCAATTTTTTTATAACCGATGAGTCTTTGGAAATAAGCACGAAAGATCTGTATTCTGCCAGCGAGTATATGTTTCTTTTTCCAATATATGGATTTGAAACTTATAAGCGTTTTCAAATAAGAAATTCTTGGATCAAATCAATAAAGCCTGCCTACGGAATCTCTGAAATTCCTCCGCTGAAAATAATTTCCGATTCGGCTTTTTCCAAAGCCATCAGAAATTTGGGTGAAATTATTTTGTCTTTTGGCTGGATTGAAAAAATGCTTAAGAAAACAGAAAAACAAAGAATCATGAAAAATCCGAAAACTCATCAAGAGGGAAGCATGGTCTATGCCGATGATGACGCGCTGATTTTCCTGCCTGATCCGCATGGTCCGAAGATTTTCGAACAGTTTAAGAAAAAAATAGGTGAACTTAGTGTTTAAGATAAAAAAGCTTTAAATAAGGCAAAATTAGCTGGTTCAGCTTGACTTTAGGATGGGGTTTTGGTAAGTTTAAATAAGTTTTACATAATCAAAAAACACACCCTGTTAAATAATCTTGCTTGTCAAAATTAAGATTTGAAGACTGGAACAGGGTTGGAATTTAGAGAATAAAAATATAATAACGGTAAGTCAGAGTTTCCCAATGAAATTCAAATCTTATTTAACAGGGTAAATGAAGTTGATTACTATTGCTCAAATTGTTGTTTCTGTCCTGCTGACGATCGCTATTCTGCTTCAAAACAGGGGTAGTGGATTGGGGGGTGCTTTCGGGAGCGATTTTGGCGGATATTACACCAAACGCGGGATGGAGAAATTTCTTTTTTATGTTTCAATTGTTCTGGGAACAATCTTCATTTTGTTGGCTATAGCCATGGTTTGGCTATCCAACCGTTAAGCTGAAATCATAATTTTTACTTACAAGTATTAGTATCTATTCTGAAAAAATAAAATATTTTATGCCGAAAAATTGGAAATCAATCGCCAGTGTTTTAAATTTTAAAGAAAAAATCTTAGTAACCCTGCTTCTCATCATGATGGGGGTTTCTTTTGTTGTGTGGGGAAATTCACTTTATAAACATTTTACCAATGAAATTCCAAAAACCGGAGGTGAATATGTGGAAGGAATTGTCGGACAGCCTTTGTATATAAATCCATTGATTTCGCAAACCAGCCAGGCAGATTCAGATTTGGCGCAGCTCATATACAGCGGACTTTTCAAATATGACAAAGACGGAAATGTGGTTAATGATCTGGCGCAAGATTATTCGCTTTCGGAAGATAAGAAGGAATATACGGTACATTTGAAAAAAGATGTTTTCTGGCATGATGGCCAACAGCTCACCGCTCAAGACGCATTTTTCACATTTAACATATTGCTGGACTCATCCTACAAGAGCCCACTCAGGCAAAATCTTCAGGGAGTTGATGTTCGCTTGGCAGATGATTATACATTGATTTTTTCCCTTAAAAATCCTTATGTCGGATTTTTGGATAATCTGACGATTGGAATTTTGCCGAAACATGTTTGGGAAAACATTGCTCCGGAAAAGTTTGCCCTAGCTGAATATAATCTGCATCCGATCGGATCCGGGCCATATGCGTTTTCTGATTTTCAAAAAGACGCCGGGGGCAATATTTTGACGCTTAAGCTTACGGCTAATAAAAATTATTACAATGGAGCGCCATATATTTCAAGAATAACCTTCAATTTCTATCCTGCTGATAGCGCGCTTATTGATGCCTATAATAAAAAAGAAATTATGGGCATGGGCAGTATTACCCCGCAAAATATAAAAGATATCAAGAATGTGAAGAGTACCAATATGCATGAACTTGTTATTCCCCGATATTTTTCGGTGTTTTTCAATCAGACAAAAAGCGCCGCTTTGGCAAACGATGAAGTGCGCAAAGCTTTAAATCTGGCCGTAAACAGGCGTGAACTGGTGGATAGTGTGTTGTTTGCAAAAGGCTTGGCGCTTAAATCGCCTTTCTTTCCGCAGATGAAGGGTTATGTCGAACAATCAACAGATGCCAATATTGATGAAGCCAAAAAAATTCTGGACGAAGCCGGCTGGAAAATAAACGCAGAAGAAAATGTCCTCAAAAAAAGTTCAACAAAACTGGAATTTGAATTAGTAACAGCTGACTGGCCGGAGCTGGTAACGACAGCGGAAATGCTCAAAAAACAGTGGGAAAGCATAGGCGCTAAAGTTAACGTAAAGGTTCTGGCAGTTTCTGATTTGCAACAGAACTATATTCGCACTAGAGAATATGACAGTCTCTTGTTCGGACAGGCCACGAGCTTCAATCCGGATTTATATTCATTTTGGCATTCCAGCCAAAAGCGCGATCAAGGCCTTAATTTATCCATGCTGGATAATAGTGAAGCAGACTCTCTGTTGGAAAGCGCTAGGCAGGAAATGGATGAAGGCAAAAGAGTCGAAACTTATCAAAAGTTTCAAGAAATTTTAATCAAAGAAATTCCGGCTATTTTCCTTTACGGACGTTATTATTTGTATCCGGTCAATACCAAGGTCAAAGAAATCAATGCGCAAAATATTAATAGTCCGGAACAAAGATTCACGGATGTTAATAAATGGTATGTCAAAACAAAAAGGGTTTTTAAATAGCTTATTAGCTTTTTAGAAAATAAATAAATAATAAAAATATTATGGAAACAGATTTCAAAAATGTTCCCAAGCATTATGCAGCCCGAACACAGGAAAAAATGCAAGATGTTTTGATGGATCCTAAGGGTGTTGGCCCAGCTATACATTATTATATGATTCGCGGGGGAGTTGATCAGAAAAATATCACTGTCTGGGAACCAGGCACAATTTCGGGAGAATATATTAAAACGTACGGTCATTACCACGTCGGAGATTTGAGCGAAACTTACTGGATTATTTTCGGAGAAGGCGTGGCTCTTTTGCAAAAATTAAAAAAAGATGCGGAGGGGCAGATGATTGCCGACGAAGTGGAGGAGTTTAAGGCAATCCCAGTTAAAGTGGGTGATAAAATTTTCATGTCTCCCGAGGAAGGCCACTTGGTTGTTAATACCGGCCAGACTTATTTTGCCACGGCTGATGACAGTCCGGTTGATTTTGAAGATCGCGATCCTGTTAGTTTTCCTGGACATGCAGATTATGAATTGGTCAAAAAAATGCGAGGTTTTGCGTATTATGTCGTTGAACACGAAGGCCAGCCGGCGCTCAAAAAAAATCCTCTGTATAAATCAATCGAAAAAGAAGATTTAGGTGGATTGGAAGTCATAGAATGACAAATGACAAATTACCAATGACAAATCAAAACCAAAATCAAAATGACAAAAATAAATACAACTTAGCTGAACGCACATCTAAGTTTGGTTGTGAGGTTATAATTTTTGTCAAAAAAATAAAAGAAAATAATATAAATAGATCAATTACTAGCCAGTTGATTCGTAGCGCTACTAGCATTGGCGCTAATTATATGGAGGCTGATTGTGCAGAATCAAAAAAGGACTTTGTTCATAAGATAGGTATTTGTAAAAAAGAGTCTAAGGAAACAACCTATTGGCTTCATATGTTAGCAACTGCCGAACCTAACAATGCTGATTATTGTAGAAAATTATGGAAAGAAGCACATGAATTAACGCTTATTTTTTCTAGTATTGCCAAGAGAAAGTATTAGTTGTTATTTGGACTTTGTCATTGACTTGTCATTAGTCATTGGAAATTAGTCATTAATTTTAAACTTATGCATAGTATCATCCTTTGCGGTGGATCAGGCACACGCCTTTGGCCGCTGTCGAGAAAAAATTTTCCTAAGCAATTTCTGAAACTTTATAGCGACAAGTCGCTTCTGCAAGAGACGTTTTTGAGAATGAAAGAGGTTGTGCCGGAAACCAATATATATTTCGTGACTAACGGAGATAATTACTACAATGTCCTGAATCAGATCAGAGAAATCTATCCAGATTTTTTGGAAAGTCAGGTGCTCAAAGAACCAAAAAGCTTGAATAATATGCCAGCCTTGGCTTTGGCTGCGAAATATCTTAAAGATGTAATAAAAATAGACGAAACGGCGCCGATTATCGAAGTACACTCCGATCATTATATTGGCAATCGACCGGCTTATGCTAAAATTGCCAAAAATGCGCTTTCAAAAATAGGTGACAATATCGGCACAATAGGAATTGTTCCAACGAAGCCGGACACTAGTTTTGGATACATAAAAAAAGGAGAGAATCTAGGCGATTATTACAAGGTTGAAACATTTAAGGAAAAGCCGGATAAAAAAACAGCCGAAGAATTTTTTGCTTCCGGGGAATATCTATGGAACGCCGGCATGTATCTTTTCAATATAAAAACTTTGGCTGACGAAATGAAAAATCATGCGCCTGAATTCTATTCCTTGTTTGAAAAAGATTACGATACTTTTTTAAAGGATTTCCAGAATTTGCCGGCAATTGCAATTGATTATGCTATTGCTGAAAAATCAAACAAGCTAATAACTTTTGAAGGTGATTTTGATTGGAGTGATGTGGGCAGTTTTGATGTTCTGGCAGAAATCTTGGGAAGAAAAAAAGATGAAAATCCGAAACATGTTTCCATTGACTCAAAAAATGTTTTTGCTTATTCGGTCAACGATGGTTTGATTGTCACCTCGGGTCTTGAGGACGTGATTGTGATTGAAAACAATGACAGTATTTTGGTGCAAAAAATGGGCGAGAGCAATGATGGCGTGAAAAAAGTGGTTGAATATCTCAAAGAAAAAAATTATCCGGAACTTTCTGATAATGTGATCGGCTACCGTCCATGGGGGAAATACGAGGTTCTGATTGACGAAGATAATCACAAAGTCAAAAAAATCACAGTTTATCCCGGAGCGAAACTGAGTTTGCAATCGCACAACAGGCGGGCGGAGCACTGGGTGGTTGTCAAAGGCACGGCCGAGATTGTTCATGGCGAAGATTTGTTGACACTTGAAGAAAATGAAAGCACTTTCATACCGGTAGGCACCAAACATCGCTTGGGCAATCCGGGGAAAACCAATCTGGAAATTATCGAAGTCCAAACCGGAGACTATTTGGAAGAGGATGACATTGTCAGATATGAGGATGTCTATCAAAGAAGTTAGCTTCTGAAACTGGACAAAATAATGAAACTAGTGTATACTTAGTATATAGTAAAGACTTCTTCAACTTTGTTTTATATTGCTTTAAATAAGCCTTTTTAACTTTCTCTTTTTTGAAAGTCTTTGTTTTCTATATGCGTTATGCTTTGGCGGTATGGCGCAGTTAAATTAAAAAATTAAAGCCTTGGTGGCGGAATTGGTATACGCGCATGCTTCAGGAGCATGTTCTCGTAAGGGATTGGGAGTTCGAGTCTCCCTCAAGGCACAAAACACTAAACTTGCGGCAGATTCTAATTTATATTTTCTACTGATTAAAAAATTAACTTTAAAAAATAAGCAAGTAGTTATCTTTCAAATTTAGGATCCTAGCATTTTATTTTTTGCTGCACTGCTCGGCGTGAACGCTCTCTGCTAAATTATTGTCACGGCAGGCCAACTTTATAATTGCCATCGCAATAATTGTCTAGCGCCTGCGTAAAGTTTCGCAAAAAATCAAATGCAGAGATTCTAAAATAAAAAAACAGATAATTTACTTTCGTTAGTGTTCAAAAACTATGTTTAACAAAAAACAAGGCGGCCAGATGGCTGCCAACGCGAACCCTTTGCCTGCTAGACAGGTAGGCAACAGGCAAGCGGCTGCGTTCAAAAAGCCGCTAAAACAATTGGGCAAGATGATAGAGCAAAAAGCCTATCATGTCAGGATGGAAAAACCTTCCAAAAATGTTAGCCAGCATTCCGGCCAGCCTTCACGGCGTAATGCTCCAAGCAGGCGTCCTAGCCAGAATATTGGCAGGAGGATTAATATCAGCAATAACACAAGGACTCAGAAGTCTCAGGGGAATGTGGTCAGCAAAAATCTGCGCATAACCCCGATGGGAGGAAATGAGGAAGTTGGTCGCAATATGACCATGTTTGAATATGACTCCGACATCATAATCTTAGATATGGGCATTCAGTTTCCAGAAGAAGACATGCCGGGAATAGATTATATTATTCCAAATATGAGTTATCTGAAAGGCAAGGAAAAAAATGTCCGCGGAGTTCTTTTGAGCCATGGACATCTCGATCATATTGGAGCGGCTCCGATCTTGCTCAAAGAACTCGGCTATCCACCGATTGTCGGACGTGATTTGACATTGGCCTTGGTCAAGAAAAAGATGGAAGACTTCGACAAAAATTCAGCGCAAAATTTGAAAATCATCAGAGTCAATTCCGTCTCTGACAAAGTCAAACTGGGAAAATTTGAAATTGAATTTTTTGAAGTGGAGCATTCTGTGATGGATGCAGTCGGTGTTATTATTAGAACTCCGGACGGAACAATAATCCATCCCGGTGACTGGACGATGGACAAGAATCCGAATCATAAAATGGTCACCTATGATCATTTGTCGAAACTGCCTTCACCGCGGATACTTATGCTAGAAAGCTTGGGTGCGACGGACAATGAATCGGCCGACAAACCGGAATCGGAAATGTATAAAAACTTGAACGAACTTATCAGCTCAGCCACGGGACTGGTTATTATCGGCACATTTTCTTCACAAATCGAGCGTATTGGAAAAATTATCGAATACGTGGAAAGTATTGGCAAGAAAGTGGCACTGGATGGATATAGCATGAAAATGAATATCGAAATTGCCAAGGAATTGGGCTATATCAAAGCGCATAAAAAGACTCTGATTTCAGTTAATGAGATTCAAAAACATCCGAGAAATAAAGTGGTGGTGATTTGCACCGGCGCGCAGGGCGAAGGCAATGCTGTGTTGTCGCGCATCGTCAATGACGAACATCGCTTTGTGCGAATCCAAAAAGATGACACAATCATATTTTCTTCGTCGATTGTTCCAGGCAATGAACGCACTGTGCAAAGGCTGAAAGATGATCTCTATCGCAAGTGCGATAATGTTATCCATTCTGATATTTTGGATGTCCATACCAGCGGACATAGCAACGCTAATGATATTCAAGATATCTTGCGTCAGATCAAGCCTGATTTCTTTCTGCCGGTCTATGGCAATCACTATATGCTCAAAGAAGCGGCCAAACTGGGAGAAAAAGTCGGCATTCGCAAAGAAAATATTTTTGTTTTGGACAATGGCCATCAATTGGAGGTCCATGAAAACAAAGCCAAGATTTTGCCAAACAAAGTGGACACGGCTTATGTCATGGTAGACGGATTGGGCGTGGGCGACGTTGGTGAAGTGGTGCTGAGAGACAGACAGCTTTTGGCTAAGGACGGAATGTTTACGATTGTCGTTATTATAGATTCCAAAACCAAAAAAATTATCGGTACGCCGCAAATCACGTCGCGCGGATTTATTTTCGTCAAAGAAAATTTTGATTTGGTGAATGCGACAAAGCGGGTGGTGGAAAAGGTGGTCAAAGAAAAAACTTCCGAAGGTTTGCCGGTCAATTGGGATTATGTGAAGAATAATATCCGTGAATCTGTCGGATCGTTCTTGTTTACTAAAACAGAAAGACGACCGATGGTTTTACCAGTAGTAATCGAAGTATAAATGAAATGAAAAAGCTGCTCAGAAATGAGCAGTTTTTTATTTGTAAAAAATTATTTTTTGTAAGCAATATATTTTTTACCTTTCTTTTTATGCAATTTCTAGAATTAACTTTTCTTTCTAGATAAGAAAAGTTACAAAAGAAAGTCGCGCCCGATGAAGATACTGATGGCAAGCGCTTCGTTCTTCGCTAAAATTTGCACTTCGCTACGCTCCGTTTTAAAATTTTTTAACGCTCATCACTCGCGCTTCGCCTACGTACTTCATATGGCGCCTATAAATACCAAATACTGGATACAAAATACGAAATACTTAATTTGGTTTGCAAAAAAAGCCTGTTTTGGGTATTATTAAAGCAATTGATAATTAATTAATGTATTTATGGCAAAACGAATTTTTTCGGGCATTAAGCCAAGTGGAAGCCTTACAATTGGAAATTATATCGGTGCAATCAGAAACTGGCTTGATTTTCAGGACGAGTACGAAGCCGTTTTTTGTGTCGTTGATATGCATGCAATAACAGTTCCACAAGATCCAAAGACTTTAAATAAGAGGACTATTGAAATTGCGAAAATATATTTGGCTTCCGGAATTGATCCAAAAAAATCGGCCATATTTGTTCAATCGCAAGTAGCTGAGCATGCGGAATTGGCATGGATATTAAATACTGTTGCTCGAGTATCTGATTTGGACAAGATGACTCAGTTCAAAGATAAGTCTCAAAAAAATGGCAGGGAAAGTGCCGGTGTTGGTCTATATGATTATCCGGTTCTGATGGCCGCGGACATTCTGCTTTATGATGCAGAAAAAGTTCCAGTCGGAGAGGATCAGGTGCAACATGTAGAACTGGCTCGCACTTTAGCCAAGCGGTTTAATAATAATTTTGGAGAAACATTTGTTATTCCAGAGCCATTTGTGAAAAAAAGCGGGATGCGAATCAGGGGGCTTGATGATCCGACAAAAAAAATGGATAAGTCATCTTCTTCAGAATATAATTACATTGCTCTTTTGGATGACGCTGAATCAGTACGTAGAAAAATAAAAAAAGCCGTGACGGATAGCGGCAGCGAAATAATTTATAGCGAAGAGAAGCCTGCGCTAAAAAATCTTATAAACATTCATTCTTTTTTTTCCGAAAAAAGTCCGAAAGATATTGAAAAAATGTATGCTGGCAAAGGCTATGGAGAATTCAAAAATGATTTGGCCGAAATAGTTGTTTCTTTTTTGAAAGATTTCCAACAAAAATACAATTCTTATTCTGATGAAGAAGTCATAAAGATATTAAAAGAAGGCGCGGAAAAGGCTCGATTGATTGCTGAAAAGAAAATGCAAGAAGTGAAAAAGAAAGTTGGATTCATCATTTAAGGCTAAGGTCTAAAATCTAAAGTCTAAAACAATTGAAAAAGTTCAAATTTATCATTTTTTATTTTCTAGTGTCAGGATTGTTTTAGAAAAAATTAAAGTTAATTCATGAGCTTCCTTCCATAGCTCCCTGCATATATTCTTAGATTCAGGATGAGCTTCGGCTAAAATCTCCAGCCAATATTTAGTTTCTCTGCATTCTTTTTTGCAAATATATATTTTATTTTTAAAGTCTTTTTTTGAACAGGATCCACCAGCTTCAAAATAGTTAGCGCCTATGCTAGTAGCTGATCTTACGAGCTGGTTAATTAGAGGCAAACTCAAATTGTCTTTTTTTATTGTCTTTAAAAAAATTACAACCTTTTTGCTAAAATTAGTTGTTCTTTCTTCTAAATTATTCTTCAAAAACGCAGGCATTTATACTTAATTTAGATATTAGACTTTAAGCTTTAGACTTTGAAATTATTTTCTAATAATTTCCAGCAGTTCATCTCTCTTTTCTTCCATCCTTTCTTTAGTTTTTGCTTCGACATTCAGACGGATGACCGGTTCCGTGTTTGAGCCACGCAGATTGAAACGCCAATCTTCAAATTCTATGGAAACGCCGTCAGTTTCATCAACATTCTTAGCCTGCGGAGAATATTTTGATTTAGCTTCGGATATTTTTGTTTTCACGTCAGAAACTTCACTGTTGATTTCTCCACTGACAAAATATTTATTCCAGAACATTTCCGTCATGATTTCTGAAAGCGTTTTTTTCTCCGTTGAAAGAAATTCCAGCATCATTACAAAGGGAATTAAGCCATTGTCGCAGAAAAAATAATCTTTAAAATAATAATGCGCGCTCATTTCGCCGCCAAAAACCACGTTTTCTTTCCGCATCCTTTCTTTAATGAAAGCATGACCGGATTTTGTCATGATGTCTGAACCTCCGTTTTCTTTGGCGATATCTTGAATTGCCCATACTAATCTTGGATCATGCAAAATTGTTGCTCCCGGCGTTCTTTCTAAAAATATTTTTCCTAAGAGTGCCGTGATGAAATAGCCTTCAATAAATTCGCCTTTTTCTGTAAAGAAGAAACAGCGGTCGGCATCAGCGTCCCAGGCTACTCCGAAATCAGCCCCATTTTCCACAACCAATTTGGAAATTTCTTCTCGGTTTTCTGGTATTAATGGATCCGGACGGCCCTTGGGAAAATTGCCATCTGATTCCCAATTAAGTTTGACTACTTCAATATCAGAGTTTTCCAATAATCTATCAATAGCCCGGCCGGCCACTCCGAAATTCGGATTAGCAACAATCTTAAATTTTTTGAATTTAGAAAAATCAGCGAAAGTTTTAATTTTGTTTATGTAATCATCCATTATATTTTTCTTTTCGATCAACTTTAGATTTTCTTCCGTCAATTCAAAGTTGCTAATTTCAGACGTATCTTGCATGGCAATGTCACGAATTTCAAAAAGTCCAGTGTCGGATGAAATTGGTCGCGACTCTTCGCGTACGAATTTTGCTCCATTATATTCCTTGGGATTATGTGAAGCGGTAAGGGAAAATCCTCCGGCATATCCGTAATTGGCTACGGCAAAATAGAGCATGTCAGTGGAAATCTCTCCCACGTCGATTACTTTTATTCCCTGATCCGTGACAGCTTTGATGGCGGCTTTTTTGAGTGATGGGGAGGATAAACGCACATCTGATCCGATGACAACCTCGCTGGGTTTCACAAATTTGCAATAAGCTTTGGCAATTTTGTAAGCATCCTGCTCATTTATTTCGGAGGGGTAGATGCCGCGGATGTCATAGGCCTTGAAGATTCCTGGGTTCATAAAATATTTCAATAATCAATGATCAATGAACAATTTACAATAAATTTCTAATGAATTAATTATTTAAAACATTGAAAAATTGAAAATTGGTTGAAAATTGAAAATTGTAAATTGAAAATTATAAAAACATCCTCTAAATACTAACAAATATAGTGTTTTTACTCAAGGTGAACGTTTTTTTGGAATTTTTCCAATTCTTTTTGCAAAAGGGGATATTTTTTCAAAGAAGGATTTTCTTTCAGAGTCTCTTCGGCATAGTCACTGGCTATTTCAATGAGTTTTACGTTAGTGACATGTTGCATGGCGATGTCCGGCAGGCCGGATTGGCGGGTGCCGAAAAACTCGCCGGGACCGCGCAGTTTGAAATCTTCTTCGGCGATATCAAAACCGCTGGCATATTTTTCCATAGCTTTGAGGCGGCTTTTGCTGAGGGCGGAACTTTTGGCGAAAAGGAAACAATAGGATTGATGTTCGGCGCGTCCGACTCGGCCGCGAAATTGATGCAGCTGCGAAAGTCCGAAACGATCGGCGTCTTCGATGATCATAATTGAAGCGTTGGGAATGTCGATGCCGACTTCGACAACGGAAGTGGAAACCAAAATATCATACTTTTTGTCATTAAAATCTTGCATGATTTTTTCTTTTTCATTTGATTTAAGTCTTCCGTGCAAAAGCGCCAGTTTCAAATCGGGAAATACATTTTTGGAAAGTCTGGCGTGTTCTTCGGTGGCCGCTTTAAGTTCTGACATTTTTTGCGATTCTTCAACGAGAGGAAAGATAATGAAAACCTGGCGGCCGTTTTTGATTTCACTGCGCACAAAATCATAGGTTTTCTGGCGCTCGGCCGCGGTGATAATCTTGGTTTTGATTGTTTTGCGATTTTTGGGCATTTCATCCAAAACAGAAAGATCAAGATTGCCAAAAAAAGCCATCGCCAAAGTGCGGGGAATGGGAGTTGCCGACATTGATAGCAAATGCGGTGTTTTTTCCGGCAAGCCGTCATTTATTTCAGAAATTTGCCCGCCTCGCGTCGATGAGCGGTCATTTCCGCGAGTCGAGGCGGGTTGTTGCAAATAGGCGCGCTGATCGACGCCGAATCTGTGTTGTTCATCAATAACAACCAAGGCCAGATTTTTGAATTTAACACCTTTTTGGATAAGCGCGTGAGTACCGATGACAAGATTAATAGCACCGAATTTAATTTGAGAAATTAATTCGTCGCGGGAAATCTGATCTCCTAATTTTGAATTTCTAATTTTGAATTTTGATTGAATTTTTAATTTTGAATTTTGAAAATTGGGATTTGTTTGGAAATTGGAAATTGGAAATTGGAAATTATTTATTTCTTTATATGAATTGGTTAATAGCGCTATGTTTATATCGCGATTTTTTAGAAGTGCTGAAAGTGTCAGGTAGTGTTGCCGCGCTAAAACTTCAGTCGGTGCCATAATAGCCACTTGATAGCCGGAGTTTATAACTGACAAGGCGGCCATGGCGGCTACCACGGTTTTGCCGCTGCCGACGTCACCATTGAGCAGCCGGTTCATCGGTCTTGGTTTTTCCAGATCTTTCAAAATTTGAAAAGCGGCCTTTCTTTGCGCGTTGGTGAGAGAAAATGGAAGGGCGGCAACAAATTTCTGCATTAATTTTTCATCAAAAGGAATCGTGACGCTCTGCTGTCTTTCCCAAGAAATTTTGGCGCGCTGAGATGCAAGTTGAAGCAGAAACATCTGTTGGAAGGCGAAACGCTTTTGCGCGATTTCGGCTTGCTTGGCATTTTTAGGAAAATGAATATATTTTATAGCCTCAGACAGGGAAGGTAGATGCAAACCTTTGAGAATATTTTCCGGAATCGGATCTTGAAGCTCATCCGCAAATTTTATCAAATTTTGCAGTTGCCAGCGGATCCATTTCGAAGTCAGGCCTTCAGTTTCCGGATAGATCGGAACCAGCCGGCCGGTGTTGGTTGGAATTCTTGAAGAAAGTTCCCAGGCCGGATTGGAAAAAAACAAGCCCTTGGCGTCTTCGGAAACTTTACCGCTGAGGCGCACGCCTTTGCCTTCCGTTAATGAATCGCTAACATAGGGCTGGTTGAACCACACGGCACGTACTGTGCCGGTGTCATCTTGCACAAAACATTCCGTGATGAGCATTTTTTTCTTCCAAGTTCGGATCAGTTTGCTTTTGGTGACTTCGCCCATGACAGTGGCAGTTTGCCCGGCCGCAAGATTGTCGATTGCAACTCGCTCGGAGTAATCTTCATAGCGGAAAGGGAAGTGCAGCAAAAAATCCTCGACAGTTTCCATGTTGAGCTTCTTGAGAGCAGCGGCATATTTCGGGCCAATGCGCGGGATGTCGGATAATTTTGTTTTAAGACTTAGCATACCCAGTAGTAGAAATTCGAATTAACCTTTTCTGTTTAAAAGTTTTGAATTAATTTATTTTTATTTATGCCCCGTAATTATTTTCTAATTTTCACTACTGGGCATAAATACAGTATAACGTATTTTTAGGATATAAAAAAAGGGGTCCGAAATTTCCGAACCCCTTTTATTGTTCTGGAAGAATGGGCTAGCGTTTTAACGCAGCCGCTCTCTCCTTTTTTTCACATTCTTCGCAATTTTTCGTCAGCGGATGCTCTGTCAGATATTCAAGGTCAATATCTTTTTTGCATGCCCCACAGATGCGATAACTGCGAGTTTTTTTCACTTCTTCGATTACTTCTTTTATTTCAACAATATCCCGGATGATTCTTTTCTTCTTTTCCTTAAAATCTTCTATGATCAAATAGTATTCCGTTTTCAATCTTTTATTGTTTTTTAAATCATTGCTGAGTTTATTCAGCTCTTCCATTGTTTCTACAAGTTTTTTTCCTTATAATCCTTTTTTTCTTTTAAGGATTCAATCACTATCCTTATTTGAGCATCACTCAATCCTTCTTTTTTGGCCGCATTTTTCATTTTTTCTCCCCCCTAATTAGTTATTAACGCATGATTGCGTCTGAAAACTTTTTAATGTACTGATTATAGCAATATTAAATAATTGCATAAATTAAACAAAAAGTCAAGCGTCACGTTTTTAAAATAGAAGCTTCTGTAGAGGCCTCTATAGAAGCCTCTAAAAACAAAAATCCTCACATAAAGCGAGGATTCTTCTTTTGTGCGCTTGGGAGGAATCGAATCCCAGTAGCAGTCCTACTGGACGCTACGGGACAAGCCTGCAACCCTCTTGATAAGCAACTTTACCCCGTACCAAAGCGTAGCTTTTGGTTTGGGGCAGACGCGGCACTTGCCCCGCATAAAATTTGCTATTTTTGTGCTCTCGGGAGGAATCGAACCTCCGACCTTCTGGACCGCAACCAGACGCTCTATCCACTGAGCTACGAAAGCAAATTTTTATGCGGGGTCCACTGGCTACAAGGACCTTAGAACGCAAAGTTCAGTATATAATATAAAATAAAAAAAGCAAACACTAGTTATGTTTAACAGCAAAAATATTCTTTAGTATTGTAAAAGTATTGTAAAATTAAATATGCAGCACTCTTTCTATCGTATCAATCATGCTCGGATCCTGCTTGATTTCCGGGATGTATTCTGTCAGTATTTCGTGCAATTTGGCAGGATTTTCATCTCCAATAGGTATGTGCACAAAAGGGAAAGTGGAAGCCTTGGTATGCAAGCTGATGGTTTTTGTGTGATGGGGATCGTAAAAAATCCAAAAAGAATGGATGTTTTCGTATAGATAAATTTCCTTGTCGGCTATGATGCCTTCATCCGTTATAGCAAAAGTAACGACAAGCGGATCTTTCTGCGAATAGATATAGCCCACAATGCCGATCAAAATGAAAGTAACAGCCATCATTGGTCCATTTGTGTATAGCGCATAGGCGATCATTGCTAAAATGAACAAGGCAGCTATGATGTACCAGCGTCCGGATTTTTCGTAAACTTCGAATTGAGGAGCCCGCCAGGAGTACAATATTTTTCCGGTATCTTGGCCTAGGTCTTCTTCATTTTCTATATCGTATTGATCAGCTTCAAAATCCTGCTCTTCTTGGTAGGCTGCAGGTTGTTTGTTTCGTGGTGTTTTTAGATCGAATGACATGCTATAATTCTAACATAGATGTCCGGGTTTACAAACATGTTTCTAGCTGGTATCATAAACAAGCTTGAAATATTGGATATTTTAAGGTAATTTTCTGGAGAGATGGCCGAGTGGTTGAAGGCAACGGTCTTGAAAACCGTCGTGGGGCAACCTACCGTGAGTTCGAATCTCACTCTCTCCGCCAAGTTTTACATTCAGCGAAATTGAACAGGTCAAAAACCAAAATCCGACGCTAGATATGCTGAAGAAACTTGCGAAAGCCCTTGGTGTGAACATTGATAAAATTATAAATTGATATTACAAAAAGTGTCGGGGGGGGGGGATAGAATACAAGTAGCACGAAAAGGTCAAAACTATTAACAATTAACAAAATATAAATCTATGAAATTTGAACAACCATCAACGCCATCACCAGAGGAAATGGCAAAAATAGAAAAAGAAAAAGCTTTGTCAGACGCGGAGCTCTTAAAGGGCGGGGCAGATTATAAATTCGATGAAAAAGGCCAAAAGAGATTGGATGTAACGGATGAACAAATTGAAAAAGCAAGAGGAGAAATGGAACAAGATAAGAATAAAGAAAATATAGAAAGTCCAAAAATAAAATTTCCAGAAAATATAAATATTGTAAAAGCGCTTCAAGGAAAGTTGGCGGAATATAAGGAACGACTTGGTGCACAAATGAAAGAAGACCCATATAAAGCACCTGAATTATTCACGGATACGAATTATAAAATTGCTGTTTTAGAAAAACTTTTAACGGACGGAGAAGTTAATACGCACGAACTGTCACGAGAATTAAATGAAAAATACGGTGGTTTTAGTGTTGGAGATTTTGATAATGCTTGTGCGGTTATTGAAGATTATACCAAGACAGGAGGAAAAGAAGTTGCTGGTGGAACTGGTTTGAAATTTGAGAAAAAACAAGAAGAACAAAAAAAAGAAGGCAATGAAGATACTATTGAAAAATTAACTCCCGAAAATATTGAAAATTCTGTCAAAAGCGGAAAGCCAATAGAAGTAAAAGTTCAAAGGAGTTCAGGTGAAATAGAGAAAGGATGGATGGTCACGGGAAGTGACGGAAAAGACGCCGTTGTTATTAAAAGCGTTGAAGGTGGAAAATTTATAAGAAAAGTTATTCCGATTGAAGAATTACAAGAGCTTAACAAGGAGGTGGATCAAGAAGAATTAAAGAAAAACATTTCAGAAGTAAAAAGTTTTGATGATTTAATAAAAACTGTTGAAAAAGGCGGAGGGATTGAAGGAAGCCAAGAATTTTATGATGCGAAAAAATTAAAAAATGTTATTGATAAAGTCAGAAAAGGAGAATTGGGAATCACTTATATTACAAGAACGGGCGGATTAAGACAGAAAGTTGCGGACTTATTGGCATTAGAAAAAGTCCGAAAGAATTTGGAAAGTCGTTAGGAGGTGCGCCAGTTTCACTGGCACGAAATTCGGCGGCGGCGGAAAAAATTGGAATCGGAAAGCGGGAGTGGGCAAAAATTCCTTTTTTCCCCTAATTCCCTTCCTTTTTGCCCGCCCGGGCGGTTGGATTTTAAAAGTCGGAATTCGGATTTTCGTCAAAAAATGTTCGAACTTCGTTCAAAAAACACCGCACAATTTAATAAATATTTTGGAAAGGTGGCTGAGCGGTCGAAAGCAGCACACTGCTAATGTGTTGAACTCGAAAGGGTTCCCAGGGTTCGAATCCCTGCCTTTCCGCATCTGTGCAAAATCAGCTTTATCTTCTACTTTTTCTAGTAGTTGATAGGGCTGTTTTAGTTTATACGAAGCCATTTCCTGATTTTCAATCGTGGCGTTCAAAAGTAGTTTTTCCAAGACTTTATGTTTTTTCAAATCATCGCCACCGATAAAATCATTTTCCAATAAATACGGGCTTAAAAACACTTTTTTTGTTTGTTCTAAAGTGCGAGCAGATACTTGCGGGCTTTGCTTCTCTAAGTCTTTTAGTTGTTGAGTTATGTCGGCAGTTTCCTTGTTTAAGGCTTCTAGCTTCGCCTCTATGGTGTCCGAAGCATATTTTCCACTAAGTTGTATGTCCAGAAGCCGAAGCTGTTGCTGGGCGAGCAAATCAAGCCGTTTTTCCAGATTGGATTTTATGGTTTCGAAAAAGTTTTCGTCTTTCAAGTTTTTCTCTTGGTCTGCTTCATAGCAAAGTTCAATAAATTCATTATCAAACTGGATTTTTGGAAACACAGAGGCTAAAACTTTTTCAGCTTTCTCACTTCGCATATAGTGATTATGCTCATCGCATTTTCCTTTGCCATTGGTGCAGTAATAATAAACAAAACCTTTTTTCTCCATAGCCGTCATTAGGCAACCGCACTTATGGCAAGTCATAAAACCACGAAGCGGAAAGAAATGTTTTTTGTAACGGCTTCTATTTTTTCCATTGATAACATCTTGAACTTTATCAAATAAATCCTTGGAAATAATCGGGGTATGATTACCCGAATAATATTTTCCTTTAACCAACATTACACCATAATAAAAGGGGTCTTGTAGGATTTTGTGAATTTTGCTTTTATGATATTTATTTCCACCACGGGAACGAAATCCTTGTTGATATAGAATATCAGCCACAGCTTTGAGGCTACGACTGCCAGTGGCATATAATTCATATGCGTGTTTGATATATTTTCCCCGTTCTTCATCAATAAGGATTTTTTTATTGATTTTGTCATTCACATATCCGATTTTGGCATTGTTGGGATAATCGCCATTATTTAGCTTGGTCTGCATGCCACGCTTAACGTTTTTGCTCAAATCTCTAATATATTGATTTGCCATTCCGCTTTCCACATTGAAAATCAAAGCATTATCTTCTGGCAAATAGCGTCGCTCATTGGTCTGAATATCCTTGATGATTTCTTGTTGCAAAAGCCATTGAATTTTTCCGCTATCGACAGGATTTCGAGATAGGCGGTCAAGTTTCCAGCAAACAATGCCGTTAGCCTTGCCTTGTTCAATCATTTTTAGCGTTTCCGCAAATAACGGACGATTGTCGGGTTTCTTGGCAGATTTTGATTCAGTGAAGACTTTGACAATATTCAGCTCTAAATCATCGGCTAGCTTTTTCATAGTGCCAACTTGCGATTCTAGTGATAATATTTGTCGCCCCTTGTCTTCGGAAGACTTTCGGGCGTAAAGGATATATTTCATAATATTCAATATTTAGATATTCATAACTTAGCGGAATTAAGAGATAAAATCAAGGGGCTAGATTTTTTAGGTTGAACTGTTTATATACAACTTCCTTGAGGTATTCATTGGAAAAAGTTGTTTGAAAAGCTGGCTTTGCAGAAGAAAGGTTATAGAAATTTTTTAGCGTTTGTATAGTTTTGTTATCAAAAAATTTGTTTGGTTGCTCTAAGTTTTTAGAACAAAAATATTTCTTCTTGCGAAACATTTTTTTGTTATTGCCGTCCTTGCTTAAGTATTTGCAAACATAAGCTCCAAGATTTGTGACATTCTTGATCTTGTTTATTTTGACAAATCCGTGTCCCCAAATATCTGAAAGAATAGAATTTTTAATATGAGGCAAATTACATAAAAAATGATAATGGACAGCTCCACGCTTTTGAAATTCGATAATTGCGAGATATTTTAAATCAGGATAGCGGTAGCTTATACGCATAATAAATTTATTAAAATGACGATTGGCTATTTTAATATCTTGCATGTTTTCTGCAAAAGTTAAGGTGACAAATTTATCAAAATCTTGATTGGAATTAACAAGTCGCCGTATGTTTGTGCGAGTACGGGCAATATTATCGTCCCGTTTGCCAGTAGCAGTATCGGGTATGGAAAAATCTAGCTCCAATTGCTTCGGCTCGCAAGGCAATTTTTCTTTTTTCTTTTTTTTAAATTCCCTAAATAATGGCTTAGAATATTGATAATATTCTAAAATGTCTCCAGAAATAATTATTTTTTCAGTATATATCATAAAATTGTTTTCTGTTTAAGTGAGGTTATAATCAAGTTAAGAAGAGAACGCCACGAAAATTTTCACCGCTTCGCTGGTGAAAATTTATCTTTGGCGTTTCTCTGGCTAAACGCGCAATATAAATCAGCCATCGAATCTAAATATTCGTCGGCTTTATCTTGCGAAATCTCGACCTGATGTTTTCGCAAAAAATAGTCAATCAGTTTTTCTCTTAGCTCAAAGCTAAATTTGTAAGACATAAAAAAACGGCGCTACGATTTGTAGTGCCATTTTCTAATAAAGCGTTTACGCTATTTTATCCGTAAAGCCGTAATTGCTTTATTTAAGATATTTTTCGTTGATTTTTACCCAAGCGGTTTTGCCACTCGAATACTCTAAAAAGTCATCAATTTTAGTAGCTTTGTAAACTTTATCGTTTATATCTTTACAAGCCCGATAGTATTTTCGCCAGTTATCATTAGTTTCTTTAAAAGTATCTTCGGCTATTTCAGAAAAAGGAAATTGTTGGCTTAAATCTTTGGATTTAAAAATATGTTCCAAAATATAGTGGGCATTGGTCTTATCGTTTTTAAGCGAGATGTGAATTTCTTTTTCTTGGAAATATAAAAGGCTTTTATTAAAATCAAAATCAAAATCTGGCGTTTCTTCTTTGTTCAGAAACGGCAATATTTTTTTATAAAGTTTATCAATAAATCCTTGATATTCTTTTTTATCTGCTTCTGGCAATGGCTCATCAGGGCTAAATCTATGAAACAGCCAATCGGAATTATCGGTTATATTTTTAGGCTGAACTCCACAATGAACACTGTATAGATTTTGCAATGGAAACATAGGGTCTAGTTGATGTAGAGCTTCGGATTTTCTTGCTCGGCGTTCATTGTGCTGTTTTAGTTCCTTACCTTTCAAACCATAATTCCAACCTTTATCAGCATTGAGTTCCTTTTGTGCAAGGCGTATTTTTTCGCCTTCATTTTCGACTTGCTCAATAAATTCGGGAACTGCCATGATTATTTTTACAAAATCAGAAATAGCCTGATAGGCTTCAAGCGATGTTTGGCTTTGTTGGTATTTTTTAATAGCGTTATTGAGTCCTTTTTTCATACAAAAAACTGATTGATAAATCAGTTTAATGTAGCCTTATTTATGGCAAAAGTCAAGAAGTCTACTTTGTTTTGGTCCATGTACCACAACCAGAAGACTTGAATCCTTTATCGGTTGAGGAAATAGTTACAATTGCAGATGTGTCAGTGTTTTCATTGGCAATTATATTTCCTAGTGAACCTGTGAATCCTTTTAATCTTGAATAATAGCAACCATCACTACCACTGCTTTTATAAGTTCCTGGCAAAATATCAGTGCCGACAATAAAAATTCCGTCATTGAATGTAGTTTGTTCAGTTGTTATTGCGGAAAGGTCTTGCGTCCAAGTTCCGCAGCCTGAAGATTTAAAACCTTTATCTGTTGATTCAATTGTCACAACTGCAGGATAGTAGGTATTTTCGTTGGAAATTATATCTCCTAACGAACCACTAAATCCCTTAAGTCGAGCATAGTAACATCCAGATGAGCCTTTGCGTGTTCTATATGTTCCAGGCTGAATATCTGTACCAACTTCATAATTTCCGTCATTAAAATGAGGCTTTGCCAATGCTTCTTGCTTGGCCTTATCTTCGGCTTCTTTCTTCGCAATTTCTTCTGCGCTTAATTGCTTCGTTTCTACTTTTTTTTCTTGAGAATTGGCAGATTGTGCGTTATTTTGGGAAGTAGAAACTTCTTGATTTTTCGGTAAGGGATGTTTAGTATCGGAAATCATTCCAAATAAAATAAAAAATGCGATTGTAGATAATCCAAAAACTAACCTGATTTTTCCTTTCGAAAGTTTATTTTTAAACAGAGGTGAAAAAGTATTGGGGATAATCCAGCTAAGCAAAAAACAAATCAGAGAGATTAAAACTAAACCTACAAATAAATCTTCCATATTTTTTTTATTGTTTAATTATTATTGATTAGTTAAAAATTAGCACTAATATACGATATAGTCAAAGCTGGTTGGTTAATCAAATGTGGCAGATAGGTTACTTTTAATTTGACTTAATAACGATTCCTTTTCGTAGTTGGCAGAAGCTCTTACATGAAAAATAGGAAGCTTTGCGTTTTTAAAAATCTCATTAACTAGCTCATCTCTTAAAATCCTATCAATCTTAAGATGAGATGAATCGTCCAATTCAACTACTAATAGTGGTTTAATATTTTCTTTATCACAAATCAAAAAATCAACATGTTTAGACTGAATTTTATTTTGGTAATGATAATATTGGCTGTTGTTCATCTTTGGCAAATAAAGTAAATCCGCCATTCTAACTTTGGAAAATATTAAATAATCATTTCCGATAGTTTCCAACAAAACAAGGTAAAATTTTCTTTCCGCTTCTGTCAGTAAAGAATCCTTTTTTAAATATGGCCATTTGCTGGTTTTTACTTTATAAAAAACCGCCAGAGCCATTATCACCAAAGATAAAAATGCTATTGCAAATATTGGAAACAGAAAAGATATTTTCAGCATAAAATTAAAATTTATTGTTTTTACCATACTAGCACAATATCCAAATTTTAGATATTGATTTTTTGAATATACGCTGGTAGTATATGGGTAGAACAATACGCACAAAAGAATATGCCCTTTTTATTGAAAGGATGAAAAAAGCCCGACTTGAATCGGGTCTTCGGCAGATTGATGTGGCTAAGGCAATGAAGCGACCGCAGTCTTATATTTCTCGTGTCGAATCGGGAGAATATAGATTGGATATTTTGGAAGTGAAAAAATTCGCTAAACTTTACAAAAAGAGTATTGATTATTTTGTGAAATAATTGAACATAAAAATATGGGAATTCTTGATGTTTTAAACGCCTCGAAAATAAAAAAGGAGAATGAAAAATTGCAATCATTGATAACTCAAATGGGCGCAGGTGATGCAATAGCGATACAACGAAAGATTGATGAATTAGCAAAAGACAAGGATAGTTTAATTGCGAATAATGAACAACTCAAGAAAGAACAAGAAAATCTCACAAGCTCAATAGATGAAAAGAAATCCCAAATTATTGTATTAGAGGAAGAGTTAATGCTTGAAGACTTTGCGCTCTATAAACCAAAATTTAACTTTACTTCTAGTGATGAATATAAAAAAAGATTAGAGATAATTCGAGATAAGCAAAAACAACTAATAAAATCAGGTATTGCAGCCAATGGAAATCAAAACTGGACAGTAAATAACAACAGAACTCAAGGCAAGAAAATGGTCAATGATATGATTAAGCTGGTATTGCGGTCATTCAATAATGAATGCGACTACTGCGTTGATAATGTCAAATTCAATAATATCGAGAGAAGCGTGAAAAGAATCGAGCAATCGTATGAGTCTTTAAATAAGATTGGAGCAATCATGCAAGTTTCCATAAGTTATGACTATAAAGATTGTAAGCTTGAAGAACTATATCTTGCATATGAGTATCAGCAAAAGAAACAAGAAGAAAGAGAGGAACAGAAAAAAATACGCGAGGAGTTGCGCGAACAACAAAAGCTAGAACAAGAGATTAAAGAAGCAAGAGAAAAAATAGCAAAAGAAAAAAAGCACTTTTCAACAGCGTTAAAGGGATTAGAAGAAAGATATAAAAATGTTATTGATGAAGTTGAGAAAAAAATTATTCAGGAGAGAATGCGAGAAATCAGAGAACAGCTTGGAGAACTTGAAAAAGAGGAAAAAGTCATTGATTATCGGGAACAAAACGCTAAGGCTGGGTATGTGTATATTATTTCTAATATTGGCGCATTTGGGGAGGGTGTATATAAGATTGGTATGACCAGAAGACTTGAGCCTACTGATAGAATAGATGAGCTTGGTGACGCTTCTGTTCCATTTACTTTTGATATACATGCTATGATATTTTCAGATAATGCACCTGAGCTTGAAGCGAAAATACATCAACATTTTTACAACAATAGAATCAATAAGCTGAATAATAGGAAAGAATTTTTTCGAGCAGATATAAATGAGATAGAAAAAGTTGTAAAAGAAAATTATGATAAAGTTATTGATATGGTCAAGAATGCTCCAGCGGAACAATATCGAGAAAGTTTGCTAATAAAGTGATATGGGAGAAGCTAAATAAGTTCCAACTTCGTCCCATACTCTCCGCAGCGAACAAAGTGAGCGAGGAAAAGAGCAAGTAAACTGCTTTGCTTGCGTGCAGGATTCGAACGCCGGAGCGATGTTTTGCCAGCAGGCAAAACCGCGAGGCGGTGACCAGACAAATTTTTGCGACGGCAAAAATTTAGTCGAGGTAGATTCCTTGCCTTTCCGCAATTTTTCAAAATCAAAGTTTTGAGCTTTGGCCAACAAATCCGCCAAATAAAAAACCGGTCAAATCCGGTTTATTTTGTTGTCTAAAATAAAAAGCGGGGAACCGGAATGATAATTTTCCAGCTCCCCATTTTTTTAAAAGTGCGCTTCAGCATCTCTCAATGCTTTGTTTTTGATTGAGAGTTGCTTATTTTTTCCCGAACTTCGGGAATGATCATTTCGGGCATAGGGTCTTTTAAGTTGTTTTCTGTTTCTAAGCCCAATATTCTCGCGGCAGTGTCTTCCGTAATTCGCAGAACAAAACTAACGTCGTCTTGAAATTGAAACTCAAATTCAAAATCAAACTTGTCAATCGGATAATTTTTTTCCTCAAGATTTTTTATAAAAATTTTAATTAGGAAGTAAAATTGATCCCATGCTCTGTTCTTGAAAATTGCTCCAGGTGTTTCTTCCAACAGAATCTTAGGCCTTGGAATTGGATTTTTTTGTCTGCCGCTTTGGCATGCTTTTAACATGTCAGTGCCATCTGCCTCTTCAACTTGCTGTTTTGTAAATTTAAACCCCTCTAACAATATTCCGATTTTCTTTGCTTCCTCCCTCGTTATTTTTAGTAGCATCCTTTCTCCCCCCGTTTATTTATTTGTTAAACAACGATCAAAAAAAGCCTCATTGCTAACATCTTCTTATAGCATATTTACTGATTTTCGTCAATAGGTAAAATTTTTATTGATTTTAAGCCAAAAATTTTCAAAGTTTATCTTCGTGGATTTTTGTATGATTCTGGGAGAGGCTTAGGTTCATCATATACGCCTTTTTTCTCATGTATGTAGTCGGCTTGCTCTGCTCCTTTTTTTATTTTGTCATAATTGAGACCAGCTTCCCTAAAGCGCTCTCTAATTTCTTTTTCATCTGTTTCAGTTAGTATTTTTTTTATATCATCAGTAGGCATTTTTTTAATATTAATTTTTAGCTATCTTTATTTTAACGCAAATTTATATTTTCATCAATTTTTAAAAATTAAACACTTTTCATTTCTTGTCGGGCGATGACGATGGCAAAAACTTCTTTGGCGCCGGCTTTTCTCAAAACCTTGGCGCATTCAAAAATGGTGGAACCGGTCGTGGCAATGTCATCAACTAATAGCACAGTTTTATTTTTTACTTCTTTTAATTCTGTTATCGAAAATGCATCAGCCAAATTTTGCTGGCGGCTGTGATAATTTTTTATTTTCATCTGCGGCGGGGTATAGCGATTTCGAGCAAGGCATTCTTTCAGGGGAATTTCAAATTGGGGCAGAAGGTTTGCGGAAAGATACCGGGCTAATAATAATGACTGATTGAATCCGCGCCAGCGGAGGCGCCTATAATGAAGCGGAACGGGAACAATAATGTCAGGCAGGGGGACGTCAGTTTTTTGAAGGGCTTTCGCCAGAATTTCTCCCAATTCTTTATGCAAATCGGAAACAAAACGGTACTTGTATAAATGCACTAAGTGGGCAATCAGATTATTTTTGTAGGAAGTGGCCACGATGAGACCGCTGATAGAAGATTTTTTCCTGCAACTTTGGCAGGTGCGTCCGTCCGGCGTAATCATTTTTTCGCAAACTCCGCAGATATGCTCGTCAAGAAATTTTATTTTTGCAAAACAATTTTCACAAAGCCAGTCGCCTTCCTTTGCACAGGAAACGCACTTGATGGGAAAGAGAATATTTAAGGCAAAAATATGAACTTTGCGGAAAATTGTGAATAACTCCACTAGCATGGTTGTTTGTTTTTATTAAATATGTTATTATATTAACGTAGTACGGTATCTTCAATCTAACATAAACACAAAAATGCTGGAATTTTTAAAAGGTAAAAGCAATCATTTTATTGGAGTTGATTTTGGGACCTCTTCTATTAAGGCTGTCGAACTTTCCTATAAGGATCAGAAAGTTTTTCTAGAAAATTATGGGATTGTTGATCTAAACTTTTTGGCCGGAAGCGATTTTAATAAGCAAAAAGAAATCGGTAAATCTTATTCTTTTGAGCAGAATCTTGCTGAAGGAGTGATGCAATTGTTTGAAAAAATGAAACCCAAGGCAAAATCTGCAAATGTTTCCATTCCCGGATTCAACGGTCTGATAACTATTATAGAAATGCTGGATATGCCGGATGATGAATTGGCAAAAGCAATTCAATTCGAAGCCCACAAGTATATACCAAGCTCGCTGGATGAAATTTCCATGAGCTGGGAGGTTATTGAACGCGTGGAAAATGCCAGTCTGCCTCTTGCGCAAAAAATCGGCAAAGACGCTAATTCCCAAAAAATAAAAGTTCTGTTAGTGGCTGCTCCCAAAAAGGATATCGATCGTTATGGGAAATACGTTGCTACGAAAAACATGAAAGTCGGCGCTATCGAACTGGAAACTTTTTCTCTGGTCAGAGCCTTAGTGGGGGAAGATGCCGGAAATTTCTTGATTATAGATATAGGCTTGCAGGCCACAAACATAATTCTGGTTGAAAAAGGTATTGTAATGGTCAATCGCAGTATTGATGCCGGAGGCAATGAAATTACTTCAGCCATAGCCGAAAGTATGAATATCTCCAATCAGAGAGCGGAAGCACTGAAAAAAGGCGAGAGAGATTTTTTGAATAATAAGGAATCCGCACTTGTGATTCCGGTCCTGGAATTTATTGCCAGTGAAGCAAAAAGAATAATTGGTCTTTACAGCGTAAAAAATAAAGAAGCCCGAATCGATGGCGTTATATTGTCCGGAGGAACATCAAAAATGAAAGGCCTTGAAGAATATTTTGCCCGGCTGCTTGAAACAAAAATAATGGTTGGAAATCCTTGGATCAGGGTCATGGCTGAAGATAAAGCCAGGGTTCTTGTTGAAAATCTGGGCGGGTCATTCTCTGTTGCTTTAGGATTGGCTCTTAGAGGCATAGAAGAATATAAGCGCAAATAAAAAAATTTAATATAATAAAAAATAAACAAAATAAAAATTTATCCCAGTTTAATATCCGCTAAAGGCGGGTTTAACGGGGCAAGAAAAAATGACTAATATAAATCTATACCAAGACGATCAAGAAATTAAAAAAAGGCTTGCAGCCAATAGTAAATTTTTTAGCGGGGGAGTGTTTTTTTCACTGATGCTGGTTGTCCTGACTTTGCTGGTTTTTGTTGGTTTAAAATTTTATGTATCGCAGGTCGAAAAAAATAACGAAGCCGCGCTTCAAAAAATTGAAAATAAAAAAATTTCAATAATTAATCTTGCTGAGCTTGGTGAGGTTATTGATGTCCAAACCCGATTGCAACACATAAAAGAAAATTTAAAAATTACGGACGGAGAAGTCTCCAGAGTGCAGGTAAAAAATGTTTTGGATGATTTTGAAAATTATATTAACAATGCAGTTGTGGTATCAAGTTTGAACTATGATGACAGCGGAAAAATTGAAATAACTTTCGAATCCAACAGTTACAACGAGATATCGCGCCAGATTATGAATTTTAAAAATTCAAAGAATCTAACGGGCGTAAACCTTACGGGAATTGCTAAAGATGAAAAAAGCGGCAATATCAAATGTGATTTAGAGATGCTTATTAAATAATCATTTCGGCAACATGTTTAATTTTTTTAATTAAATTTTAAAAGCCAGCGCAGTTTTTGTTTAATTGCTTTCAGGGAATTAAAACATTAACTCGGGCAACAAAAAAATGCGTTTAAAAATTTTGTTTTTCCCTTTGATGCTGATTATTTGCTTGTTTGTTTTTTTCTCGTATATTAGGCCGGAGATTGACAGTCTCATAGCGGCGAATAATCAAAAGGCTGACACGCAGAAAAAAATAGATGATATGGGCAAAAAAGAAGCTGCTGCAAAAAATCTTAGCCAGCAAATCAGAGAAACGAGCGAATATAAAGACGTGGTGTATAATTATTTGCCGTCTAGAAAAGTGGAAGAGCAGATTATCGCAGGCATAAATTATTTGGCGTCTGGCAGCCAGGTTTATTTGGCTGATATTTCCATAGAAGATGCGGCTCCTCAGAAAACAGCGGTTTTTAACGCGACCGTTTCTGATCCTAATTTATTGACTGAAGCAGGCGAAGCCCAAAATGAAGGAATGCTTTTTAGCAAAGCTACAATAAAAATTATCGGCGAGTATGAAAAGATGCAGCTTTTTTTCGATAAACTGCAAAAAATGGCTTTGATTAATAATATAAAATCTCTGAAAATATATAAGGAAGAAAACTTGAGTAACAGCGCCAGCGCAGCTAATTCCAACGAAGCAACCAGTGATAATAAATCAACATCGTTGTTGGCTGAAATTGTCATGGATTTTGGTTATCTTAAAAAAATAAAGATTGATGAAAATAAGTTGGAGCAATTTCAAATTCAAACAACTCTTGATGAAAGCACGGTCAAAGCCTTAACCGGATATAGAGAACTAGTTTCTGTTTCGTCTGATCTTCAAAAAGAAAGTACGCTAGAAGGAAGACCCAATCCATTTATTCCGTAGGAGGTGATTAGCAAAGCGGCGATATTTTTTTGACGACTGCATTAGTGTTTGTAATTTTTGGCTGTGCTCTAAAAATAAATGAAGTATGTCTGAAGAGGAAAAGAAAAAACAAACCAAAACAAAGAATTTTTCCACTGACAAGTCTCAACAAGATCGGGATGCAAATGAATTGGCCGAAAAGGCGAATTTTTTAGGTATGCCTTATTTGCAGGAAGCTCCAAAAATAGACAAGGAAGTTCTAAACATTATTTCTCGCGATATTGTCATTCAGCATAAGATTGTCGCATTTGAGAGAAACGGAAAAAAAGTCAAAGTGGGAATAGTTGATCCCAACGATATAAACGCGCTTAATATTTTGCGTTTTATTGTTGAAAAAAAGAAAATTGAACTCGATTTGTATCTGATTTCTGAAGAAATATTCAAGGATATGGCTGAGCAATATTCAGGTAGCGCAGAAACGGTCATCCAAGAAGCCATGGAATTATTGCAGGGCGATGCCGATTTTAATGTAGTGGAAGAGAGCGAAAAAAAAGAAATAGATAGCATGCAGGCGGCTCCTGTAACAAAATTGCTCAGCGTCATTACCCGACATGCCATCGAAGGCAAGGCCAGCGATATTCATATCGAGCCTTTTGGCAAGGAATATAGAGTGCGTTTCCGCGTAGACGGAGTTTTGCATTCTTCATTGTCCATTCCAAAAGAAGTGGGCCGGGCAGTAGTTTCCAGAATAAAAATTCTTTCCAATCTTAAAATTGACGAAAAAAGAAAACCACAGGACGGTCGCTTCAAGCTTTCTGATGAAGACGGCCATTTTGTCGATTTTCGCGTTTCAAGTTTGCCGGTCGTGGAGGGAGAAAAAATAGTTATGCGTCTTTTGGATACGGAAAATAAAATTATTGATCTGGAGAGCATGGGTCTTATGGGTAAAGGAAAAGATATCTTAGTTCGGAATGTTATGGAGCCCTATGGAATCATTCTGATGACGGGACCAACTGGTAGCGGAAAATCAACTACTCTTTATGCTTGTTTGGGTATTTTGAATAAAGAAGAGCGCAACATTATTACGCTAGAGGATCCGGTGGAATATTCCATCAGCGGCATAAACCAGAGCCAAATTAATCCGGAAATCGGCTACACATTCGCCAGCGGCCTCCGGTCAATTTTACGTCAGGATCCGAATGTCATTATGGTTGGAGAAATACGCGACAGTGAAACCGCTGAGCTTACAATTCATGCCGCGCTGACCGGTCACTTGGTGCTTTCAACTCTTCACACCAACAGTTCAATCGGAGCCATCCCACGGCTTGTGGATATGGGCATAGAGCCCTTTCTTTTGGCATCATCCCTGAGGGTTGTGGCCGCCCAGCGTCTTGTTCGGAGGATATGCAAAAAATGCAAGCAAGAAGTTAAGATTCCGCAAAAAGTTTTGGAAAATATAAAAAATCAGATAGAAACATTACCGCAAGAAGAACTAAAGAAATACGGGGTCACGCTGGCAGATGGAATCCATGTTTTTGAAGGCAAAGGCTGTGAAGAATGCGGGAATACCGGATATAAAGGCCGGATAGCTATCTTTGAAGCTCTTGAAATAGACAAGGACATAAAAGAAATAATTTCCGAAAAAAATGGAGCTGAAATTGAAGTGCAAAAACATGCCGAGAAGCAAGGCATGATAAAAATCAAGCAAGATGGTTTGCTAAAAGTTGTTTTGGGTCTGACAACATTGGCGGAAATTGAACGCGTGACTGAAGGAAGCAAAAGCGTCGGAGGGGAAGTGGAAGACGATAAGGGATAATGTAAAAATCCAAAATCTTAAATCCTAATATATAATTATATGACTGACGAAAAAAAGAAAATATTGGTTGTTGAGGACGATATTTTTATAAGTGATATTTATCAGGTTAAATTTACTCAGGAGGGATTTGAAGTGGCTATAGCGGTCAATGGTTTGGAAGCCTTGAAGATTTTGGATAATTTTCGTCCCGACATAATACTTTTGGATATAATAATGCCGCAGATGGACGGAATAGAAACATTAAAGAAAATAAAAAACAATGACAAATGGAAAAATATTCCGATAATAATGCTAACCAACATCTCCGAGAAAGAAAAAGTCGAAGAAAGTGAAGAGATGGGAGTTAATGATTATCTTGTTAAATCGCAATTTACTCCGTCGGAAGTTGTTGGAAAAGTGAATGCTTTGCTGAACAGATAAAATTTGGTATAATATATTCAGAGATAAGAATTTTTTTGAAAGTATTAAAAAATAAAAATTTACCCTGTTAAATTCTTCGACTTGTCGGAATCCGCTTTTAGTGGAATTTAAAAGGGCAAGCAAACATGACTGTAGATCACAGCGAACAGAGAATGAAAAATCTTTTAAAATTGGCGGCTCAGCAGAATGCTTCCGACTTGCACTTGGTGGTGGGAAGATATCCGACCCTTCGTATCGACGGCAAACTCTATCCGCTGACACAGGAAAGCATCCTTTCTCCAGAAGACACAAAGGCGCTCAGCAACGTGCTTCTCAGCGAAGAAAACAAAAAAAGGCTGCTGGAAGACGGGCAAGTGGATTTTTCGTATAATCTTGAAAACAAGGTACGCTTCAGGACAAATGTTTTTTTTCAACAGGGAAACGTGAGCGTGGCTATGCGTATGGTTTCCGGACGGCTCAGCACTCTTGAAGAATTGAATATTCCAACAACACTTTATGAATTTACCCATAAACCGCAGGGTTTGCTGCTAATTACCGGTCCCGTCGGGCACGGAAAATCAACCACGCTTTCAGCCATGATTGATTTTATCAATCACAATGAAGACAAAAATATAATTACAGTTGAAGATCCGATAGAATATGTTTACGAACAAGACAGATGCATCATTAATCAACGGGAAATTGGCAGAGACACAAAATCTTTTGCTGACGGCTTGCGCAGCATTTTCCGCGAAGATGCCAATGTAGTGCTTATTGGCGAACTTCGGGATCTGGACACTATCAGTACAGCCATGACAGCGGCCGAAACAGGACACCTTATCCTTGCGACTTTGCATACTAACGATACTTCACAAACCATCGATAGAATTATAGATGTTTTTCCCGCGCATCAGCAAAACCAGGTGCGTTCCCAGCTGGCCAGCGTCCTTTTGGGCGTAGTTTCCCAAAGATTAGTACCGCGGGTAGGCGGAGGAAGAATTCCGGCTCTGGAAATAATGATTAACAACCACGCCGTAGAGAATCTGATCCGGGAAAACAAAACCTATCAGATTGATTCAGTTATTGAGACAAGTCTTCGGGACGGGATGATTTCATTGGATAAATCATTAGCCGATTTAGTTCAGCGCGGAATGGTTACGCTGGATGATGCTTATGTATATACGAAAAATAAAGAATATTTGCAAATGTTAATAAATAAAAAACAATAAACAGTCCGAGCGTCCAAATGTCTTTATTCCTAAATAACAAGACTTTGGAACGTTAAGGCCAAATAAATATGCGTTTTTCATTTCAAGCTAAAGATCCAAAGGGCCAATTGCGAGAAGGCACTGTAGAAGCAAACAGCAGCGAATCAGCTGTTACTATTATTCAAGAAAAGGGGCTTATTCCGATTGTAGTTGAACAAGAAAAAGAAGTTTCTGGCGTAATGAAAGATCTTCAGCGCATCTGGTCGGGAGTAAATGCCCGTGAGCTGTCGGTTTTTTTCCGCCAGATGGCGACATTATTGGATGCCAAGGTGCCGATAGTTTCCGCACTTACGGCGGTGGGTAATCAAACTGAAAATGTTTATCTAAAAACAATCACAAAGGAGATGATTGGAGATGTCGAAGACGGGTCATCCTTGTCGGAGGCTATGAAAAAGCATCCTATAGTTTTCAAGCCTTTAGCTGTGAGCATGATTAAGGCTGGTGAGGCTTCGGGAAACTTGCAACGCTCAATCATGTTTTTAGCTGACAATACTGAAAAAAACTACGAATTGAACGCAAAAATAAAGGGAGCCATGTTTTATCCATTATTTGTTTGCACGGTGGCGATTATAATCGGTTTTGTGGTTTTTACGCTTGTGCTACCCAAGCTCACAGCTGTTTTTGAGGATATGAATGTGCAAGTTCCTTGGTATACCAAAGTTCTAATGTCTATGGGAGATTTTATGAGCCACTATTGGTGGGCCGTTATTCTTGTCATAATTATGGTTGTTTTAGCAACAATATATTATATCAGGACTGAGGATGGCAAGAAAGAATTCGATGTGATTAAACTCAAAATACCAATCATTGGTAATATTTTTAGATACATATATATTTCTAGATTTTCTGAAAATTTAGCCGTGCTGTTGGACGGAGGCATACCGATTGTGAGGGCGCTGATCATTGTGAGCGAAGTTGTGAATAATAAGTCCTACGAGAGTGCTATTTTGCGGGCAGCCGATGAAGTCAAGACGGGCGGCAATATGAGCGGTGTTTTTGGGCGTAGCCAGAATTTTCCGGCAATTGTAGCGCAAATGATAAGGATTGGAGAAGAGTCCGGAAAAATCAGCGAGGTTCTCAGGCATATCTCAGATTTCTACGGCAAAGAAACGGATCGCATCACGCGCAATTTAGCGACATTGCTTGAACCGATAATGATATGTGTTTTGGGAATAGGCGTAGCCATTTTGGTGTTCGCGGTGCTGATGCCTATATACAGTATTACTAGTTCAATCTGATAAAAAAATTATACACAGGCTTTTTTTGAAATTTATGATATAATATTAAACAAATCATTTTAAATTGATTTAGAAACAAAAAAATGAAAAAAAATATTTTGAAAATCTATAACAAAAAATTCGCGCGTATTGGCAGGAGAGGATTTACGTTGATTGAACTTATGGTTGTAATTGCAATTATCGGTATTTTGGCTGGCGTGGTGACTGTTAGTATGAAAAGTTCTATTGATAAATCAAAAAGAGCTTCGGCGCTGACGAGCGCAGCTAGTGTTTTGCCGGAATTGGTGACGTGTCAAGATGATGGTGGGTTTGTTAAAACAACTCCTGTTGCCGGAGAAGTTATATGTTGGGCTCAGGCCGGGTATACAAGTGCTGCGGAGGGGCACAGTAATGTACTGTGGCCTAATATAGCTACGAAAACCGGATGGTCATATGATGCTGGAACAACGGGCTCATGGGCGGCGGGTACTTATACTTTTAGAATTACTGATGGAACTAGCTATGTCGTTTGCAGCATGCTTTTGAATGGCTGTGAATAAAATAAAATTTGGATAGTTTATCCCGTTATAACTTAATTCGTAATAATTTCAATTCGACAAATTAATTTTAAAAAATTAGTTTGGCTGTCGATGCGGTTATTATTGTTTAAGTCATAATGGGATAAAGATAAAATAAAAATTAAAAAGATTTTGTTATTGGTTGAAGATTTTTAGGAAAATTGGCGATCCAATGTTTTCCAAAAAACACGTGATAATTATTTTGGTTTAAACCCACGGGTTTTTAAAGAGAAATGACGGACGCTCAATTTTGCTTCGAAATCGGAGATTTTGGCAAAATTGGCGGAAGGAGGTGTGAAATTATGAAAAAAATGCAAAAAGGTTTCACGTTGATCGAGCTTCTGATTGTGATTGCGATCATCGGAATTTTGGCTGGGGTTATTCTGGTTAGCACTAGTTCAGCCAGAAATAAAGCTACAGCTTCGTCTACAAAACAAACTCTAGCCAGTTTGAAAGCATCAATAGCCACCTGTTGTTCTGAGACAGGAGCTACATTCAACACTACTGCAGGTGCAGAAATTTGTGATAGCAATGGCGCTGCTGCTGGTGGGGCTGGAATAGGAACAAATTTACCAACAGCTGTTGATTTAAAAGCAACAGGTGTTACATACGCACAAACAGCATCTTGTAGTGCTGCTGATCCTACCATAACAGTTACTTTAACAGGCCATCCTTTAGCTGCTTGTAATGGCGCATGGCTTTTAAGGTTATATGGAGGTCTGCAGGCACCGACAGGTTGTTAGAAATCAAGCATTTTTCTATCTGCTATTTTTTGGCAGATTATGAAGTATTTAAATTTTAGTATAGGTTTTTAATTAATTTAATAATTTAAAAAAATATGAAAAAAGGTTTCACGTTGATCGAGCTTCTGATTGTAATTGCGATCATCGGAATCTTGGCTGGGGTTATTTTGGTTAGCACTAGCAGTGCAAGAAATAAAGCTACAGCGGCAACAACAAAACAGACTCTCGCAAGTTTAAAAGCATCATTAACAACATGTTGTGATGATACAAATGCAACTTTTAATACTACTGAAGGTGCAGAAATTTGTTCCATAGGTTCAGTTGGCAATCTTCCTACTGCGGCTGACTTAAAAGCAACAGGTGTTACATATGCGGCAACATTTGATTGTTCCACATCTGATCCGACTGTCACTGTCACATTGGCAGGGCACCCATTGGCTGCTTGCAATAGTGCCTGGACATTAAGTGTATATGGCGGTCTTACTGCTCCAAGTGGATGTTAGCATCATGACTCGATTTGAGGATTGTCCTCAAATAAAATAAATCAAGACCCGTCCTCTTTTGGGGGATGGGTTTTTGATTTAACTCAAGTCTTGATCCCGAATTTTTTGTAAAGTCCTTTTTGTTTTTCAAAGAATATGTTATACTTAATATATGATTATAATATTTTTTATTTTAGGTCTCATTATCGGCAGCTTTTTGAATGCTGTTGTCTATCGGCTCAATGCGGTTGAGTCGCTTTTGGAGCGTTCGCATTGTCCGCATTGCAAGAAAAAAATCCGCTGGTTTGACAATATTCCATTGCTGAGCTTTATTATTTTGTCCGCCAAGTGCCGAGATTGCGGCGAAAAAATTTCCTGGCAATATCCGGTCACGGAATTTCTGACGGGAGTTGTTTTCGCGCTCATCGGAAATTATTTTTTTCTGTCATATGATTCTGCCAGCTGGCTTTTGACCGCCTATTATCTGGTTATATTTTCATTGCTAACCGTTATTTTCATCTATGATCTGAAATATATGGAAATTCCCATGCTGATTCTCTGGATGGGAGTAGTGGTCACGGTTGTATATTTTCTAGCAGCGGATTGGCAGAGTTTTCGCTTAGCCACATCGATTCTTGACCTCAAAACGATGTCTGGCGTTATGGGCGGGCTGGTGGCCTTTATGTTTTTTTTCGGATTAGCGGCCTATTCCAAAGAAACATGGATGGGCTATGGCGACGCTTACATTGGTATGTTGGCAGGTTTTATTGTTGGATGGCCAAATATAATCTGGACATTGGTGCTCTCATTTGCTGTTGGCGCAATTATAAGCATAGGGCTGATTATTGCCCGCAAAAAAACTATGAAGAGTCAAGTTCCATTCGCGCCTTTTCTTGTTTTAAGCGTTTTTTTAATAATTATTTTGCCACAAATTTTTCCGGTTTTAAAATATTTCCCTTTATATTTTTAGGAAATCGGGCCGGCCTATCAGAATAATGGTAAAAGCATAGAATTTATTGAGCAGATGTGGTATAATAACCTTAATTATAAAAAACCAGACACATGATTGTTGATAAAAAAAATAATCAAAAAAAAACAGACTCGTTGGTTTTGATTTGGCTGAATAAATCCGCCAGGCGCGGTTTTTCACTGATTGAAGTTTTGATTACGCTTCTAATTCTGACTATTTCAATTACGGGAGTCACTTTTTTGATGGCAAAAAATATTGCCAGCGTGCAGAACTCTAAAAATCAGATTATCGCAGCGATGCTGGCGCAGGAAGGAATTGAGCTTGTCAGAAATTTGAAAGACAATAAATTACCGACCCCTGACTGTTCCAATTGCAGGATTAATATTGGACCATCACCCAATTTATCTATTACTAATAATGATGGTCAAAGATTGTACATGAGTGGAAATTTTTATCGGCACGTTGTTAATGCTACGCCTACAAAATTTTATAGAAGAGTGGATGTTTCAACTATTCCGAAAGATGGAACCAATGAAACTACGGTAACCAGTTATGTGACATGGAGAAATGGCGGATTTATAGGGCTTGCTCTTCCATCGGGGTGCACTTCTGGCAATAAATGCGTTTCGGCAATTTCGTTAATGCCGGATCTATATTAAAGCTGTTTTATGAAAAAAATACTAAAACTTGTTGGTTTATCAGAAAAAAAAGCGGAAAAAAATCGCTCATCTTCTTTGGTTCGAAAAAATAGAAAAGAGAAGCACGGCTTTTCATTGATAGAAATGATTATTTCCATTTTTATTTTTTCTATTCTTATGATGATGATATCCGGAACATTTGCCGGATTTTATAGAAATTATTCCAAACAAAAAAAAGCCCAGAAGGACATTGAAAATGCGCAGTATATTTTGAATTTTATGGCTAAAAGATTACGTACGAGCACTATAGTGTCGCCTTCCAGTGAATTAAATTTTCCTCTGGGAAATGCATCTGGCAACATGTTGGATACTTATGATTATTCGCAAGGTCAATGCATTAGGTATCGTCTAAATAATGGGGTGGTGCAATATTCTCTTTCAACTCCTGCAGACCCAACAAACCCATCAGCAAGCTGTGCTTTCGGTGGTACTCCCATGAACCTATCATCTGATAATATAAATAATGCGCACGTATATGTTAATCCATCGTCCAGTACTAATAAGGGAAGGGTTACTATTGTTTTGTATGTTCAACAAGATATTACAGGTCCGGGGCAAGATACATCTGAAATTCCCATACAATCATCCGTGTCGCTTCGCCAATAATTTTTTGCAAGACACAGAAATCGCCCATAGTCAGGGCGATTTTTTCGTTATATAATGAAATAGGACAAATAGGACCTATAAGACGGATAAAAAAATGTGGAAAAAGCTCAAGCTAAAAACCGAATAGAAAAACTGAGAAAAGAGATAGACAGGCACCGGCATCTCTATCATGTATTGGATAAGCCGGAAATTGCTGACGCAGCCTATGACTCGCTTTTTGAAGAGCTTTTAGCTTTGGAAAAACAATTTCCCGATTTTTTTTCAACAACCAGTCCGACGCAGAGAGTGGGCGCTGAGCCGCTGAAATCTTTCAAAAAAGTCCGACATGCACACAAACAGTGGTCTTTTGATGATGTTTTTGATTTTCAAGAACTTAAAGACTGGGAAGAAAAAGTTAAAAGAATGATTGAGAAAATCCCCCTTATTTCCCCTTTTAAAAAGGGGGAGATGGAGGGGGATTTGAAATTGGAATACTGTTGTGAACTCAAAATTGACGGGCTCAAAATTATTTTGAATTATGAAAAAGGCAAATTCGTCCAAGGAGCGACACGCGGGGACGGAACAGTCGGAGAAGATGTCACGCATAATCTCAAAACGATTCAGAGCATTCCATTGGAACTTAATGAAGAAGTTGACGCGATTGTTGTCGGCGAGTGCTGGCTAAGCAAAAAGGAACTTGTGAGAATAAATTCTGAGAGACAGAAAAAAGGCGAAGCGCTTTTCGCCAACACGCGCAATGCCGCAGCCGGTTCAATCAGGCAGTTGGATCCGAAAATTGCGGCGGCCAGGAAATTGGATTCATTTATTTATGATATAAACAATCTGAGTTCAAAAATAAAAAATCCAGAAACGCAAGTGGAAGAATTGGAACTGTTAAAAAATCTGGGATTTAAAGTTAATCCGGAATACAAGCTATGCAAGAGTGTCTCCGAAGTGCAGAAATTTTATGAAAGCTGGACAGACAAAAAAAACAAACAGGATTATGAAATAGATGGGATAGTTATAAAAATAAATTCCAGAAAAATCCAGGAATCTTTGGGATATACAGGCAAAGCACCAAGGTGGGGAGTGGCCTATAAATTCCCGGCAGCCCAGGTTTCAACTGTAGTTACTGATATCAAAGTTCAAGTCGGCAGAACCGGCGCGCTTACGCCAGTGGCGCACCTGAGGCCGGTTTTAGTGGCCGGTTCGAAGGTCAGCCGGGCAACCCTGCATAATGAAGACGAAATTAAACGGTTGGATGTCAGGATTGGCGACACAGTTATCTTGCATAAAGCCGGGGATGTTATTCCGGAAATAGTGGAAGTTGTGAAAAATCTGCGCAGCGGGAAAGAAAAAATATTTCATATGCCTACGAAGTGCCCGATCTGCGGCAGTGCGGTCAAGAGAGAACAAATAAAAATAGGCAGCCGAGGAGAAGAAAGTGCGGCAACTTATTGCACTAATCCAAAATGTTTTGCAGTCGAACGCGAGCAGCTGATTCATTTTGTCAGCCGCAAAGGTTTTGATATTGTCGGTTTTGGAGAAAAAATTGTTGAAAAGCTTATGGAGGAAGGATTGATTTCCAACGCGGCCGATATTTTTGAACTCAAAATTGGCGATTTGGAACCACTGGAACGTTTTGCGGAAAAGTCAGCCCAGAATTTAGTGGAAGCGGTGGAGAAAAGCAAAAAAATATCTTTGGAAAAATTTTTGTATGCTTTGGGAATCAGGTATGTCGGAGAAGAGACAGCCGTTTTAATCGCTAAGGCGATTAAAACGGAATTTCTAATTTATAATTTCCAATTTCTAAACAAATCCAAATTTTCAAATGTCAAAATCCAAAACTTAAAAGACATTATCAATATATTTCCAAAAATTAATAAAGAAGAATGGCTAACAATTAAAGGGATTGGAGAAAAATCAGCGGAAAGTTTAGCCGTGTGGTTTAGTGATAAAGAAAATATAAAATTATTAGAACGCTTGAATAATTTGGGGGTTGTGTTGCAGTTTCCTAATGAAGCTAACGAAGCTATAAATTATAAACTAGCTGGCAAAACTTTTGTTCTGACCGGTGAGCTTTCCGGTCTTACCAGAGACGAAGCCAAAGATATGATAAGAAAAAAGGGCGGCGATGTTTCGTCGTCGGTCAGCAAAAAAACCGACTATGTGGTCGCGGGAGAAAATCCCGGCTCAAAATATGATAAGGCGAGGGAGTTGGGAGTAAAAATTGTGGATGAGAAGGCATTTTTAAAATTAATAGAAGAGAAATAATTTTCAATGATCAGTTTTTAAAAAAGCAGGATGTAAATCCTGCTTTTTGTGATATAATTGAAAAAGATGAAACATTTAATAAAAATTATTGCGATTATTTTTATTGGCGCTCCTAGTCTTGTTTTTGCCATGGGAAGCGCTAATTATAAGATCGATGCTGATGTTATTGGCGCCAGCGGGGCGCTGGGAAGCTCGACTAACTATAAATTGAATGACACTTTGGGCGAACCAGTGATAGGCATTGGATCAAGTACAAACTATAAATTGCAGCAAGGATTTCAATACATGATTAACACGGGAATTTCACTGACGGTTGATTCAAATACTAAAAACCTGGGGTCTGTTAATCCGGGATCATCTGTAGCAGGCCAATCTGTCTTAACTGTCACAACTGATTCTTGGGGAGGCTATGATCTTTTGGTGGATGAAAATCATGCGCTGCTCCACACGGACGCAGTGACGGAAATTCCCGACTATTCATGCACGATAAGCAGTCCCTGCGCTTGGTCCGGAAATGGATTTGGTTTCACAGTACTTTCCGGTACCGATGTGGAGGCAAAATGGGGCACAAATCCAAACTATAATTATGCCGCAGTGCCACTAGCCGCTACTATCTTTCATACTAAAGCTGGCTATGCAAGCGGAGGTGATCAAACAACGGTGGGATACAATGTGGCTCCCGCCGTATCCCAAATGGCAGGAACTTATTCAAACGCCATAGTGTTTACGGTTTTGGCAAAACTCTGATTTTATCCACAGGCAAAATTTTGTTGTTTTTTGCGAATAATTATGTTAAAATAGAAGCATTGCAAAGCAATATTTTTTTAAATATTATCCAATATTTTGAAAGAATTTTTTAGAACAAAAACAAAAATAACAAGATCCGCAATTATTGCATCATTGGTTGTTGTGGCTATTTTTGGCGTGTTGCAAGCTATGGAAAGTAAGAGTGCAACCACAGATCAGGTTAATCTCACTGTTGACGTTGCTTCTGTAATTGATGTTACTTGCCCTGATCCCAGCGCTTTTGGCACATTAACGCCTGGTACTGCAGTCACAACAACTGCAACTTGTACGACAACCACCAACAATTCTACGGGGTATATTTTACAAGCCAAAAGAGATGATGCTGATACGACTCTCGATCTTTCAACTGATGCAACCACAAATATTACAGACAAGACAGCTTGGGACAGCACGGCTAACACTGGTGACGGTAACGCTGCCACCTGGTCAGGAACAGGGCTGGGATTTCGTGTAATGCAGACCGGAACTGACAGCGGATACAGTTCAACCTGGTGGGGATCGGATGATACACTCACTAACGCAAAATTTGCGGGGTTGCCAAGCGCCTATGACACTATCTTGGATGTTTCATCTGCGGGTGAAACTGACGCTGCCGTAGGATTCAGATTAGATGTTCCAGCAGCGCAAACAGCCGGAACTTATACTGGAACTGCTACATTTCAAGTTACTGCAAATCCGTAGAAATTTATAATTCTGATGGCGATTGATATGAACAAGTTTTTTTCTCAAAAAATAAAAAAGATATCATTATTACTGCTCCTTGTTTTGGGAGTAGTTTATTTTAGCTGGACGTATGCGCAAAAAGCGCCAACAGGGCTCCAGGTTTCGCCAGTCAGATTTGATTGGGATTTGAATTCCGGAGATGAACGCACAGGATCAATAAATCTCAAAAATTATGACGATGTTAGGCGTCAAGTCACAATTGACGTGGAAGATTTTTATGTGACAGATGAAACCACGAAAGCTGAATTTTTTGTGCCGGATTCCAACCATCCGCTCATGGCCTATGATGTAATAAATTGGATTGACGTTCCCAGAACCATAGAGCTGGCTCCCCAAGAAGGCCGAGATATTTCCTTTCACATAAAAGTTCCGCAGAATACTCCGACAGGTGGTTATTATGGTGCTATATTTTTTAACACAAAAATAAGCAACAATGCGAACGATGATAAGTCACGCCTAGAAATAAATCAAAGAATAGGCGCTTTGCTGGTGATGGCTGTCAAAGGTTCCGAGCCTATTCAACGGTCGGGAGAAATCAAAAATTTTAGCGCAACCAAGAAAATATTTTGGGATCATCCTGCTGAAATTGTTGCCGATGTTTATAATTCGGGAAATTTGCATTACAAAATGCTAGGATCGATCGATATCTACAAATTTGGCAGCAAGATGGACAGTATAAAGCTTGATTCCCGCGTTATTTATCCTGAAAAAATAAGAAAATACGAACAAAGCTGGAATTTTTCCGCTTGGGCGTATGGTTATTACACGGCAAAAATCAATCTTATTTCCGAAGACGGCGTTATTAAACTTGCAAAAGACACGACATTTTGGATAATTCCATGGAAAACAACCGTTGCAATCATTGTTTTGCTGATCATCATCTGGCTTATTTTCAAACTATTCAGCCGGAAATTTGAAATCAAGAGGAAAGAAGACGACAACACAAATTAAAAAATTCTAAATTAGAAAAATAAAATGATTTTTTTTCGGCGCATATCTTTTCTGGTAGCCTTTTTGGGCATTTTTGCAAATGCGCATATTGTTCTTGCTGATCAGGTTGGAATTTCAGTGGATCAATCTATTTTTACATTTTCGGCTGATCCGGGAAAGTCGCAAGAAATAAAATTGAATGTTCGCAATACTTCGGAAAAGTTACAAAAGATGTCTGTTAAGATTGTGGATTTTGTGGCGGGTGATAATGGCAAAGTCACGAATGTGGCAGCCAAAAATGAACAATTCGGCATGAAAGATTGGGTGTCTGCTAAAGAACAAAATTGGGATTTAGAGCCAAAGGCTTCAAAAGAAATCATTCTGACCGTAGCTATCCCCGAAAACGCTTCTTTGGGCGCGCATTACGCCGTTGCTAACATCAGGGCGTTCCCGGAGGTGGATGGCCAGAATTTTCAAAACACCCTTGTTGGAGGACAGGTAGGCGTTTATCTGCTAATCAATGTGAATGGCGCAGCTTCCGGAAGCGGAAATTTGAAAAATTTTGATGTTCCCATTGTGGCGCCAAAAGATGTTCCGCTCAAGGTCGAATTCGAAAATACCGGAAATGTTTTGTATATTCCGCATGGCGAAATTAAAATCCAAAATCTTTTGACGAGAAAAATTGCAACTGTTGATTCTGAAAAACATTTTGTTTTTCCCAATACAAAGTATTTGTTTGAAATGCAATGGTCTCCCGGATCAATTCTCGGCGCCTATAGCGCGCAGGCAACTTTTATTGACGCAAATGGCGCGGCGCATACTGAGCAGCGTTTTTTCTTCGGCAAACTGTTTTTTATCATTCCGCTTCTTTTGATAATGATTTGCATTTTTGCTGTTGCAATGATCAAGAGAAACAGGGAGAGTAAAAAATTGAAAATATGTTGATCAAAAAAATAAATAACATTTAAATTCAAATTAACTTTTCTTTCCCCCGAAAGAAAAGTTACAAAAGAAAGCTTTCGCACGGAGCTCGGTCGGCGACAAACTGCTCGCTCACTCGCTAAAATTTCTAGCAGATTACTGCGGAGAAATTTTTAAACGCTCATTTCGCGGCAGATTTGTATCGGCGCCCGAGCTATGTGCGAGGGGAATGCGGAATACAATTAAAAAATAATTAAAGTGATGGCACAATTGTATATTTATATCCAGCTTCTGCAGAGGACTGGATTTTTTCTTTTGCAATCACAACCGGTTGCAAATCATTAGTCTTGGCAACAATATCTTTCCCGTCAAAATAGGCCAGAATGTTCGGCAAAACAACCACTTGCAAGTTTATGGTGTCAGTCGAACCCTTTGCAAGGTTGACTGAGAGCAAAAGAAACAAAAGTAAGGCGAAAAAAGATGGTAATTTGGCTTTCATAAGGCTAATTTGGTTATTTGGGATGACTGGCCAAATTAGCAGGATTTTTTCTTTTTGTCAATAAAAATAAAGAAAAGCAGGCAAGAAGGCAAAAATATTGAAAAACTATGAAAAAATGAAGAAATAATATACTATATAAAAGATTGGATAAGCTTTTATAAAAAATGGCCTATGATACTGGCGTTATACGTTTTTATTATTTTTATCGGATTATTATTGGCACAGGAAGTGTTTAGGCGTTTCCCTAAGCTTGCCTTAGGCGTATTCTCAATATTGTCGGCGCTATTGATTTTACAATGGATAAAGCAAGGCATAAGAATAGACTGGTTTAATGACGCAAAAGTTTTCTCTGTAGCTTTTGCCGTGATCTGGTTTTCCGTATTTAGAATGACAAGTTTTGGGGAGACCAAGTTCGCCAAGGCGGGCATATACCTAATTCTGGTTGTCAATATGTTAGAGGCTATAACAAGGGATGTGCTAGCTGGGGGAACAGCGCATTATTTAAATGCTATTGCGGGAATATTGTTGATAGTTACGCTGAGAAACATTGATTCAATAAGTGTTACCAAAGACAAATTCAAAGATG